>Ga0334888_1001987_pt1 | contig 23940 bp, 17 predicted proteins | sample GraSluR1_MG_FD_207227 | JGI IMG/M metagenome (GOLD analysis project Ga0334888, IMG submission 207227) | Sludge microbial communities from methane-producing bioreactor in Wageningen University, Netherlands - Granular Sludge_3_08-R1 | ecosystem: Engineered > Bioreactor > Anaerobic > Unclassified ...
GTTAGTGATTACGGCAACGCATTCTCCGGCGTCGAAAAACAATACGATGAGCTCCTCTCCGGTACACCGAGCAAAAAGGTGTACACTGGTCAACCCAATGTGGTGGATGAGGGCGACTGGCCTGAAGGGGCCAGTCTGATCCTCACCATAGATCGCGAGATTCAGCGCACAGTAGAAGAAATTCTCACCAGGCATGTTGATCTCACCAATTCCCTGTCCGGTACGATCATCGTCTCTGACCCGGAGACCGGGGATATCATCGCTATGGCAACCGACATCCGCAACAAGGAAAACCTGCCGGAATCTGACTCCAGAATTGCTTTTCCTAATCCAGCCGTCCAGGATTTGTACGAACCCGGTTCGGTTTCAAAAGTTCTTACCATGGCCGCCGCCATTGACAGCGGAATGGTAACCCGCGATTCAACTTTCTTCGATGGCGGCCCCAAAACCATTAACGGGCTGTATGTCAAAAACTGGTACTACGATCCCAAGGGCACGGTCACCATGACCGAATGTATGCAGCACTCTATCAATGTCTGCATGGCCACCCTGGCAGAGCAACTCGGCCCTGTTACCTTCTACAAATATCTCGATGTGTTTGGGATCGGACACTACAGCGGTATTGATCTTGCAGGAGAAAGAATCTATCCGCTGGGAGCTGTCGAAACCAATAATTTATCCGCACATTCCTTTGGTCAGGCGATGAATGTTGCTCCCATCCAAATGATGACAGCCATCTCAGCTGTCGCCAATGATGGCGTGATCATGGCCCCGCGCGTGGTGCGAAGCGTGATCAGCAATGGGCGCCAATATGACCTGCCTCCCAAAATAATGAGCAAACCCATCACCGCGGAAACCGCCCACACCGTTACCGACATGCTGGCCGAATCACTGGAAAAAGAAGCTGACGTGAACATTACCGGGTATCGTGTTGCCGGGAAAACGGGCACTGCCCAAATTTCACCTCACCCGGAACACTGGGAATATGGACGTGCCTACCGCTCGGATGCTGCCAATGCTTCTTTTGTAGGCTGGGGACCAGTAGAAGATCCCAAATTTTTAGTGTATATCTGGCTGGAAGAGCCAGATGGTGAATGGGGATCTATCGTTGCCACGCCAGTTTTCTCGGACGTGGTGAATGAACTCGTTGTATTGATGGACATCCCCCCGGATGACGTGCGCATTCAGCTTGCCGATGACCCGATGAGGTTGAAACATAGTGTTAACACTGAATGATATTCTTGAAGCCTTAACGGGGCAGCGCCCTGCCAAAGCCTCTCTGGTAATCAGTGAGGCTTGCATCGATTCTCGGCAGGTGATCCCCGGCGCGCTGTTCATTGCCCTGGCGGGCGAAAAAATGAACGGCCATGACTTCATCGCCCAGGCTTTTCAGCGCGGTGCAGCGCTGGCGTTGGTGCAGCGGGACCTGTCGGCTCAATTCCCGGTGATTGACCTGCGTTCCGGCAGCCTGCCGCAGACCTATCAACACCCGGAAGAACCTGTCTGTCTTCGGGTAGAAAATACCCTGCAAGCCCTGCAGCAAATCGCGCGCTTCTGGCGCCGCAAACAAAACCTGCGCGTGATCGGCATCACTGGCAGCGTTGGTAAATCCACCACCAAGGAACTGGTGACGGAAGTGCTCAGATCGCGCTACCACACCCTGAAAAACATCGGCAACCTGAACAACGAAATTGGTCTGCCGCTCACCGTCCTGCGCATGGGCGAAGGATACGAACGGGCTGTGCTGGAAATGGGCTTCTTCGTCCCTGGCGAAATTAAATTATTATGCGATATTGCCCTGCCCCAGGTGGGTGTGATCACCAACATCGGCACCGTGCATGCCGAAAGAGCCGGATCGCAAGAAACCATCGCCCGTGGCAAATCAGAGCTGATCCAGGCCCTGCCCGCCGCCCCGGACGGCATCGCCATCCTCAATTACGACGACCCCTTCGTGCGCCCGATGGCAGAACTGACCGATGCAAAAATTTTTTACTATGGTCTCAACCCCGAAGCAGACCTGTGGGCGGATGAAATCGTCGGCATGGGGCTGGACGGCATCCGCTTCCGGCTGCACCATAAAAAAGAAGTCCTCCATCTGCGTGTGCCCCTGATTGGCCGCCACTCGGTGCACACTGCCCTGCGGGCAACCGCAGTGGGGCTGGTGGAAGGCTGCTCCTGGAATCAGATCATTGACGGATTACAGCAAGGCAGCAGCAGCCAGCTGCGCCTGGCGGCTGTTCACACTGCCAGCGGCGCGCTGCTGCTGGACGATACCTACAATGCCTCCCCCCAATCCACCCTGGCTGCGCTCAATCTGTTGAGCGAGATCGAAGGACGGCATATCGCTGTATTGGGCGACATGCTGGAATTAGGACCTTACGAAAGCAAGGGCCACATCATGGTCGGGGTGCGCGCCGCAGAAGTTTGCAACCAGCTCATCGCCATCGGTGAACTGAGCCGTACCACAGCCCAGGCCGCCCGCCAGGCAGGCATGCCCGCCAGAAAAATCCAGTGGTTTGCCACTGTACCGGAAGCCATCGAATATTTGCAAGGCCGCCTCCAAAAACGGGACGTTGTCCTGATCAAAGGATCGCGCGGCCTGAAAATGGAACGAATTACCGCCGCACTGGAGGCCGCCTCATGATGCAAGAGACTTCCCTCACCCTGACCATCAGCATGTTGAGCTTTATGATGGCCGTCATCTGGGGCGGGCCGTTGAAACGCGTCCTGCGTGCGCTGAAAATTGGCAAACTGATCCGCGTGGAGGGTCCTGGCCGCCACATCACCAAGATGGGTACCCCCACCATGGGCGGCGTCATGTTCATCCTGCCTGTCCTGTTGATCACTGTGCTCTTCAACGCTGCTTCCCTGTTTGGTCTCGGCCTGCAATCGCAGGAAGTCTTCCTGCCGATGATCGTCATGCTGGTGTATGGAATCCTCGGTTCGATTGATGACTGGGAAGGCGTGCGCGGCCCGCGCCGCGGGCTGGGAATGCGCGCCCGCACCAAATTCATCCTGCAAACGGCCATCGCCCTGGTAGTAGCCTACTTCCTGCGCGAGAATTTGACCGTTCCCCAACTGTTTTGGCCGGGCGTGGAAATTTCCTTCAATCTGGGCTATTTCTATATCCCGATTGCCGCCTTCATCATCGTTGGCAGCTCAAACGCAATCAATTTTACCGATGGCCTGGACGGCCTGGCTGGTCTTATTTCTGCCACTGCCTTCCTGGCGTATGGCGGCATAGCCTTGCTGCAGGGGCAGGTTTTCCTGGCCCGCTTCTGCTTCACCCTGGTAGGTGCGCTGTTCGGTTTCCTGTGGTTCAATGTACACCCGGCAGAAATGTTCATGGGCGATGCCGGCTCCCTGTCTTTGGGCGCCACCCTAGGCGTGGTAGCCCTGATGACCGGCCAATGGCTGTTATTACCGATTATCGCCATCATTCCGGTCAGCGAGACGCTCAGCGTCATCCTGCAAATCGCCTATTTCAAGCTCACCCACGGCAAGCGCCTTTTCAAAATGGCGCCCCTGCATCATCATTTCGAATTACTGGGTTGGAGTGAAACCCAGGTCGTCCAGCGTTTCTGGCTGGTTAGTCTGTTATTCGCCATGCTCGGCGTGGCAATTGTGTTGGCATAAGACATGAAGAAAAACTGGAAAGGGCAAAAAGTGTTGATCCTGGGCGCCGCCCGGCAAGGGCTGGCGCTGGCGCGCTACCTGTCTTCACAAGGCGCACAGGTGATCCTCAACGACCGCCGTCAGGCAGATCAACTGGCTGACGAGCGGGAGAAGATGTCCGCCTATCCCATTCAATGGGTGCTGGGCGAGCATCCCCTCAGCCTGCTGGACAGCACAGACCTGGTGTGCATCTCCGGCGGCGTGCCGTTGACCCTGCCCATCATCCAGGAAGCCGTCCGCCGCGGCCTGCCCCTGTCGAACGACTCGCAGATCTTCATGGAAGCCGTGCCCTGCCCGGTGATCGGGATCACCGGCTCCGCCGGAAAAACCACCACCACCACCCTGCTGGGGCGCATGGCGCAGCAAGCCGCCAATCCAGACCAGAAAGTGTGGGTGGGCGGTAACATTGGTCTGCCCCTGATCGATCGTCTGGACGAAATCGACCAGAAGGACATCGTCATCCTGGAATTCTCCTCTTTCCAGCTGGAGCAGATGACCCGCTCGCCGGCGGTTGCGGCGGTACTCAACATCACCCCCAACCACCTCGACCGGCATGGCACCCTGGCCGCCTACACCGCCGCCAAAGCCCGCATCCTCGCTTTCCAGCAAGCCGGTGATGTCGCCGTCCTCTCCCGCGAAGACCCCGGCGCCTGGGCACTGGCCGGCAGCGTCAAAGGCCGCCTGGTTTCTTTCGGCTTTGCCCAGCCCCCTATCGGGCAAACCGGCACATACCTTGCAGAAGAAGAGCTAAGACTCTTTGACGGTCAATCGTCACACGTGCTGATGCAGCGGTCTGACATTCACCTGCGCGGGGAACACAACCTGAGCAACGTACTGGCCGCCTTTGCCATTGCCCGCGCCGCCGGATGGGAGCTTTCCAACCTGTCCGCAGCCATCACCGGTTTCAATGGCGTTGAACACCGGCTGGAATACATCCGCACCCTGCGCGGCGCCCGCTGGTACAATGATTCAATTGCCACGGCACCAGAGCGCACCATCGCCGCCATCCAGTCCTTTGAGGAACCGCTTGTCCTCCTCCTCGGTGGACGGGACAAAGACCTGCCCTGGGACACCCTGGTTGAGCTGATCCGCCAGCGCGTCGACCATGTGATCGTCTTTGGGGAAGCTGCCGGAAAGATCGCCAGCGCCATTGGCCCCCTGCGAACCGGGCAGCGGCCCTGCACCCTGACGCAATATGACCGGCTGGAGGATGCCGTTCAAGGTGCAGCGCAAATCGCAGAACAAGGAGACGTCGTCCTGCTTTCACCGGGCGGCACCAGTTACGACGCGTTTAACGATTTCGTTGAACGCGGGGAGCGTTATCGACAATGGGTCAAACAACTTACGTAAAACCTGGCAAAGTCCAAAGCAAAGGGTTTCTCAAAAAAGGCAGCGCATCGGGCGTTGACCTGCCCTTCGTGTTGATCGTGATCTGTCTGGTCATCATCGGTCTGCTGGCTGTTTACTCCACCAGTTGGGTGCAAAGCAAACGGCTGGAAGGCTCTGCTCACGCCTATGCACTTCGCCAAATTGTTTGGGCCTTGCTTGGCACTGGTATAGCGTTCGCTCTTTCACATTACGATTATCACAAGCTAAAAAACTGGTCGTTAATCCTGATGGGAACCACCATCGTGCTGCTCGTCATCGTTGGGCTCGTCGGCGTTGTAGGACGTCACCTGATTGGCACATCGGTGCAGCCCTCCGAACTGGCGAAAGCGGTGATCGTCATCTACCTGGCAGTCTGGTTAACCGCCCGCAAGGATGATCTCGACAGCTTCCAACTGGGTTTCATACCGGTCTTTTCGATTGTCGGCATCGTCGGCGGTCTGATCCTGATGCACCAGGATTACAGCGCTGCACTGACCATTTTCATCCTCGGCGGCCTGATGTTCTTCTTTGGCGGCGGCAAGCTGTGGCATATCATCCTGATGGGCCTCCTCATGGGCGGCGTGGCCTTGTTATTGATCACCGTGCTGGCCCCCGACAAACTGGATCGCATCGCGGCGTTTGTGTCCAGCATTACAGACCCCAGCGCAGCCCCCGAACAAATCCAGCGCGCCATGCAGGCCATCAGCCGCGGCGGCATCTTCGGCGTGGGCATCGGCAACTCGATCACTAAATTTACGGGCCTGCAGGTTGCCTGGACGGACAGCATTTTCGCCGTGATCGTGGAAGAAACCGGATTGGTCGGCGGACTGGTAGTGATCGGGCTTTACATGCTTTTCCTGTGGCGCGGGCTGGATATCGCCAACCGCGCCCCCGATATGTTTGGGAAATTACTGGTCAGCGGTATGACAGCCTGGATCGTTGTAGAAGCATTGATCAACATGGCGGTGATGCTCTCCCTGATTCCGGTAGCCGGCAACGCCCTGCCCTTCATCAGCATGGGCGGCTCCAGCATGGTTACTTCGCTGGCTGCTGTCGGCATTATTTTGAATATTTCACGCGCTGGAAAGAAAACTACCAAAAAATCAGCGCCAGTAGAAAGGACGTCTCGTGCGGCTTCTGATATGCGCAGGCGGAACGGGCGGCGGAGTGTATCCCGCAATGTCGATTCTGCAAGCACTCGGGCAAGATAAAGACCTGACCACACTCTGGGTGGGCGGCGAAGGCGGCATGGAAGCCGATCTGGTTACGCGCGCCAATGTGGATTACAAGTCGATCCCCGCTGCCGGTGTACACGGCGTCGGGCTGCGTACCCTGCCAGGCAATCTCATCAAATTGCTGCGGGGCACGCTCGCTTCCCGGCGCATCCTGCGTGCCTTCAAGCCGGACGTCATCCTCTTCACCGGCGGCTATCTTGACGTGCCCATGGCCGTGGCAGGCTGGCGGATTCCCTCGCTGTTATACGTGCCCGACATTGAACCCGGCATGGCCCTCAAAGCCATTTCCCGCTTCGCCGCACGCATCGCCCTGACCACTAAGACGTCAGCGCAGTATTTCAACAGAAAGGACCGCCTGGTCGTCACCGGCTACCCCACCCGCGCAGACCTCATCCCCCAAAATCGGGAAGCAGCCCGCCAGCGTCTGGGACTGCACAATCAACTACCCGTAATCTTGTTCTTCGGCGGCAGCAAAGGCGCTCACACCATCAACGATGCCCTGGCAAACATTCTGCCTCAGCTGCTCACCAAAGCCCAGGTGCTGCACATCAGCGGCAAACTGGATTGGGATGAGGTCCAGGAAAACAGGCGATCACTGCCCCCCGACGCAGCACACAACTACCACCCCATGCCCTACCTGCACGAAATGGGGGATGCCTTCGCCAGCGCAGACCTGGTCGTCTCTCGGGCCGGTGCGGCCACCCTGGGAGAATATCCCCTCTTCGGACTGCCCGCCATCCTCATCCCCTACCCCTACGCCTGGCGCTACCAGCGCGTCAACGCCGAATATCTGGTGCAGCGCGATGCCGCCCTGATGATCGAGGACGAAAATATGCAGTCTGCCTTGCTCACCACCATCGAAGATCTGCTCGCTTCACCCGAAAAATTGGCCCGCATGAGCAAGGCAATGCGCAGTCTGGCACACCCACAAGCAGCCCAAAAGCTGGCTGGACTCGTCCGTGAACTGGCCGGACAGGCAGGAGAAATATCGTGATTGGATTAAACATCTTTTTCTGGTTTATGGTAATTTTATTCGCCATCATCGGCGCCATGCGCGGCTGGGCTAAGGAATTACTGGTCTTTTTCTCTGTCATCCTGAGCCTGTTTGTGATCAACGTCCTCCAGGAATTTGCCCCCTTCGTGCAAAATCTGGTAGCCGGTGATTCACTCTCCGCTTTATTCTGGCTGCGCATCGTCATCCTGACAGCCCTGGTTTTCTTTGGATATCAGGGCCCCAATCTTTCAAAATTGGCCGCTACCAACAAATTCAACCGCGAAAAATTTCAGGATGCCCTGCTGGGTGCTTTTCTAGGCGCAATTAATGGGTTTTTCATCTTTGGCGCTTTCCTGTTCTATCTGAACGAGGCCGAATACTCCGCGCTGAGCAAACTGATTATGGCCCCGGATCCATTGACCCCCACGGGTGCCGCAGTATACGATCTGATCAAAATGCTGCCGCCCACATGGCTTCTCAAGCCAGGCTCACCGTTTATCTATTTCGCCGTAGCAATCGCTTTCGCTTTCGTACTGGTGGTGTTCTTGTAATGACTGACGTACATTTGATCGGCATTGGTGGCAGCGGACTTTCCGCAATTGCCCGCCTCCTGCTGGAGAGCGGCAAAACCGTCACGGGTTCAGACCGCGTGCTTTCTTCGGAAGCACAGGCGCTCGCCCGCGATGGTGTCCACATCTCCATCGGTCACGATGCACAAAACGTGCTCGGCGCCGATCTGGTGATCCGCTCATCGGCCATCCCTGACTCCAATCCCGAAGTGCTGGCCGCCCGCAATGCCGGCATCCCCGTCCTCAAGCGCAGTGATTATCTGGGACAGTTGATGCTGAATGACCAATGTATTGCCATCGCCGGCACCCACGGCAAGACTACCACCGCCGCCATGACCGCCAGCACCCTGCATGCCCTCGACACTGACCCCTCTTACATCATCGGCGGCATTGTTAAAAACCTGGGCAGCAATGCCCATGCCGGACAGGGTGGTTACTTCGTCATCGAAGCGGATGAATATGACCGCATGTTCCACGGATTGTCCCCGCACATCGCTGTCATTACCAATATGGAGCACGACCACCCGGACTGCTTCCCCACCCCGCAGGACTACCGGGAAGCCTTTGAAATCTTCATCAGCCGCATCAAACCGGACGGCATCCTCCTGGCCTGTGCAGATGATGCCGAAACCGTTCAACTGGCTGCCAAAACCGCCGTTGACCACACCGTTTTCACCTACGGACAGCAGGAAAACGCCCACTACCAGGCGCAGGATATCCAGCCCAATGCGGCAGGCGGCTTCAGTTTCAACATCGTACACCGCTCGCAGCCTGGCGAAACCGCCGCCCCCCTGGCCGCCGTTTCGTTGAGCGTGCCCGGTTTTCACAACATCAAAAACGCCACGGCCTGTCTGGCAGTTATCCACCAGCTCGGCCTTGATCTGCCCAAAGCCGCCGCGGCATTGCAGCAGTTCAGCGGCGCTGGCCGCCGGTTTGACCTGCGCGGCACCGCCGCCGGCATCACCATTATTGATGACTATGCGCATCATCCCACCGAAATTACGGCCACCCTGGAAGCCGCCCGCACCCGCTTCCCCCAGCGCCGTTTGGTCGTTCTCTGGCAGCCGCACACCTACACCCGCAGCGAAGCCCTGCAGGATGAATTTATCCACGCCCTGGGCACTGCGAATCAAGTCCTCGTCACCAGCATCTACGCCGCCCGGGAAAAAGACACCGGTTTCTCGGCCCGCCAGATTGTGGAAAAAATGCCTGCTGCCACCATCTATGTGCCTGATCAGCAGGATGCGGCACAGCAGCTCCTCGCCATATTACAAACGGGCGACGTGCTGCTGGTACTTTCCGCCGGAGATGCCATTCAAATCAGCGAAAATATCTTTGCTGCCCTGCAAAAACAGGAGACAGAAAATGCCTGAAAAGAAAAAACGCGCTTACCCGCTGGAAACAAACGCCCTGTCGGGGATGAAACTGACCCGCGCTGGCCGTTTGGCCCCTAAAGAACATCGGGCCTTCCTCGAAATGATGGAACGCTCCGGTCTGGATGAACACCAGCAAAAAGATATGCTCGATCGTTTAATTGATCGTTTGAAAGGAATCTAAACACCGCATGACAGCTTCTGCAACCTTCGTCCCAATTCAAGCACTGCGTAACGCTTTCGGCAGTAATCTGCAGGAAAACGTGATGCTGGCCCATTACACCACTGCCCGCGTGGGTGGTGCTGCAGACGCTGTCCTCATCGTTCATTCGGCCAATGAGTTGGCAGAGACGGTACAAACGCTGTGGAACCTGCAAGCCCCCTACCGCATCCTCGGCGGCGGCTCGAATGTCCTCATCAGCGATAAGGGCCTGCGCGAAGTGATTGTGATCAACCGCGCCAACCAGGTCAAGGTAAATGCCGACACCAGCCCTCCCGCCGTGTGGGCAGAGTCAGGGGCAACCATGGTAAGCATCGGCAAACGGCTTGCCCTGCGTGGATTGGCGGGCTTCGCCTGGGGCACTTACATCCCCGGCACCCTGGGCGGCGCCATGTACGGCAATGCCGGCGCTCACGGCAGCGACATCGCCAGCCAGTTAATCCTGGCAGATATCTTGCATCCTGTATTCGGTAAGGTGCAATGGACCAGCGCACAGTTTGAATACGGCTACCGCTCAAGCATCCTCAAACGGACAGACAGCCTGGCCGTCATCCTTTCAGCCAGCCTGGAGCTTTCCCATAGCACCCGTGAAGAGGTGGAAAACTGTCTGGAAACCATCTACAACCGCCGCATAAAAATGCAGCCCCCCGGCTCCAGTCTGGGTTCCATCTTCAAGAACCCTGGAAACGATAAATCGGGACGCCTGATTGAGGCTGCCGGCTTGAAGGGAACCCGTATCGGCAATGTAGAAATCAGTCAAAAACACGCCAATTTCTTCGTTAATCACGGAGATGCCAAAGCCAAAGACATTTATTCGTTGATCCGCCTGGCACAGCAAACCGTGAAAGAGAAATTTGGCGTACAACTGGAAATGGAAATTGAATTATTGGGTGATTGGACAGAAAATGAAGAATAAGATGCAGATTGGCGTGATATTCGGGGGGCGTTCCAGCGAACATGAAGTTTCGCTGCGTTCTGCGCGTTTTATCATCTCCATGCTCTCCCCGGAAAAATATAACGTTACCTGCATTGGCATTACCAAAGACGGTCACTGGCTCTCGGGCGAAAACGTCCTCGATGCCTTTGTCAGCAATCAAACCGACAACCTGTGGCCGGTCACCATCCTGCCCGAACCAGGCAGCAACACCCTGTATGCCTTCAGGCAAAACGGAAATGACGTTGTGCTGGAACCACAGACCCAACTGGACGTGGTTTTCCCCGTTGTGCATGGCACCTTTGGCGAAGACGGCACCCTGCAAGGACTGCTGGAGATGGCCGGACTGGCCTATGTTGGCGCAGGCGTACTGGGATCAGCAGTTGGTATGGATAAAGCCCTCTTCAAAGACGTGCTGCGGGCACACAATCTGCCGGTGGTTGACACCGTCATCGCCACCATGATGGATGTACATCAACACCTGTCCGAACTGCTGGACGAAGCTGAAGAAATTGGTCCCTACCCCCTGTTCGTCAAACCGGCCAACATGGGTTCCTCGGTGGGCATCACCAAATGCCGCAGCCGTTCAGATTTGATGGAAGGCGTGCTGGACGCCCTCCGTTTTGACCGCCGCATCCTGATCGAACGGGGCATTCATGCCCGCGAAATCGAAGTCAGCGTGATGGGCAACGAAGACCCCCAGGTCTCGCTGCCTGGAGAGATCCGCCCCAAGGCAGATTTTTACACCTACGCTGCCAAATATCTGGATGACACCTCCGAGCTGATCATCCCCGCCGAACTGGACGCGGAAACCACCCAGACGACCCAGCAAATAGCCCTGCAGGTCTACAAAGCGGTTGACTGCGCCGGTCTGGCCCGTGTCGATTTTCTGATGGACAAGGACAGCGGTCAGCTCTTCGTCAATGAAATTAACACCATGCCCGGCTTTACCAGTATCAGCATGTATCCCAAATTGTGGGAGGCCAGCGGCATCCCCGGTCAGGAGCTGATTGACCGCTTGATTGAATATGCAATAGAACGCAAAACTGTGCGCGACGGGTTGGAATACCAATATGGGAGCGAAGCATGAGCAAAATAACAAGTGCAAGTACCCGTGCCGAACAAATCCGACAACGCCGGAATCAGGAAATAAAATCCGGACAGGAGAAACTACGGCGAGGGGGGCGCAGCAAAACACCAATGCAGTCCAAATACTACGAGGTGAGCGTTCCGCCCGTGGTGGTGCGTGGGAATGTAGGAACACCGATGCGGCAAAACACGGTTACGCGCAAACGCCAGCGGCGGCAGATTGCCATTCCGCTGCGCGGCAGCGGCGCCGAAATCGTCATTCCCGGCCTGCCCATCATCCACTTCAGCGCCAGATGGATTTCCGGCGCGCTGACCGCCGCCTTTTTCATACTGCTGCTTTTCATCATCACATCCAGCAGTTTTGAAGTCTCCCGGGCAGACATCTCCGGGATACACCGCGTAAACTCCAATGATGTTGAAGCTGTTCTCAATTTGAGCAACGAATCAATCTTCAGCATCAATCCTCAGGAAATCCAGCTCCAGTTGGAAGCAGCTTTCCCTGAATTAAAGAATATTCAAGTGATTGTCAGCCTGCCAGCAGAAGTTGCCATCACCGCCGAAGAAAGACAGCCCACCATCGCCTGGCACGCTGGCGATAAAGTTTACTGGAGCGATGACGAAGGCTTCCTCTTTGAACCCCGCGGCGAAGAATATGATCTGCGCGTGATCAACATTGAAGGTGACATGCCGTTCGAGGCCATCGAAACCAGCCTCACCGCAGAAACCAGCGAAATGGCCTTTGAAATGCTGGCAGCCAATCCCCGCAAGGTTGACAGCAAAGCACTCGCCACCGCCCAAAGCCTGTCCCGCGAAGTAGAAGACGGCACTGCCCTGGCATACAGCCAGGAAAATGGTCTCGGCTGGGTCAATGCCGCCGGTTGTGAAGTATTTATTGGCATGGAAACAACAAACTTGCAGGAAAAAATGGTCGTCTATCAGGCAATTTTGGAAGACTTGAACCTCACAGGGCTAACCCCTTCAAAAATCAGCGTGGCGAATGTCGATGCGCCTTTTTATCGAGTGGAGCAGTAAATATGGACGATCCCATTGTCGTTGGAATTGATATCGGAACAACAAAAATTTGCACGCTGGTAGCACGACTGGAAGCAGATCAAAATTTCCATATCCTGGGCGTGGGCATCGAGCCATCGCAAGGCATCCGCAAAGGCACGATCATTGACATTTCTGCCGCCTCCCAGGCTGTCGCCCGCTCCGTCGAGAAGGCTCAGCGTACATCGGGCATGGAAATCACCTCTGCCCTGGTCAGCCTGGCTGGATCACACGTTTCCTCCGTGAACAGCCGCGGGGTGGCCGGCATTTCTGGCCGGGTGATCGACCAGTACGACATTGATCGTGCCCTGGATGCTGCCCGGGCGATTGCCATTCCGCATGGCCGCGAGATCATCCATATCATCCAGCGCGGCTTCACCGTTGACGAACAGGACGGCATCCGCCATCCGATTGGCATGCACGGCTACCGTCTGGAAGTAGAGGCCCACATCATCACCGCCGCTGCCGCCACGGTGGCAAACCTGCGGCAATGTGTAGAACAGGCTGGCGTGCAGGTCTCCCAGTTTGTGCTCAATCCCCTCGCTTCGGGCGAGGTAGTTCTCACCGAAAACGAAGAGGAAATGGGCGTGGTCGTCTGTGATATTGGCGGCGGCACCACCGATATGGCAATCTATATCAATGGTGACGTATGGCACACCATGGTACTGGCCGTTGGCGGCAGCCATGTTACCAATGATATTGCCCACGGTCTGCGGCTGCCCGCCACCCAGGCCGAACAAATCAAGAAACAATATGCCCACGCCCTGCAGCGTGAAATTGACGAGGATGACATGTTCAACATTCACCCCTTTGGTGAAGAAGAGGCTACCCGGGTCAGCCGTAAAGTGCTGGCTCATATCGCCGAAGCCCGCATTGAAGAGATCTTTCACCTCGTCCTGCAAGAGATTAAACGATCTGGTTATGATGGATTGCTGCCCGCAGGAATGGTACTCACCGGGGGAACCGCCAACCTGCCCGGCATCCGCAATCTTGCCAGTGAGGTCACTGGTCTGCCGGTGCGCATTGCGCAACCCGAAGACCTGGTCGGTCTGGTGGATAAATTGCATGCCCCAGAATATTCCACCAGCATTGGCCTGCTCCACTGGGCCATGTACACGAATTCAGCATTGCCATTGTCCCCCCGTGGCCCTTACAAGAAAGGAGATGGACCGAATTGGGATTCTGTAAAAAACTTCTTCAAAAATCTGTTGCCGTAGAAAAATCAGATCAGGAAATCATCAGCTTCACCAATAACAAAGCAGTTCATTATTCGTAACAAGGAGGAACCCTATGGAACAACTCAATAAACCCCTCGCAGAATCATTTGCCCGCATCAAGGTAGTCGGTGTTGGCGGCGGTGGCTGCAATGCAGTCAACCGGATGATCGAAGAAGGTCTGCAAGGCATTGAATTCATTTCGGTGAATACGGATGCTCAAGCCTTGCTGCTTTCCAAAGCCCGCACACGCGTACGGATTGGCGACAAATCCACCCGCGGGCTGGGCGCCGGCGGCAACCCCGAAATGGGGCAAAAAGCCGCTGAGGAATCATCAGAAGAACTGTATCAGGTGCTGAAAGGCAGCGACATGGTCTTCGTCACCGCCGGTCTTGGCGGCGGCACAGGCACCGGCGCTGCCCCTGTGGTAGCCCAGATTGCCAAAGACTTGGGCGCCCTGACCATTGGCGTGGTCACCCGCCCGTTCACCTTTGAAGGCTCACAGCGCCAGTTGTCTGCAGAAAAAGGCATCGAGCGGCTGAAAGAACAGGCCGACACTTTGATCGCCATTCCCAACGACCGCCTGCTGCAAATCGTGGACAAGCGCGCCAGCCTGACGGACGCTTTCGGCGTAGCCGATGACGTGCTGCGCCAGGGTATTCAGGGCATTTCCGAGCTGATCACCGTTCCCGGTCTGATCAACCTCGACTTTGCCGATGTGCGCACGATCATGTCCGAAGGCGGGGCGGCATTGATGGCCGTTGGCCGCTCAACCGGCGAAGATCGCGCACGCATTGCTGCCGAAGAAGCCATTTCCAGCAAGCTGCTGGACATCACCATTGACGGCGCCCGCGGCATCCTCTTCAACGTGACCGGCGACTCCAGCCTGACCCTGTTCGAGGTCAACCAGGCTGCTGCGATCATCAAGGAAACCGCGCACCCCGATGTCAACCTTATCTTTGGCGCTGTGGTAGACCCGAATATGGGCGAAGAACTGCGTGTCACCGTGATTGCGACCGGATTCGATACCAGCAGCGGCATCCGCCACATGGAACGCACACCGCGCACCAATACTTCGGAACGCTCGCGTCAGGAACGCTCGGCTGAAATGGCTGATCAGCCTATCGTCAGCCAGTCTTCTCCGACCGAGTATCAGCGCCAAGTGTTGAATACCGACGACCTGGATATTCCCGCCTTCCTGCGCCGCCGTAACCAACACTAACCAAATCCGTTGTCCATAGGCGGGCGGGATGGCCGGCATCCACCGCCATCCCGCCCCTCCTCCCCTTCTGCAAATCACAAGAAAATGCAGGAGGCCGTTACTGGTTGTCTTGTAACAAAGCCGGTATGTGCAGCCATAGGTGTGCATACCGGCTTTTGATTAATCATCCCCCTCCCGCAGGTTTCGCTGGAATCGCCAGCCCATAAGTCAAGTAGTGAGCTTCTGTACATCCATTCAGATTCAACCCTGCGGTTCATCACCCATCAGCCCCAACCCTCCCGCAGGGAAATTCGCTGTGCGAAGGGTACAAAACCACTACCCTCCCAAGCATGCTGAAGTCAGGTCAAGTCCAACCTGCGGGAGGATGACAGTATTTTTTTCCCCCGCAGGCTGGAAATTTTCAACTTGCCCATGCTTGCATATATTTTTTTGCTAGTGTCGACACACAACTGACTTCCCTGCGGCAGGTTCCGTGCTAGCGGGAGCATGCCTCCAGCCCCCTTTTATTAAAAAAAGGACAGGTCTTTCAACCTGTCCCTGTGAAATTGACTTCGCTTTCCCCCGATCAAGTATTGCTGGATTGTAACAGCGCCCCCACCCTGGCCCACAGCTCACGAATATTGATCGGTTTGGACATATACACATCACAGCCAGCCGCTATCGCCTTCTCCGCGTCGCCACGCAGCGCATTTGCCGTGATAGCAATCACCGGGACATGCATTAAATGCTCATCCCCGCTGCTCCGCAGCCGGCGGGCCACTTCATAGCCATCGATATCCGGCAGGTTAATATCCAGTAAAATCAGGTCGGGCTTCATTTCACCAGCGGCAGCCAGACCTTCTTCCCCGGTCATTGTTCCCCGGAACTCATAGCCAGCCGCTTCAATCGCCCGCTGCACCAGAGTCAGATTATCGGGATTGTCTTCAATGTACAAAACTAAATAGCTCATGCAAACTCTCCAACCACATTTTATTACTGACGCACAGTGATTATACTGTCTTAAACTGCCTGCAAGGGGATCTCAATAATAAAGGTTGATCCCTCGCCCGCTACCCCACTGCTCTCAGCCCACAATCGACCGCCATGCATGTCTACCAAACTGCGGCTGATCGGTAATCCCAGACCAGTCCCGCCGACCTTGCGGGTAGAAGTCGTATCCACCTGACTAAACGATTCGAAAATCATATCCAGCTTGTTAGGGGTGATTCCCAGGCCAGTATCCTTGACGAGAATACGCGCAGAATCAGCAAACTTATTGACAGTAACCGTAATACCGCCTGTTTCGGTAAATTTCACCGCATTGCCCAGCACGTTAATCAGCACCTGACGCATCCGCATACGGTCTGCCAGCATCTCTACCGCTTCACCATCCTGCATCACCAGGTCCAGCGCAAGCGACTTCTCGCGTGCCAATGGGCCGACAATATCCATTGCTTCTTCAATCAGAGATTGAAGGTCAAATTTCTCCAAACTGAGCGTCATCCGGCCTGCTTCAATCTTGGACATATCCAGAACATTGTTGATCAGGCTGAGCAGATGTTTACCGTTCTTCTCCACCAGGTGCAGGTCGTTCTCCATCTGGGCAGTCACCGGGCCGTCCAGCCCCAGCAAAATCACATCCGTGAAGCCCATAATCGAGTTCAGCGGCGTGCGCAGCTCATGGCTCATGTTCGCCAGAAAATCTGACTTGAGGTGATCCAGCTCACGCAGCCGTTCCACTGTCTCGGCCTGTTCCAGGTAAAGACGGGCATTCTGCAAAGCCACCGCCACCTGAGAAGTCAGCGTCATTAAAATCTGGCGCTCAAGCCGGGAAAAGCGGTTCAAGCGTGAATCCTGCACATCAAAAACACCCAGCATCTGGTCGCCGACGATCATCGGCAGAGCAATTTCTGCCCTGGTATCCGGCAGCAGTTCATTCGACAGGAAATCCGGCTCCTGGCTGGTGTCTCCGACGACGATTTCCTTACCTGTGCGGGCCACACGGGCTACCAGCGAATGTTCAGCTGACATGGGGATCGCATGCCCTTTTGCCAACAGTTTTTCACCGGCATCACCGGAGCTGGCTGAAAGCATCAGGACATCCTGATCTTTCTCATACACATAAATTTGTGCATGGTACACACCAAACCCGGCCTGCGTCTCCTCCACCACTGTTTTCAACAATAAATCTGGATCCAGCAGACGGGAAATCGCCGTACTGATCTCGGCCACCGTTTCCATGTCGGCTGCACGGCGGGTAGCTTCTTCAAACAGGAACAGGTTATTAACCACCACCGCAGCCTGCTGGGCAAGGGTGGTATACAGGCGTTCATCCGCCTGACTGAAAATCCGTTCCTCCTCAAACTGGGCAATAATCAGGCCGATCAAACCATCGGAAGCTTTCAAAGGCAGCAGCAGGTAGCCTTTAAAATCTGCTTCAGGCTGCCCCCCTTTGACATTGGGTGAAGCAAAAACAGAAATATCAGGCGCCAAAAACACCTTATCCTGCGCAGTGCCCCAAACGCTATACCCTGGCATATCAACTGTATTAAAGCGCATCCCCAACGGCATCACATGACTACTGGAATCCTTTTCCCAATGCGCAGCCAATTCAACTTCTCCAAACGCTTTCGAGCGTTGGCCGCCAGCAACACGGAACAAGCTGCACCGTTTAGCACCTGTCGCAATGGCCGGTTGAGCAACCGCCAGCAGCGCTTCCTGCAAGCTGGCAGCCGCACTCAGCTCAGCGCTGACCGCATACAACCCTTCTACCTCGGCCAGCGAAGTTGCACGCTGTTCGTTGAGCCGCAGATTATCCAGGTGCGAACTTAACTGCTGGGTAACAGCCGCCAGCAAATTCTGTGCGTCCGTATCCAGATGATCAATCCCATTAAACTGCACTTCGCCGAGCACATTCTCACGCACGGCCAGCGGCACAGAAAGCTCAGCCTCCTCACCGGCATCTTCTGGTCTGCCCGGTTTCACCAGACTTTGATCATATACATAAATCAGGTCATCTTCCTGTTCATCCACCAGAAAGTCTTCCCACCCCTTTTGACTCATTTGCGCCAGCGCCTGTTCAGCTTCCAGACGATAGCGCTCTGCTTCATTGAGCAGGCGCAGGTTATCTACCTGCTGGGAAAGCCGGTCCGCCACTGCACTGACTACCCGGCGCTGGCTTTCTGTCCAATGCTGATTTTCATCTTCCAGCACCAGCCGGCCAAAAGTTTCTCCCGCCGTCTGCAAAGGGAAAGAAAGCGCATTCATGCCGGGCCGCTTGCTCACCCCATCCAGAGGATGTACGTCTTTAGCATCATAAACGAAACCAAACGAACGTTTTCGTCGAATGCCGTCCAGAAAATCATTCCAGGTCGCAGAAACTTTGCGGGTTGGCCGGGTATCCAGCGCCGTGTCCACCGCACCAGGTTCTGTGTTCGGTTTATCGGGGACAGCATGCGCTGGCGCAGCCGGCGCCTCTGTATTCAGCGGTTCAGCAGCAGGGGTTACCTTTGTGCTGGAAAATAACTGTTCAAGCTGGTTGTATAACCTGTCTTTCGACATAAGCCTCCAACTCCTCTGCCAATTTACGGTATTGAGCTTCCGCTCTGCTTTTTCTCTTACTGGAATACGCCGTCAGGGGTACACCGGCAAGCTGGCTGGCGCGTACTTTCGTATCAAAGCCAATCACGGTATTCATCAATGCCTTGCTGTAATGCTGACGCACATACTTAAGAATGTCCGTATGAAACCGCCCCCGTTTATCATACATGGTCACCAGCAAGCGGTAACGCAACTGTGGATTGGTTTTTGACCGGGTCATATTGATCAACTTAAAAACCACATCCAGCGCCTGCAGCGAATAAAATTCCAGCTGCGTAGGGATCAGGGCCAACTGTGCCGCGGACAAAGCCGTGATCGTCAGTGCGCCCAGAGTAGGAGGACAATCCACTACGATCCACTTATAATCATCCGAAACCCTCCGCAGAATGTCCCGCAGCAGGAACTCATAGCCTTTATAAGAGAAAAGATGGCGGGAAACCGACAACAGTTCCGAATTGGAGGGCAAAATATCCAGATTCGGAAAAGCGGTCGACTGCATCACATTCTCAAACGTTTCCTGCCCAACCAGAAGCGCAGCCACCGATTTTTCCACTTCCTCAGGATGAAGTCCCAATCCACTGGTCAAATTCCCCGAAGGATCAAGATCGATCACCAGCGTCCTGCCTGACTGCTCTGCCAGACAGGCCCCCAGGCTGGCTACCGTCGTTGACTTCCCGACGCCGCCTTTTTGATGTGTTACCCCGATCACATAAGCCATACACTTTATCCTTACCCCAAATTCGGGATCATCTTATTTCTTTCGCATTCGCTGTGCGGCATCTACACCCAGGCGGATACTGGTCTTTTCAGCACCCAGCGAGTCGCCCAGTTCGCGGATCGCCACCTGCAAGGCACTTTCCACTGAAGTGGTCGCCTGGATCTTCTGGCTGATGGCGTTGATCAAAGCTTCCTGTTCTGCCATTGAACGGCTTTCCTGCAATAATTTCTCACGCTCTGCTTCTACATTGCGCTGCTCGGTGACATCACGAATCAGGGCCACCGCCTCGCCAGCTTCATTGACAACCATACGCGCTTCAAGCGAGTCCATTCCGCCGTTTTGATTGGGCAGTTGATAATCAAATGTCTGCATTTCTCCTTCAGCTGCACCCTTTTCCAAAGCCGCTTTCGTCAAGGCGGAAACATCGGGAGGCAGCACCTCAAAATATTTTTTACCCAGGAAGACTTCCGGCGGGACAATCGTTCCCCCTTCAGCGCCCTTATAGTCCACAATCTTGCCAGCAGCATCAAAGCGGAAGATCATATCCGGCACTGCATTCACCAGGGTCTGCAAACGCGCTTCGTTTTCAGCCAGCGCTGCCTGGGCTTTTTTGATGTCCGTAATATCAATAAAGGTACCCGCCTGGAATGCTGCTTCGCCGTTTTCGTCGCGTTCAATATTCGCTCTCAAAGAGAACCATACCAGACGATCACCTGGGAACAACCCACGATATTCAAGCTCATATTCGTCAATGTTTTTCTGAAGATTACCAATCAGTGTTTCACCAACCATTTGCAGATCATCGGGATGAATGGTCTGCTCAAATGGCACACGCCCAGAAGTGAAATCTTCTGCTCCATATCCATATTGGGCCACGTTTTCTGACACATACAAGATGCGGTCAAGCATATTATCGACAATTTTGCGCCGATAAACAATCACCGGGCTCTGCTCAATAACTTTGTTCGCCTGCTGGATCACCGCGTACTGTTCTGCGTTCTGCAAAGCCACTGCCACCTGTGAAGCCAGCGTGGTCAGCACTTCTGCATCATCCTGGTCGAAACGCCGCGTACCGGCAGCCTGCACATCCAGCACGCCGATGACCGTTTCTCCGGCCATCATCGGCACGGCCATCTCGGCCTTTGTTTCCGGCAGCAAGGGGTGCGGCAGGAAGTTCGGGTCTGCCGTAACGTCATTCACAATGACGCCTTCTTTGGTGCGGGCGGCCCGCGCCACCAGGGACTGCTCTGCATCAAACGAAATGGTGCGTGTTTCGGCCACCATCTGATCGCCAATCTCCCCTGCACCGGATACCAGTTCCAGCGTATCGCCGGCTTCATTCAGTTGATACACATGCGCATGATAGAAGCCGAAGCGTTCCTTGGTTAGATCCACCACCTGCTTAAGCAGCGTCAATGGGTCCGTTTGCTGGGTGACGGCGGTTGCTACCTCCGCCACCGTGTTCAGTTCCTGTGCGCGTTTGTCAATCAACGCTCGATCAGCGCGCTGCTCGGTGACATCACGGATCAACCCAACGGCCTCGCCGGTGTCAGTGGTAATAATCCGGGCTTCCAGCGTTTCCAGCTCACCCGCCTGGTTTGGCAGTTGATATTCAAAAGTTTGAATTTCCTTCTCCGCAATGCCCTTATCAATAGCTTCCTTTGTTAGCGCAGCCACGTTCGGCGGCAGCACCTCTGCATAATGCTTCCCAAGGAAAACCTCTGGCGGCACGATCGTCCCCCCTTCAGCTCCCTTATAATCGACAAACGTTCCGGCAGCATCAAAACGGAAGATCATATCCGGCACTGCATCCACCAGGTTCTGCAAACGTGCTTCGTTTTCAGCCAGCGCTTCTTCCGCCTGTTTAAGCTCGGTAATATCCTGGTTCGTACCATACAAGCCGATCGGGATACCCTGTGCATCCCGGCTCACCCGTAATCGCATCACTACATTCCGCCATTTGCCATCCCCGCCTTTCAGGCGAGCTTCCGCGGATCCTTCATAATCTGGATCAGTAGACTGCAAAGCCTCCTGAATTTTGAGGGGCACCTCGGCTCCATCATCAGGATGAACGATTTCTCCAGCGAATTTCTCCGCTGGCATCCAGTGTCCGCCAGCTTCTTCTGCCGTGGTATGCAAAATACGGCGGTAATAATCATCATTGAACAGAAAATTGCCCCTGGTAATATCAAATTCCCAATAAGCCAATTGAGCAAGATCAAGCGCCTCATCCAGTTGCGTCCGGGCTATTTGCAATTCTTCAAACTGGCGGGCATTTTGCAAAGCCACTGCCACCTGTGAAGCCAGCGTGGTCAGCACTTCTGCATCATCCTGGTCGAAACGCCGCGTACCGGCAGCCTGCACATCCAGCACACCGATGACCGTTTCTCCGGCCATCATCGGCACGGCCATCTCGGCCTTCGTTTCCGGCAGCAAGGGGTGCGGCAGGAAGTTCGGGTCGGCCATAACGTCATTCACAATGACGCCTTCTTTGGTGCGGGCGGCCCGCGCCACCAGGGACTGCTCTGCATCAAACGAAATGGTGCGTGTTTCGGCCACCATCTGATCGCCAATCTCCCCTGCACCGGACACCAGTTCCAGCGTATCGCCGGCTTCATTCAGTTGATACACATGCGCATGGTAGAAGCCGAAGCGTTCCTTGGTTAGATCCACCACCTGCTTAAGCAGGGTCAATGGGTCCGTTTGCTGGGTGACGGCGGTTGCTACCTCCGCCACCGTGTTCAGTTCCTGTGCGCGTTTGTCAATCAACGCTCGATCAGCGCGCTGCTCGGTGACATCACGGACCAACCCAACAGCCTCACCAGTTTCAGTGGTAATAATCCGGGCTTCCAGTGTTTCCAGCTCACCCGCCTGGTTTGGCAGTTGATACTCAAAGATTTGGGTTTCCTTTTCAGCAACGCCCCTTTCAAGGGCCTCTTTTGTCAACGCAGATACGTTTGGGGGCAGCACTTCGGCGTAATGTTTCCCCAGGAAGACTTCCGGCGGCACGATCGTGCCTCTTTCAGAACCTTTGTAGTCGACAAAATGCCCTTCTGCATCGAAGCGAAACAGCATATCCGGCACAGCATTCACCAAAGTACGGAAACGCTCTTCACTATCGGCCAATTCCTGTGTTGGGTCTTTTAATAAGGCCCGCTGCAAGATTTCGACCTGTGCCTGAGCCTTCGCCAGGGCTTCCAACAACTCTTCTCGTGTCAAATTATGATCTTCCATCGTCTACTTTCTCCGGGAAACAACGATATTTCAACTTAAACCTTTGATTAATTCAATTCATTCCATCGCAAATCAATACCATAAAATTACTACGCAAGCACGCCAACAAACCTTATGATGCAATTTCCATTCCCATCCACGCCTATCCTGGAATGACTTCTTATTTGATTAATTCAATTCATTCCATCGCAAATCAATACCATAAAATTACTACGCAAGCACGCCAACAAACCTTATGATGCAATTTCCATTCCCATCCACGCCTATCCTGGAATGACTTCTTAAAGGAAAATTATCAGATTCAAACCTAAAAGTCAAGATTTATAGCGGCTACCTTGCAAAACTGTAAATTCACCAGGCAAAGGAGTAAATTACGGGATCCCACATAGCCCAAAAAAAGACGTTTCAATCATCGGCTGTCCGATAAATATACGCTGGATTGAACGGGGCAAGCCAATGATTCAAACCTCTATATCATAGATACATTCTACTCTTTCCGACCTCAGCGCGCCATAAAATTTTAATGAAACATTTAAATCCAAATTTCCAAAACCCGCATATATTCATTACTGTTTCATTACTGTTCATATATTATTTTATCACCAAAAAGCGAAGGGTGTAAGCGGGAAGCTCGATTGCGAGCGGGCTGCCTCTCACGCCGTCCCCCACACCCAATTTATCGCCCCCGCTCAAACTAAACATATCTTGAGAGGCGCATAATCCAAGAGCGTTCGCATATCTGTACCGATATCGCGAACGCTCTCTGAAATGCTGCGGCTGACTGGGCGAATTGGAGTTTGGCCCAGATCACCTGTTTACAGGAAAATACAATCTTTTCTTGCTGGTGTGAACCCCATAGCCCAAAAGGCCCTCCAATAATTTCAAAGCGCAAACCACACCATCCAACACGGGGACCTGCAATTCTTTTTCTAATCTTTTATCCAGCCCACTCATTCCTGCGCATCCCAGGCAAATCACTTCTGCGCTATCTTCATCCAATGCGGCACGAGCCTCCCTCAAAATCATTGAATAGGTATCTTGATCATCCAGAGATTCCAAATTTGAGACGGCCATCCGGGTGGTTCGAATCGACGCACAGCGGCTCTGAAGCCCATAATGCTTTACCGCTTCCCACAGCAGCGGTTCCCATCTGTCATTTGTTGTCACCACACTAAATTTATGTCCCAACATGCAGCCAAAATACATCGAAGCTTCTGCAATGCCCAGCACCGGCTTGTCTGTGATCTCCCTTAACGCATATATCACGGGATGATCACTAAAGCACGCAATAACAAAAGCATCAAAATGATCCATATTCTCTTTTAAAAGCTTGAGCGTGCCCCCCACACTCAAAAGCTCGTCATAAACACCCTCTATTGACCGGGGCCCCGAATCCGGATTTTTGGCGGCTGCAATCGTCGAAGCAAGAGCATACTGCGTGACCGTATCCAGTATACGCCGCGTAA
>Ga0334888_1001988_pt1 | contig 23924 bp, 20 predicted proteins | sample GraSluR1_MG_FD_207227 | JGI IMG/M metagenome (GOLD analysis project Ga0334888, IMG submission 207227) | Sludge microbial communities from methane-producing bioreactor in Wageningen University, Netherlands - Granular Sludge_3_08-R1 | ecosystem: Engineered > Bioreactor > Anaerobic > Unclassified ...
CTTTCAAGATGGTCTGACCGAGACAGAGATCGTCCAACTCACCGGAATCTTGGCTGAGTCGACCTTCCTGGCGGAATCGGCAGCGCTGCTGTTCGGCATATCGCTGGCGCCGGCGGACATCGCGCCGGGCGGCATCTGGGTCAGCCGCACGCTTTCGCAACCGTTCCCATCGCGCTATCGGGTCAGCCTCAACACGCGTGACGGCCGCCACTACGATCTCCTGCTGATCCTGCGCCAGGACCTCGATCAGCCGGCGGTCAAGGAGACGTTCCAACGCATGGCCGCCATCCGCGCCTGGCCGACCGACGCCCCCGTGGTGCCGCGGGTGGGAGCGCTCCGCGCCGACCTGGGAACCACGGCCGTCGAGTTCGTGAGCGGCCTGACGGTGTGGGATCGCATCCGCCAGCACGCCGCGACCGCCGCCGACGTCGAAGCCTACGGCCGGCCGCGCTGGCGCCACCTCTTCCTCGCGGGCATGACGGCCTTTCTGAACGCCTGGCTGCACAGCGGACGCGAGATCGTGCCGGGTATGATCCATCCGGACAACGTCGTCATCCCCGAGCACGACTGGCAGCGGGATCGTCTGGTGATCAGCCTGGCCGGGTGGCGGCCCTACACTGGTCCGCTGGATCTGGCGCGGCCGCTGCTGCAGAACTTCCTGCGGCTGGTGGTGAACCACTACCCGACCCTGGCCGGCGTCGTCGACGAGATCTGGCTGGCCGAAGCAGTGGCCGAAGCGTTGGGACCGAACGACGGGCGGCGGATGATCGTCGATCTGATCGTCGCGCTCGAACGCGCCGATGGCCGTGCCGGCGACGCGGACCTGCTCGTCCGCCTGCGCGAGGCCGAGCGGAGTCTCGCCGGCTCCTTCCGGCCGACGCTTGCGGTCGAAGGCGCGATCCGGCGGTACAACCGCTGGGCGGCCCTGAATCCGGACGCCTCGCCGCGCGCGCGGAGCGACCAACTGGAGTCGCTCGTGCGGCTCTACCGGCTCGATCGCGAGGGCGAGCCGGCGCTGCTGACCCTCTTCGCCGAAACGTACCTGCAAACGGCCCCCGTCGCGGCGCGCCAGGCCTGCCGTCAACTCATCGCTCGGCTCTTCGAACACCCGGGCCTGCGCGCCGCACGCACGGTCGAGCTCGGCGACTTGCAGGCGGCGCTGCCGGACGCGAACGATCGGGAGGCGCTCGGACGCCTGGCGTTCCCGCAGTCGGTCAGCGGACATCGCCCCGCCGTGCAGGCGATCGGCGACCGGGCGCACGAGCACGTCATCCTGGTCACCGAGGTCAGCGACGACCACGGCGTCCGCTACCTGGCGCGCGAACCCCGCGACGCCGCCGAGATGGGCCGTTTGTATCGCCTGTTCCTGCAATCGGGGTTCGCCCTGGCGATCAGCGATGTGGACCGGCACCTGCTGGTGGTCGACGGACAGAATCAACTCGTCGGCGGCGTGGTCTGGCGGACCGACGCCGTCGGCGAGCCGCACCTCGACGGGGTCGTGGTGATGGCGGCGCTGCGCGGCCGCGGTCTGGCGCGCGTCCTGCTCGACGACCTCTGCCGGCGTCTGGCCAACGAGGGTCATCGGATCCTGCGCACCCATTTCAGCCTGCAGAGCTTCTTCGCGCGGCTGGGTTTCGCTGTCGATCAGCGGCGCGGCGGCCTTGTGCGGCGATTGCTCTGATCATCAGCAGCGCCGGCAGGCGAGCAGTTAGCCAGGATTATTCATGAAGGACCGCCGCGAGAAAGTGGAAAATGCTTGCCAGGACGCGGGCTTGCAAGGATCGGTGAGGGAGGCGTACCCAAGGCGGTACGTTGACCGAGCCGATCCGAGAACGCGCGTCCTGGCAAGCATTTGACCTTTCGCAGCCGGTCTTTCATGAATAATCTGGGTTAGTCAATCCCAGATGCCGAGTTCGGCCTTCGCGTCGTCCGAGGCGTCGACGCGCGGATCCCAGGGGGGCGACCAGACCAGTTGCACCTGGGCCCACACCACGCCGGCGACCTTTTCGGCGGCGACCTTGGCGGCCGCCATGATTTGCGGCCCCAGCGGGCACATGGGACTGGTCAAGGTCAGGTCGATCTGCACGCGGCCGGTGTCGTCCTCGACGCTGATGCCGCGCACCAGACCCAGATCGACGATCGAAAGGTTCAACTCGGGATCCATGACCGGCCGCAAGCCGTCCAGCACGGCCTCCGGCGTTGCCGCGGTCCTGGTGATCCGGCCGCCCTTATTGCTCATGACCGCTCCTTGAGATCGACCTGCATCGGCGAACCGCCGGCGGGCAAGCCCTCGGTGTCGAGCGGCTGGGGTGGACGTCCTTGCCGCCGCGCCAGGATCGCGTCCAGCAGCGTGAGCCAGGGCAAGAGCGCGCACTTGATCCGCACGGGAAACTGCTTGACGCCCTCCAGCACGGAGAGGTCGCCGAGATCCACCTCGGCCGGAAACGTCTTGCCTTGCATGACTTCTCGGAATCGCTCGGCCAACGCCGCGGCCTCGCTCACGGTGCGCCCCTCGATCAGTTCGGCCATCATCGAACCGCTGCTCGTAGAGATCGCACAGCCGTGCGTCAACACGCCGACCGCGGCGATCCGATCGCCCTCGAAGCGCATCTGCAGCACCACGTCATCGCCGCAACTCGGGTTCTGGCCGCTGGCCTCGATGTCGGGGTCGGTCAGCGGGCGATTGCCGCGCGGGTGGCGGTGATGTTCCAGCACCACCTCGCGATAGAGCGTGTCCAGCGGTCCTGTCATCAGCGGTCGAACACCTTTCTCGCCTCGCGAATGCCGGCGATCAGCGCGTCGATGTCGTCGGCATTGGTATAGAGTCCGAAGCTGGCGCGGGTCGTGGCAGGCACGCCGAGACGCCGGTGCAGCGGCTGGGCGCAATGGTGCCCTGCTCGCACGCTGACTCCGGCCTGGTCGAGGATCGTACTGAGATCGTGCGGGTGCACGACCGCGTCCGCGAACGCTACCAGGCCGCCGCGCCGGTCGGCCGCCGGCGGACCGTAGACGGTGATGCCGCCCAACGCCTGCAGGCGGTCCAGCGCCAGCGCCGTGATCGCCTGCTCGTGCCGGCGAATCGTGTCCTGGCCGATCTCCGCCAGCAGATCGAGCGCCGCAGGGAACGCCGCCGCGGCGGCGATGTTCGGTGTGCCGGCTTCGAACCGGTGCGGCACCTCGGCCCAGGTCGCCTGCTGCCAGTCGACCGACGCGATCATCTCGCCGCCGCCCTCCAGCGGCTCCAGTTGCGCGAGCCAATCCGGGCGCGCGACGAGGAAACCCAGGCCCAGCGGCCCGTACGTCTTATGGGCGGAGAAGACGAGCGCATCGGCGCCGAGCGCTTGCAGATCGAGCGCCTGGTGGCCGGCCGCCTGCGCCGCATCGACCACGGTCATGGCGCCGAAGCGCCGGGCCGCGGCGACGATCTCGGCCACGGGGTTGATCGTCCCGAGCACGTTGCTAGTGTGCACAAGCGAGACGACGCGCGTGCGGGCGCCCAGCAAGTGCGGCAACTGGGCGAGATCGAGTTCGCCGGCGTCGGTGATCGGCAGGAAGCGCAAGCTCAGGCCGCGCCGTCTGGCCAGCATCTGCCAGGGCACGAGGTTGGCGTGATGCTCCATCTCGGTCAGCAGGATCTCATCTCCGGGGGCCAGCAAGTGCTCCAGGCCGCGCGCGACGAGGTTCAAGGCGCTGGTTGCGCCCCGGGTGATCACGACTCCTGCGACCGCAGGCGCGTTCACCCAGGCGGCCACGCGCCGCCGGCACTCCTCGTAGGCGGCGGTCGCGCTCGCGGCCAGGGAATCGAGGCTCCGGTGCACATTGGCGTTCCGGTGGCGGTAGAAGTCGTCGAGCGCCGCCAACACGCTCGCGGGTTTCTGGCTGGTCGCGGCGGTATCCAGATAGTGCCGCGGCGGCCGGCCGGCCGCCGGCTGCAGCAGCGGGAACCGTTCGCGCGCAAGGCCGTCACGCACCGTGGCCAGCGACAAAACAGCAGCCCGCACATCCGCGCCGGTCGCTGCCGCAGCAGGACTGGCGAGTGACTGTTCGTTGCCGGCTCTGTAGCTCATAGGTCCGCCTCCACCCATCCCCCGGCGATGCGGGTCGGATAGGACGCGATGCCCACCGGCGCCGGACTGCGCAGAACGGAGCCGGTTGTAACATCGAAGCGCGCCCCGTGCCGGGGACAGGTCACCACACTTCCGTCCAGTTCCTGGGCGCCGAGCGGCGACTCGTCGTGGCTGCAGACATCGTCGACGACGTGCACGTCGCTCGCGGCGACGCGGCACACCAGCAAACGGTCGAGGCCCACCGCGGCCGGCCGTGCGGTGCCGACAGGAATCTCGGCCAGCGGCAGGATCGACGTCCAGGCCATACGCTCACTCCGCGCGGCGCAGGCCGGCAAGCCGCGCCGTGATCAACGCGTCGAGCTCTTCGCGCACGCCGTCCGGCGTTTGCGCGAGAACGGACTCCACGAAACCGCGGACGATCAGATACAACGCCGCCTCGGGCGGCAGACCGCGGCTCCGCAAATAATGGATCTGTTCCGGATCGACCGGCGCCACGGTCGCCCCGTGGCTGCAGCTGACCTCGTCGGTGAGGATCTCGAGCTCGGGAATCGTGTCGGCGCGGGCTTGCTCGCCGAGCAACAGATTGCGGTTCTCCTGGTACGCTTCGCTGCCGGGCGCGTTCTTCTCGATGCGGATCAGACCGGTGTACGCCGAACGGGCGCGGTCGCTGACGGCCGCCTTGAAATCGATGTTGCTCCAGGTGCGGCCGGCGGTGTGCCGGTGCAGCGTGTGGTGATCCAGATGCTGGCGTTGGCGCGGGAGGGTCACACCGACGATCTCGCTGCGGGCGCCTTCACCCGCGAGCACCGCGCCCAGGTCGAGCTTGGCGAGATCGCCGCCGAGGCTCACGGTTGCGCCCACGAACCGCGCATCCCGTGCGAGATGCGCCCGCTGGATCAAGTGGCCGACCTGGCCGTCCGCCCAGCGCTGGACGAGCGCGTGCCTGACCTCGGCATCGGCACCGGCGAGGATCTCGGTCGCGCCGAGCACCAGGCCGCCCGCGCCGCCGCCGTAGTGTTCCTCGACCACCGTCAACGAGGCGCTTTCCTCGACCACGATCAAAAGACGCGGCAGCAGATCGCCGCCCGCCGGCGCCGGGATCAGAACCCGCAGCGGCTCGGCCAAGTGGCGTCCCCGCGGGATCCGGACGGACAAGCCGAGATTCCACGCGGCTCCGTTGAGCGCCTCGAAATAGCCGGCCGTCGCCGGCACCGCCTGCCCGTAGAACTCGGCGGCGTCCGCGTCCGCAAAAAGCGGCGCCACCGTGATGCCGCAGGCTGTCGCCGCAGCGCTGAGCCGCGGCGTCTGCCCCGGCGCCACCAGGACCACCGGCCCGACCGCCGGCGCGTCGAGAACAACGTCCTGCGGCGCCGGCGCCAGCAGCCGGCGCGGCAGCAGGCGGACCGGATCGGTGTATCGCCAGAGGTGCCGCACGCGGTCGGGGAGCTCGGCCCGCGCCAGAGCCGCGGCGGCGTGCAGACGCTGCTGCAGGGCGGCGGCGCCCTCGCCGCGGTGCCGGCTGAACTCGGTGATCCCCGCGGACGTCGGCACGGCCGGGCGCGGATCCGCCGGCGAAACCGCCGGCGCGGTAGCGGACATCGGCTTAGCCAACGGAGCCCTCCATTTCCAGTTCGATCAGGCGGTTCATCTCCACGGCGTACTCCATCGGCAGTTCGCGCACGAACGGCTCGATGAAGCCGTTGACGATCATCAGGCGCGCCTGGTCGGCGCTCAGGCCACGGCTCTGCAAGTAGAAGAGCTGCTCGTCGCCCAGCTTCGAGACCCTGGCCTCGTGCTCGACGCGCACATCGTTCTCGGCGATCTCCATCGTGGGGTACGTGTCGGTGCGCGCCGCGCTGCCGATCAACAGCGCGTCGCATTCGACGCTGGTGCGGCAGCCCGGGCAGTCTCGCTGCACCTTGATCATGCCGCGGTAACCGGCCCGCCCGGCGTCCTTGCTGATGGACTTGCTGATGATGCGGCTCGATGTGTTCGGCGCCGCGTGGATCATCTTGGCGCCTGCGTCCTGGTGCTGTCCCGTGCCCGCGTACGCGATCGACAACACCTCGCCATGCGCCCGCTCGCCGAGCAGATAGATCGCCGGATACTTCATCGTCAGCTTCGAGCCCAGATTGCCGTCGACCCATTCGACGACCGCGTCGCGGTGCGCGTGGGCGCGCTTGGTCACGAGGTTGTAGACGTTGTTGGACCAGTTCTGGATGGTCGTGTAACGAATGCGGGCGCCGGGCAGGGCGATCAGTTCGACCACCGCTGCGTGCAGGCTGTTCGTCGTGTAGACCGGCGCCGTGCAGCCCTCGATGTAATGCACGCTCGCGCCCTCGTCGGCGATGATCAGCGTGCGTTCGAACTGTCCCATGTTCTGGGTGTTGATCCGGAAGTAGGCCTGCAGCGGAATCTCCACCTTGACGCCGCGTGGTACATAGATGAACGAACCGCCCGACCAGACGGCGCTGTTCAAAGCGGCGAATTTGTTGTCGTCGGGCGGGATCACGCTCGCCCAGTAGCGCCGCACCACGTCCGCGTGCTTGGCGAGGCCCGAGTCCATGTCGGTGAACACGACGCCCATCGCTTCGAGATCCTTGCGGATCGAATGGTAAACGACCTCTGAATCGTACTGGGCGGTCACTCCAGCGAGGAATTTCTGCTCGGCCGCCGGAATACCCAGCCGCGTGAACGTCCGCTTGATGTTCTCCGGCACGTCGTCCCAATCGTTCACCGATTCCTCCGTCGACCGCACATAGTAGTGGATGTCGGCGAAATCGATGGCGCCAAGCAGTTCCTGGTTGCCCCAGTGGGGCAGCGGTTTGGCCAGGAAAGTGTCGAGGGCCCGATGCCGAAACTCCCGCATCCAATCCGGCTCGGCTTTGAAGCGCGAGATCATCTCGACCGTCTCGTGCGACAAGCCCTTGGGCGATTTGTGCAGGAAAGCTTCCGGATCGGCGAACCCGTACTTCTGCTCGTAATCCAGGTTCAGTTCGCGCACGCGCTCGGTGGTCATGACATTTTTCCTTTCGCCGCCGCCGATCCGGACGCCGCGACCGGTTCGGCTAGCCAGTCATAGCCGCGAGCCTCCAGTTCCAGGGCGAGGCTGGGACCGCCGGAGCGCACGATGCGGCCGTCCATGAAGACATGCACGACGTCGGGCTGGATGTAGGCGAGGATCCGCTGGTAATGGGTCACGATCAGCACGCCTGTCTGCGGGTCGGCCGCGCGGTTGATTCCAGCCGAGACGACCTTCAGCGCGTCGATATCGAGGCCGCTGTCCGTCTCATCCAGTAGCGCCACCCGCGGCTGCAGCAAGAGCATCTGCATGATCTCCAGCCGCTTCTTCTCACCCCCGGAAAACCCGTCGTTGAGGTAGCGACCCGCGAAGTCTTTGGGCACGCCCAGCATGTCGAACGCTGCAAACAACTGCTCGCGGAACTCGCGCACCGGCACGTCCCGCCCCAGGCGCGCGGACAACGCCGCGCGCAGGAAGCTCGCGACGGTCACGCCCGGCACCGCGACCGGATACTGGAAGCCGAGAAACAGGCCGCGGCGGGCGCGCTCATCGGGCGCGAGGCCGGTCAGGTCGTCGCCGCACAAGGTGATCTCACCCTCGACCCGGTAGGCGGGATGGCCCATCAACGCCGCCGCGAACGTCGACTTGCCCGAACCGTTGGGCCCCATCAACGCCGCTTTCTGCCCCGCGCGCACCTGGAGGTCGACGCCCTTGACGATCTCCTTGTCCTCGACGTAGACATGAACGCCGCGGCACTCCAAAAGGATCTGGTCTTCGCGGATCTGTTCCCTGGTATCGCTCATCGTCGGTCAAGCTCCTTCAGTCAGGGCGCGCCCAGCGCCGTGGGAATCGCGTTGCTCGGGTCCCGTCGGCCATAGTTGTTGCAGGTGGCCGCCGACGCGCCGTTCCACCTGCAGAAGATCGGCGACACTGGTCTGGTCGAGTAAGGCCGCCACCTGCAGCTGTAAGTGGCGCCAAACGGCCCGCAGACCGCAATCGGCGGTGCGGGGACAAGCGCCGCCGCTGGCGGGGTCGGAAACGCAGTGGTGTTCTGGCGCGGGATCGTTGCCCAGAGCGCGCAGCACCTGGGCGGCCGTGATTTCGCTCGCCGGCGCGGCCAAGGCGTAACCGCCGTGTCGCCCGCGGACGGCCTCGACGACGCCGCCCCGGCGCAATTGTCCTAGCAACTTCGCCACGGTCGGCTCCGGCAGCCCCTCCAACTGCGCAAGCTGGCCCAGGGTCAACTGCTCGCCGGATACCGCCAGTTGCATGACCAGCCTGACGGCCTGGTCTTCCGCTTTGGTGATCCTCAGCATCACACCACCGTTCCTCTTTGCGCGAGGCGATGGACCCACCCGCTGCGTTGGCGACGACCGACCGGGCTCCTGCCGCAACCGACGAATTCCGAAACGGCGACGGTCGCATTAACCGGATAAATCTAATCCTAAAATATATACAATACCAAATATGTCAATAATTAATCGCCGGGCGCGGGCCGGCCGTCCGCTCCGCTGGATTCGCGCCTTGGGGGCCGCCGACGCCGGTGCTATCATGGTCGCCCAGCGGTCCCGGCTCGCCGGGCATTGCGACGTTGTCAGTCCACCAACCGCCGGTTGCGCACCGGGAGAGCCCATGTCCAGTGACTTGAACGCCACGGTGACCATGCGATACGAGATCAACCACGGCCTGCTCGTCCTGCAGGTCACGCCCGACGAGGAAGTCCCGCCGTTTCAGGCGGGCCAGTACACGACGCTGGGGTTGCTGGGGGCGGCGTCGCGCTGGCACGCGGCCGACCCGGAACCGACACCCCCGCCGCCGGACAAGCTCATCCGACGCGCCTACTCGATCACCTCCTCCAGCTTGCAGGGCAAATACCTCGAGTTCTTCGTCGCCCTGGTGCGCAGTGGCGCCTTGACCCCCCGCTTGTTCGCACTCAACCAGGGCGATCGGATCCATGTCGGACGCCGGATCGTCGGGATGTTCACCCTCGATGACGTACCGCCCGGCAAGGACATCGTCTTCGTGGCCACGGGAACCGGCCTGGCGCCTTATCTGAGCATGTTGCGCTCGCGCTACGCCTTCGACGCCGGTCACCGGACGGTTGTCGTGCACGGCAGCCGCGTCGCGTACGACCTCGGCTACCGCACCGAACTCGAAGGGATGGCCGCGCGCTACCGGAATTTCCACTATCTGCCGATCATCGATCATCCCGAACGCGACCCCGGCTGGACCGGCGAGGTCGGATTTGTGAACCGGTTGTTCGAGGACGGCACGGTGGCGCGCAGGCTCGAGCACCCGCTGACCCCCGACCGCTCGGTCGTCTTCCTTTGCGGCAACCCGCTGATGATCGAAAGCATGCTCGAGCTGCTGGCCCGGATGGGATTCCGCAAGCATAGTCGCCAGGCGCCGGGCGAAATCTTTGTCGAGGAATACTGGAAATAGCACGGACCAAGTGGATTGCCGCCGGGCCACCAGCGGCTGGTGGACAAAATTTTCCACGCCAGAGGGCCGCCGATCGGTTATCCTGTCGGTCAGACGGCCGGAAGGCACGCCGACCGCAGAAGCTCGTCCAAGGAGAACCGAGAGTCGACATGCAAGACGATCCCATCAACCAGGACTTCGCCGACGAGGGCGAACGTCAAGACGCTGAAGAGTTTGCGCAGCTCCTCGCGGAGAACACAACCGCTCAGCCCGAACCGAAACCAGGCGACAAGGTCACCGGAAACGTTGTACAGATCGGACCCTCCGAGGTGTTCGTCGACATCGGCGCCCGTCACGAATTGCCGCTGGCCGCCGACCAACTCCGCGACGCCGACGGGGCGCTGTCCTGTCAGCTCGGCGACCAGATCACGGCCTACGTCGTCAAGACGCCCGCCGGCCTGGCGCTCAGCCTGACCATTCATCCGGGCGAATCGGGGAAGGCGGCGCTCCAGGCGCTCCAGGATGCCTGCGCGGCGGGCGCCCCCATCGAGGGCAAGGTCACCAGCACCAACAAAGGCGGGTTTACGGTGGATCTCGGCGGCCTGCGCGGATTCTGTCCGTTCAGCCAGATGGACCTGCGCCGCGTCGAAAACCCCCAGCCGTTCGTCGGCACGAGCCAGCGCTTCAAGGTCCTCGAGATCAGCCCGGACGGTCGCAACATTGTGCTCTCGCGCCGCGCGTTGTTGCAGCAGGAGCGGGAGGACCACGCCCACTTGACCCGCGCGAACCTGGCGCCCGGAGCCGTCCTGACCGGCCACGTCACTCGGTTGATGCCGTACGGCGCTTTCATTGATATCGGCGGCCTGGAGGGATTGGTGCACATCTCCCAGATCAGCCACCAGCGCATCTCCGACCCGTCCGACCTACTGCGCCAAGGGCAGGAGGTCCAGGTCGAGGTGGTCGAGATTCAGAACCCGGGACAGGGACGCCGCGAGCGAATCAGCCTCTCCATGAAGAGCTTGGCTGCCGATCCCTGGCCGACCGAAGCGGCCGCCGTGCCCGTCGGCGAGGATTGCCCGGGTACGGTGACTCGCCTGGTCGATTTCGGCGCGTTCGTCCTGCTGGCCACCGGCATCGAGGGCCTGATCCACATCAGCGAACTCTCAGATCGGCGCATCCACCACCCGCGGGAAGTGGTCCAGGAAGGCGACGAGATCACCGTGCGCGTGTTGGAAGTCGATCTGAAGCGGAAGCGAATCTCGCTGTCGCGGCGCCAGGCCGGCGACTACGCCGGCGATTGAGGTCACACCGCGGCTTGTTCGCGTCGCGCGAACCGCCGCCGCTGTCGGCGGCTCGCGCCGATGCGGCCTAGCTCAGCTCCAGCATCCGCTGCAAGGGCGCGAGGGCGCGCGCGGCCAGATCCGGCGCCACCAACACCTCGGGTCGGCGATCCCGCATGCAGGCCGCCAGTTTCGCGACCGTGTTCTTGCGCATGTAAGGGCATAGATTGCAGCTGCAGGTTTCGTCGGCGCCCGGCGCGGGGATCAAGACCTTGCCGGGGTTTTCCTTCTGCATCTGGTGCAGGATGCCGGGCTCGGTCACGACGATGATCTCGCGCGCCGGTGTGCGGCGCGCAAACGCCAGAATGCTGCTGGTCGACCCCACATGGTCTGCCTGATCGAGGATCACCTCCGGGCACTCCGGGTGAGCCGCCACGACCGCCTCGGGATGCGCCTCCCGCAGCTCTTCCAGGCGGATGGCGCTGAAGACTTCGTGCACTTCGCAGCTGCCGTGCCAGAGCACCAGATCCCTGCCGGTCTGCTCGGCGACCCAGCGCCCCAGGAATCGATCGGGGGCGAAGACCAGCGGCTGGTCCGCCGGAAAACTCTCGACCACGCGCACCGCGTTGCTGCTCGTGCAGATGATGTCGCTGAGCGCCTTGGTCGCCGCTGAGCAATTGATATAGGTGACGACCTTGTGGTCTGGGTAGCCGGCCAGCCAGGCCGCGAACTGGTCCGCGGGGCAGCCATCGGCAAGGCTGCAGCCGGCCGTGAGGTCGGGCACGAGGACTTGCTTGTCCGGATTGAGGATCTTGGCGGTCTCAGCCATGAAGTGGACGCCGGCGAACACGATCACTTCGGCAGCGGTAGCCGCCGCGCGTTGGGCCAAAAACAGGCTGTCGCCAACGTGGTCGGCAAGGTCCTGAATCGCCGGCTCCTGGTAGAAATGGGCCAGGATGACAGCATTGAGGTCGCGGCGAAGCCTCTCGATCTCGGCGACCAGCGCGGCATCAACGGCAGCTGCGGGGGTACTGGCGATCACGGCGTCATCCCTGGTTGAGGATCCTCGCACTCCAATTTCGTCATAGGCGCGCGGATCGGCAAGGCCATCCTGCGCGGCGGTTGTCTGTGGACTTTCCCGGCAGCAATCGTTATTTTAAGACCACGTTAGCGGAATCGGCCCTCGGCGACCGTCGCGTCCCACTGGTCGCGGTCCGCTTTGTCAGCGTTTTAGCACAGGGAGCAGCCCGAGATGACAGGTGTCAGGGCATTTCGTGCCCCGTGGGCCCTTGCCGGTGTTACACTGGCGATGGCGGTGGGCTTTTTGCTGGCGGCCGGTTGCAGCGACGATGTCACCGACCCGACCTATCCGCCCGAGCCATCGCCGCCGGTCGGCACCTGGTTCCTGGGGATCTGGGGATCGGGCGAAGACGACATCTTCATCGTCGGCCAGCCCGGTTTGATCTACCACTGGAACGGCGACGCCTGGACGAAGGAGCAGAGCGGCACGGCCGTCGCCTTGACGGATGTCTGGGGCGATGAGAGCGGAATCGTCTATGCCGTCGGCCATCGCGGTGTGATCTTGCGACGCGGCGCCGGCGGCTGGTCCGCGATGAACAGCGGCACCGATAAAAATCTCTACTCCGTAGGTTCGTTCCAGAACCGGATCATCGCCTGCGGCCATGACGGCATCATGCGGGAACTGGTCGGTAGCAGTTGGGTCGGCGTCCCCGGCGTCGCGTTCATCCGCAACGAACTCTCGGGGGTGCCCGAGGACACCCTGCTCGTCAGTGAAGACATCCCGTTGTTGACTGCGGTCGCCCATCATGGCGTGGCCGGCAGCAGCGGCAGTATTCTCATGTCAGATCCGCAGGCGGATTGGCTCTTGCGCCGGGTCGCCGGCGGACGCGACCTCGTCACCTGCGCAACCACCCACCCCCAGCGGCTGAGCGGCAACTTCGTTGCCACCGACGGCGGCCGTCTGTTCCAGCTCATCATGACGCTGGATAACCGGCTGACCTGGGACACGCGCCAACTCATCGTTCGCAATGCCATCGTATACGGGATCTACGCCGATAACGGCGATCGCGTCTGGGCCGTGACCAATGACGGGCGCATCTTCAAGATCGATCCGGATGGCTCTGATCCCCAACTTCTTTATGTCGACGAGCTGATCCTCTTCGATATCTGGGGAACCAGCGGCGACAATCTCTACGCTGTCGGCATCGACGGCCGGGTGCTGCATTACCACGATATCGGCGAGGGCGAATTCGCCTGGGAACCGCAGGACCTGCCCCAACTTCCCGAGACCAAGAGCCGTGCCGTTGAGATCTTCGACAAGTTCGGTCGGCCGGTACGTTGACCGGCCGCGTTCGATTCCCCTGTGAGCCCGGTCTGGCCGGACCGGGCTCCTTCCTGCCCCCTCGACCCTGGAGGTCCTCATGAATCCGTCGCTCGCGAAATGCCGCCTGCACGGCTGGGCTCTGCTCGGCGTATTCCTCTTGCTGGCGGTTCCCGGTCTGGCGTTCACCCCGGACGCTGCGGCGCCGCGCGCCAGCATCCCTGCCGAGTACCAGTGGCAGTGGGAGCATATCTTCCCGACAATCGAGGCATGGGAGGCCGAACTGGGCGCCTTTGAAGCGGATATTCCGCATCTCCAGGAGCATCAGGGACGCCTCGGCGAATCGCCGGAGATGCTCAAGGCGACGTATGAGCAGTTCTACGCCATGCTCGACCGGTTCATGAAGCTCCGGGTGTACGCGCAACTCCGCTTCGACATCGATCAGAGCGACAATACCGCGCGCACGCGCGCCGGCCGCGTCGGCCAGCTCGGGCCGCGGTTCAATCAGGCGATCAGCTGGATCCAGCCGGAACTGCTGACCATCCCCCGCGAAACGATCGAGGGCTGGCTGGCGGCCGATCCAGAACTGGCGGACTGGGACTACTACTTCGCCGAGTTATGGCGCCAGGCCGAGTACACACTGGATGCCAGCGGTGAGAACCTCATGGCCATCACCGGCCGGATGCGCGGCACGCCGAATCAGGCCCACGAATCCCTGTTGAGCGTGGACATCAAGTTCCCCGAGATCATCGGCGGCGACGGCCTGCCCCGGCCGCTGACGCTCAATAACTTCTCCACGTTGCGCGCCGCGCCGACTTACGCCGTGCGCAAACAGGCGGCCGAGGGGTTCTTCGCCACCTTGCGCACGTATCAAACCACCTTCAGCGTGTTGCTCGACGGCGTGGTCAAGAGCCACATCGCCACAAAAGACGCGCGCGGCTACGAGAGCTGTCTGCAGGCATCGATTTTACCGGACAACATTTCCGAGCAGACCTACCGCAACCTGGTCACGACCGTGCGAGAAAATCTAGCGCGCACCATGCACCGGTACGTGAACCTGCGCCGCCAGATCCTGAGCCTGGACGGCCCGCTGGACTTCGCCAACCTGTACAATCCGCTGCTGCCGGACGTCGACAAGGAGATGAAGTACACGGAGGGCGTCGAGCTCATCGCGCAGAGCTTGCAGCCGATGGGCAAGGAGTTCGTCCAGCAGGTGCAGATCGGCATGGACCCCGCCAGCGGCTGGACGGACATCTACCCCAACCTCAGCAAGCGTTCCGGCGCCTACAGCAATGGCTCGCTCGCGCACCTGGATGGACTGCATCCGTTCGTGCTGCAGAATTTCGACAACACGCTCGACGCCGTCTACACGACGACGCATGAATTCGGCCACGCCATGCACAGCTGGTATAGCAGCCGCCACCAACCGCCGCAATATCGTGGCTACACGACGTTTCTGGCCGAAGTCGCTTCCACATGCAACGAGGCGTTGCTGACGAACTTCTTGCTCGACAAGTACCGCAAGGATCCGCAAATGACGCTGTTGCTGCTCAACCAGCGACTCGAAAGCATGCGTTTGACGATCTTCCGTCAGACTTTGTTCGCCGATTTCGAGTTGGCGTTCCATGAGCACGCGGAGGCCGGCAATCCGCTCACGGCCGACTGGCTCAATGCCAAGTACAAGGAGCTGATCGAGCTGTATTACGGCCCCGAGTTCGCCATGGGAGAGAACGACGAGTGCGAATGGATGTTCATCCCCCATTTCTACTATGACTTCTACGTGTTCACCTACGCGACGGGCCTGTGCAGCGGTCTCGCCCTCGCCGAAGACATCACCCGGCAGGGCAACAAAGCGGCCCAGCGCTATATCGACGGCATGCTCAAAGCCGGTTCGAGCGCGCCGCCGCTGGACATCCTGCGCCGCGCCGGCGTCGACCTCGAGACGCCGGTCCCGATCCAGAAAGCCATGGATCTGTTCGCCACCACGGTCGCCGAGTTCGAGCGCACCTGGCAGAACATGCAGCAGCGTTAGATTCCTTTGCCGCGTCGACCTGTCCAGCCCCCGGCTCCTGCGAGCCGGGGGCTGGTTCTATCCGCAAGACTTGTTCGCACAGCGCGCGCCGGCGACGTGTCCGGGACGAGGGATCCGCTAGCGCGCCGGTCACTGGCGCCGCGCGAACCTTCAGCCGCCCACCGGGTCTTGCATCTGCAAACTACCGCAGGAACATATCGGTCCGCCGAAACCGAAGATTCCCCGGCAACGGCAAGAGCACGGCGCCACGCCGGACGCGCTGCAACCGCCGCCGAACGTGCAGCTGATGCTGCATGAATCCACGCTGCCGCCGGGAGCGGCGGCATGGCTTCCGGCCGGGGCCAGCGACAGCGCGATCAGAGCTGCCGCGATCAAACAGAAAGGTGTTCTCATCCCGCAACCTCCGTGTTGTCGTGGTCAATGGCTTTCAGTCGCCAACCGGATTCGCGATCACCGCACCGGAACAGACGCAACTGCAGCCGCCGATGAACGGACAGCTGCACGTGCACGGGCACGGTCCGGAAATGCTGCAGCCGCCGCTGAACCAGTGGTCGGCGCTGCAACGACAGGAGCCGGACCCCGTCGCCTCGCCGCCGGCGGCGGCAAGGCCCGTTTCGCCGGTCAGGACGGCCACAAGCAAGATCATCGCCAATGCGAATGCCCTCATCGAAATCCCTCCTCCGTGATTGGATTGTACCCTCGTCCCTCTATTGCCCGCTCGCCGGCGCCGCTACGGTGCCAGCAAACCGAAGTCATACAGCTTTCGATAGTGCACGGCATCGAGACCCAGCAGTCGTCCGTCGTCGGCGAAACAGAAAGTGTGGATCACGACTCTCTGGCCGCGGTGTTCCCCGCCGACGGCATAGCGGGCCAGCAGTTCGCCGGCCGGGCTGAATGCCTGCACGACATTGTTGACCAGCACATAGATCCTTCCGGTGCGGATGGCGATTGCCGCCACGTAGACCGGGACAGGGAACTGCTCCGGCTTCGCGCCGCGCACCAGATCGGCAACGAGGGTGTCGCGCGCGACGGCCAGCGGCCCGTCGCCCGTAACGCCGAGGGTCGCCAGATACATCCGGCGCACTTCCGCGACTTCCGGGCCGACAAGCGAAATTTCGGCCACGCGCGGGCCGTCGCGCCGGAACACCTGGACGTACGCCAGGGCGATATGGCCGACGACGACAAGATCGGGCGACACCGCCAGCCGCGCGTAGTTGAGGTTGTTGCCGACTGCGGCATAGGGATGCGGATGCGTGAGCCTGGTTCCCCAGCGCGTGGTGTCGCCGGCGCAGGTGACGCCGGCGACCAGATGGTCCGCATGCCGGCGGTCGGCGTTGAAGACGATACCGCCGCGGTCGCCGTCGCCGAAGAACACGCGGTAGCCCAGGTCGAACCGCCGCCAGTCGGATTGCCCGCGAGCGAGTTCGTACACGGCGCGTTCCAGCGGATCGACCGCATGGAGCTTCCCTTCGCAACCGAAGAAGAAGTCGGTGACGGCCGCGCTCGGCAGATCGGTGGCCTGCCGATCGACCTTGTCCTCCGTCAAACTCCAGATTGCCTGCTCCATGGGATCGAGCAGATAGATGCGGCCGGCGTCGTACCGGACGGCGATCGGATCGCCGACGAAGCCGGCGCACTCGATGACCCGCCGCGGTTCGAGTCCGATGGCCGGCGGCAGCAAGGGCTGCGGCTCCCCGGCGACGGCGGCGGCCACGGCAACCGCCATGGCGACCGCCGTTGCCGCGGCGAAGGTCGCCGACAACCGCATCGCGATTCGGCTCTGGTCTTGGTGTCGTTTCATTGTTCGACGCGCTCCCATAAGGAGGTCACCTGGACACGAAACGGCTCCTGCCAGGCGGCGACCACCGGCTGGTAGACCCCGTTCTGGCGCAGGCTCAGCAAGCGTGCCGTCGCATCGAGCGGCAGAAGGTAAGCGTCGCCGCGCCACGCGAAGGACTCCAACGCGGCCGCGGCATCCGGTGTAAAGACCAGGATTGGCAAAGACGGCGCCGCGCGCAAAGCGTCGTCGACGGCCGCCGCGTATTTTTTCAACAGGCATTCACTGCAGCCGGGCGGCAGGAGCAGACAACCGCGCGGACTCTCCCGCAGCAGCGCAACGAGCGGCCGCGGCTCGCCTCCGGCCACGGAAATCGCCACCGCGCTGTCGGCGACTTGTCGTGCGAGCGCTTCGCTCACATGCTCGGCAAAGGTGACTCGCGGCCTGCCGCGGAGCTCTCGTTCACAGATGCGGTATACGGCATAGAGATCCAGCGACGACAGGTTCATGGCCGCGAGCTGCGTACCGTCACGCCGGGCTACGCTCAGCAGCGTTCGATCGCCCGCCGCAACGTTATCTGCCGCTTTTACGGGGCCCCCTGGCAGCACGGTACCGTCCGCCGATTGCGCTCGCTCGCTGCCGCTCGCGATTGCCAGCCCGTGCGGCCCGTAGACGTCGGCGAAGGCTTGCAAGAACGGCTCGAGCCGGCGAGCGATCGTGTCGGCGTCGGCGCGGTGAACCAGCAACAGTTCATAAGACCGACCCGGGTTCGGCGGCGGCAGCGGCTCGCCACCCCTTGCCGCCAACACGGGCGCGATCGCAACCGCGTGCCAAACCAACAGCCATACCGCGAGTCCGCAGCCTTTCATCAGCGATCACCTCCGAGATAGCGCCAATACTGAATCTCCGGCGTCCCTGCCGAATGCGCCGCGTCGGACGGCGGGCGCAACGGGATCTCGTCGCAGTGCTTCAGCACCACGAGATCGCCCGACGGCAGCGCAACCAGGCGATCGACGTGCGGGCGCACGGCGGCCGCCAGCCTGATCTCCTGCACCGTGCCCGCGGCCAGATCCACCAGGTCGAGCCGCGCGGCGGCGCCGGCCGGCGGGACGGTATGGCAATAAGCCGTGCGCAGCAAGACACGCTGCGGTCCGAGCGCCACGATCGCCTGGATCATCTCCGCCGTTTCGTAGAACACGAACTCGATCGCCCGCCGTTGTCCGTTCACCTCCAACGAGAATCCGGCGGCGAGGCGATCTTTCTCCTCTTGCGCGCGAGGCAACGGCGGCAACGCGCGAACGTAGGCCGCCTGGATCGCTCCCGCCGCCGAGCGCAGTTCGAGCCGGTACGCGTCGCGGTCGGGAGCGACGACGACCAGGCCCGAGTCGACGACAGCCCAGGACGTCTGCGGGAAATAGCCGGCGGTTTCGTCGATGAATCCCATCCGCTCCTCGGTCACGAACGTCGTGGCAAGCACGTCGCCAAACGCCTGCAGGTCGTCGTCATAGCAGCGCAGGCGCAAGACGTTGGTCGCCGTCCGGCCGTCCCGCTCCCTGACGCTCGCCTGCACCCCGACCAGCAGATCCCAACCGCTGGTTAGCCCGAGCAGCGTCTGCGGGCGGCCGCGATCGCTCGCGTCGAGCAATCGCAAAGACCGCACCGGAGTGCCGTCGCGGCGGACGACCTCCACCCGCCCGGGCCATGCCTGCACGAGCCATAGCTCGCCGCCCGGCCGCTCGCAGAGGCCGGTCAGCCGCGCCAGATGTCCGGGCCCCTCGCCCGCGACCGCGTGCACCTGGTCGACGTTTCCGTCCGTCCCGATGATCATGACCTGGCCGAGCTGGACATCGGCGACCGCGAGGCAGCCGTCGGCCAGCAGGTCGACGTCGCCGATGCGGCCGAAGAGCCAGTCGTCCGAGGACACGACCCAGCGCAGCTCGTGGCGCCACGCCGCGGGCGGCAGTACGCGCAGGGTTTGCGGCGCCGGTCGATCGCCTGGCCCAGCGAGCCCGTCGACGGCGCCCGCCGTCGCGCCGGCAAGAGTGGCAACGCTCAGCGCGACCGACAGCGCGCTCACGAACGGCACCAGGCACCACGACGGCATGAGAATCCCCCCTGAAATGAGCGAGCGACCAACAGCCACGGCGGCGGTGCCTGCAAGTACGCGGCCCGCCGGCACGAACGACAGCACCCGGTTGCGCTGGCCGAACGGGATCGCCCCGCGGGCGCCGCCGCGACGGCGCCCCGGCATCGCGGCCCCGTCACGCCAGGCGGCGCACACGCGCTGAGCCCGCCGCGCGGCGCCGGGCCGCCGTCATCGCGCAGCGACAGATCGGAGCCCTGTGTTAGGGAGAGTTGCCGGCCGGGGCGGGTCAGCGTTTGACCTCACGCAGCCGGTCTTTTCGGAGTGATCCAGGTTCGACCAGAAAACGAGACCCCCGCCGTCGCGCCGAACAGACCGTCGCGGCGCCCACTGAGCACCGAGACATCTGGCCGCCGCGGCGGCGGGGGTCGTCTTGGTAGGCCGCCCCGGACTCGAACCGGGTACCCCCTGCTTAAAAGGCAGGTGCTCTGTCCTGATGAGCTAGCGGCCCCTAAACTTCGCGGTGAAAGGTACTTCCCACCGGAAAGCCTGTCAAAACACCCCGCGGCTCAGGCGGTGACTCCCGTGGGGGTCATGATCATCTGCTCGCGGGATTTGCCGATCGAGACGGCGATGATCAGCACGCCGAGCGACCGCTCCACGAACTCGAGGTACTTGCGGGCCGCCGCGGGCAGATCGGCCAGCTTGCGGCATTTGCCTGTCGGCTTCTGCCAGCCGGCCATCTCCCGGTAGAGCGGGCGCGCCCGGCAGATCTCGTCCGGCCGCGCGGGGAAGTCGTCGCGCCGTTCGCCGTCCAATTCGTACGCTTCGGCGATTTTGATCACGGGCAGCGTGTCCAGCACATCGAGCTTGGTGATGACGATACCCGCCAGCCCATTGATGCCGACAGCGTAGCGCCCCGCGATCAGGTCGAACCAGCCGCAGCGGCGGGCGCGGCCCGTGGTGGCTCCGTATTCGCCGCCCAGGGCGCGCAACTGCTCGCCTTCTTCGGCGAGAAGCTCGGTTGGGAACGGACCGTTGCCGACCCGGGTGCAGTAGGCTTTGAAGACACCCAGAACCTCGCCGAGGCAGCGAGGCGGCAGCCCGGTGCCGGTCAGCGCGCCGCCGACGGAACAGTTGCTGCTGGTGACGAACGGGAAGGTGCCGTGATCGATGTCCAGCAGCGTGCCTTGCGCCCCTTCGAACAGCGCGGATTCGCGGCCCTCACGCACGCCGCGCAAGGCGGGAAAACTGTCGACGATCATCGGCCGCAGCGTTTGGGCCAGGACCACCAGTTCCTCGGCGAGGATCTTGGCCGGCAAAGGTTCCGCTTCATAGAGCTTCGCCAGGACCTCGTTGACCGCCAGGATGTGTTCGATCGCCTTGCGTTCCAACGTCTCCAGCGGCAGGGTCAGATCGCCGATGCGCATGCCTGTACGCTGCAGCTTGTCCTGGTACGCCGGACCGATCCCGCGGCCGGTCGTGCCGATGCTCTTGCGCCGGCGCTGGGACTCATGCAACTCGTCCAAACGCTTATGGTAAGGCATCAACAACTGCGCGGCGCTGGACACGAACAACCGATCGCGCACCTGCAAACGCTGAGTTTCCAAGCCGAGGATCTCCTCGCGCAGCGCCCAGGGATCGATCACCATGCCGTTGCCGAGGAAACAACGGATACCTTCGCGGAAGATCCCCGAAGGGACCAGATGCAGGACGTGCTCACGGGAGCCCACTTGAATGGTATGGCCGGCGTTGGCGCCTCCCTGGTAGCGAACGACCCAGTCGTACCCCTCGCCCAGGGCGTCAATGATCTTGCCCTTCCCCTCGTCGCCCCACTGGCCGCCGACGATGACGCGATTCTCCACACCAACTCCTTGGCTGCTCAGAGCCCGGTTCCGTGGACACCAAAAAAACGGCCCGCATGAGGGGCCTACAGCAGATCATCGGGCAGCCAGCCCGATCGAGGTCAACGGCGATCGAAGAGCGCTTTCAAGGCGCCCCAGGTCCGGGCGTCGATCACCAGATTGCCGCAATCACCAGGGTTGCCCGGGTTGTTCTGCAACCTGGTCACGTTACCATCCGCTTGACCGTCGCCGTCGGCATCGCCCAGCTCGACACCGTTGGTGCAGCCATCGCCGTCAGAGTCCAGCGCCGCCAGGGTCGCGTTCCAGATCCGGCCGTTGGCCAGGAAGTCGGCGCCAAAAGCGTTGAGATCGAACTGGAACGAGGTAGGGCGTTCATCCACGTGACAGATCTGGCACTCGAACGGAACCACGACTGGCAGTTGCGCCATGTCCAACTCGGTGGCCGCGGCGGCGGCACCGAGCCCGACAGACAACAACACGACCGCGGCCAACCTCCAAGGTGACCGGCAGTCCGCACCAGATCGCATCACGGCCTCCTGACCGACATCCTGAGATTCTTGTCGTCGAGCTTCATTATAGCGACCATATCCGCCCCGTGTCAAACACCTTCATCGGCGATCACCAGGGTTTCCCTTACCCAGTTCATCACTTCTTGACGACCTATTTTCATTGCGGACGATGTCGGTAAAAACGGCACGTCGGCCGCCAAACCGAGATCGGCGATGATACGCCGGTAGTGGGCCAGGCGCTGCGGTGCGCCCACCTTGTCGATCTTCGTGGCGACGACGGCGAACGGGCGGCCGCTCTCGACCAGCCAGCCTGAGACCTCCCGGTCATGCTCGCTCGGCGCATGACGGCTGTCGAGCAGGTGCAGCACCGCCAGATTCCGCTGCGGATCCGCCACATACTCGGAGAACAGCTGCCACCAGCGTTGCCGTTGCAGACGGCTCACCTTGGCGTAGCCGTACCCCGGTAGATCGACGAGGTAGTAGCCGCCGGCGACCAGGAAATAGTTCAGCAACTGCGTCTTGCCGGGATGGCGGCTCGTGTGCGCCAGACTTTTGCGCTGCAGCAGATAGTTGATCAGCGACGACTTCCCGCAGTTGCTGCGGCCGAGGCAGGCAAACTCCGGCAGGATCGGCTGCGGCCGCTGCCGCAAATCCGTGAAGCTGCCGGCAAACGTCACCTGCACGGCATCAGCCCTCGTCGACCAGGGCCAGATCCAGCACGCGGTCCATCGTCTCGACCAGGTGTACCGTCAGCTCCTTACGCACCAGAGGGCTGAGTTCGCGGAATTCCTTCTCGTTATCCCTCGGAATGATCAAGTGCTTGGCGCCGGCGCGCACCGCTGCCACGGCTTTCTCCGGCAAACCGCCGATCGGCAGCACCTTGCCGCGCAGCGTGATCTCGCCGGTCATGGCGACATCCTTGCGTACCCGGCGGTTGCTCAAGAGCGACACGATGGCCGTCGCCATGGCGATTCCCGCGGACGGTCCATCCTTGGGAATCGCGCCCTCCGGCACGTGGATATGGATCTGGTGTTCCCGGAACCAGTCGCCGCCGTGGCTGGAACAGTACCCGCGGGCGAAACTCAACGCGGTCGCCGCCGACTCCTTCATGACATCCCGCAGATTGCCGGTCAACACCAGCTTGCCGTTGCCCGCCATGCTGCTGACTTCGATTTCGAGGATCTCGCCGCCGGCTTCGGTCCAGGCCAGACCGACGACCACGCCGACCTCGGGGTCGCGCTCGACCTGGCGGCGCCGGTAACGGGGAACGCCGAGATAGCGGGGCAAGCTCTGCGCCGTGATCCAGCCCGGGAAGCGGCTGCGCTCGGCGCGGTATTTGGCCACCTTGCGGCAGATGGCGCCGATCTCGCGCTCGAGATTGCGGACACCGGCCTCGCGCGTGTAGCCGTCGATGATCGCCTGCAGCGCGCCGCGCCGCAGTCCCGCCGGCCAATCCTTGATGCCGTTGCGCTCGAGCTGGCGCGGCACCAGGAACCGCTCGGCGATCGCCAGTTTCTCGTGTTCCAGGTAGCCAGGCAGGCGGATGATCTCCATACGGTCTTCCAGCGCCGGCGGGATCGAGTGCAGACTGTTGGCGGTGGTGATGAACAAGACCTGGGAGAGATCGAAATCGACCTCCAGGTAGTGATCGGAGAAATGCGCGTTCTGTTCCGGGTCGAGCACCTCGAGCAGCGCCGCCGATGGATCGCCGCGGTAGTCGGCACCCAGCTTGTCGATCTCGTCGAGCAGAAACACCGGGTTGCGCGTGCCCGCCTTGCGCAGCGATTCGATGATGCGGCCGGGTTTACTGCCGATGTAGGTACGGCGGTGGCCGCGAATCTCCGCTTCATCGCGCACGCCGCCCAGCGAGATGCGCACGAACCGCCGGTTCAAACTCTCGGCGATGCTGCGTCCCAAACTGGTCTTGCCCACACCGGGCGGCCCCACCAGACAGAGGATCGTGCCCTGCATCTTGTGGGTCAGTTTGTACACGGCCAGGAACTCGATGATCCGGTCCTTGACCTTCTCCAACCCGTGGTGGTCGGCGTCCAGTCGCTGGCGCACCTTGATCGTGTCGATGCGGTCGCGCGAGCGCTTTTTCCAGGGCAGGTCCAGCAACGTGTCGAGATAATTGCGTACGACCGTGGATTCCGGCGACATGGCCGGCATGCGGGCCAGGCGCGACAGCTCGCGCTGGGTCGTCTCCGCGACCTCGGACGGCAGGTCGCTCGCCTGGATGCGTTGTGCGTATTCCTCGACCTCGTTGTCGTCGTCGCTCTGGTAGCCCAGCTCCTTGCGGATCGCGCGTAACTGCTCGTTCAGATAGAACTCGCGCTGGTTCCGCTGCACTTGGCTCTGCACCTCGGTGTCGATGCGCTGTTCGATCTCCAAGATCTCCAACTCGTCGGCGAGGATCTGGTTGATCCGCGCCAGCCGGCGTTGCAGGCTCGGTTCGGCGAGCAGTTCCTGTTTCAGCGACGTCTTGCCCAGGATGTACGCGCTGATCGAATCGGCCATGCGTCCGATC
>Ga0334888_1001989_pt1 | contig 23906 bp, 24 predicted proteins | sample GraSluR1_MG_FD_207227 | JGI IMG/M metagenome (GOLD analysis project Ga0334888, IMG submission 207227) | Sludge microbial communities from methane-producing bioreactor in Wageningen University, Netherlands - Granular Sludge_3_08-R1 | ecosystem: Engineered > Bioreactor > Anaerobic > Unclassified ...
GTGTTGTGTTCAAGGTGAATTGTGGCTGTAAAACTGTTTCTCGCAGATGATCATCCGATTGTGGTACAGGGAATGCGTTCATACCTGGAAAGGGAACCCGATTTGCGCGTGGTGGGCGAAGGGCGCGACGGGGTGACCGTTGTGGAAGACGTTGAACGTTTGCAGCCCGACCTGGCCCTGGTGGATATTATCATGCCCGGCTTGAGCGGGCTGGAAATCACCCGTTTGATTCAGCAGCATTCACCCAAAACGCGGGTCATCATCCTTTCGATGTACGCAGATGAACCATACGTGGTGGAGGCGTTAAAAGCCGGCGCCATGGGTTATGTGCTCAAAGGCTGCGATCCTTCCATCATGCTGACGGCGGTGCGCGAAGTTTTGAGCGGCAACTATTACCTGTGTCCCCCGCTGAATGAAAAAGCCATTCAAACCTACCTGCGCGAAGCCAGCGAGGAAGATGACGAAGACAGCATGCTCACCCCGCGCGAGCGTGAGGTGCTGTGCCTGGCGGCTGACGGACTTTCCAATTCGGGCATCGCCGAGAAGCTGACCATCAGTGTGCGCACGGTGGAAGTGCACCGCGCCCGCATGATGCACAAGCTGGGGCTGCACAGCCAGCGCGACCTGCTTCAATATGCCCTGCGCAACCGCATCATTGTGCTGGACGCATGAAAATTATCATCGAAATCCACAGAACATACGAACAAAGTAAATAGCTCGTATTTATTAGCTTCACTCCATTTTCATACCGCAAATGGATTAAACCGCAAAGACGGCAAGGGCGCAAAGATTGTTAAGTATTTCTTTGCGAACTTTGCGGCTTAGCGGTTTGTTTTTTGGCTGTGGAAGAAGTTTTATTCATAGGCCAGGGCTTCGCGCACAGAAATGCGCACAGCATTGCGCGCTGGCATATAGCTGGCTGCAAAGGCGATCAACAGCACCAGCGCCAGCCAGGCAGCCGCTCCCGGCAGTGAATAGACAAAGTTCAGCGAATTGTTAATGATTGTTTTTCCCACCCGCCAGCTCAGAATCTTTCCCACTGGAAGGGCCGCTACCAGAGCCAGCACCCAGCTCACCAGCGCGGTAAGCAGTCCTTCCACAATCACAATGAACATGATAACCCTGTCTGATGCACCGATGGCGCGCATGACGCCAATTTCACGCGAACGTTCCATCACGTTCATGCCCATGGTGCCTGCCAGCCCCAGTCCGCCCACCAGCACCATCAACAGCGCCATGATCATAAGCACCGAAACGATGATGTTGAACTGGTTGCGCGTGACGCCGCGCAGGCTGGCACTGGTATCGATGGATGAGATGCGAATGCCGTGTTCGCGGAGCTGGTTTTCAACCAGCCCGGCAATTTGCTGCTGAAAATGCGGGTCGTGCTGGCTGGTCAGCAGGCGCAGGCGGTGGGTTTGCCCCACCTCGCGCGCCAGCGGCGCCACATAGGGATAGTTGGCATAGGCCGTATAAAATACGCTCACGCCGGTCAGTTGATACACCCCGATCACATGCCATTCATAGGCACGTTCTTTGATTTTGATGCGCAGAATATCGCCAATTTTCAAAGGATATTCACGCAACAGGTTGCTGCCCACCACGATGCCGTTCTGGTCTTCGGGCAGCAGCCAGCGCCCGTTGATTATTTTGGGGCGGGTGAGGACGCTGCCTGCCGGGGGCGCAATGATGGTCATGCTGTTGCCGTCCGAACCGTCGGGCTGCAGGATGACGCCGCTGGTTTGACCCCAACCTTCAGAGGCAACCACTCCCGGTACGAGCATGGCAATGCGGCTCACTTCTTCCACGCGGTAAGGGCGGTCAAACACAATTTCGACATCAAAGCGGTATTCTTCTTCCATGTCTGCCACGGTTTGCATGGCCGAAGCGCGCACACTGGTGACGCCGATGAACATGGCGCCGCCCAGAATCAGCGTGGTGAGGGTTAGCGCCAGCCGTTTGCGGTGCGTGAACAGGCTGTTAAATGAAAGCAAAAAGGGGGCGCCCAGGCGCAGCAGGCGGGTGTTGAGGCGGTTGAGCGGCTGTGAACTGTCGTCTCCTTCACCCAGGCCGCGCGAGGCAATGGCTTCGCGCACCGAAATGCGCGTGCCTTTGAGCACCGCGGGCAGCGCCGCCAGCATGGGCGTGAGCAAACTGACGCATACCTCCAGCAGGATGACTCCCGCCGGGATATGAAAGGGCGGCAGCTTAATATCAATGCGGCGCGGCGACGAAACAAACCGGGCAAAAGCATCGGCTGCCAGCGCCGCCGGCGGCGCTGCAACCAGGAATGCCAATAAACCAAAGGCAAAAACCAGTGCCAGGTACAGTCGCACCAGGTCGCGTTGTGTGGCGCCGATGGATTTCATAATGCCAATTTCGCGAATCTGGCTCAGCAGCAGGGCGGAGATGGTGTTGTAAACCAGGAAAGTGCTCAAAAAGAGTGCGGCCAGCGCCAGCGTCCCCAGCACAATTCGGATGGCGTCCAGCACAAAATTGATCGGGTTTTCTCCTGGATGAGGCAGGATGAATGAACTGAGCACGGTTACACCCTGACCTTCCAGGCGGTTGCGCACCTCACCGGTCACTTGCTGAACATGCTCCAAATTGGCGGCATCTTCAGCCGCGATGAACAACAGGTTGTTGTATAGCGAGGTTTCGCCCAGCCATTCGAAGGTGTCCAGGGTTGTATAGGCATTGACCATGTTGGAGTTGATGGAAGGATTGGAATTGGAGTCGCGCACCAGGCCAATGACCGGCAATTCAAACCGATCGCCGTCGGGGGTCTCGATGACGGCCATTTCACCGGGTGTCACATGCTTCAATGCCGCCACAGTTTCGCCCAGCACCAACTGGCGGTTCTGCGGTGGAAACATTCCGCGGGTTGATTCCAGCAGCGCAATACGCTGATCGTCAAACGGAATGGCGTTGAGCTGCAAACTGAACCATTCGCCGCCCAGTTGAATGCGCATGCGCTGCTGCCGGCGGGCTGCGGCTTCGCGTATTGCGGGCATTTTGCGCACCGAGACAACTATTTCGTCATCAAATGGCGAGGTTACCAAAAAAGCGCTGAACGGCTGTGTTTTCTGGTAATTCACAGTGGCGCCTTCCACCAGCAACAGGTAGGCATTGACCACCATGCCCACGGCAAACACACCCACCGCAATGGAAAGTACCACCAGGATGGTGCGTGGTTTATTGTTCCACAGGTTGCGCAGGATCAAAATCCAACGGGGTTTGCCGGTCATAATTAAAGCTTATCATAACAACTGTTTGTTTTTTCTGGGTTTAATACCGTGATAAATCTCCATTATAATAATCGGGCCGGCGGGTTATTTGGGAAAATTTGTTCCGGCAAGGACCGTGCAAAACTGTGGATCATTCTGATTTGCCCCGCGTGGACATTGTGGCGCCTGTTTACAACGAGGCCGGTGTGATCAGCGCCTTTCATCAGCGTTTGGGCGCTGCGCTGGCCAATTTACCCTACCAATTTTCCATCCTCTATGTTAACGATGGTTCAACCGACGCCACGGCCGATGAATTGCAAAGCCTGGCAGACAGCGACCCGTGTGTGCAGGTGGTGGAGTTGAGCCGTAATTTTGGGCACCAGGCGGCGCTGACCGCCGGCCTGGATTACGCCCGGGGCGACTATGTGATTACCCTCGACAGCGACGGCCAGCACCCGGTTGAGATGATCGCGCAGATGCTGGATCTGGCGCGCCAGGGCTACGACCTGGTGCTCACCCAGCGCATTGACGCTGATGAGCCGTCCTCTTTCAAACGCCAGACTTCCGAGCTGTTTTACCGCCTAATCAACGCAGTGGGCAATACGCGCGTGCTGCCCGGCGGGGCTGATTTCAGGTTGATGAACCGCGCCGCTGTGGATGCCCTGCGCAGTCTGCCCGAATATCACCGCTTTTTGCGCGGCATGGTATCGTGGATCGGCTTTCGCAGCGTGGTGCTGCCCTATCAGCCGGCCGCGCGCCTGGGCGGCGAGTCGAAATACTCGCTGCGCAAGATGCTGCGCCTGAGCCAGGACGCCATTTTCTCTTTCTCGCTGGTGCCGTTATATGCAGCCATCTCGGTGGGTGGTTTGTTCCTGGTGCTGGCCCTGGCCGAAATGATTTACGTGCTCAGCTTCTGGATTACCGGGCGCACCGAAAAACTGGCGCCCGGCTGGAGTTCGTTGATGTTTGTGCTGCTGGTGGTGGGCGGCAGCCTGATGATTGCCGTGGGCTTGATCGGCGTATACATCGGCTATATCTTCCAGGAAAGCAAACGCCGCCCGGTTTACCTGGTGCGCCGCACCATTCCTGCTGAAAATTCTCTAAACAGTGATCGAAACCATTTGCATGGATAAGCTTCTTCGCCGATTGCGCAGCTTGAACTTTCCCGACTGGACGGCGCCGCTGGCTTTGCTGGCGTTGTGCCTGTTGAGTTACGGCGTGCTGATTCCCTGGCTGGGTTATTACTGGGACGACTGGGCGTTTGTGTGGATCTCGCAGAAACTGGGCAGCGAGGGATTGGCGCGCTATTTTGCCACCAACCGCCCGGTGTGGGGCATGCTCTACCGCCTGACCACCCCGCTGATCGGCGCGGCGCCCTGGAAATGGCACCTGTTTGCCCTGACCTGGCGCTGGTTGTGCGCGGTGGCGTTGTGGCGCCTGGTGCGCAGCCTGTGGAAGGGCGCCGATGAAGCCGCACTGGCGGCCAGTTTGTTGTTTGTGATCTATCCCGGCTTTGACCAGCAGTTTATTGCCATCACCTACGGTCATTTCTGGGTGGTGCTGACCGCGTTTTTCGTCTCGCTGGAGCTGATGCTGCGCGCCGCTCGACGGGCGCGTTTTGCCTGGGGATTGGTGCTGGCCGGCATGGCCTTGTCAGCCTTCAATTTGTTCAGCATGGAATATTTCTTCCTGCTCGATCTGCTGCGCCCGGTGCTGCTGTGGATGGTGTTCAGTGAAAGCCTGCCGCATTTGGGCGAACGTCTCAAAAAAACCGCGCTGGCCTGGCTGCCCTTCCTGGCGGTGTTCCTGGCGGCGGGCATCTGGCGCGCATTTTTGTTCCCCTACCAGACCCAAAACTACGAAACCGTGCTGCTCGACCAGTTGAAAACACAACCCCTGCAGGGATTGATCCACCTGGTGCAGGCAGCCGCCAAAGATATTTGGACGGCGGTATTCCAGGCGTGGAGCCTGCCGTTCCGCCTGCCGGACGCAGCCGTGCTGGGCGGGCGCACCTTCCAGTTGTATGCGGGGCTGATGGCGCTGACCGCGGTTGGTTTCGTGCTTTACTTGCTGTTTCGCCGCGATTTGAATGATCCTGACGCTCCTGCAAGGCCGGCCTGGGCTTGGCAGGCGCTGCCGCTGGGTTTGCTGGCGGCGCTGATCGCCGGTGGTCCCTTCTGGCTGACCGGCTTGCAGGTGGGCCTCATCTACCCCGGCAGCCGCTTCACCCTGCCGTTTTTGCTGGGCGCGTGTTTGCTGCTGGCGGGCCTGTGGCGCCTGCTGCCGCTGCCGACCTGGCTGCGCCTGTCGCTGCTGGGCTTGCTGCTCAGCCTGTCGGTGGGCTATCAATTCCAGGTGGGCAGCGCCTACCGCCGCGAATGGAACACGCAGAAGAACCTGTTCTGGCAGTTGGCCTGGCGCATGCCGGCGCTAAAACCAGGCACCACCCTGCTGGCCAACGACATGCCTTTCCGCTTTTGCAGCGACAATTCGCTCACCTCGCCCACCAACTACATCTTCGCACCCGATAACCACAGCGAAAACATGTCGTTGATGTTGTATTTCCCCTCGGTGCGCCTGAACCGCGGACTCAAAGAATTGACCGGCGGGCTGACCATCGAGCAGAATTACCTGGCTTCCACCTTCACCGGCAGCACCTCGCAGGTGGTGTCGATTTACTTCCAGCCGCCAGCCTGCGCGCGCGTGCTGGACCCCGCCCTGGAGCCGGATAACTGGATGGTGCCGCAGTTGATGCGTGAAGCGGCGCACCTGTCTACCACCGATCCCATCCTGGCGCAGGGCAATGCCGCACCTCCCGCAGAAATTTTCGGCGCTGAACCGGCGCACGCCTGGTGCTATTATTATGAAAAAGCCGACCTGGCGCGTCAGCAGGGGCAATGGGATGTGGTGGTCAGCCTGGGCGAACAGGCGTTTGCGCTCAATGACTATCCCAACGACCCCTCGGAGCGTTTCCCATTCATTGAGGGTTATGCCCACACCGGCGACTGGCAGCGCGCCCTGGAATTGACACGAGAGTCATTTGCTATCACCGATCAAATGCGCCCGGGGCTGTGCCGCCTGTGGCAGCGCATCGGCGATGAGACCTCTGTGGATGACCGTCAGAGCGCAGCGCTGGATGAAGCCCATGCCCTGTTGAACTGCGCCGCATTGCCCGCGGCTGCGCCTGAACAACAACCATGAAAAAACTGCTGCAACGCATTGCTCAATGGAACTTGCCCACTTTCACCTTCCCGTTGGCGCTGTTGGGATTGTGCTTGGTCAGTTATGCCCTGATGATTCCCTGGCTGGGATTCTACTGGGATGACTGGCCGTTCATTTGGATTTCGCAAAAATTGGGTTCGGCTGCGCTGACCGATTATTTTGCCACCAAGCGCCCGGTGCTGGGATTGCTTTACCAGGTGACCACGCCGCTGGTGGGCAATGTGCCCTGGCGCTGGCATGTGTTTGGCCTGCTGTGGCGCTGGCTGAACGCTGTGTCGCTGTGGTGGGTGCTGCGCCTGGTTTGGCTGCACCGCACTGAAATTGCCGCCTGGGCTGCTGCGCTGTTTGTGCTTTACCCCGGCTTTGACCAGCAATACATTCCCATTGCCTATGCCCACTACTTCATCACCATGACGGCGTTTTTCCTGTCGTTTGCCTTCATGCTGCTGGCGCTGCGCAACCCGCACAAAAAACTGCCCTACACGCTGCTGGCGGTGGCCTTCTCATTGATCAACCTGCTGACCACTGAATATTTTTTTGTGCTCGATCTGCTGCGCCCGCTGCTGATCTGGATTGTGCTGCGCGACAGCGTGCCCGACCGGCGCGCCCGCCTGCGGCACACCCTGCTCACCTGGCTGCCCTACCTGCTGCTGTTCGCGGTCCCAGCCCTGTGGCGTGTGTTCTTCTTCCAGTACCAGACCTACAGCTATGACCTGCAACTGCTGGAAGACCTGCAAAGCAACCCGGCGCTGGCCGTGCAGCAGTTTGTCGAGAAGTTTTTCTATGACATTCGCCTCACCAGCCTGGGCGCGTGGGGCAAAGCGTTCACCCTGCCCACGGTTGAGGCGCTGGGCAAACGCAACCTGCTGCGCTACGCCCTGCTGGTGGGCGGCTCGGCGCTGGGACTGTGGGGGTTCTTCCTGTTGTTCCGCCCTGAATCAGATGCCCCGCTGAGTGAACAACGCAGTACCTCTTTGCAGGCGCTGGGCGTGGGGCTGGCGGGCATCTTCCTGGCGGGCTGGCCGTTCTGGATCACGCGCCTGCCCATCGCACTGGCGTTTCCCAACAGCCGCTTCACTTTGCCGTTTATGCTGGGCGTCAGCCTGGCGCTGGCGGCGCTGCTGCAACTGCTGCCGGTGTGGCGCTGGCTGAAGATTGCATTGTTGGCTGTTGCGCTTGGATTTGCCGTGGGGTTGCAGTTCACCATTGCGCTGAATTACCGCGTGCAGTGGAGCTGGCACACCGCCATGTTCTGGCAAATGAACTGGCGCATGCCGCAGATTGAGAAAGGCACCGCCCTGGCGGGCAATTACATCCCCGGCATGCTATACAGCGACAATTCGCTCAGCGCGCCCTTGAATTACATCTACTCTCCCGACAACCTCTCGCGCAGCATGGACTACATGTTCTACTTCCCCGAACTGCGCCTGGGACGCCAGATCCCGGCCTGGGAGACCGGCCATGCCATCAAGCATGATTACCTGGCGGCGGTGTTTCACGGCAGCACCTCGCAAATGATTGTGGTGTATCATAAAGCCCCGGCCTGTTTGCGCGTGCTGGAGGCCGACCTGGACCCATTCAACCTGATGCTGCCGGAGGAAATGCGCCAGGCGGCTGTGATTTCGTCCACCGCGCCCATTTTGGCTGTGCCTGATGAGCAGGCTGCCCACCTGCCGGCGGAAATTTACGGCAGCGAGCCGGCTCGCGGCTGGTGTTACTATTTTGAGAAAGCCGACCTGGCGCGCCAGCAGGGCGATTGGGCCGCCGCCGCCGACCTGGGCGAACAGGCCCTGGCTGCCGGTTTGCATTTTGAAGACCCGGCCGAGTTGTTCGTATTCATCGAAAGCGCGGCGCACACCGGCGACTGGCAGCGCGCGCTGGAACTGACCGACCAGGCCAACCAGAAAGCGCTGGAAGACGGCGTGTACCGCTTGCAGCCCGCACTGCTGCGCCTGTGGCAGCGCATGGCTGCCCAAACAGAGAACAGCATTGAAAAAGACGAAGCCTTGCAACAGGCTTCCCAGTTACTGGGAGAAACCATCATCCCATTGACGCAACCTACTTCGGAGGGAACATGAAATTCCTGATTACCGGCGGCGCCGGTTATATTGGCAGTACCATTTGCTCGGCTTTGGAAGACGCCGGGCATACCCCCATCATCATGGATTCACTGATCACCGGGCGGCCTGAATTCACCCGCGGGCGCCTGTTCTACCAGGCCGATATTGCCGACCGCCTGGCGCTGGAGTCAATCTTCCGCGCCCACCCCGACATTCAAGCCACCGTGCACTGCGCCGCGCTGATTGTGGTGCCCGAATCGACCAGCCAGCCGTATGACTACTACACCGACAACGTGGCCAAGTCCATTGAATTGTTCCATAACCTGCACCTGCTGGGCTACCCGCGCGTGGTGTTTAGCTCATCCGCGTCTATTTATGACGTGGTGGACGGCTTTATGGTGACCGAAGCCTCGCCGCTCAACCCCACCAGCCCCTACGCGCGCACCAAGTACATGATGGAAATGGTGCTGAAGGATTTCTGTATGGCCTATGGCATGTGCGGCATTGCCCTGCGCTATTTCAACCCGATTGGCGCCGACCCAAAAATGCGCTCAGGCATTCACGTGAAGGAACCCACTCACGTGGTGGGCAAACTGGTCGATGCCGCCCAGGGACGCCTGCCGGCTTTCACCATCACCGGCGTCGATTGGCCCACCCGCGACGGCACGGGCATTCGCGATTACATTCATGTGTGGGACCTGGCGCAGGCGCACGTCAACGCGGTGACGGATTTCGACGGGGTGTTCCAGCGCGCCGGCAACCCGGCCGACAACTACCTGGTGATCAACCTGGGCACTGGCAGCGGCATCACCGTGCGCGAACTGGTGACCGCCTTTGAGAAGGTCAACGGTGCGCCGGTCAACAAGGTTGAAGCCCCGCCGCGCCCCGGCGACACAGCCGGTTCCTACGCCAACGCCGACCGCGCCCGCGACCTGTTGAAATGGGAGGCGAAATTATCCATTGAACAGGGCATTTCTGATGCCCTCCAATGGGGCGAAGTGCGCCAGGGCATTTTGACGTTTGAATAAAAGAATTTTTGTACGGTTGATAAAAGAGTCGAATATTTCGGCTCTTTTTTGTTTGTGGCGAATAATCATCTTGAAAAATTAAAAAATCAAAAAACTCCCTATTATTGCAATATTGTTATGTATATGTTTACACAATTATTGATGTATAATTAATGTGTAAAAGTGAGGTGATTATGGTTGAGTATGTTCGCACTCAGGTAATGCTGGATAAGAAACAACGCATTCAGTTAAATGAACTTGCGGAGAAAATGGGAATTTCATTTTCTGAAATTGTTCGTGATTTCTTAAATGCCCAACTGCGTATTAAGACCTATGACGATATGCGACATGCTGCTGCGCAACTTTATAACGATTATGCCAGTGATGAAAACCTTACCGATATGACCGCATTGGATGGCGAGGATTTTCTTCATGATTAGGGGGGATGTCTGGCTTATTAATCTGGATCCTACGGTAGGTGCAGAAATTAAAAAGACCCGCCCCGTAGTGGTAGTGAACAGCGACGCTATGGGAATACTGCCTCTGCGGGTTGTGGTCCCTTTAACGGATTGGAAAGATCGCTATAGCCAGGCGGCATGGATGGTAAAAATCAACCCAAATGCAAACAATGGGTTAAGTAAGGATTCGGCTGCAGATACATTCCAAATTCGATCTATTTCTACCAATCGGTTTATTCGAAAAATGGGGGTTATTGAATACGAACAACTGAATCAAATTGTCCGCTCCATCATGCTTGTGGTTGAATATCCACTAAACAACTGAATTTCAGCGCTCCTCCAGCAACATCTGCAATGTTGGCAAAGCTGCCTGCACGGCGCGAGCGCGGTGGCTGAGCTGATTCTTCTCCACAGTGGTCAACTCGGCCATGCTGCGCCCCAGTTCGGGCAGCAGGAAGATGGGATCGTACCCAAAGCCGTTGCTGCCGCGCTCATCGGGGATGATTTCGCCGGGGCAGGTTCCGGCATGCAAGCTGAGGCTGCCGTCGGGCTGCGCCAGCGCCAGCGCGCATTGAAAAGCCGCCCGCCAGGGGCGCGGTTTGCCGTGCAGATTCATCAACAGCAGGGCGCGGCGGTCGGCGTCAGTGGCGTGCGGGTCAAGCGCATAGCGTGCCGAATGAAGCCCGGGCTGCCCGTCCAACGCTTCCACTTCCAGTCCGGAATCATCTGCCAGGGTGAGCAGCCCGCTGGCGCGGCTGTAAGCAAGCGCTTTGAGGGCGGCATTTTCGGCATAGGTGGCGCCGGTTTCTTCCACCTGCAATTGAATGCCCAGGTCGGAGGGCAATTGCAGTGTTACGTGTGACAGCCAGGTGAGATTCAAACCGGCAAAAATCTCCTGGAATTCGTACAATTTACCGGGATTGGTGCTGGCAATAAGCAGGTTAGGCATAGGTTAATTTACTCCATTATTATCTATAATATCATAAATACTTGACTTCACTGAACAGACGTGCTATAATTTTCGCAGTAATCTATCCGCAATTCACTTTCATTATTCTTATTATTTTACCGTGACAAACAACTCGAAACCTCTGCGGATCAACGTTGGCTTTCTATTAAACCAACCTGTCGGCGCCAGCCGAGATATTCCCTTCGAAATTCCTCGTTTTGCCTTTCCAGAAATCGAGTTACTCGATCTTACTGGAGAGGTCCGTTTAACCCGCACCGTACAGGGGGTTTTAGTTCAAGCCAGTTTTGATGCTGTCAAAGCTGAAGAATGTGTTCGTTGCCTGGCAGAGTTCATGCAACCATTGAATGCATCTTTTACCGAATTGTTTGCTTATAAAACCAATGCGCTAACCGATTCGGGGTTGCTGGTACCAGATAACGGCGATATTGATCTTGCACCTTTGGTGCGCGAGTATTTGTTGCTGGAGGTGCCCATCAAACCCCTGTGCCGCCCAGATTGCAAAGGGTTATGCGTGGTTTGCGGCGCTGACTTGAATGTGGAGTCCTGTGAGCATCAACAGGAAATGAGCCAGGAGGAATGATACCAGGCTGCGCCAGTTTGTGTTTTTGTTTGCGGTGTACAAGCGGAAGTATCCCTGGATGCCTGAAACAACAGGAGGGTATCTTTGATTAAAACGGGCAGGCGGAGTGACAGCGTTATTAAAATGCTGTTGGAAAAAGCCGATGTGATGGGCTATCTCACCACCGAAGATGTAACCGAGGTGTATCCTGAAATTGGCTGTGATAATGAACGCCTGCATGCATTTGTCATGGCACTGCGTCGTCGCGGAGTCGATGTGGTTGACCCCGATGTGATGCTCGATGAAGAATCAGGCGAAGACTTGCTGCCCTCCGAATCTGAATCGTTAGCCGATCTGGGCGCCATCTCCACCGGCGATACGGTGGGATTGTACATGAAAGAGATGGCGCAGGTTCCCCTGTTGTCGCTGGAAGAAGAAATCAACCTGGCCAAAAGCATTGAAGAAGGGCGCAGCGCGCGCGAGCAATTGAAAAATGCCAACAACTCGCTTGCACCCGAACATGTAGACCTGTTGGAAGCCAAGAACAACGAGGGGCAACAGGCGCGCGAACACTTGATTAAAGCCAACACGCGCCTGGTGGTCAGCGTGGCCAAACGTTATATGGGACGCGGGGTGCCCTTCCTCGATCTGATTCAAGAGGGCAACCTGGGCTTGATGAAAGCCGTGGAAAAATACGAATACAAGCGCGGTTTCCGCTTTTCCACCTATGCCACCTGGTGGATTCGCCAGACCATCACGCGATCCATTGCCGATCAGAGCCGCACCATTCGTGTGCCCGTGCACATGACCGACCGCATTCGTCAGCTCTACAAAGTTTCGCATCAAATGGAACAAAACCTGGGGCGTGTGCCCACCACCGAGGAATTGGCCGAGGCGTTGGATCTGCCTGTGCGCAAGGTGGACTGGATGCTGCGTGTTTCGATGCTGCCCCTGTCGCTGGAAAGCCCCATCAACGAAGACGGCGAGGAAACCGAACTGGGCATGTTCGTGGAAGATGAATTGACGCCATCGCCCATCCAGTGCGCCTACACCAAGCTGCTCAGTGAAAAGGTGGAAGAGGTGCTCGACACGCTGCCCCCGCGCGAAGCGCGCATTTTGCGCCTGCGTTTTGGCCTGGAAAACGGGCGCACCTACACCCTGGAAGAGGTGGGGCACAAATTTGGCCTCACCCGCGAGCGCATTCGCCAGATTGAGGGCAAAGCTCTGCGCCGCCTGCGCCACCCGCGCCGCTCGCGCCAACTGCGCGATTACCTGTAACCCCTTTTGATTGGAATTTTCATCACCGCTTTCCCGTTGACAGCTTGACTGCCTCGCGGTATCCTTACGCTACGCCCGGATGGGACCGGCGCGGCAGAAGCTTTCGAACCTCGCCAGGTCCGAGAGGAAGCAACGATAAGGAAGTCACTCTGGGCGCCGCCGGCAAACCTGTCCGGGCGTACTTTTCCCTCAATCAGGATTTCATCTGGATGGAAACACCCCCCATTTGCAGCTACGAAGGTTCTGACTATCAAACCAGCTTCTGGGACCAGGGCGGGCGCGAGTATGAAGACGCCGCTGAAGCCATTGCCTTGCAGCGCCTGCTGCCCAAAAGCGGCAGGCACATGCTGGAACTGGGCGCCGGTGCCGGGCGCAACACCCCACGCTATGCGGGGTTTGAGCAGGTGACCCTGGTCGATTATTCGCTCACCCAGTTGCAGCAAGCGCAGCAGCGCCTGGGTTCGGGTGAGTCATACCGCTATGTGGCAGCGGATATCTATCACTTGCCGTTTGCGCCTGCAAAATTTGATGCCGCTACCATGATCCGCACCCTGCACCACATGGCTGAACCAGCCAATGCGCTCAAACAGGTGCGCGCCTGCCTTCAACCCAATGCTGTTTTCATCCTGGAATTTGCCAACAAAACCAACCTGAAGGCCATTTTGCGTTATTTTTTGCACCGGCAAGATTGGAATCCTTTCTCGCCCGAGCCGGTTGAGTTTGCCGCGCTGAACTACGACTTTCACCCTGCCACGGTGCGCACCTGGCTGCGCCAGAACAGCTTTGCAATCGAGCGACAACTCACGGTATCCCATTTGCGGGTGGGCTTTTTAAAGCGCGCCCTGCCGCTCAGGCTGCTGGTGGCGCTCGATGCGCTGCTGCAACTGACCGGCAACCTGTGGCAGGTTTCTCCCAGCGTGTTTGTGCGCTCGCACGCTGTGGGTGAGGCGGGTCCCGCGGTTGAAGATGCCTTTTTCCGCTGCCCGGTGTGCGGTCAAACCCCGCTGCCCGACACCCCTCCGCTGCTCACCTGCCCCGCCTGCGGGCAAACCTACCCGGTGATAGACGGCATCTACGATATGCGCCTGCCGTCGGTAACGTAGAAGTCACAAAACAATTTTAATTCTGGTTAATGCCCTCACCCTACCCTCTCCCACAGGAGAGGGTTTTCGTTTTCCCAGCGATACGTTCCCGTAAGGAGATTAGGAAGAAGGCAAATTGAAGATGTTACTTGATGTAAGGGAGTCTAATTCTGGGTTTTTTCCACCACCCAGAAGTGCGACAGGCCCAGCACGCGCAGGGGTGTGTGCTCCAGGGCTTGCAGCAGGGTGCGCAGTGCGCGTCCCAGCATGGGCAGGCGGGCGATGATATTATCATACGCGCCGAAGATGACAGTGCGGTACACCAGTTTCACCGGCAGCCCGGCGAATAGTTTGGACAGGTCGGCTGCTGAATAAACGCGCACATGCGGCGCCAGGCGGTTGCGCAGGCTGCGCGGCAGGTAATTGACCAGTGGGATGTTGCCGAAATGGTATTTGCCGCGCCAGTAGATGCCGTGCGTCTCAAACGGGTAGCCGCAGTTGGGACAGAACAACACCAGACGTCCACCGGGTTTGAGCACACGCACAATCTCGCGCACTGCCTGGCGGTCGTCCACCACATGTTCCAGCACCTCGTTGCTTAAAATCAGGTCAAACTGGTTGGATGGAAAGGGCAGAGCCTCGCCAGCCCCGCTCAGGGTGTGCACCCCGGCGGCAGCGCGCGCCTGGCGGGCGCGGTCCACTTCAATGTCCAATCCCACGGAGAAGGCGGCATCTTCAGCCAGGCGCGCCAGGTAGGCGCCCAGGCCGCAGCCGTTTTCAAACACGCGCCCGTGAGCACGTTCAGCGGCTGCGGCGCGGATCATGGCCAGGCGGCGTTCCTGCCCCGCCCGCCACACGTAGGATGGTTCGCCGCGCAGGGCGGCTTTGTCTGAATGGGTTTGACTCATAAAAAATGATCACCACAAATTTGAATTTTGATTTTTCAATACTACCACAAACCTGAAAAATCGAAAAATTGACGGAAGTTGCGAAAAATCAGATAAAATAGCATCAACAATCGAATCGTATCGGAGGTAATCCTTGTCTCAATTTCTGGCTTTTCTAAAACCTGATGCCGGCCTGCGGCGCAATGTGGGCGCCCAGATCGTCCGCGAGCTGCGCAAAGGCAGCCTGTATCAGATCCAATCTTTCCAGGTGCGCCAGGCTGACCGCGCCCTGCTCGACCTGCATTATGCGCATGTCACTGACCGTCCCTTTTACCCCTGGCTGGCGCAGTATATCAGCTTCAGCCCGGTGTATTGCATGCTGATGGAAGGCGGCGAAGATGCTGTGACCGCCCTGCGCGACCTGCTGGGTGCCACCATTGTGCAAAAAGCCGACCCCGCCAGCCTGCGCGGCCGTTTTGGCCTGTGGGGCGGGGTGAACTGCATGCACCTTTCGGACAGCCTGGAGAGCGGCGCAAAAGAAACAACCCTGTGGAAAGAGCGCGCCGGTTTGAAAGAAGGCGTGTTCGAAATCAACCTGGACGATTTTGCTGCACGTTTTGACTCCTCGCTGCCCGACAACACCCAGGCGCTGCGTGACGCCTGCGCCCGCCTGGCAGCCGCCAAACAGGTGACGGACGCCGACCGCCAGCAGGTGGCTGCTTTGCTGGGCGCCGAATGCCCCGGCATTGATGCGAAGTCGCTGGAAGTGCTGACCGAGTCGGTGATTCGTCCCAGCCAGTCGTAATCATTTACCGTGAAGGCGTGAAGAACGCAATTAATTAAGGGTGTGCTTCAGCGCACCCAAAATGGTGCGCTAGGTCGCTGTACCTCTGTCATGTCGAGCAGAGCGAGACATCTTAGCCATAATTAAAAAGACCTCTCGCTATCGCTCGAGGTGACATAATAATCTTTGCAGGCCGGCGTGTCCTACCCCACCCGGCTTGTAAACACCCCCTGCATGGGCTTGCCCTCCCCTAACCCCTCCCGGTGGGAGGGGAAAATGCAGCTTCCGGATCAAACGATTACGTCGCAAAGTTGCTAAGGATGCCAGGATTGCCAGTCGTAGGTGTGCTTCAGCGCACCATGTTCTCTACGGTATAAAAACACGAGGCTTTCGCGCGACTTGGCGGTTTTCTATTACACCCCGAATATTCCTGACAGCAGAAAAACGAAAATGGAGCCAAAGATGATGCCGATGGCGGTGTAGTGCTGGTGGCCGTGTTCGCGCGCGGTGGGCACCAGTTCATCGAGGGTGATGAACATCATCACGCCGCCGGCGAATGCCAGCGCCCCCGGCACCAGGTTGCTGAAACGGGTCAGAAATAACGCCGCCAGAAGCGCCCCCACTGGTTCAGCCAGTCCCGAAAACAGCGCCACGCGGAAGGATGCCCACTTGCACATGCCGCTTTTGCACAAAGGCAGCGCTGTGGCAATGCCTTCGGGAATGTTGTGCAGCAAAATTGCAAGCGCCACAAAATAGCCGAACTGCGGCGAGTGAATATAGCCCGCCCCAACAGCTATCCCTTCTGGCAGGTTATGCACGGTGATTCCAATGGCCAGCAGCAGGCCGGTGCGCAGCAGCCTGCGGTCTGTAATTTGATCGGTTTTCCAATGGCGCCGGATGCGCCGCCGCTGGTATTGCCAGAATTGTTCAAGGGGAGAGTGGTTTTCCGAACCCGCCTGCCGCACTTCCTGCTCGCCAAAGCGAATGTGCGGAGCAAAAAAATCGAGCAGGAACATAAAAAACGCCCCGCCTGCAAAGCCTATGGTGGCGGTGATGTAACCCGCCTGCTGCCAGGCTTCATTCACCAATTCCAGAAACGAAAGCGATATCATCACACCGGCAGTGATGCCCATCAAGAAACCAAAAGAGCGTTTGCCGGGTTTGCGCACAATGGCGATTAGCCCCCCCAGGCCGGTGCCCAGGCCTGCCACCAGGCTGAGCAGGATCACATTGCCGAGTATACCGATGTCAGGGAGGGCGGGAAAATTCATTAAGAGTCCAGTAAAGATTTTTGTTAATTATAGCGATAAAACCCCGTATGGAAAAACGATTTCCCGGGGATTAGGTAGATTATGCAGTGTTTGAACGGAATTTTTTATCAGCTATCTGCCGGCATGGACGTAATAAGGATGTCCGCGGTAAAGCACTTTGCGGATAAGCTGTTTTTGCATGAGGTCATCAATCACCTGCCAGTCGCCCCCGGCTTGTTTGACCATCTCATGCAAAGCATCTTCACGCAGCGGATGGACAGCCGTGATTCCCAGGATATCTTCTGCTAAATTGCCTGTGGAAACAAATTTTCCTTCTTCCATGTTGATCAGCAATTCAACCACCGGGATGTGCTCGGCGACTCTGGCGCCGATGCGCTGCACACTCTCCAGGCCGGGTGCTCTTACCCAGCTTTCCTCGGGCGGGCGGGTCGGAATGGACAGGTAAACCTTGAAAGGTTGCAAGGTTTTTAGAAATGAGATCAACTTACCTATGGATTGCTCGTCGTCATTAATGCCTTCGACCAGCATGGTCTCGGTGACCAATTCACCCTGGAATTCGTGCGCAAACGCCAGAATACCGTTTAGGATTTGTTCGATAACCAGTTTGCTGTGCGGACGATTGATTTTGCGCCACACTTCTTCAATGGGCGAGTCCACTTTCAGTGATACCCAGTCGGCTTTGGATAATTCAAGCCGCACCTGCCGGTCTGTGATCAGGGAAGCGTTGCTGATAACCGCCACCGGGTAGCCCATATTCTGAATGGCTTCGATTTCTTCCCCCAGGTGGATATCCAGGGTGGGCTCGCCGTCAGGTACAAAAGTTACATAATCAATCTTGTCGCCTTGTTCTTGCACCTGGGCAATTCGGCTGGCGACGGCCTGGATGACCTCTTCGGTTTTATAGAAGGTTCGCCGTGTAATTTGCATGGCGTCGGTTCTGCCAGCCTGGCAATACACGCAGGCAAACGAACAATGCTTGGGCGGGATGTTGTTAATCCCCAGGCTGTTTCCCAGCCTCCGGGAAGGTACGGGACCAAAGGTGATCACGATAGCATTCCCGTATCATTTTCAGCAGCCTCCTCGTTTGAGTCAGTTGATGCGAAGGACAATGAATTAAGCACCTGGGTAAGCTCTTCAGCCTGAATGTAATCTGTCACGGTGATTTGCTGCCCGGTCACGCCCTCAACCTCGCTGATGGCCTGCATGATCATCATGGCCAGTTGAATGGCGATGGGACAAATGGGTGATGAGGGACGAAAAATGTAGCTGGCTTTTCCGTTTTCATCTATTATGAGATCCATTACTAACTGCATACGGATGACATCTGCGCCGGTTTCGGGATCGATCACCTGTTGCAGCCGCTTAAGAATGTTTTCTTTGATCTGCGTCGAATTGCTCATAATCAAACCTCCTCAACAGCCAGTTTTGCGGCAATTCTTTCCCATATTTTTTGCAATTCCCTGGAAATGGGTGCATCGGGAAAGGCAGCGGTGACAGGTTTGCCCTGCAGCATAGCTTTGGGCGTGAGCGGCTCGTAGGGCATTTGCCCCACAATGCTAATGTGCTGCGCCGAGGCAAATTCTTCAATCTCCCGGCAACCCTGCGGATAAAGATCAGCCTTGTTGATAACCAGCAGGGTGGGTATTTTAAAATGTTGCAGCGTGGCGTAGATGCGTTTTAAATCATGAATTCCGGCGACACTGGGTTCGGTGACGATTAGGCCAAGATCAACCCCGGCGCTGGCAGAGATGACCGGGCAGCCAATGCCGGGCGGGCCGTCAATGATCACCAGGGGAATGTGATGGTCTTCAGCATGCAAACGGGCGTGTTGTTTGATGGTGGTGACCAGTTTGCCCGAATTTTCTCCACCCGGAAACAGTTCGGCGTGAAACAGGTCGCTGTAGCGGGTTTGCGAATGGAACCATTCGCCTTCCTGCTGCACAATCATTTGAATTGCATTTTGAGGGCAGGCATACACACAGGCCGCGCATCCGTCGCAGGCAATTGGATCAACGATGTAAACACCCTCATTTTCAATGGAGGGGTGCACAGCGTCATAACGGCAAACTTTGGCGCACATGCCGCAGCCAATGCACAATTGCGGATCAATCTTGGCGATCGAACTGCCCTGGAAAGCGTGCTTCTCAGATGTGATGGGATTGATGATGATTTGCAAATTGGCGGCGTCCACATCTGCATCCACCAGCAGGGCGTCAATGTGCGGTTGTGACTGGCTGGCTAAATGCGCCAGCGCCGCGGTCAGGCTGGTTTTTCCGGTGCCGCCCTTGCCGCTCAGAATGACCAGTTGTTTTACTTTTTGCGGAGTACTCATGCTGATTTTTCTCCTCCGCTCGCCTGTTTGATATGGTCATACAGTTTCAGGAAGTTCTTTTTTAAGTCTGGTTCAATCTCAACCAGGGTCTTCCCGGCTGCAATACCGGCGGCATAGATTGATGAAAAAGGAATGCGCATCAGGATGGGAATGTTTTTCTGTAGAAGGTACTCTTCAATAATTGGCTCGCCAATGCCGTCGCGGTTGATGACAACGCCTGCCGGAATTTTTAAGTCGTGCAGGATGCCAACAATCTGCTTCAGATCGTGTAACCCGAAGGGGGTGGGTTCAGTTACCAAAATGGCAAAATCACTCCCTCTTAGTGTTTCCACTACTGAGCAGGATGCTCCCGGCGGTGAATCGAGGATGGTAACGGCATCGTCTTGCAGCACTTGCCATTTTTTTAGCTGGCGAATGATCGGCGTGGGCATGGGTTCAGCAATGGTTAGCAACCCCTGGGCAAAGCGAATGGCTCCTGATTGTGCGCTGCCAGCCTGCAATTCTCCAATGGGGTTTTCTTTTTCGCGAATGGCTTCCTGTGGGCAGTTCCAGGTGCAGCTTCCACAGCCGTGGCATAACTGGGGAAAGACCAGGATTTTTTGTCCGATTTTTGCCAGGGCATGGAATTGACACACCTCAACACATTTACCGCACAGGTTGCACTTATCGGGCAGCACTTCAGGTATTCGCGTTACGGCTTGCTGGTGTGCATTAAATTGTGGTTTGAGCAGCAGATGAGCGTTTGGCGCTTCTACGTCACAATCGAGAAAGTTGACGGAAGTGTGGTCTGCAAGACTCAACGCCAGGCTGGTGGCGATGGTTGTTTTCCCGGTTCCGCCCTTGCCGCTGGCTACCGCTATGCGGATTGGTTTGACTGGTTTCATGGCTGATTTATGCAAATTCTTCCAGCGCGCCTTCAAGAAACTTATTCAATGCATCTTCACCTGTCAGTACATCAGGAGAAAATCGGATCATCTTAATCGATGCGTTACGCAGGGCAGAAGAGGCATTTGGCCCAAAATCGCCGCTGATGACCGCCTGCACTTTTTGATCTATGGCAAACTGGGCAGCAGCCACACCCGCACCGCCGGAATGATGAACAGCTGAATTGGCAACAGCTTCCCATTCTTTTGTGTCGGTGTTCACTTTAAGAAACCAGGGGGTTCTTCCAAATTTTGGATCAACATTACTTTTAATCTCGGGATTTTGAACAGTAATAAGAATATTCATGCTGTCTCCTTGTGGTTTTCAGTAAGTATTATTTTCAACTACACGGGAAGGAATAATGAAACAGCTAATAGTATAGTACATTTTTTCAATATTTTATAAATAAAATTGTAAAACAATATTCTATAATATACTATTGTAAATTATAGAATAGTTGTGTATAATACAAGCACAGAGTATTTTTAGAGGAGATTGTGTTATGCCCAGACATGGAAGAGGTTGGGGATTGGGAGGAAGGACCGGAGTTGATCAGCGGCACACGCCGCTAATCGTCTCTTTACTGGAACCCACCCTGTTGCATCTGCTCAGCGAAAGTGCCGGACACGCCTACAACCTTCTGTTTGAGTTGGAGAAAATTGGTCTGGGCAGCATCCATCCCAGTGTGGTGTACCGCACATTACGCGAATTTGAAGGGCTGCAATGGGTGACATCCAGCCTGGACAGTGAGCAAACCCAGGGACCGCCACGGCGCACCTATCGGCTCACACCTCTGGGACATGAAATATTAAAAGATTGGCAAGATGAGCTTAAAAAAGCAGATAAATTAGTAGCCCACCTGTTGGGGCGGGCATAAGGCAAACCAAAAGGAGTTAAAAATGCCAAGAATGAACGGAACAGGACCTTTGGGCACCGGGCCTATCGGTCGGAGAATGGGACCTTGCAGCAGACAGGGTTTCGAAGATATGCAACAAATGCAATCTGGCATGGGGATGGGCTGGCGGCGCGGCAGAGGCAGAGGTTGGGGAGGTTTTTTTCAACCTTATCCTGTCTCTGAAACGCAAGATAAGGCTTATCTGGAACAACACAAGGGCTGGTTACAAAGCCAGATAGACTGGATCAACAAAATTTTAAGCGGCGGCGACAAAACCGAATAGCATTGTTCACCTGTCCAACCACAGAAACCTGCTTGCCTGATTCAGGCAGGCGGGTTTTTTAATTTCAATGCGGTCATGCTGATTTTGTATGTTGCGCCCGCTGAAATGAATTGCGGTATTTCTTTTGCCTTATAATGAAAGATGATGGCAGATTCACTTTCAACCCCGACAAATTCTTTGCGCTTGCTGCACGGCGAGCTGCATTTCCCCGTCTATTTACCCGACGCTACGTTTGGTTTTGTACGCACCGCCGACCCCGTTGACCTGGAAAACGTGGGCGTGGAAGCCGTGGTGATGAACACCTTTCACCTGATGCAGCACCCGGGTTCGTCCACCATCCAGTCACTGGGCGGGCTGCACCGCATGAGCGGCTGGCGCGCTCCCATCTTCACCGATTCGGGCGGCTTTCAGGCTTATTCGCTCATTCGCCAGAATCCAAAATTTGGCTCGCTCAATGACAAAGGGCTGAATTTTCAGCCGGAAGGGGCGGCGCGCAAGTATCAATTGACGCCGGAGAAAAGCGTGCAGTTGCAAATTGGCTACGGCTCGGACGTGGTGATTTGCCTGGACGACTGCACCCATGCCGATAACTCGCTCAGCGAGCAGCGCTTGTCGGTGCGCCGCACCATTGACTGGGCGCGCCGCAGCCGGGCGGAGTTTGACCGCCTGGTTGCACAAAAGAAACTGGAAGCCGACCAGAAACCGCGTCTGTTTGCCGTGGTGCAGGGCGGCGGTGAGCACAGCCTGCGCAAAGAGTGCGCTGAAGACCTGCTGGAAATCGGTTTTGACGGCTTTGGCTTTGGCGGCTGGCCGCTGGACGGCGAGGGCAACCTGTTGGAAGACATCCTGGGCTATACGCGCGAATTGATTCCGGCGCAATTTCCCATGCATGCCCTGGGGGTGGGGCACCCGCGCAATGTGGCAGCCTGCTGGCGGCTGGGCTACGGCATTTTTGACAGCGCCATGCCCACCCGCGACGCGCGCCACGGGCGTTTGTATGTGTTCAATTTCACCGGCGAAAGTCTCCCGCAAGACGGCAAGTGGCTGCGATACTGCTACATAGAAGACGAGCGCCATATTCGTCAGGATGGACCGGTTTCACCCCTGTGCGATTGCCCGGTGTGCAGCCGCCTGTCGCTGGGCTTTTTGCACCATGTGTTTAAGCGGCAGGATGGACTGTTTCAACGCCTGGCAACCCTGCACAACCTGCGTTTTATGACCCGTTTGACTGAGCTTTTGCGCCAACAGGTCTCCGCATGACGTCTTATTCCCTGGATGACCTGGTCAATGCTGTGCGGGCGGGCAGCGATTACCGCACCTTGAACCCGCAAGTGGTGCGCTGGGTGGCGCAGCGCGAACTGCCCAAAAACCGCAGCCTGAAAGAGGCAGTCAAAGCCGTGCGCAGCAAGCTGCACCAGGTGGGCGGCGCCTATCTGCCGTCTGGTTTGCGCTCCGTTGTGTTCCTCGAAGAATTGCAAAAACTGAGCCCTGACTGGCAAGATGAAGACCTGCGGATTTTTTGCCGCAAAACGATGGAGCTGCACGCCTCGACTCGCGAACGCCTGCCGATTGTGGAAGAATTTTTCAACGTGACGCTGGGCGGGCTGGCGCCGCTGCGGTCGGTGCTCGACCTGGCTTGCGGGCTGAACCCGCTGGCGCTGCCGTGGATGCCGCTGGCAAAGGATGTGGAGTATACGTCCTGCGACGTCTATACTGACCTGGTGCAGGTGGTCAATCACTTTTTGGCGCATGTGGGTGTGAACGGCAGGGCTTTTGAATGCAACTTGGTGGAGCAAACCACCTTTCCACAGGCGCAGGTAACCCTGCTGCTCAAAACCCTGCCCTGCCTGGAGCAGTTGGATAAAGAGGTCGGCTTGCGCCTGCTGGATGCCATCCCTGGTCCGCACATTTTGGTGTCTTTCCCGGCGCGCAGCCTGGGCGGCCGTGCCAAAGGCATGCCGCAAAATTATGAGCGTCATTTTAATGACCTGATCGCCGGGAAAAACTGGCAGATGCAGCGTTTTGAATTTGCCAGCGAGCTGGCGTTTCTGATCAGCCGTTGAGGAGAGAACCGTGACGCGCAGGGAAAAATCATCCGACGCTTCTTCAACCTCCGATGCGGATGTGCCGCCGTTGGTTCGCGCTGTGTTGAACTCAAGTAAGTACCGCGGCCTGGGCATTCCCCCCGAAACCGTGCGCGACCTGTTGGAGAAAGAACTGGCGCTCGGGCGCAGTGAAAAAACGGCCTTTAAAGCCGTGCGCCAGAAATTGCACAACGTGATGGCGCCCTACCTGGGTGACCCTGACTATGACCAGGCGGCGCTTGAACTGGAGCGGGCGTTTGCCTCCGCTGATGGAGATGTCGTGCGGGCTATTTGCACGCTCATTTTGCAGGCGCACGCCTCCACCCGCGAGCGCCAACCCCTGCTGGAGACCTTCTATCCGCGCCTGTTCGCCGTCACCGGCCAGCCGAAAACGGTGTTGGATATAGCCTGCGGGCTGCACCCTTTTGGACTGCCGTGGATGGGCTTGCCGCCGGAGACGCGCTATCACGCTTATGACATTCACCAGCCGCGCGTGGACCTGATTAACCACTTTCTGACGCAGCTCGGCATGGCGCCGCTGGCCGAAGTGCGCGATGTGCTGGTGAGCACGCCCGATGTGCAG
>Ga0334888_1001992_pt1 | contig 23897 bp, 14 predicted proteins | sample GraSluR1_MG_FD_207227 | JGI IMG/M metagenome (GOLD analysis project Ga0334888, IMG submission 207227) | Sludge microbial communities from methane-producing bioreactor in Wageningen University, Netherlands - Granular Sludge_3_08-R1 | ecosystem: Engineered > Bioreactor > Anaerobic > Unclassified ...
CTTTCGCGCGCTGCCGCCGGGGCCGGTCGAACTCACTTTTCCCAACGCCGGCTACGAACCGCTGACCGCCGCGGAGGAGATCCGCGCCGGCGAGCTCGTCGACGCGGTGTTTCGCCTCCGTCGCAGCCGCTATAACGAGTACGAGGTCGTGGTCTATGGCCGCCAGGAGGAGAAAGAAGTATCGCGCCAGCGCCTGTCCGTTCTGGAGGTCGAGCGCTTGCCGGGTTTCGCCGGCGACGTCATCAAGAGCGTGCAGGCCCTGCCCGGCGTGGCGCGGGCCACGATCCACGATCCCGGCGCCGTCGTCGTGCGCGGCAGCGGCAATTTCGACAGCCGCTTCTTCCTGGACGGCATCGACGTGCCGCTGCTCTTCCATTTCGGCGGCGCCAAGTCGACGTACAACTCGCTGGCGCTGGCGAGCGTCGACCTCTACCCCGGCGGATTCGGCACCCAGTACGGCGGCTGCACCGGCGGCGTGATCGAGTTGAAGGGCCGGCCCGCGCGCCGCGATCGCTGGCACGCCGTGGTGGACGCCAGCACCCTGGACGTGTCGTTCCTGGTCGAAGGGCCGCTGGGCCGCTACGTCGGCCTGCTCGTCACCGGACGCCGCAGCTACATCGGCGACCTGGCCAAAGCGGCGCTCTCCGAATCCGACGATGTCTCGCTGAACGTCGCTCCCTACTACTGGGATCTGGTGAGTCGTCTGGACTGGGGCGCCGGCACCAACAACCACGTCTTCCTGACCGCGTTCGCCGCTAAGGACCGCCTCGACATGGTGGTGCCGGACGACGCGTCGGGCAGCCCCGAGGTGAGCGCCGCCACCGACCAGATCGAACTAGACCTCTCCTTCAGCCGCTTCATCCTGGGCTGGGACGCGCGGCTGGGCGACCGGGTGCGCAACGAACTGCGGGCCGCCTACGGACGCTCCGCGGACTCGGGCCATGTCCTGGGCGAGTTCCGTTTCGCGGGCAAGGGACCTGTCTGGCATCTGCGCAACGACCTCGCCGTCGCGGTCGAGCCGCGCGTGACACCCCATATCGGCATCGACCTCGGCTATCTCGACTACGCGTACGAGGTGAAAGCCAATGGCTGGCCCGCGTCGCGCCAGGCCATCGAATTCTCGGACGTCGGCGCGTACGCCAACGTCGAACTGCGGCCGCGACCCAACATGCTTCTGGTGCCCGGCGTCCGCCGCGACTACTACCACCACCTGGACGAAGCCGTATGGAGCGCGCGTGGCTCCCTGCGTTGGAACTACCTGCCGGACCGCACCCTGACGGCGGCCTACGGCACCTACAACCAGATGCCCGAACCCGCCGGCCAGTCCACCGACGCGGTCTACGGCAACCCGGACCTGCCGGCCACGCGCGCCCGCCACGCCACGCTGGGTCACGAGTGGCGCTTGAGCGATCGCGTCTTCTTGAAGGTCGAGGGCTATCGCAACCGCCAGGACCGCATTCCGGCCTACGCCGACACGCTCGGCGCCAATTTCCTGCCGGACCAGGAGGCGCGGATGTACGGCGTCGAGGTGATGCTCCGGCGCGAAGCGGGCGGCTGCTTTTTCGGCTGGATCGCTTACAGCATCGGACGCAGCGAGCGCCGCTTCGCGCGCAACCCCGGCCGCGGCGATGACTGGCGACCCGACCAGTGGCAGCTCTACGACCTGGATCAATCCCATCACCTGGAAGCGGTCGGCTCGTGGAACCTGGGCCGCAACTGGTCGTTCGGCACGCGCCTGCAGACCGTGTCGGGCGTGCCCAGGACGCCGATCCTCGGCTACACCGGCAACCGGTACGAGTTCGACGCCGACCGCGGCGACTACGTGCCGGTCGAGGGCAGGTACCTTGCCGATCGCGTCGAGCCGTACGTCCGCGTGGACCTGCGTTTCGACAAGAAGTGGATCAAGGACCGCTCGGTGTGGTCGGTGTACCTGGACCTGCAGAACGCCAACTTCTTCGTCTACAACAGCCCCGAGGGCTACGTCTACAACTACGACTACTCCAAGCGCAAAGACTACGGCTGGATCTTCATGCCGGCCGTGGGCGTGCGCGCCGAGTTCTAGGAGGCCGCGATGCTGCGCCGAGTCCTGTCCCTGTTCGCTCTGTCCGCCGTCGCCGTCCTTGGCGCCGGCTGCGACGTCAGCTTCCCCGACGAGGAGATGCACTTCGGCCGCGAGCCCAAGACCAGGCCCTTCGCCGTGATCGTCGACCGGCCGGACGCCTCGCCCGGTGACACGCTGACGGTCACCTTGCTGGCCTGGTCGCCCGCTCCGGCCGGCGTGGACATCGCCTGGCGCGCGGCGCTCGATTACAACATCGGCCTTTACGAAGCCGACGAAGTCGAGCGTCGCTACGTGACCGTACCGGCGCCCGCGCCCACGGCCGATGGCGACGGCGTTCTGACCCAGACCTTCCAGTGGGTGGTGCCCGACTCGGTCATGCGCTGGACCTCGGCCTTGCCGGCCGTGCTGGACGATCCGCAAGCGATCGCGCTGGCCGGCGCGTTGCTAGGCGACGCCGCCTCGTATCCGCCGCGGCGCGACGAGGTGGACGCCTGGCTGAGCGCGCTCGCCCCAGTTGATCTCGCCGCCATGACGCCCCAGACCCGCGAGGCGGTCTGGGCGCTGGCCGACCGTTTCGCCTGCCAGATCCGCCTGCGCGCCCGCCTGCAGACCGACCTGGCGATCGACGTCACGCGCAACGTCACGGTGCGCCATACCCGCCGCCTGGGCGGTCCGCATACCAACCACAACGCCCGGATCGTCTCGTTCGCCGTGGCCGCGGTGCAGAAGGCCGACGCCTCCCGCGACGACCTCGCCGACCCCGCGGTAACAACCACTTGGCATCGCTTCATCGACGCCGGTGTCCGCGTGGCCGAGCAGGTGGAGGTACCCGTGCACGCCGGCTGGACTTACTACGCCGTGGTCGCGGGCGACCTCGAACAGTACCGCTCGCCGTTCGACTACGAGCAGCCGTTGACCGAGCAAGCGAGCTACCGGTGGTATTACTACCGCCAGGACCTCCCCGGTTCGGATCATCAATTCTTCGTGGCCGAGGACGGCGAGGAAGCCGAGATGTGGCAACTGAAACAGGAAGCCCGGATCAAGCCGGCGGGCCAGGGATCGCGTTTCCGAATGGTGGCCGTCGTCCGCGACGAGCGTTCGGAGTGGCGCAGCTATCATGCCGTGCCGGGCGCGACCGCGGTCGAGGGCGTGGTCGTGTTCACGGCGCCTTGAGAGCCGCGGCGTTGCTTTGTTGCCGCTGGCACGACCGTTGCGGCCGTGCAGGACACGGTGACGTCCAGCCGTCCGGCCTTCACGTAGGGCGATGATCGTTCGGGCACCGGATCGCGCCCGCCGCTACCCCAGCCGGTTCAACCCGTTGAGCGCCGCCACGCGGTACGCTTCGGCCATCGTGGGATAGTTGAAGGTCGTGTTGATGAAGTAGCTGAGCGAATTGGCCTTGCCCGGCTGCGCCATGATCGCCTGGCCGATGTGGATGATCTCGGCCGCGTTGTCGCCGAAGCAGTGGATACCCAGGATCTCGAGCGTCTCGCGGTGGAAGAGGAGCTTGAGCATCCCTGTGGTCCGCCCCGTGATCTGCGCGCGCGCCAGATGCTTGAACATCGCGTGGCCAACCTCATAGGGCACTTTCTTGGCGGTCAGTTCGCGCTCGTTCAAGCCGAGCGAACTGATCTCGGGAATCGTGTAGATGCCCGTGGGCACGTCCTTGACCAGACTGTAGTTGCAAGCCCCCTCGACCAGGTGTGTCGCCGCGAAACGGCCCTGGTCGTACGCGGCGCTGGCCAGATTGGGAAATCCTACCAGGTCGCCCACGGCGTAGATGTGCGGTTGCGCCGTCTGGAACTGCCCATTGACCTCGATCGAGCCACGCTGGTTGATCTTGATGCCGAGATCCTCGAGGCCCAGGCCGTCCGAGTTACCGGTGCGGCCGTTGGCCCACAGCAGATACTGGGTGCGGATCTGCTTGTTCGACTTCAGATGCAGCGTGACGCCGTCGTCATCGGCCTCGACCTTTTCGTACTCCTCGTTGTGATCGACGCGCACGCCCATCTCGCGCAGGTGGTAGGCCAGCGCGTCGATGATCTCGTCGTCGAGGAACGTCAGCAGCTGCCCGCGGGTGTTGATCAGATTGACCCGCATGCCGAGTCCGCGCAGGATCGAGGCGTACTCGCAGCCGATCACGCCGGCGCCGTAGATGGTCAGCGACTTGGGCGTGTCCTTCAGCTTGAGCAAGGTGTCGCTGTCCAGGATGCGCGGATGGTCGAAATCGACGTCGTCCGGACGGTACGGTCGTGAACCGGTCGCCAGGAAGAAGACGTTGGCGGTGTAGCGCCGCCGCTGCCCGGACTGCGCCGTCACCTCGACGGTGTGCGGATCGCGAAAGCGTGCGACGCCGCCGATCAAGTCGATGTCGTTGGCCTCGTAGAAGCTCCGCCGCAGCTTCACCTGGGCTTCGATCACGGTCTGCGAGTGGCGCAAGAGCGTCTGGTAATCGGCGTCCTGGAACTGCCGCCAGTTTTCCTTGCGTTGGATGATCTGGCGCAGGGCCTTACTGGGGATCGTGCCCTTGTGGGTGCTGTTGCCGCCGACCTCGAAGAACGCCTCGATCACGGCCACGCGGCGGCCCGCTTTGGCGCATTTCATGGCGGCGCCCTCGCCGCCGGGTCCGCTACCGATCACGATGACATCGTAGTCGCGCTGCATGGTTCGGTCTCGCTCCAGGCTCGGTCGTAGTATGCGGGCCCAGCCGGCCCGCGCTGATCCGCCAAGGTAGTTTCAGACGCCGGACGGCGCATACGGCCCGGACGTTCCCTGCTGATTTTTATCGCCAGATATGGTAAGATGATTCTTGCTTGCCCACACGTCCGCCACTACGGGAAGGTCCGCAATGCAGCGAGTCATTCGCCCGCTTTTGTTCGTGATCGCCATCCTGCTGATTGTCGCCGCCAGTCGCTCCGCTGAAATCCCCCGCGGCCTTTTCAGCCGTATAGACCTGCAGACCGCCGCGCCCACCGGCTTGATCGTCCTGCAGTTGACACCGGAGGCCACCGAGGCCGACCGCGCGCGGATCGGCGCCTTGGCCGGCGCGGTCGTCGCGCCGCGATTTTCCGCCGCCACGCTCGCGGCGGTCACTGCCAAGTCCCGTGGGCCCTCACCGGCCCTTGCCGCGCTCGCTCGCTACGGGCAGATCGACGCCGGCGGCCGCGATCACGACACGCTGCGCCGCCTGGTGCGTCGTCTGGCGGCCGACCCCGCCGTGGCGACCGCGTTCCTGGAACCGCGCGCCGTGCCGGCCGCACTCGGTTTCGACGCTTTCACCGGCGCCGGCCCGGCGCCGGTGCCGCGCGAACGTTCGGGCCGCGAGCCCGCCACTCCGGACTTCAGCGGCCTGCAGGGCTACCTCGCGGACGCCCCCCAGGGGATTGGCGCCACCGCCATGGCGAGCCAACCGGGAGCCCGCGGCGGCACGGTCCGCATCGTGGACGTCGAAGGCGCCTGGCTCTGGGCTCACGAAGACTTGCCGGATCCGTTCGTGGACCTCGGCGAACACATCGACGACCTGTCCTGGCGCAACCACGGCACCGCGGTGATGGGCGAGATGCGCGGCAGCGACAACGGGTTCGGCGTCATCGGCATCGTGCCGGACAGCCAGGTCGGCAACTCCAGCATCGGCAACCAGTCCGTGGCCGGCGCCCTGCTGAGCGCCGCGGCGCACCTCGATCCCGGTGACTTGATCCTCATCGAATTGCATGCCCCCGGACCCAACAGCTACGAGGGCGGCGGCCAGTACGGGTATCTGCCCATGGAGTTCTGGCCAGACAATTTCGACGCCATCCGTGCGATCACCGACCTCGGCGTCATCGTCACCGAAGCCGCCGGCAACGGCCAGCAGGACCTCGACGACCCTATCTATCAGGGTTTGTTCCGGCGCGAGGTCCGCGATTCGGGCGCGATCATGATCGGGGCGACCAGCGGCAGCAGTCTCGACCCCGCCTGGTTCACCAACCACGGCAGCCGGGTCGACCTCGCCGGCTGGGGTTCGAGCGTGGCCACCTGCGGCTATGGCGACCTCCAAGGCGGCCCGGAGACCGAGTGGTACACGCAGGGGTTCTCCGGCACCAGCAGCGCCTCGCCTATCGTCACCGGTGCCGTCGCATCGCTGCAGGGCATGGTGCAGGCGGCGTACTCGCTCGACCTCGATGCGCACCTGGCCGCTTTGCTTCTGCGCAACACCGGGACACCGACCAACGGTCCCGAGTTGATCGGCCCGCGGCCCGACCTCGTCGGTGCCTGGGTGCTCGCCGCCCAGGGCGTCGGCCAGCTCACCGGCACCGTGATCGCCAGCAACACCGGTCTGCCGCTCGGCGACGTCGTGGTCGAGGTGCTGCCGGATGGCCCCGCCGTGCGAACCGCAGCCGACGGCACCTACCGCATCGGCCTATTGCCGAACGACTACACGCTCGCATTCACCTCCTACTATTACGAAGACCGCACCGACGCCGTCACGGTGGCCGTGGGAGTGACCATCCACAACGTCTCGCTGTCGGCGCGGCCGTTGGAGGTCCTTTCCGGCACGGTCTACGGCACCGACCTCATCCCCTTGGCGGGCGTACACCTGCAATTGCTGGCGGAACCGATCGCGGCCGTCTGGTCGCAAGCCGACGGAACCTTCAGCCTGCCGCCGGTGCCGGCAGGACGAGAACATCGACTCCTGGCCGGCGGAGCCTCCGGCTATGGCGGCCGGTATCAGGAATTACCGAGCGGCGGGAACCCTGGCTCCCTGGCTGTCGTCCTGCCGCTCGTCACCCACGACTTCGAGACCGGCCCGGACGGATTCCAAGCCCAAGGCGGTCTCTGGACCCACGGCAATCCGACCAACGGCGGCGTCGGTCCCGGCCGCGCCTTCGACGGCAATCTGTGCTGGGGCGTCGGACTCGACGGCAGCGGTTATCCGGACGAGGCGCTGGCGGAACTCTGGAGCCCGATCTACACCTCCGGCCAATTCGCAGGCGACCGGCTCTACCTCAGCTTCCACTACTGGTGCGGCACCGAGGCCGGCTACGACGGCGTGAACGTGGTGTTGGATCCGGAAGGATCGCCAACGGTCGTCGTGCCGCTGAACGGCTACACCGACCTCTTCCTCAGCGGGCTCGGCTACCAAGCGGGATGGTCGGGCACGACCGACGGCTGGCAGACGGCGATCTTCGATCTCACGCCTCAACTCGCCCAGCCGAGCTGGCGGTTCGCCTTGCGGTTCGGGTCGGACGTGTGGGTGACCGACGCCGGCTTCCTCGTGGACGGCGTCACCTTGCACGTCGTGGACACCGCCGTGGCGGTCGCAGAACCAGCGATTCCGGCGGCCGCCGCGGCGCAGATCACCGCCTGGCCCAATCCGTTCAATCCGCGCGTGAACGTGTCCTGGTCGTTGCCCGCGCCGACCCGCCTGGATCTCGAGATCTTCGACCTGCGCGGCCGCCTGGTGCAGCGGATGTTGAGCAACGCCGCGGTCCCGCTCCAGGGTCATGTCACCTGGAACGGAACCGATCTCGCCGGCCGCGCGCTGCCCAGCGGCGCGTACCTGGTGCGGCTGCAACCCGAGGGCCAGCAGGCGTTGGTGCAACGCATCACGCTGGTCCGCTGACCCCGATCATTCTCGAGGAACCGGCCGCGGGACGCACGACGTCGTCCCGCGGTCCGGTCGGCCTCGACCCCGGCCCCCGCGATCGCTATATTAGGCGCCGTGCACTCGACCATTCCCAGCCGGAGGTTCCCCGTGATCCGCCACATTTTGTTTCGACGCACCGGCCGCTCCGCCGCCGTCCAAGCCGTCGCAATCGTTGCAGCTGTCGCCGCTGTGGCCGCTATCGCACCCGCCACGGCCATGGCCGACCCCGCCGCCGCTCGTGAGCCTCAGGCGTTCTCGGTCCACGACATGCTCGCCATGCTGCGCATCAGCGACCCCCAGGTCTCGCCGGACGGCAAGCTGGTCGTGTTCGCGGTGCGCGAGACCGATCTCGAGGCCAACCGCGGTCGCACCGATCTGTGGCTCGCCGACACGGCGGGCCGCAATCCCGCGCGGCCGTTGACCCGCAGCGAGGCCGGCGAGTGGAATCCGCGTTGGTCCAACGACGGCAAGATCCATTTCTTGAGCAACCGCAGCGGCGGCGCGCAGATCTGGGTGATCGATCCGCTCGGCGGCGAAGCGTCGCCAATCAGCGCAACTCCACTGGACATCGCAGCGTTCGAACACGCGCCGGCGCTGGGCGGCTACCTGGCCGCCATGGAGGTCTACCCCGGGCTGTCGCCCGCCGCAACCGCCGCCCGCGACGCGGAACTGGCCGCCGACAAGCGGTCGGGCCTGGCCTATGACGAACTCCTGTTCCGGCACTGGGACACCTGGGAAGACGGCAAGCGAAGTCACCTGTTCATCCTGCGACCCGACGGAAGCCACGTCGACCTGATGCCCGAGCTGGATGCCGATGTGCCGACTCGGCCCTGGGGCGGCATGGAAGAAGTGGCGGTCGCTCCCGGCGGCGGCGAGGTCCTGTTCACCGCCAAGATCCTGCCGGGCAGCGAACCCGCCTGGAGCACCGACTACAACGTGTACGCGGTCGCGACCGACGGCTCCGGCCGCATCCGCAACCTGACCGCCGACAATCCCGCCTGGGACACCGGACCTGTCTTCTCGCCCGACGGCAAGACCGTCGCCTGGCTGGCCATGCAGCGACCGGGTTTCGAGGCCGACCGCTTCCGCGTCGAGCTGCGGAGTTGGCCCGATCTCGGCCAACCGCGCCGGCTCGAACTCGCGTACGACGGCCTCGACCTCAGTCCCGGCGATCTGCTCTGGGACCCGGCCGGACGCGCGCTTTATGCGACGGCGCCCTATCTCGGCCAGCGGTCCGTCTTCGCGATCGACGTCCGACGCGGCACGACCCGGCTCGTCGTGCGCGACGGCAGCAACGGCGCGGTTGCCTGGGCCGGTGACCGCCTGCTCTATCTCAAGCAACATCTGCGGTCGCCCAACGAGATCTACACCGCGCGCCCAGACGGCCGCGACGAGCGGCGCCTGACCGGCCTGAACGACGCGAACCTGGCGGCCTGCCGGATGGGCGAACCGGAGCAGTTCACCTTCCAGGGCTGGGACGATCACACGGTCTACGCCTATGTGGTCAAGCCGTACGACTGGAGCGAAGAGGCGGTCCGCGCCGGTCGCACCTGGCCGGTGGCGTTCCTGGTGCACGGCGGTCCACAGGGCTCGTTCGGTAATGACTTCCACTACCGCTGGAATCCCCAGGCCTACGTGGGCGCCGGTTTCACCACGTTGGCCGTCGATTTCCACGGCTCGGTGGGCTACGGCCAGGCGTTCACCGACGCGATCAGCGGCCATTGGGGCGACCGTCCACTCGAGGACCTCGAGAAGGGACTGGCGGCGGCGTTGGCGCGTTATCCCTGGATGGACGGCGATCGCGTGGTCGCGGCCGGCGCTTCCTACGGCGGCTACATGATCAACTGGATGCACGGCCAGCCGTTCGGCCGCAAGTTCCGCGCGTTCGTCACCCACGATGGCAATCTCGACGAACAGATGGCCTACTTCGACACGGAAGAGCTGTGGTTCCCCGAGTGGGAGCACGGCGGCACGCCATGGGAGAATCCGGCGGGGTATCAGAAACACAACCCCATCAACCATGTGCAGAACTGGCACGTGCCCACCCTCGTGATCCACGGCCAGCTCGACTACCGCGTGGTCTACACGCAGGGCCTGAGTACCTTCACGGCCTTGCGGCGGCAAAATGTCCCGGCGCGCCTGCTCTTTTTTCCGGATGAGAACCACTGGATACTCAAACCCCACAACTCCATCCAATGGCACGAGGAAGTCATGGCCTGGCTGACGCGCTGGACGCGGGATTGAGCCGCGGCCGTTTCGCTTGCTCGCTGCCTTGCAACGGCGCTCGCGGGCGGCCGGCGCGCTAGCGGGTGTCGCTCGCCCGCTTACCGGCGGTGGCGAGACCTCGTCGAGCCGTTTTTCACGGCGAGTACGCTCATCGTGCCATGCGAACAGCAGACCAGGAACATTGGTCGGACGGAAAACCAACGCAAGCTCAGCGTAGAAGTGTATTGAAAAAGCTCCCGCTAATGTGATAGAATAGTGTCAGATTTTCGACAAATTTTGTCGGAAAATTGATACTTCTTTGCCTACCCAAACGCTCAGGAGGTCCTTGTGATGAGGATGCTATTGTTGACCCTTGCCCTCGGCGGCTTGTTGCTGGCGCCTGCGCTGGCCGGCGACAAGGAAGACGATCTCGCTGTCGACGTGACTCGCGTTTCCTGCGGCTTGCAGTCGGTGATGTACGACTGGGACTTCAACGTCTCCAGTCATGGATTCGCCGCCACCACGTGCGGCGGCGGGCTGTCCGTCTGGGCCTGGGGCGCGGAGTCCACGATCCCCGATTCCCCCGGCAACCTCTGGGCCACGGTGCTCAACGGCAACTACCCCAACCTCGCCGGCGATAGCCTCATGTCGCCGACCTTCACGGTCACCCCCGACGCCTACCTGCTCGAGATCCTGAACTATGTGCACATCGAGTCCAACTACGATGGCGGCAACCTCAAGGTCAACGGGCAGATCATCGCCCCCATCGGCGGCTACACGCACACCATGAACACCTCGCCGATCTGCGTCGCCAGCCAGGCCGGCTTTTCGGGCAACGGCTACCAGGGTCCCTCGCAGGTCTGGCTCACCCAATGCTTCGACCTGTCGGCGTACATGGGCCAGGATGTCGAGCTGCAGTTCGATTTCGGCTCGGACTCCTCGGTGATGTACCCCGGCTGGTACCTGGCCTACGTCAAGATTGGCACCGATACCGTGATCGCGAACGAAGACAACACCTGGACGCAGATCAAGGGGATCTTCCGGTAGACTGAGGCGATGTGCCCGACCACCGGCACACGAGGGCCCGGGAGCGACTACTCCCGGGCCTCTGCGTCGATCGCAGGTGGCGAACGCCGGCGACTCGCGTGCCCGGTCGAATATCCCGGCGCGGCCGGACGCACGCCGTAGTCAGGCGCCGTCGTTCGGTTTAAGCTCGGTGGGTCTTTCCTCGCCTTCGCGCCGTTGGAGGTGCCGCTATGCAGAGCTACCGCAAGGAGCTTTGGCTCGAGATTCCGACCCGCCGCGCGTTCCTCAACATCACCCCCCGCATCGAGGCCTGCGTCGCCGAGAGCGGCATCAAGGACGGCTTGTGTCTGATCAACGCCATGCACATTACCGCATCGGTGTTCATCAACGACGACGAGACCGGTCTCCACCATGACTATGAGATGTGGCTCGAAGATCTGGCCCCCCACGAACCGATCGACCGCTATCGCCACAATCTGACCGGCGAGGACAACGGCGACGCCCATCTCAAGCGCCAGATCATGGGCCGCGAGGTGGTCGTCGCCGTGACCGGCGGCCGGTTGGACTTCGGCACCTGGGAGCAGATCTTCTACGGGGAATTCGACGGCCGGCGGCGCAAACGCGTACTGGTCAAGATCATCGGAGAGTGATCGGGAAGAACGCAAGGCCGCTCACCAATGCGCCAGCGCGATCGCGGCTCGGCCGGCATTCGCCGCGACGGACGGACGCGCCACCGGCGGCGCCGACGCAGTCGCGGGGGTTTCGGCACGGTAGCATCGTTGGTTCGGTTGCTCGGCGACGGGACGGCGTGTTATAATCCGCTCCCCTTATTTCCTGGAGGTCCGCCACATGAAAACGATCCTCGTGCTCGCCCTGGGGCTCTTCGCTTCGGCCGCCTTCGCTGCGTACACGACCCCCGGCTCTGGCGTCGACTGGTCGCTCGACGATCTCGTGGCGAACTCCGGCGGCGCCGTAACGGGAGGCGCCGGCGTGTATGAATTCCACGATTCGCTCGTCATCGCGGTCGGTGACCGCATCACCGTCACGGCCGGAACGACGCTCGACTTCCTCGACACCACCGGCAGCACGGGCATCGAGGTCAACGGCTCCTTGATCGCGATCGGCACCGCGGCGCAGCCGATCGTGTTCACGGCCCCGGCCGCGGCACCCGGCGCCTGGCGCGGCCTCGATTTTGAGGATACGGGCGCCGGCTCGGAGTTCCGCCTCATCCGGTGCGAGATCGCCTGGGCCGACATCGCCGTCGATGTCTTTGGGGCCGATATCTACGTCGAAGACTGCCTCATCCACGGCACGGCCAACCGGGCCTTCGACTTCTCGAGCGCCGGCGGCGTGGTCCGCCGCTGCGAGATCCGCGACAACCAGACGCGCACCATCACCGCGACCCTCACCTCGTCGCCCCTGATCGAGGACTGCCGGTTCGAGAACAACAACATCCAGAACACCTCGCCGTATCCGTACATCAACATCGGCTTGCAGGGTGTGAACTCGCCGACCATCCGCGGCAACACGATCATCGGCAGCGGCCACCACATGAGCGGCGGGATCTCGATCTGGGCAGCGAGCGAGGCGCTCATCGAGGACAACCGCATCTCCGGCTGCGGTTACGGCATCCTCTGCTACGCCACCGGCGCCAACCCCAGGATCCATCGCAACCGCATCAGCGCCAATAATATCCACCCGGACCAATTGAACTGGGGCTTCGGCGTGGCTTGCAACGGTAGTAACGCCCCCATCCTGACGGCCAATCAGATCACGGGGCACTGGTACGGCGTTGCGGCGATCAACGGCGGCCAGCCGAACCTCGGCGATCTCGACAATACCGACCTGACGGACGACGGCGGCAATTTTATCTACGACAACGGCATCGGCGACGACAGCTATGGCTTTTACAACAACACACCGCTGCCGCAGATGGCGCAGGGCAACTACTGGGGCTTCGCCCTCGAACCGGAAGACGTCGAGGTCCACATCTACCATCAAGTCGACGACCCTGCGCTGGGTCTCGTCAATTTCGACTATTTCATCAACGAGATTGTCGCCGCGCCCGACCTGCCGTCGGCCGGTGCGCTCGTGACCGCCCGCGCCTATCCGAATCCGTTCAATCCGCGCGCGACCATTGCCGTCACGCTCGCGCGGACATCGCGGGTATCGCTGACGGTGGTCGATGTCGCCGGACGCCTCGTCCGCGAATTGCACAAGGGAGAACTCGCCGCCGGCGAACATGTCTTCACCTGGAACGGCAGCGATCGCGCCGGCCGCGCGTTGGCGAGTGGAACGTATTTCTTCCGCGTCACAGCGGGCGCCGAGACGAAACTGGGCAAGCTGCTGCTGGTGCGTTGACGGCGCGACGGCGGCGCGGAAAGAGCGCGGCGACGACGAACGACCCCCGCCTCCAGCCAGCGGAAGCGGGGGTCGTCGTTTTACCCGGCACAGCGCCGGCGGTTATCGCACCAGCACCAGCGACTTGACGCTCTGCCGACCGCCGGCCTGCAGGCGCGCGAAGTACGTGCCCGAAGCAGCGGCGCGACCGCTGTTGTCGCGGCCGTCCCAGCGCGCTTCGTTCAGGCCCGCCGGCCGTGGGCCGCTGACCAGCGTGCGCACGAGCCGGCCCTGCACGTCGTACAGCCGCAGATCGGCATGGCTGTCGGCCGGAAGTGCGAAATGGATCGTGGTCTGCGGGTTGAACGGGTTGGGCACCGCGCCCAGCAGCGCGAACGCAGCGGGCGTCTGCTCGACGGCCGTGGCGCCGCCCGTGACCTGCAACGTGACCTGGATCTCCAACGTCGGGTTGTGGGTATCGTTGCTGTTGATCGTGATCGCGGCGCCGTGCGTGCCCGCCGGCAAGCCGGCAGCGTCCAGATGCACCTGCATCACGTGGAAACCGTACGCATCGATCGTGCCTTCGCCGTCGACCACCGTGGCCCAGGCCTCGCCAGCGGCGGTAAAGGTCAAGGGCACCAGGCCCTGGTTCATGAGCACCAAGGGCAGCGTCGTTGCTTCGCCGTGCTCAAGGGAAGCCGCCAACGTCCAGGGCATCGGCACGGCAAGCGGCAGCGGCGTCGCGCCTCCGGGGAAAATTACCTCGTCGATCCAGCCGCAGTCCGAGCCGTTGGCGACCGACCAGTCTTTGACGTAGCGCCAGCGGAAGTTGTGGGTGCCGGCGGAAACGTTCGTGGCATAGCGAGCCCAGCCGACCTCGCCGGACCAGCGATCCAGGCGGCTGCCATCGACATAGAACTCGAGGAAGTCGTAGGTCGCCTCCGACGAGACCTTGTACCAGAAGCTGACTTCGCCGCCCGCTCCGCAATCGATCGTCACGTCGAGGCTCGAGCTCTGGCTGTTGCCGATGGCGCCGGAACGCGCGGCATAAGTGCCCTGGTAGACCTGGGTACTCTGCACGTACCAGTTGGCGTTGCCGGCGAAGGTCCAGGGCAGGGCGGCGAAGTTGCCGGTCTCGAAACCGTCCTGCGTCAGCTCGCTCAGATAGAGATCCAGGTATAGATCGGCATCGACCGGGACGGCCTGGCTGATGGCACCGATCCCGCTGAGCCCCGCCTGGATGACGTAGGTCGTCCCTCGCGGCAAATAGAGTGTGAACTCGCCCGCCGCGTTGGTCGTGATCGCTTCCAGAGGCGTGTCTGCCACCGCAACGATGGCGCCGGCCGCCGGCAGACCGCCCGGCGGCACCTCGCCGGCCGTGTAGACGACGCCGGTGACCGTCGCGGTCGGCAGTGGTTGCAAGGGGAAGATCCGATTGATCGTCTGGTCCTCGAGCACTTCGACGACGATCGACTGCGGATCGTAACCGAAGGCCGCGAAATTGATCGTGGCCGGCCCCACGGGCAAGGTCAGCCGGAAGAAGCCTGCGCTCGTCGTCACGGCGCTCTGGTAGCCGCCTGCGACGGTGATCTGCGCGCCAACGATGGGGAAGCCCGTGGTTCGATCCGTCACGGTCCCCTCGACCCAGCCCAGGCCGCCGAGAACGGCCAGCACGGCCTCATAAGCATTGAGGAACCCGTGGCCGTAGGTGTTGTCCTCGCCGGCGGTGCCCAGATCGATGGCCGTTTCCATCAGGATCTGCTTGATGGTGATCACGTCGACGTTGGGATTGGCCGAACGCATCAGCGCGACCACGCCCGCCACATGCGGGCCGGCCATCGACGTGCCGGACATGTAGGTATAGCCGCTGCTCGGGTACGAGCTGTAGATGTCGACGCCGGGAGCCGAGATCTCCGGCTTCATCCTGTTCTCGACCGGACCGCAATTCGGACCGGCCGGACCGCGGCTCGACGAGCTGGCGATCGAAAACGGCGGACTGTGTTGGGTCGAACCCACGCTGAAGCAATTGTAGAGCGTGGTCGCGCGGTCGGCAGGCGAGCGCAAGGACGTGCTGCTGGGCCCTTCGTTGCCGGCCGACCAGGTCAACACGACGCCCGCCGCTTCGCAGGCGTCGATGGCAACCCACCAGCGGCTGTCGCAATCGACGTAGCCGGAGAATCCTTCGTGCACGCCCCAGGAGTTCTGGACCACGTCGGGAACGTCGTCCAGCGTGGCGGGATTGCCGTCCGGATCGGTGAAGAACTCGAGGCAGTCGAGGATATCGCTATCGAAGCCGGGGTTGGCGCCCTGATTGATTGCATTGGTGGCGATCCACAACGCACCCGGCGCCACGCCGATCGTGTCGTTCGCCGCCAGGCCGGTCATCGTCCCGGTCGTGTGCGTGCCGTGGCCGTGGCCGTCGTTGGGGAATTGGGTGTTGGTGCCCAGCACATCGAGCCAGCAATGTTGCCAGGGCGCGTAGAGACCCCGCCAGCGCGACGCGAGAGCGGGGTGGGCCCCGGCGACGCCGGTGTCCAGGGAGCCGATGATGGCGCCTTCGCCGCGGATGCCAAGCTCGTCCCAGACGCGCCGGGCGCCGATGTTCACCACGCCGGGCGTGATGCCGATCGCCGTCATCGATTTCTCGCCGATCGGCTCGACGCTCACCGGCTTGATGAGCTCGGGGATCAGATCCAGTTCGACCACTTCGACATCGTCGCGGGCCGCGATTTCACGGATGTCGCCGACCGTGCCGGTCACGACGATGGCATTGATCAACCAATACGACTTGTAACCGTCGATCCCCTTGCCCAAACGCCGGTCGAGTTCCGCCCGCAGCGCCGGCTGCGTCGCGCCAGCTTTCTCCTGCAAGGCGGTGACGACTTGGAAGTGGCGGTGCGCCCGGGTGGCGCGCTGCAGATACAGGTCCAGATCCATGGCGGCGATGTCCACCTGGTCCCGCAGCACGACAAGCGTCTTGATGCTGCCGCCGTCATGCTTCTCGGCAAGGTATGCTTCCAGGCCCGGCGACAGGGAGCCCGCCATGGCCGAGCCAGCCAGCGCCAGCGCCAGCAGCGAAAGGAACATCTTGGCAAATCGCATGGTTGAGCCCTTCAGGGATGGAGTGAAACCATAGAGTCGCCCATCCGCGCCGCTGGGCGCTGACGATGGGCGACAACTTCAACACCGCAAGTTTTGCACGAATATGTTGCAGAAATGTCACAGATCCAAAAAGGATTTCGCGTTGTTGATACGATATATTCAACCCGCGCCGGCGAAGCGGTGCACACCGATGATAGCAACCAATCCGAAACACGCCACATTGGCGTCTTTCGCCGGCCGTACGCCGCATGGTATGGTAGCAGCGCCGCGGCAGGGTGCGCCAGCTGCGCCCAGATCGCCTATATCAGGGCCGGAGGATTCGCGATCGATCCGGCCCGGGAGAGCCGGCATGCTCACAAACAGACTGGTTTGCATTACCGGCGCCAGCAGCGGCATCGGCCGCGCCTGCGCCGACGTGTTCGCTCGCGCCGGCTGCCGCTTGCTGCTGGTCGCCCGCCGCCGGGACCGGCTCGCCGCGCTCGCTGACGGCCTCGCTGCGGAATGTCATCTCCTGGCGCTGGATGTCCGCAACCGCGACGCCGTCAACGCTGCGTTCGAGACCCTGCCGGTCGAGTGGCGCGCCATCGATGTCCTGGTCAACAATGCCGGACTTTCGCGCGGCCTGGAGAAAGTGCACGAAGGCCTGCCCCAGGACTGGCAGGAGATGATCGACACCAACGTGAAGGGACTGTTGTGGGTCACGCGGGCCTTGCTGCCGGACATGGTGGCGCGGGACCGCGGTCACATCATCAACATCGGTTCGATTTCAGGCCATCAGGTCTACGCCGGCGGCGCGGTCTATTGCGCCACCAAATATGCGGTGCGCGCCATCACCCAGGGCCTGCGGATCGATTTGCTGGGAACGCGGGTGCGCGTCTCGAGCGTGGACCCGGGCATGGTCGAAACTGAATTCTCACTGGTTCGCTTCCACGGCGACCAGGCGCGGGCAGCGGCCGTCTACCGGCAGTTCCCGCCGCTGCAACCCGCCGATGTCGCCGAATGCGTGCTCTTTTGCGCCACGCGGCCCGAGCATGTGACGGTCATGGATCTGGTCGTCATGCCGCAGGATCAGGCGGCGGTGTACGCGAGCTATCCGCGGGGCGACGCGACGGCCGGCGCGAGCGCGCCGCGTTGACGCGCGTCGACCGGATCGATGCTACAGCTCAGGTAATCGCCGGCGCGATGGATAGGATCTCCCATTGCCGGCGCTCGCTGCCGTCGCCGTAAACGACCGTCTCGCCGATCCGCTTACCCATGAACGCCAGGGCCAACGGCGCCCGGTAGTTCAGGATGTTGCGGTCGGTATCGGTGTCCCAAGGTCCCAAGAAGATGAACTCCTGCTCCTGCCCCGTATCGGTATCGCGGGCGGCGACCCGGGTGCCGATGTTCACGTGATCGGCGTCGGCCATGTCCAGCGAGATCGTTCGCGCTTGCTTGAGTTCGCTTTCGAGGGTGGCGGCCCGGCTCGCGAGCTGATCCCTCTTTTCGAGAGCGGCGGTCCATTCGCTGTTCTCGGACAGGTCGCCATGCGCCGCGGCCTCGCCGATCTGCCGGGCCGCGGCCGGGATCTCGACCTCGACGATCCGGCGCAACTGTTCCTCGATCCGGCGTTGGCCCGCCGGGGTCGTGTAGATAGCTGTCTCGTCCAGCCACGGCCACGTTTGCTCGCTGAAGAGCTGGGGATGCTCGGCGCGCAACATCAGCTTCAGGCGCGATCGCAAGGCGGGGTTCAGACCATCGTTGTTCTCCATCAAACCCCGCAGGCGCTGCAGTTCGGCGGGCGCCGCCGCGCGGATGACGTCGAGTAGCGGCTGCGCTTTGAGGCAGGTCAGATCGGCGCGCGCCGATTCCAGAACCCGCAGGTGCCGCTCCTCGCCGCTGACCGCCAGCAGGTGTCCCACGGCGTGCGTCATCACCAGCAGGGCTTCCAGGCAGCGAAATGCCGTCAGCTCGGAAAAGCCCTGGAGCGTGCGCGCCAGGTTGCCCGTGCCGTGCCGGCTGCGCCAAAGCCACGATACCAGATCGCCGCTGCCGGTCGGCCGTTCGACCGCCTGCGCCAGCGTGTTGCGCAGGTCCTCGATCCGCTCGCCTTCGATCAGGCCGCGGCCGAGTTGATCGCAGAGCCGCTTGCCGGCGCGCAACAACACCGCGCACCAGACCGCGGCCCAGTGATCAGGCTGTGATTCGCGCAGGTACTCGAGGGCCGTAACCAGCAACGTCTCCGGCAGGTCGCCGATCAAGGCGCCCGGATCCGGCACGCGGGCCAGGACGGCCAGCGCCGCCCGCGGATTCGGCCGCGCGACCGCGGCACCGCGCGCCGCCGCCTGCGCGTGCACGCCGAGGGCCGCCAGCGACAGAGCCGGCTGGTTTTGCAGGGCCTGGACCGCGATTCGCGCGGCGCCGTTACCGAAGTGCACGAGCAGATCGGAATCCGCGGCGAACTGGGCGTCCCGGCGCGCCGTCTCCTCCAGATAGGCGAGCACCTGCTTGAGCTGTTCAGCCGGGTCGGTCGTGCGATCGAACCGCCGCCGGATGCGGTCCTCGTAGCGGTCGGGCTGCCGCCGCAGAGTGAAGCTCGGCTGCGAGCCGGCGCCCGCATTGAGCAACGGGTCACGGCGCAGCGTCTCGCGCGCCGACTTCCACCACGCCTGCCAGCCCTTCTCGCCCAGCAGGGTGGTCACGTGCTGCTTGAGATTCTTGTACGTCAACACACCTTCGAGATCGGCCTGGATCGCGAGCTTGACGAACGCCACCGGGTCGGAGTCCGCCAAATCGCGCAGCCGATCCGGCTCGTAGAGCAACAAGGCCGGGAAATAATCCGCGGGGCGCGGGATGGCCTTGCCGAGCGTCGTCGGCCCATACTCTTGGCGGCGATCCGCGAAACGCGCTCGGATGACTCCTCGTTGCGCGTCGACGGCCTCGACCACACCCGGCACCGCGTAATTGAAATCGACCAGGAAGCTGCCGGGCTGCAGCGCACAGTAGCTGTCGAGCTGACCGGCAGCCGCCGCCAGATCGGAGTCCGGCCCGGCCAAGAGCGCGATCAGACCGGGTAGTTCCGCAAATTCCGCATGCCGCGACAAGTACAGGCGGTGCACGTGCGCCCGGATCGCGCCAGCCCCCGTCGGCATCTGCCTTGCCGCCGTCACCGCCGCCGCGAGCGCGGCCGCTGCGCCGTCCCGGCTCTCCACTTGCTCGATCACCATGCTGGCCAGCGTGTCGGCGAGCTGCCGTTCCTGCAAGCGGTAGACCTGGCCGGCGATCGCCAGCAAGTCTTCGCAGGCGTATTCGGGACTGGCCACGGCTTCCGGCCACAATTCGGTCAGCTTATCGAACGTCTTGGAGTTGGCGAGCTTGCCGAGCTTGCTGAGGCTCGGCGGCTTGGGAGCAGGCGCTTCTTGCATGGGTCTTCCTCGGTCGAATACATACGAAGTCGCGCCCCAAGATAAGATCCTGGGGCGCGAAGCGAAAGGCAGGGAAGCCATTCGGCGCCGCGGCGGCAAGACTGCCCGCACGGCGCGGCGGCGCTACTTGACCATCACCATCTTGGCGACCTCGACCTGATTCCCGTACACGTACCGCGTAATGTACGTGCCGGTGGCCTGCATCTGGCCGCGATCGTCCAGACCGTTCCAGGTGACCTCATGCCAGCCAGGTGTCGCATCGACCTCGAAGGTCCGGATGCGGTGGCCACGTAGGTTGTAGATCTCGAGCGCCATGCGCAACTGCGCGGGCGTGTCGGCGGGAACGCCGTAGGCGATGCGGGTCTCGGGATTGAATGGATTCGGGTAGTTCGGACCTAGCACCGGCTGCCGCGGCGGGACATCCTGGCCGCGGTCGGTCTGATCCGGCTCCAAGTAGACCGGGTCGGACCACTCGCTCGGCGGCGAGGATCGACCGAGGCTGTCGTAGCCGACCACGCGAATACGCTGGACCACGCCGCGCTCGGCGGCCAGGACGTACGTGGTCGCGTGCTCGACCGTGGCGAGCAACTGGGGCATATCCCCGCCGCGTTGCAGGTAGACTTCGTAGCGCACCGCCAGAGCCAACGGCTGGCCGTCGCCGTCGGTCGGCGGACACGGTGTCCAGCCGAACGTAATGGGAACGTCGTCGGTCTGGGCGACGGCGGCCGGCGCCCCAGCCAGCAGCAAGGCTGCCAGCACCGGCAACACTCCGCGGAAGCACTTGCATTGCACGTCCGTCTTACCTCAACTGCTGAAAGACCGCCCGCCATCGGGTTCTCGAATGCCTCAACCGGGCGATTGCAAGGCGGGGGCCAGCAGTCGGCTCTGCCGCCTGCCTGTCCAAGGTTCATTTCTAGCAAGCAACTCCGATTGCGGTCTATAATTATCTAATATTCGCTGAGATCGGGTCTCGTTCTTCAACGGGCAGTCAGCAAATGTTGCCGTCAGATGAGCTTGCGCATTGCACGATCCGGCGGGAAATCCTTGGTTACGATGCGGAATCACAGACCTCCGCTGAGGGGTGGACCATCGGCATCGTCGGCTCCGTCGGCTCCGCCGGCTTCCTCGGCTTCCGCCGCCGCCGCAAGGCTGCGCCGGTTGATCACGATCTTGCGGACGGCGCCAATGCTGAACAGCAGGGCCATCAACACGAAGAGCGTCGGCCAGCGAAACACGAGCAGGATCCAGCTGAAACGCAGCCGCATCGCACCGTCGAATGCGCTGGCGAACTGCTCGGGAGTCTGTCCCGTCGCACTGGCGAACCCGCCGGCAAACTCGCCATGGCAACGCGCCGCCGCCACCACCCGGGACACGGCGCCCGGGCCGTGTTCGCGCTCGAGCCAGTTGACCGCCAGCAGGCTGGTCCGGTACGCGCGTTGCGCTGCCGCCTCGCCGCGCGGAAAGGGGCCGGCCAGGCTGGCCAAGGTCGGCGGGCTGCCGCTGAGCACGACACTCAGCGTGTCGACGAATCGCCACTCGCCTGCCGCGCGCATCGCGACGCCTTCATGCAGCCAGGTGGGCAGAGCGACCTCTCCCGCCGCCTGGAAAAGCAGTGCGTGGGCCATCTCGTGCATGAAGACGACCTCGGCGCCGGGTCCCCGCACGGGCAACCGCTCGTAGTCCAGTGCGATCATGCGCCCTGGCGGCAGGGCCACGCCGACGCCCCAATCGGGCAGACGGTCAGCGAAGTAGCGCTCGAAACGTTCGCTGGTCAGCACGAGGCAGAGGACCGTGTCGGCGACCACTCCCACCGGCAGGATATCCGCGGCCAACGCCGCACCGTGCTCCGACCAGATGCGTTCGCAAAGCCTGGCCGCGGCGAGTCCTGCCTCGCCTTCGACCTGGAAGACGACCGGCGGCGACGAAGCGGCTGCGGCCGTTGCGACCGCGATGCTCGCCGATAGGACCAAGCCCGAAACAATAGCCGCCAGGCGGCAGCGGGGTGCCATCACAGTCGCCTCCAGTTGACAGAACATCCCGGTCACGTCGATCTTGGCTTACCGCGGCCATCCGTGCAAGCGGCGGCCCTGCCCACGAACCGAGGAAACGATCGTGGACGAGTCCCGGCAACGCGATCTGGTCGACCTCCAGCGGCGCCTCCAACCCGACGCCGCCGTCGCCGTGTTGACCGGCGCCGGCATCTCGGCCGCGAGCGGGATTCCCACGTTCCGCGGCAAGGACGACAGTCTCTGGGCGCGTTACCGCCCCCAAGACCTCGCCACGATGCAAGCCTTCGCGCGCGACCCCGAGCTGGTCTGGCGTTGGTACGACTGGCGGCGCGGCCTGATCGCCGGCAGCAGGCCGAACGCGGCCCACGCCGCGTTGGCCGCCCTGGCCGCGCGCACTCGTCTCAGCCTGATCACCCAGAACGTGGACGGCTACCACCAACAAGCCGGCAGTCGAGACGTCATCGAATACCACGGCAGCATCTGGGTCGTGCGCTGCACGCGTTGCCGCTTCCAGGCGGAAGACCGCCGCGTCACGTTGCCGATACCCCCGCGCTGCCCCGATTGCGACGCCCTGCTGCGTCCCGGCGTGGTCTGGTTCGGCGAGGGTATTCCGCCTGAAGCCCATCGCGCCGCGGCCGCCGCGGCGGCGGACTGCAACGTCATGCTCGTGATCGGCACCGCGGGCGCGGTCTATCCCGCCGCCGGTTTGGTGGACACGGCCCGCGCTCACGGCGCCTTCGTCGCGGAGTTCAACGTCGAATCGAGCGCGGTCACCGGCCGTGCGGACCTCTTCATCTCTGGCAGCGCGGCCGAGACGGTGCCATTGTTGCTGGATTCCTGAAGGACCGGAGCCAGAATAGCGGCAACGCGCACCGCGACGGCGCGGGCGCCGGAAGGACCTCGCGATGCTCATCGACCTGCACAGCCACAGCGATCAGTCGGACGGCTCGCTTTCCCCCGAGGCGCTAGTGGATCACGCTGTGGCCGCCGGCGTCAGGATCCTGGCCTTGACGGACCACGACACGACTGCCGGCCATCGCCGGTTCCGCGCCCGCGCCGCGACGACCGGACTGACCCCGATCTGCGGCGTCGAAGTCTCCTGCACATGGGAGCAGGGCAACTGCCATCTACTGGGGCTAGGCGTGCGCGACGACTTCGGGCCGCTCGAGGACGCCCTGCGGGAGATTCGCGGCGGCCGCAACAGGCGCAACGAGAAGATCATCGCCAAGTTGAACGCGCTAGGCTATCCGGTGACCTTGGCCGAGGTCGAGGCGGTCGCCGGCGGCGAGGTCGTGGCGCGGCCCCACGTGGCGCGCGTGCTCGAAGCTCGCGGTCTGGTGGCGAACTACCAGGATGCGTTCACCAAGCTCTTGGCCAAGGGCGGGCCCGCCTACGCGGACCGTTTCCGGCTGGAGCCCGAGGCCGCGGTGGCCCTGGTCACCGCGGCCGGCGGCAAGGCGGTCCTGGCCCATCCCTCGCAGCTCAAGCTCGACGACGCGGGAGTTCGCGCCTTGGCGGCTCGCCTGCAACCTCACGGACTATGGGGGCTGGAGGTCTACTACACTGGGGTCACTGGCGACAAGCTCGCGTCTTATGGTGAGATTGCCGTCGATCTCGGGTTGCGGGTCTGCATGGGCAGCGATTTCCACGGTACGGCCAAGCCGCACGTCAAGATCGGTCACTACAGCCCCGACAAGCCGTTGCCGGGACCCTGCCCGCCGGAACTGCTGCCTTGACCGCGGGATTCGCCCCGCGCCCTATTCCACGGTGATGGGCACCTCCAACACCAGGCGGCCGCCGGCATCGCCGGGACGCTTGTCGGCGAGATCGCGGTCGTGGAAGCGGACGGCCCCGAAATAGCCCATGCCTTCGGGAGCCGCGGGCCAGGCGTCGCCAAAACTCAGCTTCAGCGTCGCCGGCACCCCGCAGTAGAGCTGCAGCGGCCCTTGACCCGGCCCCCGCACCCGACCTGCCACCGGCTCGGCGAAGTGATAGCGCTCCTCGAGCTGAAGGCTCCACTCCTTCATGTCGGCGGCGATGGCGAACGCGCCGACAACCTGCAAGGTGAAGCTGGCCTCGTCGCTGCCGGCCGCAAGGTCGGCCGAGACCGCGACCTCGGTCCC
>Ga0334888_1001994_pt1 | contig 23864 bp, 18 predicted proteins | sample GraSluR1_MG_FD_207227 | JGI IMG/M metagenome (GOLD analysis project Ga0334888, IMG submission 207227) | Sludge microbial communities from methane-producing bioreactor in Wageningen University, Netherlands - Granular Sludge_3_08-R1 | ecosystem: Engineered > Bioreactor > Anaerobic > Unclassified ...
TTTAAGTTGGAGCGTTTGAAAATCAAACAAAAGTTGAACCATTTTGCTTTGCGAGCCAGTTTGTATATCAAAGCTACTCGCTCCGCCTTTGATGAGCTTCAAGCTCTCAAGGCTGCGTAACATCAGTAATTAAAATAAATGGGGATTAGGAAATTGATCAATTAGGGAGTGTAAATTCGTCAACCTGTCCATCCGTTAACCAGTTGATCAGGAAAGTCGTCTGTGCAATATTCTGCTTCGCAGCTTTGCGTGAAAAGGTGATTTTGTAGCAGGATGATGAAAACCACAGAAGGCTTGTGAATTACAACCACCCGCGAAGCCTGTAAACAAAAATGCCGAGATACTCCTTGAGGGCAACGGTGGTCATGCTCAGGTTGCTGACATTGGGCAGGAGCTGGGTTAGCTGGGTAGACAGGCTGGGCTGCCACAGGGCTTGCCAGCCTGCCTGTGTGACTTTGAAATCCGTGGGGGCGGAGATCACTTCCAGTCCCTGGGCTTCAAACAGGGCTACGGCGCGCGGCATGTGGGTAGCGCTGGTGACGAGGATGATGCGGTCAATGCTTTTTTCGTTCAGGATGGCAGCACAGTTGACCGCATTTTCATAGGTATTAAGCGATTTCGGCTCCAGCCAGAGGGCGGAGGGGGGCACGTTCATCATTTCCAGTACGGCAGTCATTTGGCCGGCGGGGGTGCTTTCCTGTGCGTTCAGCCAATCGATGTTGCCGCCGCTGAGCAGCAGGTGGGGGGCCTTGCCTTGCTGGTAGAGATGGGCGGCGTATAGCACGCGGTCACCGGCGCTGTTCAGCTCGACGATGGGGCGCGGGCTTTGGGCGGGTTCGGTGCCGCCGCCGAGGACGACAATTACCTCGGCCTGGGGGATTTCGGCAGGGGGCAGGTGCTGCCATTCCAGCGAGCGGGTCAGGCTGTAGGCGGTCCAGCGGTTGCCGGCGATGAACAGGATCACCAGGGTGGCGATGATGGCGGCATTCTGCCATTTTTTGCGTTTCTGGAAAATAAGGGCCAGGGTGATGAGCACGGTGGCGAGCCCCACGGGGTAGATGAATTGGGGCAGGAATTTTGAGAGAAAGACGAACATGTTTCCTCCTGAAACGATGGGTCAGGGATTCATCATAACATTATTTTGGGAAGCGTTTGATTTTTCCTGTCAGGTCTTTTCCCGGGTAGGCGCAGGCAGGGTGAATCTGTCCCTGAAAAAAAAAGTTTTCCAAATACTTGAATTAGAACAAATATTCTGATATAATAGAACAAATGTTCTTGAATGGTTCTGGCTCACTTTTTGCAACAGGAAGGCGTATGGAGGATGCGTATGGATATCGGCATGTTGTGGTTTGATAACAATACGAAGGTGGAGCTGCCGGTGCGGATTCAGCAGGCGGCAGCATATTATCAGAAGAAATATGGGCGCAAGCCAACGCTGTGTTTTGTGCATCCCAGCATGCTCTCCGATCCGCTGGAAAAGGCGGAGGGGATTGAGGTGAAGCCGCATCAGATGGTGCTGCCCAACCATCTCTGGCTGGGGGTTGGCGAGCCGGCCGCCTGAGGTTTTTTCCGGTCTTGCAGCAGCACCGCACCCTCAGGGTTACCCTGGGGGTGCGGTGGTTTTCACACAATGGACAGGACACCGCCTGATTTTTTTCGGAACCTGCGGGAAGGCGCTATGGACAGTCCTTCAATTTTGGGGAGAGGATTTTGATCTTGCCGTGGGCAAGGGCCTGATCGTCGAGTGTGATCTCGCGGTAGCCGAAGACGTTCATCACGCGGGTATTGCCGAACATGGTCTGGACGGGGGAACATTGGCGATAGATATGGATGTGCCCGTGCAGGTGCAGGGCGGGCTGGAAGACTTTGAGCAGCCAGCGAAAGGCCTTGATGCCCTGGTGAGGACGGTCTTCCATATCCTGGATCTGCCAGGGCGGTGCGTGGCTGACGAAGATGTCCAGATAGCGTCCGTGGAGAAGTTTGTTGAGCATCAGGCGGGGAACCAGGCTTAGAACGAGCGCCCACATTTGTTCCTGGGTGTATTGATAGGGGCCGTTATTGTAGCGTAGACATCCTTGAATGCCGGCCAGGAGCAGGCTGGAGGGATCTTGCCGCATACTGCGATGCAGGTCATCTGCACCCCAGGGATAGCTGCGTTCCTCAAAAAAAGAAGAAATTTCAGTTTTGTGCGCATGATTGCCGCGCACAAAGTAGAGCGGTACATCAAGCGTGCTGACGATGTATTCGAGGTAGTAGTATGGCAGATCGCCGCAGCCGATTGCCAGGTCGACATCGCTGAAGCGTTGGCGGATGTTCGGGCCGTAGATGAGGGGCAGTTCGATATCGCTGACGGCGAGGATCTTCATCGCTGGCCGGCTTTTGACTGTCGATTTTTACCCAGCGCCACGGCCATCGCCACGGCGTGGGTGGCGGTGTGGCTGATGCTGACTGACCAGGTGTCCAGACCGAGCTGATCGGCCAGTTGGTGTGCTGCGCCGTGCAGCTGCAACACGGGTTCGCCCTGGGGACCATCGCAGATTTCGATCTCCTGCCAGCGTATCGGGCCGATGCCGGTTCCCAGGGCTTTGGCAACGGCTTCCTTGGCGGCAAAGCGTCCGGACAGGCTGGCATTGGCATTGCGGCAGTTGTCCAGCTCGGCGGGGGTGAAGACCCGCGCCAGAAAGCGGGCGCGGATGCGCGGATTGAGCCCGGCCATCCGGTTGATCTCGATCAGGTCAACGCCGCTGCGCAGGATCACTATGCCATTCCTCCCGCATTCGTGCCTGCGTCCACAATGACCAGACGCTGCGGGTCAAGATAGCGGCGGGTGGTTTCCAGGATTTGTTCGGCGTTGATGGCGGCGATGCGCTGCGGGTAGAGCTGGTAGTAGTCCAGCCCGAGCTGGTAGCGTTCGATGTTCCACAAGCCGCTGGCGACGCCGGCATTGGACTCGAAGGCCATCGGCAGGCGGCCGGTGAAGTTGGCCTTGCTGTCGTTGAGTTCTTCGTCACTGACGGTTTCTTTGGTGAAACGTTCCAGTTCGACGAGGATCAGGTCAATGGCGCGTTCCAGGTTGGTTGGGTTGACGCCCGCAGCAACGAGCCACGAACCGCCCATCAATGAAGCGCCCAGGCTGGTGCTGGCGTAGTAAGCCAGGCCTGCTTTTTCGCGCACGCTGCTGCCGATACGCCCCATCATCCCAAATTGACCGAGGATGTTGTTGCCCACGGATAGCGGCAAATAGTCCGGGGAATTGCGCATGGGGCCGAACCAGCCGATTATCAGGTCGCACTGGCTTTTGCCAGGCAGTTCGACGTGCTGGCGGATAGTTTGTGCGGGAAAGGCGGGCAGGGTGGCTGCTTCCAGCATGTCGATCTGGGCCGGGTTGTGCCAGCTGCCCAGGGCTTGCTGCACCAGGGCAAAGGCGGCTTCGGGGTCAATGCTGCCGACGATGACGATGGTCATGCCGCGCGGGCCGTAGTATTTTTGGTGGAAGTCGATCAGATCATCGCGCTGGATGTGGGGCAGGGTTTCGAGATGGCCTTCAACGGGGCGGCTGTAGGGATGACTGCCGTAGAGCAGCTCTTCAAAACGCAGGGCGGCCATCGAGCCGGTGTCCTGGTTGCGCATGGTCAGTCCGGTGAAGAGCTGGGCGCGCAGGATTTCAAGCTGCTCAGGGGGGAAAGCTGGCTGAATGAGACATTCGGCCAGCAGATTGAGCAGCAGGGGCAGGTCTTCAGCCAGAGCACGCCCGGCAAAGCGGGCGTTATGCACAGCGGCGTCGAAAGACAGGGATGCGCCGGCGGTTTCCAGCAGGTCATACAATTCCTGGAAATTGTGCTGTTGTGAGCCGCGCATTAAAGCCAGGGCGGTGAAGTCAGCCAGGCCGAGCTGTCCGGCGGGGTCAAAGATGCTGCCGCCATTGTAGAAGCCATTCAGGTATATCGAAGGACTGTCGGGGTTGGTGCGTATGAGAACGGTGATGCCGTTGTCCAGTTGGCGGCGGATGATGTTTTCGGGGCCGGGGAGGGAGTGAATGTTGATCGTCATGCTGCACCTGTACCGTTTTCGGGGAGATATATGCCAACCACGCGCCGGGCCGGATTGAGCCAGGTTTGCGCGGCCTGCAGGATCATTTCGGGGGTCACCTTTTCCAGTTCGCTGACGTAGTTGAGAAACCAGTCATATTTGCCAAACATGTTGGCATAACCCATCCAGAAGCCCTGGTTGGAGATGTTCTCGCTGCCGTAGGCAAACAGGGCACGGGCCTGTTTGAGGGCACGCTGGATGTCATCCTGGCTGACCCGCTCATTTTGCAGGCGCTGGATCTGCTCGTCAACGGCCTGCAAGGCGGGTTCGGGGTCGCTGCCGGGGGGCAGCACCAGGTTGAGATCATAGAGGAAGGGGTGGGTAGTGGCGCGCATGCCGCCGCTGGCAGCCACGGCCAGTCCCTGCTCTACCAGGGCGCGGTACAGGCGGCTGGTCTTGTTGGAAATTGAGCCGCCGCCGAACATGTTCAGGCTGGAGGGGCCGGAGAGCAGGCTGTCAAGGATGGTCAGGGTGAAGAAGTCCGGCTGATTGGCATCGGGGGCACGGTAGGAGAGGCTGAGCAGGATGGTATCCTCCGGACCGGTGACTTCCACGCGCCTTTCCTGCGTCAGGGGGGCCTCCAGCTGGGCCGGGCGCGGGGGCTGCGGGCCGGAAGGAAGTTTCGCATAGTATTTTTCGATTTTGGCAAGCATGGTCTGCGTGTCAAAATCGCCGGCGATGGCCAGCACGGCGTTGCCGGGGGTGTAGTAGGTGCGGTAATGGTTATACAGGTCGTCACGGGTGAGGGTGTGCAGGTCTGCTTTTTCGCCAATGACTTCATTGCGGTAGGGATGGCGGTCGAAGGATTGCTGCTGCATGGCTTCGTCCAGGCGGAAGTAGGGGGAGTTTTCGTGGCCTTCCCGTTCGGAGATGATCACGGTGCGTTCGGATTCGACTTCTTCGGGATCAAAGGTGCAATGCTGCATGCGGTCGGATTCCAGGTCGAGGGCCAGGTCAATCTGGTCGGCAGGCAGCTTCTCAAAGAAGGCTGTCCAGTCCAGATAGGTGTAGGCATTCCACGAGCCGCCCACGCGGGAGATCATTTTGTCCAGATCTGTGGAGGGGAAGCGGGGCGTACCCTTGAAGAGCATGTGCTCCACCCAGTGGGAGACGCCGGTTTTGCCCGGCACTTCATCGCGGGAGCCGACGCGGTACCATATCCAGTGGCTGATGAGGGGGGCAGTGTGGATCTCTTTCAAAAATACCGTTAAGCCATTTTCCAGGGTGGTTTCAGTAAGGTTTGTCATTTGGAACATTGTGCTCTCTATACAGACGGTGCGTAAATCCTGCCCCGCAACGGAAGACGCGGGGGCAGGTGGATGTAGATAGCAGGGGAATATGTGATACAGCGCAGGCTGAGCTTGTCGAAGCCGAAGCGGTATGTGTGATTCCTGGCCCACCCTTCGACCCCACAGGGGCAGGTGCAGGCTCAGGGCTCGAAACCGCGAAAGTGTATTCCCGATGTTCTGGCAGAGCATGTCTGTCAGGGTCTGGTAATTGTAGCAGGAATTTGATTTTTATTCAGGGCAGATTATTCGGGAGCAGGCAAAATAGGTAGAATCTCCCTGTTTCCTGGGTTTGTTAAATCTAACTTGTGTAAATTGTTGTAGTAACCACTTCAGTCGTTACAGCCCGGGGTGGCAACGACTGAAGTAGTTACTACAAATGGGATACAGAAATTGTGGTTTTTACTTCACAACGGCAAAATTATCGGTTCCATCTATTGGCCGTTCCCGATCATTCGGCTCTGTGCAGGAGGTTGAAGCACAGGCCGGTTTTTTTGCCGCAGATCATTTCTGCCCAGGAGGTGGGGGCGCTTTTTAGCAGGGGGTCATAGGGGCTGACAACATCGATCAGGCCTTTGAAGGCGCTGCCCAGGGAGGTGTCCTTGAGCGGAATATTGACCGGCACGTCCATCACTATGGGGATGGTCTGGTCAACGGGTACGGTCAGGCTGAGGTGGATGGGCAGGTTGGTGCCGAGGGGCAGGACGATGTCGGCCGGGGCGTTCTGGATGCTGAGGCCGCCGGTGTTGACGGTGACCCGTGCATTGGGGATATAGGTATCCTCACTGAGGACGACGGTGGTGTCGGTGTCGAGGGGCAGGTCAAAGCGGGCGGGAACGGTGGTTTCGATGCTGATATTGGTCTGGATGCTGGCTTCGTACATGGTGGTGAAGCTGGTGCTGAGGGGCATGATCAATTGCTGCTGGAGGACTTTGTTGACGGTGAAGAGCTGGTTGGAGATGCTGAGCAGGACGGCGATGAGGACGGCGTTGGTGAGCAGGGAAAGGATGCCGGTCACGGTCCAGAAGGCTTTCGGCAGGGATGCCCGGTCGACTGGAATGCGGCGTTTTGTTTTTTGCGGAACGGGTTCAGGATCGGGTTCAAAAATGGATTCGTATTTATCGGCAGGGTCATATTTTGACCGGGGCTGCGGTTGTGGTGCGCGGGAGGATTTTGAGGGCAGTTTTGGGATGGGCTTTTTGAGGGTGTTGGGCATGGCACACTTCCAGGTGGTGAAGGAAAAGTTCGTTTGTGTGGATATTATAACAAAATACAGTGATTGTGAGGTCGCAGGATTCGTGCCAGGTTGGGAAAAAACAAGGATTGGGTCATTATTTGGTTAGGGAATGGAGATCCTCCCGCAGGGTTGGATTGAATGCGATGAAGATCAGGCTTTGTGATCGCATAAAATTTCAAGTCTCCACTTCAAAACCTGTGGGTATGATTTGGCGGGGGAGCTGGACAGGTCAGGAGACCTGTCCCTACAAAAACTAACCCCGGCATGGCCGGGGTTAGTTATCATTGTCAATGATGATTTTTGGTTTCTTCTGGACTTTTTTCTTTTTGGGTGTGCGGGGCTGGGGGATGAGCATCAGGAAGCCAATGAGGATGACGGTTTCGCCAATCACGACGCCGGCGGCCTGGATCGGGCCAAAGTAGGGGATGTTGGGTAATAAGTGGCTGCCGAGGCCAAAAATATCGGCCATGCTGGAGAATACTGCCACGACGTAACCGGTGCTGACCAGCCGCAGGCCAATTTCGGCAGCAAGCGAGGGGACTTTGCCTTTCCAGACGGCCATTAAACTGATGTAGCCGCCGAGGCAGATCAGGGCCAGCCCGATGGTGTAGACGGCGATCTGCACAAAGCCGATCACCGCGCTGCGGTCCAGGCCGAAAATGGCGGGGCGAGCGCCGATCAGAAAAATGACAAATCCCACCAGGGTGATGGTTAACCCTGCACGAACGCGCCGCCGGGAATAGGGCGCTGGGGGTGTGGTCGTGTCGGAGGTTTTGTTTTCTTTCGTATTTGTCATCATTCCGGTAATATACTTTCCAAAAATCGCTGCCAGTTGCCGTAGAAAATGGCGTTGATGTCGGTATCGATATAGCCTTTTTCCGTCAGGAAAGCGGCCAACTGCTGCAGGTCAGCGATGGTGTCCAGTTCCAGTGGCACATCCGGCCAGCCAAACCCGCCATCAAAATCGGTACCGATGCCCACATGACGGCTATTGCCAGCCATCTGGCAGATGTGATCGATGTGGGCAACGACATGCTGCAACGTGATCCGCTGGCGGTTCTCTCCCTTTTTCCAGCTGCTGTCCAGGAAACCGTTATAGGGGATCATGCCGGCGATCCCGTCCCGCTGGATCAGGTGCTGGAGCACTTCGTCGCTAAACTGGCGCTGGTGCGGGTCTTCCTTGATCAGGGCGCGGGCATTCCCATGACTTGCAATGACTGTGCCAGGAAAGCGGTCGAGGGCCTGACGGGCGGAGCGCTCGTTCATGTGGGCGATGTCCAGGGGGAAGCCAATCTCGGCCATATTATTCAGCAAGGCCCCGCCTTCCTGGGTAAATTCTCCTGATTCCATCGTACCGCCGCAGTAGCGTCCGCCGGCCCACACGGGGCCGATGATCCGTAAACCAGCCTGCCACCATTCATACAGTTCGTCCGGGTGTTCCATGCCTTCTGCGCCTTCCATTGAGACCACCAGCCCCACGGGGTGGGTGGTTTGCGGGTAGTCTGCCGGGGATTGCTGCCAAGGGGCGAGTACGCTGCGCAGGTCGCTTTGGGTACGCACCAGGGTGAACATATCGCTGTTTTCCTGGGCCAGACGGCGGTAGATGTCCATCTGCTGGCGGTGCTGCTGGCGGGCTTCGCGGAAATCATGGTAAACGATCTGGTCCCATGCGCCGGAACTGTGCTTTTCCGACATGGTGAAGATGGTGGCGATGATTAATCCTACCTGGCCGCGCTGATAGTCCGGCCAGCCCAGCAGGGTTTTTCCGGCGCGGGAGAAGATGTCGGGCCTGTTTTCTTCGACTGCGCGGGTTTCGTCTGCGGAGCGGCGATAGTCGCGCTGGAGGGTGAGCATATTATAGGCCAGGTCTTGATGGGCATCAATGATCAGGGGCATAGGCTTCTTTCTTTTGGCATGGCATTGGCTTTATTGTAAGCGCTAGAGGGGTTTATTGGCAAGTGCTCCCGCCTGTCATGATGAAGAGGCTGGGCAAAGAAAGAGCGCACCAGGGCCGGTGCGCTCTTTGAGATATTGATTTGCCCGCAACCGGTATCAGTTGGCGGATTATTCTTCTTCGGTGGTTTCCGGTGTATCTTCGGAAGCCGGAGTTTCTGCTTCTGCGGGAGCTTCTTCAACTGCGGGAGCTTTTTCGGCGACGGGGACTTCTTCAGCTTCAGGTGCCTCTTCGACCACAGCAGTTTCTTCGTCGGCGGGCGTTTCTTCAGCCACAACTGCTTCTTCCACTTCCGATGCTTCCTCTGCGGCGTCATCATCATCACCCAGCAGGGTTTCCCAGTCTTTTTCGGCGAAGGCCATGGATTCAACCCGGCGCAGGCTCAGGCCAATGCGGTGGTTGAGCGGCTCTACGCGGATGACGCGCAGGGTAACCGTTTCGCCTTCATGCAGGACTTCCTTGGGGTGCTCAATGCGGCGTTCGCTGATCTCGGAAATGTGAATGAGACCTTCCAGGTTTTCTTCCAGGCGGGCAAAGGCGCCGAATTTGGTCAGGCGGGTGATGGTGGCTTCCACCAGTTGGCCGACTTCGTAGTCCTTGAGGCGCTGTGCCATGGGGTCTTTTTGAAGCTGACGGATGGAAAGTCCGATACGTTTCTTTTCGCGGTCAATGCTGATGATCTTGACCTCAACTTCTTCGCCGACAGAAAGAATTTCGCTGGGGTGCTTGATGCGCTCCCAGGCGATTTCGGAGAGATGGACGAGGCCGTCGGCGCCGCTGATGTTGACAAATGCGCCAAAGTCAGCCAGGCTGGTGACACGGCCGGTCTTGATCTCGCCTTCGGTCAATTCGGCGATCACTTTTTCTTTCAGGCTTTCGCGTGTTTCGGAACTGGCAGCCCGTTCGGAAAGAATCAGGCGGCGGCGTTCCGGGTCCACTTCAATGACACACACATCGATTTCATCGCCGACCATTTCGGCCCAGCGCTGCTCGGGGGTGTCACCGGTGACGTCGGCACGGCGGGAAAGGCTGATTTGGGAAGCGGGAACAAAACCGCGCAGGCCGCTCATCGGGACGATCAGGCCGCCCTTGTTGTAACCAATGATGGTGCTGTGGAAAGCTTCCTTAGACTTGAGCAGTTCTTCGGATTCTTTCCAGCTTACGGCTTCACGAGCTCTGGTCAAAGAAAGGATGAGATTGCCCCCCTGGTCTTCAGGGTTGATCACATATACGGGAACCTTCTGTCCAACTTCCAGTGCTTCCAGTTCTTCGGGGGGGATCAGGTCAAATTCTTTTCCTGCAATCACACCTTCAGATTTTGCGCCAACACTGACCAAAATCTGACCTGGACTAACGCTGGCAATAATCCCGTCCCGGATTTCCCCGCGTTTGGGAAAATCAATGCCAAGACCTTCCTGTTCCAGCAAATCTGCCATGTTTTCTTCTTCGTGAACTTCGGGCATGGTTCCCTGTTCAATTGAGGCGTCGTTTTGTTCCATCAAGATAAGTACTCCAGACAAGAGATGATTTGGGACAGGATAAACACGCTCAATATCCTGGCAAGTTTATGAACATGCCTTATCGTGACCCACAGGTTTCCAATTATAACGCATTTTTTTCTTGAATCTGTCAAGAGATTCTGTCAATTTGCACTATTTCAGGGGGATTTTAATGCAAAAACACCCTGAATCACCACGGTGAGCAGGGTGTTTTGCGATTTTGATGGAAACAGGCGATCAATGCCGCTTGCGTTTCTTTTTGCGTTTTGCGGTACTTTGCGGTGCCTGTTGGCTGGCGGGAGCGACAGCCGGGCCGGAGGCCGGTGCGCTGCCTTCCACGGCGACGGCGCGCGGGCGGAAGGTGAATGCCTGGCTGACCACAGCCAGGCGGATATTTTTGAGCAGCTGCTTGAACATGTCGGTGGCTTTGCTTTTGTACTGCACCAGCGGGTCGCGCTGACCGTAGCGTTCCATGCCGACCTGGATGCGCAGGGCTTCCACCTCAGTCAGGTATTCGACCCACTGGTTGGAGATGACGTGCAGGAGCAATTGCCGGTAGGCGTCGTTTTGCAGCCGCCGGCCGAGGACTTCGCTGACCATTTGCCGGTCTTCTTCGTTGAATTCAAACAGGGTCATATTGGTCAAGCTGGTGAATTTTTCTTCGCCGAGGGAGGTCTTTAACTGGTTCTGCAGGCTTTCGTCGAGCTGACCCAGCGTGGCATTCACCTTGATTAGTTGGTTCCACTGGAAACGGCCGCGGATTTCTTCCAGCACGCCCAGGGCTTGTTCGAGGTGCTGTATAACGCGTTCGCTGATGGCTTCCGGCTGGCTGATTTCGATCAGGTGGGCAGCCAGAAAGATGTAGTTCAAACGGTGGTAGCGCAGCTGGATGCGTTTGTGCGTTTTTTGGTCGAAGCCGAGACGGGTGCCGACCGACATCAGGGAGAGCAGCTGGATCAGGGCGGGGTCTGCCAGGGGATCACTGCCCAGCTCTTTCAGGGCTTTGTCCAGGTCGGCAGCGATCTCGCCCTGCTGTCCGATCAGCCGTTTCAGACGCTGCTCGAAGAGGTCTTCGACGGCTTGCAGCATCTGGTCGGTGGCTTCCTGCCAGTCGCTGGTATTGATCTGGTCCAGGCTGGTTTTGAGGCTGCCTTTGCCCAGAGTGCGTTCGAGGGCGCCGTACAGACGGCGTACGTTGAGGATGGTGAGCTGTTCCTGCACCTGATCGAGGATGTCTTCGCGCACGGTATCGCCTTCGCCGTCCATCAGTTTGCGCAACTGCTCCTGGGGCAGCTTGAGCGTGATGTGCAGCAAGGTGCTCATCTCGGATTGCAGTTCCTGGGGCGAGCGCACTGGCTGGGGTTCATCGGGGTCGTTTAGTTCGAGGCCTTCGATGAACAGGTCAATGGTTTCTTCGGCTTCCTCCAGGCGGGCGTTCAGTTTTTCTTCGATGGCGGTGATGGTGACGCCGGCGAGCTTGAGGAGGTGTTCGCGTTCGGACAGCAGGGCATTTTCTGCCAGGGTGAGCAGGGCGGCTTTCAGGGTGGCGGGGCCGGGATTGGCCCCGGCCCGGGTGTGGATCTCGTCGATCAGCAGGCGGTAGGTGAAGGAAGGGTAGCCGATGTCTTCATACTGGATGGGCGGCTGCACTTCGTTGAGGTAGCTCAGCAATTTCCACGGGCCTTCTTCATCGGCCAGGGCAGTCAGCAGGCGTTCCTGCAGTTCGCGCTGGAGCATGTCGAGGATGTCTTCGGACAGGTCTTTTTTTTCGAAGATTTGATCGCGCTGGTCGTAGATGCGCTGGCGCTGGCTGTTGAGGACGTCATCATATTCAAGGAGGTGTTTGCGGATGTCGAAGTTGTTGCCTTCCACGCGCTCCTGGGACTGCTCCACAATGCGGCCAAGCATTCTGATCTCGATCGGCAGGCTGTCATCCAGGGCCATGCGGCCCCAGATGGCTTCGACCTGCTGACCGCCGAAGAGGCGCATCAGGTCATCTTCCAGGGAGAGGTAAAAACGCGAGGAGCCGGGGTCGCCCTGGCGGGCAGCGCGGCCGCGCAGCTGGTTGTCAATGCGGCGCGCTTCGTGGCGTTCGGTGCCGATCACGTGCAGGCCGCCCAGTTCGCGCACTTTGCCCATTTTGTCCACGTAGTCGAGGTAGGTGTTCACCTGTTCTTCGTAGATGCCATAGTCGTCGACTTGCTGCAAGGCAGCGCGGCGCTGCTCATGATTCATGGTGAAGGGGTCATCCACGATGCCGTTCAGGACGTGGGTGTTGATGTCCTGAATGATCTCCTCGTATAATTCGCCGCCAAGTTTGATATCCACGCCGCGACCAGCCATGTTGGTGGCGATGGTGACTGCGCCAAAGGCGCCGGCGCCGGCGATGACCAGGGCTTCGGTATCGTGCTTGCGGGCATTCAACACCTTATGGGGGACGCCACTTCGTATAGCCGCTTCCAGCCGTTCAGCGTGTTCGGGGTGCAAATTGAGGGCGCGCAGCAGCAAGGGCAGGTTGCCGGCATGGGCCGGGTCCAGCGAGGACAGTTCGAGGCCGGATTCCTTGATCGCCTGTTTGATTTGGTGGGTTTGCAGTTTTTCGAGGGGTTCGTTAAGTGGTTTCAGCTCTGGCGGAATCCGGTCAAACATGTCCTGGTTGTTTGCTTCCAGCCAGGCCTGGCGGACGAGGATGACCTGCATCAACTGGCGCACGCTGGCCGTCGACAGCCGGTTGGAGAGCAGGTCGGAATGTTCCACCGAGGTGGTGCCCACCAGCTGCGGCCGGCCGATGACATGGAAGCGGATCACTTCCTGGATGATGGCGCGCAGTTTGGCTTCTGCGGTGCGATAGACGACGTCGGGATAATCCTTGCGCTTCCAGAAGAGGGGGTGTTTTTGTGCTTCGCCCTCGCGGGTGTAATAGACAAATTCGTAGCCGTACTCGTCCTTGTCTTTGAGGGCGATCAGGTCGGTATCTTCGCGCTCGGCGAGATAGTCGAGGTTGGTAGGAATGGGCAGTACTTCCAGTTCATAGATCTTGGCAAATTCTTCGGCTTCGGTCAGGGCGGTGCCGGTCATGCCGGCCAGCTTCTCGTACATACGGAAGTAGTTCTGGATGGTGATGGTGGCGTAGGTCACATTTTCCGGATGGATCTCGACCCCTTCCTTGGCCTCCACGGCCTGGTGCAGGCCCTCTGACCAGCGGCGGCCGGGCATCTGGCGTCCGGTGAATTCGTCCACAATCACGATCTGATTGCCGATCTTGAGGTATTCCTTGTTGCGCCGGTAGAGGAATTCGGCGCGCAGGGCCTGTTCCAGATGGCCGAGGATGCGCGCCTGCTCGGGGGTGATGTCTTCCGGGCGTTCGGGGTCGCGCAGGGGCGTGTTGAGCAGCTCTTCGACATGGGCCTCGCCGACCTCGGTCAGGTTAACCTGACGGTCGCGTTCTTCGATCTCATAGTCTTCGGGGTTTAATTGGCGCACCACCTGGGCCATTTGGTGGTACATTTCGCTTTCGTCACTGGCGGGGCCGGAGATGATCAGGGGCGTACGGGCTTCATCAATCAGCACATTGTCGACCTCATCGATGATGCAGTAGGTATGGCCGCGCTGGACGCGCTCTTTTTTGCTGCGCGAGAGATTGTCGCGCAGGTAGTCGAAGCCAAACTCGCTGTTCGTGCCGTAGGTTAGATCCGCCTGGTAGGCTTCACCGCGGGAGACCATGACCAGCTGGTGCTGGTCCTCCTGGGCAGAGGTTTTTTCCATATCAATCAGGAAGGCTTTCTGGCCGTTTTCGGTGCGGGCGGCCATTTGCAGCACGCCGATGGTCAGTCCGAGGAAGTTGAAGATGGGCGCCATCCAGCGGGCGTCACGGCGGGCGAGGTAGTCGTTGACGGTGACGAGGTGCACGCCGCGCCCGGTGAGGCTGTTGAGGTAGAGGGGCAGGGTGGCGACGAGGGTCTTGCCTTCACCGGTACGCATTTCGGCGATCTGGCCGCGATGGAGGACAATGCCGCCGATCATTTGCACGTCGTAATGGCGCAGGCCGATGGTGCGCTTGCTGACCTCACGTACGACGGCAAAAGCTTCTACCAGGATGTCGTCAAGGGTTTCGCCGTCTTTCAGCCGCTGGCGGAATTCTGCGGTTTTGGCGCGCAGGGCGTCGTCGGGTAATTTTTCGTAAGTATTTTCCAGGGCGTTGATCAGGTCAACGGTCTGGGCGATTTCATCTAAAGCACGTTTGGTGGGGTCGCCACCGAGAATTTTTCCAAGTTTTTTAAACATAGTTCACCTTTCTGCGAGGAGATTATAGCATAGGCAGGGGGAGATAGCGCAGGCTGAGCCTGTTTATATCCTCGAAGGGGACGAAGCCGCAGCGGGGCTGGCGATACAGGCCTGCCCTTCGGCCCCACCGGGACAGGTGCAGGCTCAGGGCTCGGTTCGCAGATGGTTTGTTTATACCAGTTAAGTATAAGAATTAGATAACAGGACAAAAAGGGTATTATTTTGCACGATAATCTTGTATAATTATTGTGTAGGCAGCAGGATTTTCCCCGATTGTTCACGGAACCCCCATTGCAGAAGATGATCAATAAAAAAAGGCGCCGGCAGCGTGTGCGTTTTTGGTATTTATTTAAGGAGGTTGTGATGAAACGAGTATTGGTTATTTCAATTGTGATCGTGATCCTGGTGTCAACGGCTGGATGTAATCTGCCGACAGAAGCCGCCCCGCCTGCTGAAGTGCTGCCCACGCAGGCAGGGGTGGAAGTGGTGCCACCACCCACAAAAGCGCCAACGGATGCGCCTCCTCCGCCATCGCCGCCGACTGCCGAGCCGGAAATTGTGCATGTTAACATCCCGGCGCAGGGAAATGAGAAGGAACAGACAATCCATGACCAGGTGTCGCAGGAAACCGCACCGCAGAAGCGCGCCTATGGCGGTGATGAATATCCCAATGGGCGCTATGAGCGGCCGTTCACTGCGGAGGAGATGGAGTATCTACCGTTCATTGATATTGTACGAACGGATTTGATCCGCGATGAGGATGGCGGCTGGCTGTATGCGGATATCGTGGTGGTAGAACCGCCATCAAAATCCGGAGAGCGGAAAGCGATCTATGGCATAGAGGTGGACAACGACCTGGACGGGCGCGGAGATGTGCTCATTCTGGCAGATGCGCCTGAATCCACGGAGTGGACGACGGACGGCGTGCGCGTGTGGCAGGATTTGAACGCTAACCTGGGTGCGGCGAAACCGATGCAGCCGGATGCGCCGGTGCAGGATGACGGCTATGAATTGCTGATCTTTGACGAGGGAGTGGGAGATGACGCGGACCTGGCCTGGGTGCGCCTGTCACCGGACGAGCCGAACAGGATTGATATTGCCTTCAAGCTGGACCTGGTGGATATTGGCGAGGAGTATTATTTCTTTCTATGGGGGGCATGGGCTTTTGTGGATGAGGCTCACCCTGAGTGGTTTGACCATCATGACCGTTTCACCCTGGAAGAAGCGGGTTCGCCCTTAAAAGAGAATGATGACTATCCGGTGAAAGCGTTTTGGGGTGCGGACAATACCTGCCGGGGGTTGTCTGGTCTGGCTCCCACCAGTCGCCTGCCGGGGATGTGCCCGGTGGTCGTGCCGCAGGTTGAAAGCGGAGGGGATTCGAGCAGCAGTTGCCCAGCGATCGTTTGCCCTTCCTTTAATACCGGAAATCAGACCATACAAACCTGTTTAAATCCGGTTACCTGTGAGTGTGAGGTCTGCCGATGAGATGAATCTTGTTTGGGATGCAGGAAATTTAAAACCTCCCGCGATGTCCGCGGGAGGTTGAGATTAACTGAGAAATTGATCTAGCTGTGGATCGGGCTGCCTTCGACGCCGTGGGCGGCTTCCATGACGACCTCACTGAGGGTGGGGTGGGCATGCACGCTGCGGGCGATCTCTACGGCGGTCAGTTCGCTGCTATGCGCCAAAACCAGTTCGGGCAGCAGCTCGGCGACATCCGGGCCGACCAGGGAGGCGCCGAGGATTTCGCCGGTTTTGGCATCGCCGAGGATTTTGACAAAGCCGATGCCGTCGTTCATGCCGAGTGCCTTGCCGTTGGCCATGAAGTTGAAACGTCCGATGTTGAGTTCGTAGCCGGCTTCTTTCGCCTCTGCTTCGGTGTAGCCAAAGGAAGCCACCTGCGGGTGGGAGTAAACGGCGCGCGGCATCATGCGGAAGTCGAGCGCTTTAGTTTCTTTCCCGGCTATGGCTTCTGCGGCAACAATTCCCATGGCCGAGGCGACGTGTGCCAGGAGGAGTTTGCCAGTAACGTCACCGATGGCATAAATGCCGGGAATGTTGGTAGCCATTTTATCATCCACCTCGATGAAACAGCGTTTGTCGCGTTTGACGCCTAATCTTCTAAGCCCCAGGCCGGTGCTGTTGGGGAGGCTGCCGATGGCTACCAGGGCCTGTTCGGCCTCAAGGATCTGATCGCCATTCCCGTTAGAGACGGTCACCTTGACGCCGGTGTCCGTTTTTTCTATCGATTCAACTTTGGTGCCGGCCATAATGGTGATGCCGCGTTTCTTGAACTCTTTGGCGAGGACGCTGGCGGCTTCGGGGTCTTCATTGGGCAGGATGTGGGGCAGGATTTCGACGATGGTGACGTCTGTGCCGTAGCTGTTCCAAACGGTGCTGGACTCTGTGCCGATGGCCCCGCCGCCGATCACAATGACAGATGCAGGACGTTTTTCCTGCAAAATTGCATCTGTGGTGGTAAGCACTTTTTTGCCATCAATGCCCCAACTGGAGATGTCGATGGAGTGAGCGCCAGTGGCGATGATGATGTTTTTGGTGTGCAGTTCGGTTACGCTGCCATCTTCGGCAGTCACTTCTACGGTGTCTTTGGTGTTCAGCCTGGCGGCCCCGCGGTGGACGTCAATCTTGTTTTTCTTCATCAGGAAATCGATTCCGCTGACCAGCCGCTGGGAAACCTTGCGGCTGCGTTTGACCGCGGCGCTGTAATCCAGTTCCAGGTTGTCAAAGGAGAATCCGTAGGTTTTGGCTTCGGTGCGCAGGGTATGGGCCACTTCGGCATTCTGGAGCAATGCTTTAGAGGGAATGCAGCCTACATTTAAACATACGCCGCCCATCCATTGCTTCTCGATGATGGCAGTTTTCAGGCCCAGTTGCGTGGCGCGAATCGCACTCACGTATCCCCCTGGGCCAGCCCCAATCACGATCACATCATATTGTTCCATTTTTTACCTCTTTTAGTAATAAACATCCCGATGGATGTTGAAATTAATTGAACCGATCAATTTTACTACGAATTTTTGGGGATGCCCATTATTTTGATGGATAGGCAGGATATTCGCCACCGTTTTATGCAATTCCCCACAGGAACGTTCGGCGGGAGCAGGGAATCCGTCAGAAACGAACTCTCCTGCAGGAGGGTTGACCCTGTATGGTGGAACCTCCCGCAGGGTTGAATTTGGGGGTGAGGGGGATTAAGCCTCGTGCTTGATGCTTCGGCAGGATGGTTCCTCCGAAACCTGCGGGAGGGGTGGCCGACTGAGAATGACGGGGTTGATTTCCGAATGGTGGGCGGAGTGGTCAAGGACCTTTCCCTACAAATTTACCAATCCTGTAACAGACGCTTGAGCAATGCCAGAAATTCGGCGGCGTCGGTGGGGGCGGCGTGTTCGGGGTCGTAGACCAGACTGAGGGTGACGGTGAGGTGGATAACGAGGGTGTTGGTCACAGCTACGGGGCGGCGTTTGGGCGTGGCGACGGCCAGCAGGGCGTGCTGCCCGGCGGGCAGGGCGGGCAGGATGGTGGTGATGCCGGTTTGGCTGTGGTCTTCAATGAGAAAGGCGGGAGCGGTCAGGGTGTTTTTCGGCGGATGTTCTTCAATCTCCTGAATGCGGGCGGCCAGCTCTGGCAGGGGTTCTTCGAGCATGGGTTTGGGCAGGGGCAGGGCTGCTGTTGTGCCGGGTCGGACGAGGTGTACGTGGGGATCGTCCACCGGGATGGTGAGCTGCGGGTAGTGTTCCAGGGCATCCAGTGCGGCGGCGAGGATGCCATGAATGGGAGAGAGGGAGATGACGCCAAATTGCTGCTCGTTCCTGGCTTTCAAGGCGCGATCCATCTGGTTCAGGTCAATGTCCAGGGTGATGCAGGCGGTGGCATTGCGCCGGGCGGCCAGGCGGGCGGTGCCGTTTTGGATGGCGTCCAGCACGTCCTGGCGGGTGATGCGTCCGTCTGCTCCGCTGCCGGTGATCTGGCTGAGGTCGATCTGGTTCTGGTAAGCCAGGGAGGCGGCGACGGGGGAGATGAAGGGGCGGGTGATTTTCACCGGTTGGGTGTCTTCTTCGGGGGGGAGGGGGGGTTCGGTCATAATCATTCCTCTGTTTTTTCTCACGCAAAGCCGCTAAGCCGCAAAGAAAAAATATATTTGGGGTTATTGCAGCCGGATTTTTATGGAGAGGCAGGTTTTAACAGCCTTTTCCATATTATCTCATGCAGGGTGTGTATGATGCAAGTGTGGCAATGTACCCATCATATGGGCTCTTTCAAACTCATTTTGTATGAGGGTGGTTGATGGTGGGTTGCCAACCCACCCTGCTTTTTCTGTAGTCGGTATTGGGAAATACATAACGACTGAAGTCGTTACTACAATGGTCAGGTGATTAATACTCGGCCAGATCCTGCATGGCGGCGGCGATTTTATCCACGGTGAGCTGATGGGCGGTGTGCAGGGGCTGGCTGAAGGGGATGGCGGGCAGGTCAGGGCCAGCCAGGCGGTACACGGGGGCGTCCAGGTTGGCGAAGGCTTCCTCGGCGATGATGGCAGCCAGTTCTGCGCCGAAGCCGCCGGTGAGGGGGGCTTCATGGACGATGAGGGCTTTGGCGGTTTTGCGCACGGAGGCCAGCAGGGTGTCCTTGTCCAGGGGGTAGAGGGTGCGCAGGTCCAGCACTTCGGCATCTATTCCTTTTTCGGCCAATTGAGCCGCCGCCTGCAGGGCCAGGGCGTGCATGGCGCCGTAGGCAATCACGGTCAGGTGCTGTCCCGGACGGCTGACGACGGCTGGCCCAATGGGTACGGTGTAGTCTGTGTCGGGGACTTCGCCGCGCATGTTGCGGTAACCGTGTTTCGGTTCCAAAAAGAGCACGGGGTTGGGGTCGCGCACGGCGGATTTGAGCAGCCCTTTGGCATCATAGGGGTGGGAAGCGATAACGACTTTCAAACCGGGCACCTGGGTGAAAAAGGCTTCCGGGCTTTGCGATTCATACAGCCCGCCGCCGGTGCCGCCGCCATACGGGGCGCGGATCACCAGGGGCACGTTCCACTCGCCGTTGGTGCGGTAATGGATGCGGGCGGCTTCGTTGACGATCTGGTTGAAGGCCATGGGAAGCTGGTCGGCAAGCTGGATCTCGCACACCGGCCGTTTGCCGCGCAGGGCGGCGCCAATGCACAGACCGACCAGGGCACTGGTGGAGAGCGGGGCGTCAATCACGCGCCCGCGGCCGTATTTCTCCTGCAAGCTGCGGGTGGTGCCGAACAGCCCGCCCAGCTTACCGATGTCATTGCCGGTGAGGAAGACGTTCTCATCGCGAGCCAGTTCTTCATCCAGCGCCTGGCGGATGGCTTCGATCAGGTTCATTTGAGGCATGGTTCACCTCTGGCGTGTTCAGGCATAGACATGCTCACTTGCTCCGGCGGGGTCGGGTGACTGGAGGGCTTCCTGCAGGGCCTCTTCAATCAGGGATTCAGCTTCTTCTTCAAAACGCTGCAAGCGCTTGTCGTTTAACAGGCCTTCGTTTTCAAGGAGGATGCGGGTATGGCGCAGGGGATCGCGCTGTTTGCAGGCGAGGACATCTTTTTCGGTGCGGTAGAGGCGGTCATCATCATCGGAAGAGTGAGGGGTGGGGCGGCACAGGTCAACCTCAATCAGGCTGGGACCGCCGCCGCTGCGCGCCAATTCAGCGGCGTAGTGGACTTCGTCGTAGATGGCGAAGGGGTCTTTGCCGTCAAGGATGTGATCGGAGAGTCCAAATGCGCCGGCTTTTTGGGCGGGGTGACTGACCTTCATTTGCTCTTTAATTGGAGTGGAAATGGCGTAGCCATTGTTCTCGATCAGGAAAACGATGGGCAGCTGCTGGACGGTTGCCAGATTGAGGGCTTCGTACCAGTCGCCCTGCGAGGTGGCGCCGTCGCCGCAGGTGGCCAGCACAACGCTGTGCTCAGCGTTCATTTTGGCGGCCAGGGCAGCGCCCACGGCATGGGGCAGGGAGGCGGCGATAATGGAGGAAGAGGGCAGGACGTGCAGCTCGCGTTTGCTCCAGTTGCCCGGCATTTGCCGCCCGCCGGAGGCGGGGTCAGCGGCTTTGCCCAGCCAGCCGAGGAAGGCATCCAGGGGGCGGTAACCGAGGGAGAGCATCAAGGCCAGGTCGCGGTAGTAAAGGGAGAACCAGTCCTGTTCACGCTGCATGGCAAAAGCCGCGCCGACCTGGGCGGCTTCATGACCGATGCAGGAGACATGATAGGCGATTTTTTTCTCGCTGTGCAGGGTCCAGGCGCGCTCGTCCAGCCGCCGGGCAAGCAGCATGACCCAGAATATTTCCAGTTTGGTTTGTTCGTGAAGGGGCATGGGATTGTTTTCCTGAGCGATTATTCAGATAATCCACTTTTGAATAGTTTACCATGATGGGGCGGTTGGATGTGGAGGAATGGAGAATGAAATACTAAAAAACACCCCCACCTGGCTTCCTTACAGGAGTAGGTTTATTATTGAGGCCCGATTAGCATTTGGAAATCTCGTAGCGCAGGCTGAGCTTGTCGAAGCCGCAGCGGTTTTCGCGAATCTACCCACCCTTCGACAAGCTCAGGGTTCGTTTCGCGTGTTGCGCAGGTTTATCAAGCTTGGTAGGAGGTATAATTTTTGCCGCGTTGTAAAAAACCTACCCTTGAAAGCACCTGGCTTACCCCAAAAAAACAACATTTTCAGGGGAGCTTTGGCGAGTTGGTTTTCTGGAAATTAATTTCGGAAAAAGAAATGTCATTCAAGAGAATTCTATGCGCTCTTCTTGTATAATTATCAGGACCTGATGCTAGTTAAGCTGGATTTGGCCAGAAATCGAATAAAAAGGGAAGGTATTGCTTGTTGTAAGCCTGCGGTCAGTCGTTCAGCACGCAAATGAATAACCACTAAAGTGGTTACTACAACGGGCTTCGCAACATGCAGAGAAACCAAATCAGGATAACTCCCTGTGAACAAGATTCCGGTTTGGAGAGGGACCAATTGATCAAAGCAGATATTATTGTGGTGGGGGCCGGCCCTGGCGGGGTGACGGCCGCACAGCGCCTGGCAAAAAAAGGCGTGCAGGTTGTTTTGCTGGAAAAAAACAAAATGCCCTGGTTGAAAACCTGCGGTGACCTGGTGACGCGTGAGGGGCTGGAGGCGCTGGGGCGCAGCGGCCTGGGGGCGTGGACGGAGCAGTTCAAGCTGGTGGATCGCCTGCGTTTCACCTCGCCGGTCGGGCAGGTGCTGGATGTGTTTCTGGGGGAAAAGCCGGTGGCGCGGATGATCCCCCGGTTTCAGATGGATGCATTGCTGGTAAAAGAGGCTGTGCGCTGCGGGGTGAACTTTATGGAAGGCACCCGCGTGAGCAGTGTGGAGATTGATGAGATCGGGGTGCAGGTGTCTGCTGACGGCGTGCAGGCTGCGGCACAGATGGTCATTCTGGCGGATGGCAGCCATGCGCCGATCACGCGCAGCCTGGGCCTGTTCAAAGAGCAGGTTGATCTGATCGCGGTGCGCCAGTATCTGACGGGCGACAGTGACCCCGACGGGCCGCTGGAATTTCATTTTCAGGAGCAGATCATTCCCGGATACACGTGGATGTTCCCAATTGGGAATGGTCAGGTGAATGTGGGCGCGGGCACGTACTTCCGGCGCACGCGCAGCAAGGAAGTGGATCTGCGGGCGTGGCTGGAGCAGTTCAAGGCGCAGCATCCCATTCAGGCCGACAGGCTGGCGAAGATGGAGCCGGTCGGCCCGATGCGCGGGCATCCGCTGCATACGCATCTGGGCGGTACACAGACCCATGCCGAACGGGTGCTGGTGGTGGGGGATGCCGCCGGGCTGGTGGGGCCGTTCACCGGAGAGGGGATCGCGGCGGCGCTGCGCAGCGGCGAGCGGGCGGCGGATATGGCCTGGGATGCCTTGCAGGCGGGGGATTTTTCAGCAGAACGGCTTGCGCCGTATACCCGCTCATTGGAAGAACGCTACAAGGCGGACCAGCGCGCGGCGCGCATCCTGCGGGCATCGTTGAAGACGCCGGCGCTGTTGAACCGTTTTATTGGCAATCTGTGCCAGGATGAGGAGATGGCGCGCACGTTTGGGCTGGTGTATGTGGACGAGCTGCCGCCGCGGTTTTTGCTGCGGCCGGGGAATGTACTGCGGGCGGTGGGGTAATACACAATGCGTATAGGTGTAAGGGCTAATGTGCGAACATCCCGCAAGATATTTGCGGGATGTTGTTGGTTTATTGATCGGTGTGATCTTCTTCTGTTTTTGAGCGATAATTAATTTCCGGTTCCAGTTTTGCCAGATAGCGCAATCGTTTGATCGTCATCGTTACAAAGAAGATTAGCAGGACGATGGTCAGGATGATGGCGATGAGATCAAACAAAGTGAATGTGCCCAGCTTAAATGTGAACGCCTTGTTGCCGGTAACCAGCATCAGGGAGTTGGCGAGGATGATGATCAGGCGGCCTTCGGTGGGCCCGAGACCTCCGTAAGAAAGCTGGAAGGTTTTATTGACAGCCGTATCGAGATAGACAAATATGGATAGCAGCATATAAGCAACCAGGGCCAGCAAGGCAATATTGAATTGTACGTAGGGGGAAATTCCTATGCCGATGATGATCAGGATCATGCTGACCGAGTCCACCAGATGGTCCAGGAAATACCCGTATCGCGGGCGTTCAATATGACGGAAGCGGGCCATATTACCGTCTGTGCTGTCACCAAACCAGTTGATTACCAGGCCGATGCTGGCCAGCCATAAAAAGCGGGCATCGATCAGGGTCAGGCAATAACCGATAAAGGTCAGCAGTGTGCCTGCAAATCCAATTGCGGTAAGGATATCAGGGGTAACCCAGTCCGGTGCACGGGATACAAACCAATGAATAAAGACCATTTCGGGCTTGCTGAGCAGGCTGGTATTGATACGGGTATGGGATTGAGTTTCATTTTCTGAAAGGGAATTTGTGGTCATCTTTTCCTTTATTTTATGAAGAAGAAAAATCACGAAAGCGTTTAGCGATATGAGTGTGGTTCAAGGGTTTCTGGCCAGACAGGGTAGAACATGAACCACTGGTCAGGGGCGTTGAGGATCAGATTTTCTGCTGCCTTGAGGACGACCTCTGCATTATGGATGATTTCGATGTCGTGGCTGGCATTGGTTTGCATGTGGATTGGTTTTGAAGCTTCAAAGCGATACGAACCATCATCCTGGTGGAGAACGGCCATGACGATCACCGGGACCTCCGCTTTGAGGGCAAGGCGGATGTGAACATCCGGCAGAGCGGCCGGGAGGCCAAAAAAACGTGGGGTGTAGCGGGCATCGGGAAAAGGCCGCTCAATGCCGGTGATGACAGGTTTACCAGCCCGGAGGCGGTGCATAGCTTCGCTCAATGCGTTGATTGAAGCGGGGGTTACATCGATGCCGGCCTGCGCGCGGTATTTATTTTCCAGTTGATAGATGAGGGGTGGATTGGCGACCGAAATGGTTTGGACGTGAGG
>Ga0334888_1001997_pt1 | contig 23854 bp, 20 predicted proteins | sample GraSluR1_MG_FD_207227 | JGI IMG/M metagenome (GOLD analysis project Ga0334888, IMG submission 207227) | Sludge microbial communities from methane-producing bioreactor in Wageningen University, Netherlands - Granular Sludge_3_08-R1 | ecosystem: Engineered > Bioreactor > Anaerobic > Unclassified ...
GATTGCGCTTTATTGATCGCCAACTTCTCAACTCGCTTCCGTTTCGGATTTTGCTGTGTTCTTACCGTTGATTCTTCAAACTGTCAGGTGGCTAGAAAATCTTTAGTCTATCGCGGCAAAAATCGCGCCATCTTCATATTCACCATACAAGGGGATGCCTTCGGTAAGGTCTTTCACCCATGCGGCGTCCTGCGGCTCGTCAAATAACCCGGAATAATTCAAAAAGACAATTGCGCCTTCTCCGGCCAGCACCTTTTCACGGATCATGGCAACATCCTCGGCGTAACCTTCACGCGGTCCCTGCGTGGCGGGATTCATTGGCGAAGGCAGCACGTAAGCAGGTTTGTCGGCCACAATGTACAGGGCGGTCACACGGTTGCTGTACAGCAGCACATCTTCGGGCAGCGCAGCCGCCGCAGCGATCACCTGCGATTCCTGCACAGCCGAATGGGCAAAACCCTGCCCATCCTTGCGCAGTTCTTTGACTACGTCCAGGCTGTCTTCACTTAATGATAGCAGTAAAGCCACCGAAAACAGAACGACAGTCCATCTCAGCCAGTTCGCCTTGCGCTTCCATAACCAGCCCAGACCAGCCATTGCGACAACGATCAACGGCACTTCAAACAATAACAAAATGCGATCTTCAAAGATCGGACTGGCATCAAAGAACATCAGCGAAAGCAGCAGTACTGCCAGATAGGATAACGCCTGCAAGGCATTGATCCACGCAAAACGGGAGGATTCCACTGCCAGCTTTTGGCCCTTGTGCTGAAACTCACGCACCGCGGCGAGGATTGCCCAGGCGGCCAAACCCAACACGATCATGAATAACACGATCCCCCAAAAACCCAACAAGTTTTCAACCAGGCCGCCGCGTTCCGGCAGCAGCCAGCCCCAAAAATTGAGCAGGCCTTCGTTGATCTTGTCCATCGGCACAGAGTGAAAGATCACCTGCCGGTTGCCAACATTGCTGCTGACAAGATAATTGCGCACCAGCCACACCATCACTGTCGGGATGCCCGCACCGAGGAAGATCAACCCGTGTTGAACACGTTTTCCCCAGGCTATCCCGGCTTTCATGGCGTCAGGGCACAGCACCAGCAAGGCAACTGCACCTGTAGCGTACAAAGAAATCCCCACATACCGGGTCAGGGTAGCCAAACTTGCCAGCACACCGCTGACCGCCAGCCAGTACCACCTGCGCGTACGCTGCCCTTCCAGCAAACTCAACAGCACCCCAAAAGCCAGGGCCAGATACAACGGTTCCGTCATCGCAAAGGAGTGCGAACGGATCACCGGACTGGAAACGAGAAACACCACCGCTCCCAGCAAAGACAACAGAGAAGAACCGGTTGCTTTGCGCACGGTGACACCCATCAGAAACACATTCAGCCCCATCAGGAAAATGTTCAGATACTGCGCTGCCGGAATCGCATCCACACCAAACAGGCCGATCCCTGCCAGAAGGATCGAAAACATGGGCGGATAATTGGTGATCGGCCGCGGGCTGCCATCGCCTGTCAGGCGGCTGTAGCCCAGCCCGCCCAGCATATTGCGGGCGCCAGCCACATACCCCACCGAGTCATTCACCAGCCCGATGCCATGCGGCGTCACCGCGATCATCAGAGCAATACCAGCCACAGCCAGCAGCACCAGCAGTACCCAAAACAGGTTTTTATTTTTATTCAAAAATGCTTCCATGTTCTCAAACAACTTCATTTGAAAACCTCTCATTCAAGTGCATTCTCATTCAAAATCAACACTCATAGGGAGCGTTAACGTCCTTTACCCTGTCGGGCATGAAATTCGCAACGCACCAATCAACAACCTGATTTCGGCCCCTCCCCTATTTTGCAGCCTCATCGCAAAATGGGGGAGGCTGGGAGGGGGTGTTGTACATCGCACAATTTGTTATCAACGCTCCCTGCTTTAGTCCTTTATTTTAGCCAGTCGTAGGGTGCGTTAGCGTGCCTCCCGCAACGCACCAATCAGCAACCTGGTTTCGGGGCCGTCAGATTTCCTGCGCCCGTATCCGGTGCGTTATCAACGCACCCTACTACTTGCAAACTTTGTTACGCATTGTAGTAACCCTGCGGTCAGTCGTTACCGTCAGGATACCGGTAAATCCCGCCATCCTGACCCTGATACACCACTTCCAGACCATCCACCAGCGCCGCAGCCCATGCCTCGCTGCGCTCGCCATACAACCCTGCAACCTGCGATGCCAGGCTGTCAAACTGCACAAACACCGCATCACCCTGCCGGAACATTTCCTCCATCGGGTCATCCATCCAGTCGCCGTCACCGTACATCACGAAATCAGCTTGCGGATCATTGACATAGATCTCGGCAATGGGATACGATGCCCGTCCCGTCAAATACAAAACCGCCGTTTCTTCATTGGTCACGATCAACACATCTTCCGGTAAATCGCGCACAGCCTGCATCGTATCCGATGTCTGCCAGGCGACTGAATTATAGCCCAACCCAAGCTCAACATTCTGCTTCACGATCCGCATCGTGCGCGCCGCATTCCACAATCCCAACAACAATACAACCATTAACAAACCATTCTTCAACCGCACCAAATGATGCCACTGACGGCCACTCTGCACGGCCAGCAGCACGATCAGCCAGAACACAGCCGCCATCAACGGGGACAACATCCGGCTGCCGATCGTAATCGGCGGGGACGTGGTGAAATACACCGCAGCAATCACACCAGTATAAATCAGACTAAATAAAGCCAGTGCCATCAGGATGCGATGATCCTGCTCCTTGCGTGCCGTCTTCTGCATCAGGCGCACAGCGATCACCGTCCACCCAGCCACAACCAACAAAAAACCCACACTCAATACATGATTCAGCATCGCCGGGTACGGCGGCGACTGGATCCACGAATCCGGCACCAGCCAGAAGAGGATCACCTCTTCCATCTGCGGCCAGAACAGTTTCACCCGTTCCAGCATCGCCGCGACAGTCAACACAGACCGCGAGGAAACAGTGGTGGTATTGCTGACGTTATACAGCATCCACCCTGCCGCCGGTATGCTGCCAGCAACCCCAAACAGAAGGGCTTTGACCAGCCGCCTGCCCCATTTCCCTTCGTCAAACAGCAGCAAAAGCACAGCCGCCGTCGCCAGGTAGGCCGCCGCCGCATAGCGCGTGAAGAAAGCCAGGCCGCCAGTGATCGCCGCAGCCGCCAACAGGCCCTTGCGGTCTGCCTGGCGCAGATACGCCAACATCAACGCCAGCGTCCAAAACCCCAAAAAGATCGATAACGGCTCGGAGATTGCCCACGAAAAGACGGGCACCAGCACCGGAGAAGCCGCCGCCAGCAATCCTGCCAGCCAGGCCGCAGTCAGTGACTTTGTCGCCCGCCAGGTCTCGCTCCCCAGCAGCCAGATCACCGCCCCAAACAGGAAGATATTCAGCCAGTGCGCCGCCGCTTCCAGGGGAATGCCCAGTAAACCGGGAAGGGTCAGCACCAACGGGAAGAAAGGCGCAAAATAAGGCATGATACGGAACTCGCCGCGCGGCCCCACCAGGCCAAAGCCCTTGCCATCCAGCAGATTCTGCGCCGAGGTCAGGTAAATGGTGGCATCGCCGCCAATCCCTGCGCCTTTGGCCGTGCTGACGCGCAGCACAACCATCCCGATCAGGGCGGCTGCCAGAAATGAAAGGTGTGCCAGTTGCTTTTTCTTCATCGCTCGTCCGATTTACTCCGCAAAGCCATAGATCAGGTCATTACCTGATTCGCTAATCAACTCCAGCCCCAACGCCTCGCAGGTGCTGCGGACTTCATCGATATTATCATAATAGGTCTGATCGACCAGAATATAGGTCATGTTCAGCTCTTGAAGTAAAGCCACGCTTTCTTCGGAGGGGAAAGTTTCCATCACCGGCATGATCTCGCGGTACTGCTCCGGCGGGAAAGCGTTGAAAAAACCGCCCAGGAAAGGCTTGCCATTGATCAACTGCCCGTAGATATGCTCCTGGTCTTCCTGCAATTCAAAGGGGAATTGCGCCCAGGCACCGTTGCCGGGCTGCTCCGCCAGCCAGTAATCCGCCGGACGGGCCTGCACCTGTGAAAATTCCCGGAAGGGTCCGGGGTAAAAATCAACAAAGATGAGTACCAGCAGCAGTATAAAAACAGCCCGCAGCTTTCTGCCCTTCAATCGTTCCAGCAGCCAGGCAGCCCCCAATCCTCCTGCCGCACTGACAAATACCAGGGCAAATACACCAAAGCGCATCAAAGCACGCAGTTTGGCATACAGCGGAAAATATTGAAACAGGAAGTATCCCGGCAGAACCAGGGGCAGCGTCTCCCGTCCCAGGCGGGCTGCCAATCCTGCCGGCAATGCCAGTTCTACAGCTTTCTCGTTCCAATGCAGATCAGTACCCATCGCCAGCACCACCGAGAGCAGTGCCCCCCACAGCAGCAGGCGCAGAAAAACATCCTGCTGCATTTCCTTGCGTTTAACCCATGCCAGCACGGCCAGGGCAAACGAAACGATGCCCACGTAAAGAGTGGATTCAATCCACAGGTCCCGGCTGAAATGATCGCCAACCCACTGCCCCCACAGGAAGTGATCAGTAGAAGGCAGGAAGAAATCCAGCGGACTGGCCGAGTACTTGCGCACAATGCCCATATTGCGATCGGTCAGCCCACCCTCGGTGGCAAGGGACAGATACGGGAAAGCGGCAAAGGCCACCAGCGGCACCGCCACCAGCACCAGCGCCAGCACCCGTTTCCAAAAGTCCAGGTTCTTGATCAGCGGCTTGTTCATCAGCAGGTAAACCAGCACCATAAAAACGCTGATGATCGCCGTCATGTACAAATAATACATCGAAGTATTGGCAATCAGTCCCAGGGCAATCCCGCCCACCAACACCGGTTTCCACGACCATTTCTCGACCTTGAGCACATCCCACAACCCCATGAAGTAGAAGGGGAACCACTGGATGCCGGAAAGGTTGAGGTGCCCGATGCGGAAATGAGCAAAATGGAAAGGAATGAAAGCATACACCGTACCTGCCAGCAAGGCTGCGTCCCAGCGCCCGCTGAGCTTCTTCACCCACAGGGACATCCCCACGCCGGAAAGGACGAAGGAGATCATCATCGCCATGTTATAGGCAAACACCTCACCGCCAATGAAGTAGAACGGCATGGCAATTGCCAGATTGGCCTGGGTGATCTCGGTATAGGCCAGGCTCCAGCCCTGCGGATAGTTCAGGAACCAGATATTGAAGGGGTTGACGCCCAGGTCAAACAAAGCCTTTTTAAACCAGCCGATCATCCACACAAAATAGATATTGTCCCCCACCAGACCAACCATCGAATCCCCCATGCGGGTGACCAGCGGCCAGGTCATCACCAGCGTCATCGCGGTGAAGTACAGGGTCACCCACAGGATGGGCCTTTTGGAAAGGATTTCGAAAACCTTCTTCATGCTCATTCTCCGGGGAACTAATCCAACTCTACCCATTGATGGTAGCGCGAGGACTGACACACCGCCAGCACGATTTCCATGGCGCGCACCCCATCCTCAAAAGAACAAACCGGTTCTTCTTTACCCGCAATCACATTGATGAAATTACGCATCTCCGCCAGAAAGAGATCGTTGCGATCAAAGCCATCCGGCGCAGGGTAATCTTCCCATGCTGCTTTTTCAGCGCGGTACAGGCGTACCCCGCCATCGGCGTTGTCCCAGGTGATGGTGCCCTGATTACCGATCATTTCTAGTGTATGCCGCGCAGGCCGCTGGCAGAAGTCCAGGTGTACGCTGCCCAGCACGCCGCGGTCAAATTGCAGGCCGATCTCGCTGACATCTTCAACGTTGATTCCCAACCCGCCGAGGTTACCCGTAAGCGCCCACAACGATTCCACCTCGCCCACCAGCCAGCGCAGATAATCCAGCGGATGACAGAGTGTGCGCACCACACCGCCGCCCAGGTCCTTGCGCCCGGCGTAGCTCTGGCGGTAATCCTCCCAGGGGTGCCAGTCAGGCAGATACTCGCCCCAATGCGAACGCACCGCGATCAGATCACCAATCGATCCCTCGTCCAGCAGTTTTTTGGCCTGTTGTAATCCAGGGTGAAAACGGAACTGGAAACCCACCAACATCTTGCTTCCGCCCTCCTTCAGGGCTTTTTCCAGGGCGGAAATATCATCCATCGTGTGAGAAATAGGTTTTTCCATCAGAATATGGCACCCCGCCTGTGCAGCCGGGATGGCCACATCCAGATGCAAAGCCGTGGGATTGGAAATGATCACACCATCAGGTTTATGGGCCAGTGCTTTTTGTAAATCCGTTTCAACCGGGAAGCGCGCAATTTCATCATCTTCCAGGGTGCTGTGATGAGAACGAAACAGTACGATATCCTCCTGGCCTAATGCCAGCAGGTTCCGCAAATGCCGTCGTCCAATCGATCCAAACCCCGCAATTAGAAATTTCATCTCTACTCTCCAGAATAATTCGACCTCATTGTAGTAACCCTGCGGTCAGTCGTTACGCCTGTGTGGGTAACCACTAAAGTGGTTACTACAATTATGTTTTTCTAGACTTCCTTCTTGCCCATCACCGACAACAAAAACGCCGCCGTGCGTTTGCCTGCACTGGCATCAGTGAAGGTCACCTCATCACGGATGAACTGCTGGCGCGCTTCTCTGTCCGCATCCGGGTCTTCCAGATAGCGATTCAACGCCGCCTTAAGCTGCACCTTGTCCAGCGCCACCTGTCCGGCCACCGCATCGCGGAAGCGCAAATGCGTCGGCCAGTTACCAATCTCGGAAAGCGCCAGCGAGAACTTGCCTGGCGTATTCCACCCGCCGGGGGCATCTATGCACACACTGACAATCGGGCGATCATGCACAGCTGCTTCCACCACCATGGTCGAATATACGGTGGTAAACACATCCGAGTAAGCCATCATGGAAGTCTTCTCAGGCATATCCTCACCAGAATAGTACCCCAATTCGCCGCCCAGCGGAACGGGTTCCACCAGATGCACGTGCGCCAGACGTTCCGTCAACGCACGCATCTTCTCCCGCTCCCCGGCAAACAGGGGGTTGTCCATAAAATGATTGGGATGAAGGCGGATCAACAGTTGGCTGGGTTCCGCCAGTTCATCCGCAGCCACCAGTTCAGCCAGCGCCTCCACGTTTTGGTAATTCGGCGAGAAAGTGATAAAGCTGCTCGCATAACCGATCAATTTGCGTTCGGGGTCCAGCTTATGAAGGTCAAAATACTCCTCGCGGGACATGAGCCATTCCTTGCGGAAATAACCGTCATAAGAGGGAATCCCGCCTACATGCACACGTTTCGGGTCCCAGTCCGAGCCCAGCACCAGTTCCTCTTTTTGCAGCTCCGACCAGCAATTCACCCAATCCATCGGCGCACCTGGCAGGGTATAACTGCTGGAATTATCCCATCCAACGATCACGGCTGCCGTAGGTACGCCGCGCTGGGCAGCCTGGCGCAGCAAATAACGGTCATAGCGCCAGCCAGCCGTGCTGGCAACCACCAGCTCCGGCTGAAATTTGTCAAACAGGTCGCCGTACAAATCCGGCACGAAGCGCATCTGCTGACGCACCACAAACTGGCGCAGCGCCTTGCTCCGCCGCATCATCCACACGATGGCCTTCATCAAGGGCATCACCGCCTTGCGTCTGCCGGTGGCTTCGCCTTCTACCTGAAAGATATTGCTGTCCATCGCTTCCACGTTGATCCGTTTCGAGCCCCCCACCCGGCGCAGGAAATGCAGCCACCACTGTGTCGTCGGCGACACGGTGTGATAATACTGGCGCGCTTCTTCCAGGCGCAGCCCTTCCACAACCAGACCGGGCTGTCCGAAACGGGTTTCAATCTGTTCTTTCAATCCGTCATCGGTCAGTAACACTACTTCCACGCCGGCATCCAGCATGGTCTTGACGACATCACTCTGCAGGAAGTACACAATCGCCAGCCCGTGGTCAGCACTGATAAAAACGCTTCTCTTTGTCATAAGGAATTCGATATCCTCTCTTCGTTCAATATCGCCATTTAGCGATCATAATACCAATCGAAAATCCTGTTATACAGGAACAGTAATACCCGTTTGACCGGCGGCAGATCCAGCAGCGGGCGTTTCTTCTCGGCCGGTTTGCCCGTCCCGGCAGCCTTCTTTGTGCCAGGTAGATCGCGCAGCGTATTGCTGATGTTCATCACATACGGTTCAACCGGCATCAGGCGCAGGTAACCTTCCTGGTTCATGCGCTCATCCAGCCGCTTCACCTGCCCCATCGGGCGGTCCATGCTGAAGGGCAAAAATTCCTGCAGCACGCTTTTATACGCCATGAACTGCCAGTGGGATGCGCCTGCGATCGCCTCGACACCCTGATAGGTCAGTTTCACGTCCTCGCTGGTGTCATAATGCTGGCGGATTTCTTCTTCACTCTGCCCCAGGCTCAGGTCAAATTCCCGGAAGGTGGCGTAGGGGATGAAATCGCCATGCGTTACGGCCACATCTTCCTGCCCCTCGCCCCAGGCCACCGTCTGGCTGTAGACATCCGGCCGGGTGCGGAAAGGCCGCGCCGTGACCATGCCCACCCGGGGGAAGGTCTCCAGCAATTCCAGCGATTTGGATAGCCAGCCGGGATAATACAGCACGTCATTGTCCGCATACACAATGATCTCACCCGGTGCGCCGCTCAAGATCATGTTCCACGCCCCGCCCTTGCCCAGATTTTTGTCGGACAGCAATAAATACTGAATATGTCCAGCTTCCTGTTCCTTCAACAGATATTGATGTGCTTCCTCGCAGCTCCCGTTGTCAAAGACCAGCAGATCAAACGGCAGATCAGCCGTCTCACGCAGGCTGCTCAGGCTGGTGTCCAGCACATCCAGCATTTCAGCATAGAAACCACTCAGGAAGGGAATATAGTTTAACACCGCCACCGTGATCCGTTCCGGCTGGGCGACTTTCTTCACAAATTTTGCGGGGTTCTGTCCGACGCGCATAATTACTCCTCGTTCCCCTAGCTGCCCTTGAGCTTCCGGACCAGCCAGACCTTGAATTCCTTGCTTGCCTTCACCGGGTGGAAGATGGCATAGCATACCTGTCCCAGTCCGTACGAATGCAGCTTCACCAGCGGGAAAATCTCCACTTCCCGCCAGAATTTTTCATTGTCCCAGCGCATGCGCTGGATCACCCCGTTTACCAGTGTACGATCTGCGTCCATCAGATTAAAGATAGCGCGCTTGCCCCCCGCCAGACGGATGTTCTCCTTCGTCTCCGGCAGGCGGTAATGCGGCTGCCCCTGGGGCAAATGCCGGTAATCATGATTCTGATGCACGATCTGAATCGCCGGGGTAGCATCGATCAACGCCCAGCCCTGACGGCGGGCTTCGTAAAACATCCAGTTATCCCATCCGGCGCGCCCGATGGCAAAAGCAGGCATATCTTTAAAACAGGCCCGCGGGAAAATGAAATAATCGCTCCCGCCGCGGGGATGCAGCCCCCCTTCCGTCGCGGTGCGTTCCCGCAGGCGCTCCACCCAGCCCGCCGAGAATTCCAACCGTTCGGTCACGTCCAGGTCCCAACGTTGGCCGACGATCAGGTATTTCTCAGCCTGTTCGGCCACCTGTCGGGCAGCCTCAATCATATCCGGCATGAAGAGGATGTCCGCATTGACATACACCAGCACCGGCGAATCGCTGTTCTTGCGCGCCAGCTCAAAGATCGAACTGACCAGCGGCGTACCCATCTCATTGCAAGCCACATCCGGCAGGTGCCTCACGCCCAGTTTTTGCGTGGCTTCGGCAATCCCCGGCTCGTCACCGATCACAATCACCTCCACCTCCGGCCCGAGATGCGTCCATGACTCAATCGCATTGTATTGCAGCTTGGTAATAAAGGGGTCAGTAAATGGTTTGGGTGCTGTGAATATCGTTAAAAATGTCATTCTTCCTCTATTTTTGTCATTGCGAGCCCGCAGGGCGTGGCAATCTCCTGGCCTACGCAGGATTACCTTGCCCGCACCCTTCGACAAGCTCAGGGTGCAGCTTGACTCTCTTTCTCGCTCTGACAACTAGTTCTCGTTTCTTTCGTCCACGTCCTTCATCGTCTTGTGCTTGATCTGCGCATTGATCTCCAGCAGAGCCGGGTTGCGGTCCAGCAAAGCCAGCACATCCATCCAGTTGAAATCATCGAAGTGACCAAACCCTGCCGCCACCTGACGCACAAATTCCAGGTCTTCCGGGGTGTCCACCGTCCAGCGTTGATCGCCAAAGTCTTCAGGATTGTTGACCACAACCACTTTGAAACGCCCATTGGTATCATACAGATAGGGCATCACGTGCTCACGCTGATATTTCTGATCCGCCTCTTTCCATGCCCGTTCCAGGGCGGCGAAGCTGCACACTTCCGTGTCCAGACCAATCGGAAAAGTCCGCTTGAAAGGCGGCGGCAAGCGGTTGGCGGCAAAATCTGCCCCTTCTGTAAAGAAGCGCCGCACGGTCTGGTCGACCACATACGGGTCCAACAGGGGACAATCCGCCGTCAGGCGCACGATCACGTCCGCCTGAAAAACACGCGCCGCCTGATAATAGCGGTCGAGCACATCAAACGCATCCCCGCGGTAAACCGGCACGTGATGTGCTTTGCAGTATGTCTCAATCGGGTCATCCGAAGCATCGGTGGTGGTGGCAACGGCCACCTCATCCACAAGCTTCGCCCGTCCCGCGCGGGTAATCACCCACTCCAGCATGGGACGGCCATCAATCTCCTGCATCACTTTGCCCGGCAGGCGGCTGGAACCCATCCTTGCCTGAATAATTGCTACCGTACGCTTTTTTTTCTCAATCGTCATTTTATTTTTCCATCAAACGGTAGACCCGCCATGCGTCCGGGCCAACCGCGGTTTCATAGAGATAATTCTGGCAAATGGCCGCAAAGACCTGCGGCATGCTGCCGAAAAGCTCAATCTGAGGGGCAGCACAGGCATCTCGCTCCCCCTCAACAAAGGGCAGCTCCTCATTCAGCGTATCCACAATCAGCACTGGCAGGTTGGCTTCCAGACCGGCGAGGAACTCAGCGGACATCCTGTCAATCGTCGGATGTGCCGCATAAAAGGGGTACATATGGATGTAGCGCGTCGGCAAACTGCGTCGGGACTGTAAATTGACCGCCGGTTCAGCCCCCCACACGAGAACAGGCTCGTCCTCATTTGAATGCACCTGAATATACTGCGCCGCCGCATCCACCTGCGGGTCAGATCCTGCGCTGCCAAAAGCATAGGCCAAAGCCATTGCAGGTTTGAAAACGATCACCGCCAGCAAAACCAGCACCACCGGCCAGGTCTTGAAAGACTTTGCCTTCGGCAGATTCAGCAGCCAGTGCTGCATCAAACCAATCAGCACGACCCCCACCGGCACCAGACTGATAAAGTAATGCACATAATTGCGCGCTGAAAGCCCGATGAAAAGCACTTCGATGGGCAGCCACAGTAAACTCAAACCAGCCAGAACAGCCGTTTCTGGCGTCGGAAACTGCCACCTGGCACGTTCCAACGGAGTAGCCAGCCAGCGCGCCAACAGACCAGCGGCGTGCAGACCGGAGACCAGCGCAAGCAGGATGCCCCCTGCCAGCAGGGCAATTTGCAGCAATCCCATTCCGCCTTGCGCGCTGCCGGAGAGAATGCGTTCGCCAAACAAAGCGACCAATGCGGCAAAGATGCCCAACCCCAGCCCGGCGTATCCCGGCCAGCGTTTCCTCAGCCAGCCAGCCAGGGCCTTACCATAATGCAGCACCACGGCAGCCAGCGCCAGCAGCCAGGCCAATGCCGCGGCGATAAATCCGGGCACGGTTACGAAATATCCCAGCGTGCCTTGAATCCCCTTAACGTATTCCAGCAGCCCCAGATCAGAATAATAGAAGTTGTAGGCAAAGGCCGCATCCCAGTAATCAGCCAGCGTGCCCTGCGCGGCAAAGAACGCCACCCACAGGCCGGTCACCAAACCAAATCCGGCAGCCATACCCATCAAACGCAAATCGCGGGTGAAGGCCGCCCGCAAGACGATCACCAGCCCAATGGCAATCCCTACGCCAATCAAATTCTGCCGCAGGTGAAAAGCCAGGGCGATCAGTATCCCCATCCCAAAACTGCGCCAGAAAGAGTTTGCCTGCAATCCCCTGGATTGCAGCGCCCCGGTTTCGCTTCCGCTCGCAATGACAGCCGTTTGCTGATTTGCCTCACGCTCACCCAGAAAAAAGAGCAGCAGCGCGCCAAACTGGAACGGCAGGGCATACTCTTCGGTAAAATTACCGCCATGCAGCACGTAGAAAAGCGTAAAGAGTCCTGCAATCAATACCCAGATTGTTTGCAGTTCCGTGCTGAATTGCAGCAACAGAACCGCCGCCAGGGCAAAAGCCGCCAACACAAAAACGAACTGCATGGCCCACACGCCCCACACCGAACCGCCCCCCAAACCCAGTCCCGCCGCTTCGATGAAGAAGATCAACGGTGGTTTGTGATCCCATACGTCGCTGTACAGGCTCTTGCCTTCCAGCAACTGCCAGCCGGTATACAGGTAAATGCCCGAATCCCGCCCGGGGGTGCCTTGCACCGCCGGGGAAACCGCGCTCAATGTCAATCCGACCAACAGCAAAAGGACGAGCAGAAACAGGATGCGGGGGCGTTCCAACGCTTTCATGCTTATCTTGTCATCCTCAATTTGTAATGATCTGGCATCGTAAAGACGTCAACCATCAGATGGGAAAAAGCCATGCAAACCAAACTTCCCTTCGTAGGGACGCACGCCTTGCGCCCGCACTGAGCAAGCGATCCCTGTTGCTCATAACACAAACATCCCTTTTCGGTATCAATCACCAGGATCATCAAGCTCACCTCACATGTCCAGCCATCTCGTAGGCTTCCAGCAATTTCTTGAAATTCTTGTTCCAGTCAGCGCGCTCTTCCGCCAGACGTCTGCTGGCTATACGCATTGAATTCACCTTCTCTCGCGCTTCGTAAGCGCGCAGCATGCCTTCGGCCAGGGCAGTCTCATCCCCATTCGGGAAGAGCCAGCCTTCCCGACCTTCGGTAATCCATTCCTTGTTGCCCGGAATATCCGAGACCAGCACGGGCAGTCCGCAGCCCAGGGCTTCCATCAATGATACCGAAGAACCATCGCTGTGCGAGGCGCTCACGTACAGATCAGCAGCGTGATATATGCCCGCCAGGTCTTTGTTGCTCACCTGTCCGCCAAAAAGCACCTTGTCTGCCAATTCATGCCGGTGTACGATACTGTGAATCAACTTTGCCTGGGGGCCATTCCCTAACAGCAGCAACCGCAGATCCGGCTCCACCTGCACTGCGCGGGCAAAAGCCCGCACCACGTTATCCACGCCATAAATCGGCGCCCACGAGCGCAGCGAAAGGATCACGAATTTATCCTTCCAGCCGCGGCGTTCGCGGTAGGCTGGATTTTCGCCCGGCTTGAACATCTCCAGGTCAACACCCCACGGGAACAATACCACCCGCTCCTCAGGGAAGCCAAACGTGGCCGCTTTCGCTTGCACAGCGCGGCAGTCCCCGATCAATACGTCGGTATGCTTCAAGGCAATCTTCGTCGCCTGTCGCCAAACCCAGCCGCGGTCGGCGTCCTTCAAGAGATCCGAACCCCACGACATGCTCACCAGCGGATGAAACCCGCTCAATGCCGTCAGCAGCGCGCAGGTCTGGATCGGCCCGGCATGGATTACATCCGGTTGTATCTCCCGAATCACCCGTTTCAGGCCGGCCAGCAAGGCTGGCCCATCCTTGCGCTTTGCAGGCACCTGCCCGCCGCGCCAGATGACCTGCTCCACTTCCTGCGGCACAACGCGGTCTTCCTGCGAATGACCGCGCCTTTCCAGACGTAAAAAATAGACCTCATGCTCCGTCTTTGCCAGCGCGGACAAAAACCGGTGGTCATGCGGGGTGTAATCGCGGGTGAAATACAGGACGCGCATGGCGTTTTGCTGTCCTTACTCGCCCAGCATTAGCCAGGAAATCTCCTGACCGGCGGTGATGTCTTTCAGGGCACGCGTGCCAATCACTTTATTCAATTCATTGGGCAGGATCGCACCCGGCTGCTGCGGACGCAGCACATCGATCATCTCACGGGTGAGCACCTCACCGGCTTTGATGTCACGCGCCGCCCGCAGGCAGCGTCGCTGCACAATCACCGTATCGGTCTCGTTAGCAGCCACAATCTTATCCGCCGAACCCAGAGCGCGCTCAAGCTGGCGGGTGTTCGCCACCATCGCCGCCCAGGTGTTGGGGTCCATCGCAAATTTATGGTCAGGCCCTTCGCGGGTGGTGTCATCGGTGAAGTGCTTTTCGATCACCCGTGCACCCAGGGCGACTGCACCCAGTACCGTTGCATGGCCGGAAGTATGGTCAGAAAGGCCGAGGATCACATCCGGGAACATGGTCTTGTACGTTTCCAGCACGCGCAGATGGATATGGTCAAAATTCTCCAGGCTGGCCGTGTAGTTGGTGTTGCACTGCATCAACACCAGTTCAGGATTAATCGCCGTGATGGCATGCACTGCATTCTGCACCTCACCGATATGCGAGGCCCCGGTCGCCAGCAGCACGGGTTTCCCCTTGCGGGCCATGTATTCAAGGGCTTCCAGCCAACTGATATCACCCGAACCAATCTTGTAGGCCGGTACATAGGGTTCCAGCATGTCCACCGCCCCAAAATCGTAGGGCGAGGAGAAATAATCAATCCCCACCCGGTCACATTCCACTTTCAGAACAGGCGTCCAGTCAAAGGAAACGGAGGCGCCTTCGTAAACTTCAAAAACGGATTTCTTCCAGGTGGATTGATGCGAAAGCTGCGAGCCGAATTTCTTGAAACCATAATCGGACACGATCTGCGCCGCGCGGAAATTCTGGAACTTGGCCGCATCCGCGCCGGCTTCTTTCGCCAGGCGGATCAGCAGTTTGGCGCGCTCCAGGTCACCATCATGGTTGGCGGCAATATCAGCGATGAAGTATGTGGGATTGTCCCCCCCGATCAACCGGTCTCCAATTTTGAATTCCATTTCCAGCCTCCTGATCCTTTCTGCAAGTTCTCGTTGATTCTGTTTTCGCGAATAATGCTCTTATTCACAATGGGGTGAAACTTCGTAGCCACCTTGGGTTATAACCTTCTTCGCAATAACATACAAAGTCATCTAGCGATAATTGTAGTAACGACTTTAGTCGTTACCCCTCGCAGGCGATGACCACTTTAGTGGTCACTACAATTAGATCGCCATTCGATAAAGCACTGTACCCTTCGGCAAGCTCAGGGTACGGTATCGCTATATCGCCATGCCTCTGATCTTCTCGGGATACCCATCCACCTTTTGCTGATAAAACCGGCGGATGCCCGCCTCAATCCCGGGCAGCGGCGTGCCCAACGCCGCGGTTAACTTATCCACGTTCAAGGTCAAATTCGGCGAACGGCGCGCTGTCAGCCCGCCATCCTGCCAGGACACCGGCTCGATCAAGCCCTTGTCAAGGCCGAACTGGTCAGCAATCCGGCAGCCGAAATCATACTTGCTCAGGCTGTCCCTGCTGACAACGTGATAAATGCCTTGCAAATCCAGGCTCACCATTTCCATCAAGGTCTCGGCAAGCTGGTTGACCTGCAAAGGGCAGAAGTTCACATCGGTAAAGCCCTTCATCGGCTTGCCCGCGCTCAGATTGTTGTAGAAAAACTCGGACAGACTGCGCTTGCCGGTCAGGCTCCAGCCAAAGAAGTTCACCCGCGCGACAATCGCTTCCGGATTAGCATCCGTCACCTGCTGTTCGCCTTCCAGCTTGGTGCGCGCATACACACCCAGGGGATTGGGCGCATCCGTCTCCACATAATTACCCTGCTCGCCATCAAAGACAGCATCCGTCGAGATATGCACCATCTTCATCCCCAGTTCGCGGGTCAGCTTCGCCAGCTCACCGGGCAGATCAGCATTCACCTGCTGCGCCAGGGCAGGATCCTTTTCGCAGGCTTCCAGGTTGGCAATCGCCGCGGCATGAATGACCACCTCTGGCGCGGCCCCCACCAGCAGCCGCTTCAGGATGCGCGGATTATTCAGGTCTGTCTTCACCACCGCGAAGCCTATCTTTTGCAGCCCGTGTGAGTTGACCACCCCCATCACCTGATGCGCGTTCTGATACTGCAAGGCGAAGTTCAGTCCCAGCAAGCCGCTGGCGCCTGTCACCAGAATGCGTGTCATCCCAGTTTCCCGTTCACATAAGCAGCTTCAATCGGCGCAACAATTTCCATGATCTGCTCCACTTCCAGCCATTCGGTGTTGGTATTCGATGCATAGCGGTAATCGTCCGGCAGCTGCTTGCCTTTCTCTTCCCAATCGCGCCCAAACCACAGCGCCTCGGCGGGCTGCACCACATACATATCTTCCAGTTCCACCGTCGTGCGCGCTTCGTCTTCCGAGATGAGCACTTCATGCAGCTTCTCGCCCGGGCGGATGCCGATCACCCTGATCTCGGCCTGCGGGGCAACTGCCTTTGCCAGGTCGGCTACCGTCATGCTGGGGATCTTGGGCACGAACACCTCGCCGCCGTGCATCTGCTCAATGCAGCGGATCACAAAGCGCACGCCCTGTTCCAGCGAGATCCAGAAACGGGTCATGCGATCATCGGTGATCGTCACTGTTCCGCTCTCGCGCTGTTTGAGGAACAACGGTACCACACTGCCGCGGCTGCCAACCACGTTGCCATAGCGCACGCAGCTGAAACGGGTTTCACGCCCGCCAGCATAGGCGTTACTCTGCACGAACAGTTTCTCTGCCGCCAGCTTGGTAGCACCATACAGGTTGATCGGGTTGACCGCTTTGTCCGTGCTCAATGCCAGCACCTTTTTCACCCCCGCGTCCAGCGCGGCATTGATGATATTGTTGCTGCCGAGGATATTGGTCTTGACCGCTTCCATTGGGTTGTATTCACAGGCCGGCACCTGTTTCAGGGCAGCGGCATGCACGCAAATATCCACGCCGTTCAGGGCGCGGCATAACCGTTTCTCATCACGAATATCGCCGATGAAATAGCGCAAAGAGGGATGATTGAAACCCGCAGCCCGCATTTCATGCTGTTTAAGCTCATCCCGGCTAAAAATGATGATCTTCGCCGGATGATATTCGTTCAACATGGTCTCAACAAATTTTTTGCCAAAAGAACCGGTTCCGCCAGTTACCAGCACAACTTTATTTTTCCAATCCATAGTTTTTCTCCAATGAGCTGTATGGTATGTATGCTCAAAAAATGTCTTACTTATCTTTATAGATCACCACCAGCGGATACTGCCCGCGGCGGCCAAAGAAATGCGGCATGAGTTCTTCCTTCCAGTACAACACTTTCAACAGGAAACGCCCCGCCAACTGTTTGTGAATAATTGCCCTCATCCAGCGCACACTCACCGAGCGCCACACGAAGATCTCGTAGCGGATGCCCTGCAATTCCTTCTGCAGCCAGGCAGGGTCCTGCTTCTGAATAAATGTGCCGGTAGGTTTGGCTTCCGGCTTTGCCGTTTCTTTCTTCTCAACCGGCGTCGTCTTCTCCGGCGCAGGAGCATTGCCGCGCTTCCGGGCAATCTTGCCGCCAATCCGTTCCATCAGGCGCACCAGCCATTGGCTGTGCACCATCATCGGCGAGACCGTCCAGCCATTGACCACCACCCCGCTGCGTTCTGGTTTCATCACGCGGTACAGCTCGCGGTAAGCCTGGCCTTTTTCCGGACCGGGCACATGGTGAATGGTATGCAGGGAAACCACGCCGTCAAACACTTCACCCTTGAAGGGCAGGTTAGCAATGTCGGCCACCACAAACAGGCCGTGCTCGCCGGTGCGTTTGGATGCTTCCTGCAATGCCACAATCGACAGGTCTACACAAACGCGGTACTGATAACCTTCAGAATAGGTTAGATATTCGGGATACTGGATCGGCCCTGAGCCGCCATCCAGCAGGAAACGGCCTGCCGGCGCAAGATGGCGATTGACCCGCAAATGGCAATTGTGAATATACTCACGCGCCACAGGCCGCAAATCTTCATAGCGGGCGTTCTGGTAAAACCCGTCCGATTCCATTTGCCAGCCAATACGGTCATAAAACTGGCGCACATCTGTTTTCACATTGTCTTCGTGCATACTTATCCTGCTGTCTCAATCTGAGACCAATCCATCGGTTCGCCGGTCAAATAGCCCAGGGTAGCGCCATATTGCTTCAATCCATCTTCGCCCAGCACATCCAGCAAAGGACGTTCCTTATAATCATCCCACATGCGCACCAGGTGCCACGGGAAGGGGCGCGGAAAATCGAAGAACCAGTAATAGGCATACTGCCAGGCCATCTTGATCTGCTCCTCTGTCAAGCGGAAATCCGCCGGGGCTTCCAGCACCCTGCCCAGCAGCTTGAAATACTCCACCCACGAATTGGGATCATGGGTGAAGCCGCGTCCACGGTAATGCGTGGCTGCATTGACAACCACCGGAAGACCATTCAGCGCCATTTCCAGCCCGACCGTGGTGGTATACACCAGTCCCAGATCCGCTGCCTCCATCAAATCGTAAGTGTTTACCTTCTCTTCTGGTGTGATCAAATGGATATGTTCCGGCAGCGAAGGCAGCACCTGATGGACGACATCCACCATCGAAATACCATGCGTCAGCACCTCGCCAGGATGGACGCGAATCACCAACTGCACATCCGGGCGCCCGTTAAAATACTGCACCGTGCGGGAGATCCAGGATTCCATGCTCTTGGTGAACAGGTCGCGGCCCAGGGTCAGGCTGTCACCGAGCACATTGGTCGCCAGCAGCACCACCGGGCGTTCATCCAGACCAAGTTCTTTGCGCGCTTCCTGCCCGCCATGTGCGGGGGTTTTCTGCCACAGACGGGTAAAATTCTCGGCCAGTGAACCTTTCTGGCGCGCACCAAACAGTCTTTGTACGCGTGCCAACTGCTTTTCATCAATCTCCTGCTCTCGCCGGGCTTCCCACATCGCATCAGTTTCCTGATGCATGATCTCGCCGTTCTGCGCCAGCCAGATCGTCTGACGCTGATCACCGAACTCATAGGTATTAACCGGAATATCAAGGTGTTTTGCCATCTGGTAAACTACACCAAATTCCTGAATGGTGCCGTTGGGTACAATTACGACATCCGGCTTGCCCTCAGAAAGCCAGGTCAGGGCAGTCCGCGCAGCCGCCTCATTGCGTTCCATCCGCATTTTGAAGATTTTACTGTCGCGGTCCACATCTTCATCCTGTGCCGTATATTGCGTGTCATACATTGAAACCTGTTCAATACGCTGCTGAACGTCCTCATCCAGGGATATGAAAGCGCGTTCATTCATCAAGGACGTGACGCCGATCACCTTCTCCGCTTTTTTCAGGACTTCCAGGGCATACAAATTCTGACGCCGCAGATCAAACTTGTTGATCTCCTCCTGCCAATTGGCGTATGGCATGAAGCCAACGGTGACATCATGCCCCTGCGCTGCCAGGGTTAGTCCCAGCAAAGTCACATGCTCAATCCAGTAATGCAGGGTCGCAAACAGGAAGATTTTCTTCCTCGTTGCATTTTCTCCACGCAACGTTTGCACATCCTTCACCAATTGCGGCAAGCGGGCATTCAACTGCTTCAGGTTGAACTGACTCTGCAGCGGTTTATCTTTCTGCCGCACCAGCCAATACAGCTCAGCAGTATAAGGAATCTGCCCCAACACGTTTTTAACGCTGTCTCTCCCCGAAAGTTTCATTGTTCATCCACCATTTCAATTTTCCAATCCAGCCGCGGGCGCACCGGTCCCAGCCTGGGTTCAGGCCAGTGTGTGCCGGGTGCTCCAGCGGCATCAACATTGAAGGCCAGCGCCCGCTCGTCATGAAAATACCGACGAATGCGGAACGAACTGGCATTCACGCCAATGACGTATCGCCCTTCATTTAACAGGTCTGCCGGAATTGTGCAGCGGCTGACGTAGCGCCCTGCCGGGCGGATCGTCATGCGCTCGAATTGTCCCGGCTCATCCGTATCGAACGTCGTAAAAATATACTCGCCGCGGGTGCTCAACAGATATAAGCCCACCCGCAGACCGGTGATCGGCTCGGCAATCTCATATTCCATCTCAATCCGGCACGGTTCCACCGAACGTACCGTATTGGCTTCGTGCCCTTGCGCATTGACAACCCGCAGTTCAATCGGCTTGAACGGCCCCGCCGAAGCCGGCACTTCATCCGCCTGCCATTGCCGCGAGCCCGCTTCCGAGAAACCCTGCGACAGGTAGTAATCCACGGCCTGTGCCGAGGGCGCGCGCAGGATCATTTTTCCTTTTTCGATAACCATCGTATCCGTGGTCAATCTTAAAATAGCTGACATATTATGGCTGACGAACAGCACCGTACGTCCCTCCTGGGCCACATCACTCATCTTGCCAATACATTTGCGCTGGAACTCGGCATCCCCCACCGCCAGCACCTCATCCACCACCAGGATCTCCGGCTCCAGATGGGCGGCCACAGCAAACGCCAACCGCAAATACATCCCGCTGGAATAGCGTTTGACCGGCGTGTCGATGAATTGCTCCACCTCGGAAAAATCAACGATCTCGTCAAATTTTGCGCCAATTTCGGAACGTTTCATCCCCAAAATGGCCCCATTCAGGAAGATATTCTCCCGCCCGGTCAATTCCGGGTGGAAGCCGGTGCCAACTTCCAGCAGGGAGCCAACCCGCCCGTAGATTTCTGCATATCCTTCCGTCGGTTCTGTCACGCGGGACAGCACCTTCAGCAAGGTACTCTTGCCAGCGCCATTACGCCCGATGATGCCCAGCACCTCGCCCTGTTTCACCTCAAAATTCAGGTGGCGCAAGGCCCACAGATCATTCTTGCTGGCATCTGCTGCGTCTTTTTTATCGGAACGGCGCAGCCATCCCGTCAGTGTTTCACGGAAGGTGCTGTAATTGCCTACCGTTTCGCCTAACCGGTAGAGCTTGCCAATATTTTCTGCCCGAATTGCATATTCACTCATCGAAACCATCACATCTCAGCCTGAAGACAGGCGTCCTTTTAAACCATATCTGCAAAATTGCGTTCCATCCGCCGGAAGTAAACCATCCCGGTTACCAAAAGCACAATCGCCACCAGGGAAGATACCGCCAACATCGGCCCGGGTGCGCCCTGCTCTGTACCCAACAAGGCCCAGCGGAACCCTTCCACCACACCCGCCATCGGGTTAAGCGAATAGATCAACTGCCATTTTTCAGGAACCATGCTGGCCGGGTAGGCAATCGGGGTCACAAACAGCCAGAACTGGGTCAGGAAGGGTGTCACATACGCCACATCGCGGTACTGCACATTCAACGCCGCCAGCCACAACCCCACGCCGGCAGCAGTCACCAGCGCCAGCAGCAGAAACAGGGGCAGCGTCCACACATGCACCGTCGGGGAGATCTTGTAAAAAATCATCATTCCTACCAGGATCACAAAGGCGATCAGAAAGTCCACCAACCCCGCCAAAATCGACGAGAGCGGGAGGATTACCCGCGGAAAATACACTTTGGTGATCATGTGCCGGTTTTGCACCAGCGAGCGCCCGGCCACGCTGACCGCATCCGCGAACAATCCCCACGGCACCAGTGCCGCAAAGGAAAAGATTGGGTACGGCACGCCGTCCGAAGGCACCTTCGCCAAATCGCCAAAGAAAATGCTAAATACCACCATCGTCAACAGCGGACGGAGGATCGCCCAGCTTGCGCCCAGCAGGGTCTGTTTATAACGCACCTTCAGGTCGCGCCAGGTCATAAAATAAATCAATTCACGGTACAGCCACAAGTCGCGCAGATTGAGTGCCCCCAGCCCTTTGGCCGGCGCTAAAATGGTGACGGGCAGCTCCGCTTTTTGAATATCTTTCGTTGTACTCATAAAGTCCCTAAGGTCGGTTTTTCACAAACCAGTCAATCGTGTTCTGCAAACCATTCTCGAAATCCATCTGCGCCTGGAAGCCAAACCGCTCCCGGGCACGGGTGGTATCCAGGCTGCGCCGCGGCTGGCCGTTGGGCTTATCGGTATCCCACACCAGATTGCCCGCATAGCCTGTCATCCGGGCAATCTTCTCGGCCAAGTCTTTGATCGAAATTTCCATCCCCGATCCCAGATTGACCGGCTCGCTGTCATTATATTTTTCTGCGGCCAGCAAAATCCCTTCCGCCGCATCTTCCACATACAGGAACTCGCGCGTCGGGGAGCCATCCCCCCACACCACGACCTCGTCCACACCAGCGTCCCTTGCTTCCACAAATTTACGGATCAAAGCCGGAATGACGTGCGAGGAAACCGGATTGAAATTGTCACCGGGACCATACAGATTCACCGGCAGCAGAAAGATCGAATTCCAGCCATATTGCTGGCGGTATGACTGCGACTGCACCAGCAGCATCTTCTTTGCCAGGCCGTAAGGCGCATTGGTTTCCTCAGGATACCCCATCCACAAATCGTCCTCTTTAAAAGGAACAGGGGTGAATTTGGGGTAAGCGCAGATCGTACCGATCGCCACGAATTTATCCACCCCGCGTTCCCAGGCTTTGTGCATCAACTGCACACCCATCATCAGGTTGTTATAGAAGAACTCGGCCGGATGCTCACGGTTTGCGCCAATCCCGCCTACCTGGGCAGCCAGGTGAATGATCAAATTCGCCTGCGATTCCTCCAGCACACGGTCGATATCCCCCGGTTTGGTCAGATCAATCTGCGGATATACGGGAATATAGATGTCTTCGGCACCGCGTTCGCGCAGCTTGCGCACCACTACCTGGCCCAGGAAACCATCCCCCCCGGTCACACACACTCGCTGATCTCGCCAAAATTCACTCATTTTCATACCTCTCTTGTTTTGGTATCCCTCACCCAATGCAGCAGGCTCAACGATTAAGCTGCGTCCTGCTCCTGCCATTCGATGAACACCTTTAAACCATCAATGCGCAGCAAAGGCGCTGCGCTGTCCTCGACAATTTCCATGCCCTGCTCCAGGCAGGTCAAGCGCGCCACTTCTGCCACGTCCCCCATACCTGTCAGGCGCACCTCATCCCAGCCAGCCTGACGCACCTGCACCAACGCCTCGCTCATCCGCTCCCGCACCAGGCGGTACATGCGGAACGAAGTCTGGATATAATCCACCGTCAGGCGCGCCCGCAGGGCCAGGCCTTCCGGCGTGATGATATAACGCAATTTGCGGCGCTCAGCGCGCTGCACCTTGACGTAGCCCTTCTCAATCAGCCGTTTAACATGCCAGTTGACCGTACCAACTGCGACCCCCAATTGATCCGCCAAAGAAGCCTGGGTAGCATCCGGATTCTTTTCAATATGCTCCAGAATGCTCATTTCTCGATTTTGAGTAACTTTGTTATTGGTCATAAGTTGTCCAAAAGGCGGCCGTCCCTTGTCAGTGAAACCAGCCGCCTTCTAAAATTCAATTATTGAATTATAACCCCAAATGCCTATAGGTCAAGGGTAAGGTTTTTGCGCTAACCGGGCATTATAGCCTGCACATTCCCTCCGCCAACCACATCCCCGCTTTTCAAGGCTGGATCAAAGATTCATTGACACCCCAAAGCACGCATGATAAAATCACCTCGTCCCTGCCCCCATCGTCTAGCGGCCTAGGACGTGGCCCTCTCAAGGCCAAAACGGGGATTCGATTTCCCCTGGGGGCACAGCCGCACACTGAGCCTGTCGAAGTGTGTGGCTTTTTTTGTAGGGACAGGTTTGCCCTTCCGGGTATGATATCTAACCTGTCCGCCACCCCGGCCCTTTCATACCAACG
>Ga0334888_1002006_pt1 | contig 23708 bp, 21 predicted proteins | sample GraSluR1_MG_FD_207227 | JGI IMG/M metagenome (GOLD analysis project Ga0334888, IMG submission 207227) | Sludge microbial communities from methane-producing bioreactor in Wageningen University, Netherlands - Granular Sludge_3_08-R1 | ecosystem: Engineered > Bioreactor > Anaerobic > Unclassified ...
GGACCGGCTGCGGCGAGCCCCAGCACCTCCTCAAGGCCCTCGTCGAGTACGTAAAAAGTAACCCCAAGGCCTTCTTCGAGGCGGAGGTGATCCACGTCTGGTCCCTCGGGGTCGCCCCCTACGCCGATGAGAAGCTCGCCGAGAACTTCCGGCTCGACTCCTTCTTCATCGGCGACAGCACCCGGGACGCCGTCAATCGGGGGGCGGCCGACTACACCCCCATCTTCCTCTCCCAGGTCCCCGATCTGTTCCGAAGAGAGATCACCCCCATCGACGTCGCCCTCGTCCAGACCTCCCCCCCCGACGACCACGGGTACATGAGTCTGGGGGTGTCGGTCGACATCGTCAAGGCCGCCCTGGAGATGGCGCCCCTGGTCATCGCCCAGGTGAACCGGTTCATGCCCCGGATCCACGGCGACGGCTTTCTGAGCGTCGAGGATGTGGACTATCTCGTCCCTTACGACGAGCCGCTCCTGGAGTACCGGCCCGCGGACGTCTCCGACACCGCCGCGAGGATCGCGTCTTACGTCGCGAGGATCGTCGAGGACGGCTCCACGGTCCAGGTGGGGTACGGCTACGCCCCCAACGCCCTCCTCTCCCATCTCCACAAGAAAAAGCACCTCGGGATTCATACCGAGCTGCTCACCGACGGGATCGTGGAATTGATGAAGTCAGGGGTCGTCGACAACTCCAGAAAATCCATCGACCGGGGAAAGACCGTCGCGGCATTCTGCATGGGGCGGGCCGAGACCTACGAGTACCTGGACGACAACCCGTCGGTCGAGTTCAAGACCATCGACTACACCAATAACCCCCTGATCATATCGAAGATCAAGAGGATGACCGCCATCAACAGCGCCATGGAGATCGACCTCACCGGCCAGGCCACCGCCGAGTCCCTCGGGTCCACATTCTACAGCGGTATCGGCGGCCAGGCGGACTTCATGCGGGGCGCCCTCCTGGCGCCGGGAGGAAAGTCGATCCTCGCCCTCCCCTCCACCGCCCTCGGCGGGAAAGTGTCCAGAATCGTCCCCGCCCTCCTCCCCGGCTCCGGCGTCACCTTGACGAGGGGGGACGTCCAGTACGTGGTCACCGAGCGGGGGATCGCCTACCTTCAGGGCAAGAACATCCGGGAGCGGGCGATGGACCTCATCTCAATCGCCCACCCGGACTTTCAGCCCTGGCTGATCGAGGAGGCGAAGAGGCTGAACCTTATCTACCAGGACCAGCCCTTCATCCCCGGCAAGGGCGGCGAGTACCCCGAGCACCTCGCCATTCACAGGACGACCCGGTCCGGCCAGGGCCTCGATATCCTCCTGCGCCCCGTCAGGATCAGCGACGAGCCCCTCATCAAGGAGTTCTTCTACAGCCTATCCGACGAGAGCCTCTACAGCCGGTTCATATCGGCGAGGAGGAACGTCCCCCGGGAGGTGAGGCACGAGTTCGTCGCCGTCGACTATTCGAGGGACATGGTGATCCTCGCGGTCGTCGAGGAGGAGCGCGAGCAGGAGACGGCCGTCGGCGTCGGCCAGTACAGCCTCAACCCCGATATGCACACCGCCGAAGTCGCTTTAGTCGTAAGAGACGACTTCCAGGGCAAGGGCGTCGGAAGCGAACTCCTCCACTACCTCACCTACCTCGCGAAGAGGCAGGGGCTCCTGGGCTTCTCCGCCGAGGTCCTCGTCACCAACCGGCCGATGATGGCCCTCTTCGAGGGGATGGGCTTTGAGATCGAGAAGAGGCGGGAGGAGGGGGTCTTCGAGATGAGGATGACGTTCGGGGGGGTGTGAGGGTATATTCGGAATATGTCTTTTATCTTTTGTAATTTGAATAATTTTTTACCTTAGTATAGAGTCCAGAAAAGATAACTATATCGAAGATAAATTTCTTAGAATTACTTTGTTTTATGCTAGCTAAATTTAAATCCTCTTACAAATATAGTTTCCTCTCTTCCAGAACATAAGCTACCATCGGAATAAATACTTATCACATATGGTTTTGAGGTATCTACATTAAATATGCGGAAAAATTTCTTCAATTCTATATCGACAATTTGCCAATTTGTTGCAACTTGGATTCCCAATTCAGTTACGTCAATTTTAGATTCGGAGCCTTTTATATCTTTAAATTTTACGCCAAATTTTTCGCCACCATTGTTACCTTTAACTTCAAAAGACAATTTAGAGTAATTATGAGCTTCGAATCCGCTAAGGGGACCAATCATCCATCCGCAGTTACACTCAATTAATGGCTGTAAATTATTAAATGAAATTTCAAAAAAGCTGAAACCATGTAGCTTATCCTCGTGGAATGTTGAAGTAACCTTTCCGTTTGTTGCATAAGTAGTAACGCTTACGAAAGGTGTATTATTTAATTGCGGAAAGACGCTAATTAGTTCTCTGCTATGCGTTTCACTTATCGGGAGGACTTTTCTCTTTCCATCTGGAAAAATGCAAATAATTTTTCCTTCTTCAACATCAACTAATCTATAATGGTAATATATAGAAAATACAAAAATTAGGCAAAATATAACCGAAAATATAATCCACTTTTTTTTAATGCGAGCTTCTTCATTTAATTGAGTTTTTATTCTTGATTTATTAAAAATATATTCTTCTATTTGTATAATTTTAACTTCGAAATGGTGTTTGACTACCGTTACGATTACAATAACAATAATTCCATAGATTGCATGAGCCAAATTTACATCGAATATTTGTGCTATATTCATAATGGATGAATCCTACTTTTCTTGTAATAAATAAATTACGATCGGAGATAACAACAATGGGATTGTCCATAGGTAATTAAAAAACAAGAATAGAGGGTTATTTATTATTCCAATTAAAAGCAATAAATTCAAAAATAAGCCGAAATCCATCCTCTTAAGTATCTGCATAAAGGATAATCTGGAGTCTTCAAATCCTTTTTTTGTAACTTCGAATCGAACCTTTTCACCGAGTAATGTCTTCAGTACCGATTTTGTGAGCAGGAACATGATATAGCTATGTATAGAAATGGTCAAGAAAACGCTCTTCCAGTATTTTATTATTGGGATACTGAGCTTTGATACCAGAGGCAAACGAAAAATTATCAAATCAAAAACGTAAAATAATATAATGGCGCTAATGACAGGTTCACTCTCAAAGAAACCATAGGAGACAATATAATCTATCATAAAAATAACATCTTCTGATGATGTACTATAGCCCCATGCAGCAATGGTCATCCCTAGAAACACGATAATCCATATTGTATATGTATAAAATCCCATGAATAAATGTAATTTTGTTGCAAAACATAACCCATCCTTACTTATTTTTCTCAACTCTATTGTTTGCTTGGCCCATCTTATATATCTTTGAGTATAACTTTGAATTGTTTGTGGCACTTCCTCATAAGAGATAACGTCTACTAGTTTGCAATCAAATCCCTTCTTTATTAATGTTATACTTGTAGCATAATCTTCTGCGACAAAATTTTCGTCGAACCCCCCAATATATTTTATATATTTAGTTCTATGTAAATTATTATGGCCCCAAGAGAGAATCGTCTTGCAATCATTCCCCAATTTCTCATGGACATACATAGCAATTGGAATCATTAATCCAACAGCTTCAGAAAAAGAATTTATAATATTACTAGGAAGTATTTTGCTCTGAAATATGGCTACATTTCTATTCGATTCATGTTCAGCATACACAACCATATTTTTAATAAAATTTTTATCAAATGAACTATCACTATCTGATATAATAAAATATTTGTATTTATTGCCGTGCAACCGCAGCCAATTATTCAAACAACCGGCCTTAAATCCTGACCTCGTCGTTCTACGTAGTATCTTATAATCAAAGCTATTTACAATTTTAATAAATTCTTCTTCATCTGAGTCATCCAAAATGTAAATATCATAATTACTATAATTTTGATAGCTCAATTCTTTCAAATATTTTGGTATCGCATCATTATAGGTAACATAGAGTAAAGCAACTCTGGGAAAAAAGCTTAAACATGTATTTTTTTCTAGATCTTTTTTTTTCACGATTAAGGCTAATAATAGCTCAGCTAATCTATACGAAACGCCTATATTTATAATTTGCAAAAACAAAAAATAAATTAATATGTTAATTACGTTTTGTTTTATCATATAATATCCAATGCTAAAATTTAAAACGCATAAAATTACAAAAAATTCCGATATGAATCCATATCGTTTTAGTGTTGATGGTTGCAGGGCGTTCATAACTTTTACATATATATATATATTTATATCATTCCTGAAACATATCCTACCATCGGCGAGATTGGGACAATTACTTCAGTCACAAAATTTCCATCACAATCATAATATTTCGTAGATTCGTTTAGGCCATAGGCGTTCGATTTGGCCAAAAGCTCACCGGTTGTATGATAATACTCTTTTTTATATACATCATTTACCTCATTAAAATGATAAACCGATAACAAACTGTAAGACGCATTTGTTATCAATTCGGTACCAGCAGTACTATTATATTCCATGGTTATTTTTTCAAAACCAATTATGCTATCGGATTTTCTAATCTGATCGTTATCCAAATTGCTTTCGTTTTTCATTAATTCCTGGAAGAAACATCTGCATGCCAAATTATCTTCTTCGTCAATTATATCAACATAAATTAGCTCGTTATTATTTATTCTCGCATCAATATCTATCTTTTTATATTCTAACTCAGAGAGATCGGACGAATCGTTATTTAAATTGGTTATTGTTATAATAATCATAAAAAAAACTATTAAACAACCTATTATGAATCCTGGGCTTTTTACACCTGCGTTCATCGAATTCTCACACCCACTCCATACATAATACCATGTATCAAATTTACTAATACCTTTTAAGACCATATTAATTCTTTGGTCAATTTATTAGTGAACCCTAATTCGAACATCACGTGAACCGCTTTTTTCATCCTTAACCATGGCTCTGGGGCTAGAGCCTGCTGGCCCGCCATCGAGCGGTTATTAAGCTTGCGAGTTCCTCAACCTAGCGAGCGCTGGCGGTCTAAGTTGTAGTTGGCGAACATCCGGTTCGGTGGAAGAAGGCGAGCCACATCGTCGCGGCCCGGTCGCAGTTCGCGAAAGTCACAGCTCTCGATCCCAGCTGTCCTGTAGAGGGTCTCCGATTCTCGCGCCGCCCAGTGAGATCCGGACAGATCTTTTTTTATCAGGGCCAACGCCGTTGGAGCAGCCAGCTCTGACAGAGATCACAGAAAACGCTCTTGCATGAGCGCCGCCGCAGGTATATAGCGTTGAGTCCGTCAAAAAAGCGCGTGGTCCGACCGCGCGGTCCCCGCATCGCGGCTAGGGCAGAGCCTCTGAACTCGGAAAAAAAGATAGGTGGTCCGTTGAAATAGAAGAGCAAATGGGAAGAGTTCTTTGATGCGCATGCGCCGGTCAACGAGGACAACGTCTTCACCAAGAACACCCTTGCAGAGGTGGACTTCCTCATCGAGGAGCTGGCGCCGCCGCCAGGCGGCTCGATCCTCGACGTCGGATGCGGGACGAGCCGTCACTCCATCGAGCTCGCCCAGGCAGCGGCTACTCTGTCACCGGGCTGGACCTCTCCCGGGAGATGCTCGGACGGGCCGCGGCGGCGGCCAAGTCGGTCGGCGTGGAGGTGGAGTTGATGCTCTTGGACGCCAGCAGTTTCTCGCTACCCGAACGGTACGACGGCGCCATCTGCCTCTGCGGGGGGGCCTTCGGGCTCCTCGGCGCGGAGGACGACCCCATCGGCCAGCCATTGTCGATCCTCTCCAACATCTCCCGATCCCTGCGGCCGGGGGCGAAGGCCCTCCTCACCGTCCTCAATGGAGCGGCCATGATCCGCAGGTCATCGAACGAGGACGTATCGGAGGGGCGCTTCGATCCCCTGACCATGGTCTGGTCGTCGGACTACCCGCCCCGAGAGGGGCTCCCTCCCATCCCGGTCCGGGAGCGGTCTTTCTTGCCGACGGAGCTTGTTTTGCTATTCCGCCTCGCGGAGATGTCCGTGGTCAGCATGGAGGGCGGGACCGCCGGGAGCTGGGGTCGGAGGGCCCTCGATCTGGACGAGATGGAGATCATGATAGTCGCCCGCAAGACCACGGAGCCGTCGGCAGCTGGTGCGGGCGGCGGGTGGCTCTGATCGTCGGTCTGAGCTGTAGGCCCTCAGGAGCAATTCAAGAAGGGGGCCATCTTTCGATCCGGGCGTCACTCCCGCAGGAGCGCTCCGACTTCTGCGCCGCCCGGCGAGATCGGGATAGTATTTTGTATCAGGACCGACACAAGAGGAATAGATGACACTTACAGAGGTCCAGAAAGAGAGCAGATCCTTACGTGCCTCCGACTCCTGCGGAGACTTCAGCGAGGAGTTCATAGCCGACGTGCTGAAGGCGAAGAAAGAGAGGGAGCTGGGCCTGGGAAAGCGTTTCGATAACGTCGACGACCTGATCGCAGATCTCCTCGAAGAATGAGAAGTCTCCTCTTGATTTTATGACCTACACATACGAAACCGAGCCCAAGTTCAGATCTAATTTTAAACGCCTTACAAAAAAGAATAGGGTGCTTGCCGAGAGAATAGCCGCCAAGATAAACGATATATGTGAGCACCCGGAACGCGGCGAGCCCCTTTCAGGAGACCTGTCGGGGATGTGGAGCGTTCACGTGGCAAAACATTACGTCATAATTTATGAAGTTATCCATAATGAAAAACAGATCATCCTCTCAAACATAGACCACCACGACTATGCATACGGCAAGAAGCTGTAAGCCGCCAGTAGTCGGCATCTGGGACGGTATGGCGTGGAGCTGGGATCGGATGTCCCTGTATCAGGACCAGATCGAGATCATGATCGCCGCCCGCAAGACTGCGTAGCCGCCAAGGCTTCGAGCGCGGGTTGATTTGACCATCCGCCTTTTGGTCGTCCCGGAGACTGCTGATTTAGGTTTGGGGGCAGATCCGCTATGAACCGCAAAAAATACACTCGATTGGAAGAGATCCCCAACGTCGGCCCCTCAATAGCGGAGGATCTTCGCCTGGTAGGGGTCTCTCATCCCCGGGATCTGATAGGGCGAGACCCATATCAGATGTACGAGGAGCTGTGCTGCAAAACAGGGGAGCGGCATGACCCCTGCGTCATCGACGTCTTCATCTCAGCCGTCAGATTCATGGAAGGCGAGCCCAAACGGCCCTGGTGGGCTTATACCCCGGAGCGGAAGCAGAGGCTAGCCGGTGGGGATTCATTTGGTCAAACAAAGCGCTCCAGCAGACGGCCACCCGAAGGAAGCCGCTGAGCCTGGCCGCTGGGAGTGATACGGAATGCTCTGGGGGAAGGGCCTCCCCCCCTCCCTCGCCTGGACGGCGGGAACGATCTTCACCGATCAAAAGAACGTCCGCTTCAGGAGAGAATAGGAGGAAGACGGAAGCCCTGAGCCGTCGAGGCGACGGCGGAGGCGGCCCGTCGGCGGCTTCCTCCGGAATAGCAGCAGCAAAGTCCTGCTCGGAGGGCGGCCTATCCGAAGACCCCCGGAGTTCCGACACCGTCTTATCGGCCGGCGACGAGGGAGGAACGATGAACCCCGATAGAATCGAAGAGCTCATAGCCTTCCACCGGGCGGCAAAGGAGGAGATCGCTGGCCGCCTCGCCGACTTCCGGCGGGTCTGGGCCGCCGGGTCGGACGAGGACCTCTTCGCGGAGCTCGCCTTCTGCCTGCTGACGCCCCAGTCCCGGGCGAGGGTCTGCTGGCCCGCCGTCGAACGGCTCCGGGGCTGCGGCCTCCTCTATTGCGGCAGCGCTTGCGAGGTGGTGGGGCAGCTGGAACGCGTCCGGTTCGCCGAGACGAAGGCGGGGCGGATCGTCGCCGCCCGCCGTCAGTTCACCCGAAACGGCCGGCTGGCCATCAGGGCGGTCCTGGAGGGGTTCTCCGACGCCTATGCGGCCAGGGAGTGGCTCGTCGGAAACGTTTCGGGGTTGGGCTACAAGGAGGCGGGCCACTTCCTCCGGAACATCGGCCTCGCGGAGGAGCTCGCCATCCTCGACCGGCACATCCTGAAGAATCTGGTCATACTCGGAGTCATCGACGAGATACCGAAGTCCCTCACCAGGAAGAGGTACCTGGAGATCGAGAGGAGGATGATGGAGTTCTCGCAGAAGACGGGGATACCCATGGGCCACCTCGACCTCCTCCTCTGGTCGAAGGAGACGGGGGAGATCTTCAAATGAAGTCCTGGAGCTTTGCGCTGCCGCTACCCTTTTCGGCATCAAGGCCAGCAGACCTGAGGCCCCGCCGGGATATCCGACCGCCGTACCTTCTCCCGCCAGCCTTCCGGGGCTCGTCCTGGCTTTGGTAGTAGACGGTCCAGAGGTCGGCGGCCGCCGTCCCGGCCCCCTCCTCAGCCCCTATATGCTGCGGCTCCACCTTCGTTTCGGCTTGATCTTTTCCTCCCCTCTCTTCCGACCCCTGGCGCCCCTCCTCCTCCTCCTCGCCCCCCTGGGCCGACAGATCCATGATCCCCGATATCTCCGCCAGGGTGGCGGCGAGGCCGCATCCCTCCTGGTGGAGGAGGGCGCCCCCGGCGTATAGGGACGACCAGGACCTCCTCCCGTCCCCGAGGACGATAAGCTTTCCAGGAAACCTCCTCGCGAAGAAGTCAGAGATCTCAAACCCGATGTCGTGATGGGGGGAGATCCTCCCCCAGAGGACCCGGTCCCCCAGGGGGGCGAGCCTGATAAAACCCCTCATCCTGCAGACCTCGCCCCGGACGGCGAGGGCCATCCTCCGGATCCTGAGGACCTCCGGGTCCGTCGATGCCTCCATCTCCTCCGGCGATAGCGTCCTCGCCCGGGCCATCAGCCGGTCGTTCGAGTCCCGGTGGGCGGCGAGCCGCCGGAGAAGCTCTCCCGTCCTCATCACGCCCCCCACCGGTCCAGGGTCGCCCCCGCCTTTCCTCCTACCTTCAGGAACGGCCCCGCCCGCCGGGCGGCGACGCCCAGCTTGGCCAGATCCCCCATCCTCTCGATCCGGCCATTTTTTCGGCGGAGGAGGATCCTCCTGGCGGACTTCGGGCCGATCCCAGGAACCCTGATCAATTCCGCGAAGGAGGCGCCGTTCGGGTCGACCGGCTCCTCGAGGCTCGCCCGGGCGATCTCCACCTTCGGATCGCTGTTGCGGAGGAATCCGTCGTCGTCGAAGGCGGCGGCTATCTCCCCTTCGTCGAGCTTGTAGACCCGACGGAGCCAGTCTATCTGGTAGAGGCGGTGCTCCCTCCATGCCGGCGCCTTCTTTCGGTCCTCGAAGGCCGTCCCCGCGAGAGGGGTGAAGGCGGAGAAGTAGACCCGCTTAAGGTTCAGGATGTCGTACTCGATGAGCATCCGGTCGAAGATCTCCCGGTCGGTCTCTCCGGCCGCCCCCACCACCATCTGGGTCGTCTGGCCGGCGGGCAAGGCGAGATCTCGGGAGAGGTCCCGGATGTACCTCTGCCTCGCCAGGATGTCATTTTCGTACTCCTTGGAGGGGCAGAGCTCCGCCATCCTCGCCGCCGACGGCCCCTCCAGGTTCACCGAGACCCGGTCGGCGAGCTCCATAGCCTGTCGGACGTGCTCCTTCGAGGACCCGGGGAGGATCTTGAGGTGGACGTATCCCCGGAAATGGTGGGCCGTCCGCAGGAGCCGGACCGCCTCGATCATCTCCTCCATCGTTTCGTTTTCGTCCCTCCCGATCCCGGAGCTGAGGAAGAGTCCCTCGATCCTGTTCTCTTGATAGAGGTCGAGGGTGATCCTCGCCAGCTCCTCCGGGGAATAGGAGAAGATCCTCTTTTTTGCGGAGGTGGAGGCGTTGGGGCAGTACCCGCAGTCGTGGGGGCAGGCGTTGGTGTAGAGGGTCTTGAAGAGGCTGACGCACCTTCCGCTTCCGGTGAAGGAGTGGCAGAGCCCTCCCCGCAACGCCGAGGCGAGGCCTTCCTCTCTTTCCCTCCTCGCCGCCGAGGAGGTGCAGAGGTCGTACTTCGTCCCCCTTCCCAGGGCCTCCACCTTGGCGAGATCGAGGGCGCGGCCGGAGGCAGGGCCGACGGAGTCGAAGCTGCTCCCTGCGGCGAGGCGGGCCATCTTCTCCAGGGTTGTCACCTTCGGATGATCGCCTTTCCTTCTGATAGGATCATGGGTAGCGGGGGGCGAAAGTATCCTCTCTCGGGTTTGACCGCCACTTTAAGTAACATAAAAGTTTATGGAAACCTCTCATGGGATGGCGTCATTTTTAATGGACGGACATACCCGGAGATGGAGCAAAAAATAGATACTATCAATCCCTCTTATCTTTTAAATAGTCCTTCATGGTTTGAAGATCTCAAATACGAATTTTTAATATAAATATAACAGTTTGGTTTGATACTGCCGGAGATATATCCAACTAATCGAAGGAGATATATCTCTTGCAGGTACAAAATAGAAAGATGTTATATCTAAGGTGATGGCCATGACCAAGGAAGATACGACATACACCTACCGGGCGGGAAAGAAGGTCCCCCTCGAGAAGGAGGAGGACCAGTTCGTCGTCCGGGCGCTCCCGGAGGATCTTGAAGAGATGGGGATCTCCGATGCCGAGAGGGTCTCCTCTCGATCCTCGAAGGTCACGACGAGGGCCGGGGATCTCGAGCAGCTGATGAGCATGACCAGACACATCGCCCCCACCCACCACGCCTACCGGGTCGCGGAGACGGGGGAGGAGTTTCTGATATCAGACCGGATCATCGTCACCTTCCGGGAGGCCCTCCCGGCTGAAGATGTGGATGCCTTCGCCGGGAAGTACGGCCTGTTGAGGCTCAAGTCCTACTCCGACCGGGACCACCTCTTCCAGCTGACCGACGGGACGGGGATGAACCCGGTGAAGCTGGTGGTGAAGCTGATGGAGCAGGAGCCGACCGTCGAGTTCGCGGACCACGACCTCAACCGGCGGATGGCCACCTACGATTTCGAGATCCCGAGGGACCCTGCCTACTCCCTCCAGTGGCACCTCCACACCCGTTTCTCCGGGAGGAGCTTCGATCCCCGGTCGTCGTCGATGTGCGAGGACGCCTGGCGGATCCTCGGGAGCTTCGGGAGCGGAAGCGTCGTCGTCGGGGTCACCGACGATGGATGCAGGCTCGACCATGCCGACTTCGACTCCCCCGAGAAGTTCGCCGGATGGGGTTACTTCAGGGGGACGACCCTGGTCAAAGAGATCAACATCGGTGCCGACCCCTCCGAGATGTACACCCGGGGCGACGACCACGGAACCTCTTGCTGCGGGGTGATCGCCGCCGAGGCGGACTCGGCCCTGACGGTGGGAGCCGCCCCCGGCTGCCGCCTCCTCCCGATAAAGTGGGAGGTGGACGACTCGGGGTACCTGCTCATCAGCGACGACAAGGTCATGACGGCCCTGAGCTACCTCGCCGACAAGGTGGACGTCCTCTCCAACTCCTGGGGGTCGAGCCCCACCCTCGACTTCGCCCCCGCTGTAATCCGGCGGATCGGCGACCTCTCCAGGACCGGGGGGCGCCGGGGGCAGGGTATCGTCTTCGTATGGGCCGCGGGTAACGCCAACTGCCCCGTAAATCACACTGGCTCGATGGAGGTCCCCTTCACCGACGGCTGGGTGATCAGGCCCGACGGAAGCCCCCACTGGGTGGGGGTCGATACCGCCCGCAGGTTCGAGAACCAGCTCGTCGGCATCCCCGGGGTGATGATCGTCGCCGCCTTATCGAGCATGGCCCAGAGGAGCCACTACTCCAATTACGGCAGCGGTATCTCCATCACTGCCCCCACGAACAACCTCCACTCCTACTACAGGCTGACCCTCCCGGGGCTCGGGATCACCACCGCCTCCGGCGAGCGTATCCCGGTGACGGAAGAGTTCGGCGGTACCTCCAGCGCCGCCCCCCTGGTGGCGGGGATAGCCGCCCTGGTCATCTCGGCGAACCCCGACCTGTCGGCCCTGGAGGTGGTATCGATCCTGAAGAGGACCGCCTCGAAGGACCTGAACCTCGGCGGGTACTCCCGGACGCCCCCCGCCAGCTTTGACCCCGATACGAGCTGGGACGTCTCGCCGATCCCCCCCTTCGACCGCGGCGATTTCGTCGACGTCGGAGACCCGGCCGGGAGCTGGAGCCCGTGGTTCGGCCACGGCCGGGTCGATGCGGCGAGGGCGGTGGCCGAGGCCCTCCGCCTCCGGGGCGAGGGGAGGGATAAGGTTTTCCAGGGGGTCCGAACCCCGGACCTCCCCATCCCCGACAACGACCCCGAGGGGGTTAGGGATTCGATCTCCTTCTCCGAGGCCGCCAACCTATCCAGGGTCCGGGTCAGCGTCGACATCTCCCATTCCTTCATCGGAGACCTCCGGCTGACCCTCATCGCCCCCTCGGGGAAGTTCGTCGTGATCCACGAGAGGAACGGCGGCGGCTCCGACGACATCAGGGCGACCTTCGACCCGATGACGACCCCCGCCCTCGCCTCCCTCGCCGGCCAGTTCGTCCAGGGGGACTGGACCCTTCTCGTCCAGGACCTGGCAGCTCGGGATACGGGGAGGCTCAACCGGTGGGAGCTGGAGATCGAGGGGGAGAAGGCCGGGTCCGTCACCCTGGAGGACGCCCCGGCGGCCACCATCCCCGACAACGACCCCAGCGGGATCGTGGCGGCGATCAGCACCACCGACCCCGGGAGGGTGAGGGATTTGGAGGTCTACGTCGACATCACCCACGGCTTCATCGGCGACCTGGAGGTGACCCTCATCTCCCCGGCGGGAACGGCCGTCCCCCTCCACCAGCGGGAGGGGATGGCCACAGACAACATCATCAAAAGCTACACCTCCGCCACGACCCCCGACCTCCAGAAGCTCCGGGGACAGCAGGTCCGGGGAGCCTGGAGGCTGAAGGTCGCCGACCTCGCCAGGTCCGACGTCGGTAAGCTGAACCGGTGGGGTCTGAGGATAGCGAAAGAGGCGGAGGCCTGATTTGAAACCACCGGCGTAGGGGACCGCCGGATCGACGAGACTCGGCTTCCCGGCAGCCGAAGACCTTCGGCAGGACGGCAGGCAGATCCGGACCCGGCCCCCTCCGGACCGGACCCTTCCTCGGAGAGGGCTCCGTAGGAGGCGAGGGTCATCCCGCCGGGAAAAGGGCTCGGCTTGGGGTTCCGCTCCCCTGGCCTGATCCGCCGCTCTTGGGGTATTGAAGGATGGGATCATTGGTCCGCGTCGACGGGGATAGGTGGAAGAGGCGGTTTCCCGAGAAGTTCGTCCCGATGGAGGAGATATTCGGGGTCCTCCGGTCCGGGGCCAGGATCTTCGTCGGGACGGCCTGCGGAGAGCCCCAGGCCCTGGTCCGGGGGCTTTTGGACCACCTCCGGGCCTCCTCGACGGAGCTCTTCGACCTCGAGCTCCTATCGATCTTCTCCCTCGGATCGGCCCCCTATGCCGAGGAGGGGTTGAAAGAGAGCCTCCGGATCAACTCTTTCGCCATCGGAGAGGCGGAGAGGGATTCCGTCAACGACGGCTCCGCGGACTATACCCCCGCTTTCCTCTCCGCCGTCCCGGACCTGATCCGCCAGGAGGTGATCCCCATCGACCTCGCCCTCGTCCAGACCTCCCTCCCCGACAAAGCCGGGAACGTAAGCCTCGGGATCAGCGTCGACGCCGTCCTGGCCGCCGTGGAGGAGTCGAAGATCGTGGCAGCCCAGGCGAACCCCCGGATGCCCTACGTCCTCGGCGAGGGGATCGTAAGCCTCCGGGACCTCGACTACGTCGTCGTTCACGACGAGCCCCTCCTCGAGCACCATTGGCCCCTCCCGGAGGGGGTGGTGAAGAGGATAGGTGAGAACGTCGCCCGGATCGTCGAGGACGGGGCCACCCTCCAGGTGGGCTTCGGGGGCCTTCCCGACGCCGCCCTCGCTCATCTATCGGAGAAGAGGCATCTGGGGCTCCACAGCGACCTCTTCACCGATGGGGCGGCGGAGCTATTGAGGTCGGGGGCGATCGACAACAGCAGAAAGAGCCTCGATCCCGGCGTGGCCGTCGCCTCCTTCGCCGTCGGGAGGAGGGAGACCTATGACCTCCTCAATAAAAATCCCGCCGTCCTCTTCAGGCCCATCGACCGGACGGCGAGCCTCGTCGTCATCGCGAGCATGAGGAATTTGACGGCGATAAACACCGCTCTTGAGATCGACCTCACCGGCCAGGGGACGGCCGAGTCCCTGGGGGGGAGGTTTTATTCTGGCGTCGGCGCCGAGGCGGAGTTCGTGCGGGGGGCGGCCCTCGCCCCCGGCGGAAGGTCGATCCTCGCCCTCCCCTCCCTCTCCCCCGACGGCAGGGCGAGCCGGATCGTCCCCCGCCTCGCCCCGGGGGCGAGCGCCACCTTCCACCGGGGAGACGTCCAGTACGTGGTGACCGAGTACGGCATCGCCAACCTCCGGGGAAGGAGCGTGAGGGAGAGGGCGATGAGCCTGATCGGCATATCCCATCCGATGTTCAGGCCCCGGCTTATGGAAGCGGCCCGGGAGCTCTCCCTCGTCTATCGGGACCAGATATATCGCTCCTCCGACTACCCCGAGGATCTGGAGGCATGGAAGGTGACGAGGTCGGGGCTTTGGATCTTCCTCAGGCCCGTCAAGATCAGCGATGAGCCTCTAGTCAAGGAGTTCTTCTACTCCCTATCCGATAAGACCCTTTATCGGAGGTTCGCCTCGGCGAGGAGGGAGATGCACCACTCCCGGATCCAGGATTTCGTGGCGGTGGACTACTCCCGGGATATGGTGATCCTCGCCCTCCTCCTCCGGGGGGAGAGGGAGGTCGTCATCGGCATAGGCCAGTACAGCAGGGGCTGTATGGCGGAGCTCGCTGAGCTGGCGGTGGTGGTCAGAGACGACTACCAGCGCCGGGGGGTGGGGACGCTCCTCCACACCTACTTGACGGATATCGCCAAGAAGAGGGGCCTAGTCGGATTCACCGCCGAGGTGCTGGAGGATAACCTCCCGGCTCTGAAGCTGATAAAGAAGATGGGCTTTGAGAGGGTGGCGATGGACGGCGGGGCCGAGGAGATGAGGATCGTCTTCGATGGGGCGGGACGTCGATGATGCCGGCGGGTCAGAGGAGGCCGGGGTGGATCTTCGAGTGGACCCTCGTCAGCTCCTTCAGGTTCTCGGCGAGCTCGGCGGAGACCCTCTTCTGGGTCTCTATGCCGGGGCTCATCTCCAGGTCCGGATAAGAGAGGGGGACGTAGCCGACGACGTTGGAAAAGAGCTCCACCCAGTAGGGCGGGAGATACTCGGGGACCGGCTCGCCCCTCATGATGGCCAGGGCAGAGGTCCAGGCGGTCGGGACCACCGCCAGGTTGTACCCCCCGCCGCCGAGGGCCAGAAGTCTCCCCTTCGCGTACCTATTGGTCAGATCGACGATCCCGCGGACGGCGGCGACGTACCCCCGGAGGGTGACGTTGAGGCTCGTCAGGGGGTCGGAGTAGTGGGTGTCCACCCCCAGCTGGGCCACCACCGCCTCCGGCCGGAACCAGTCGAAGAGCTTGGGTCCCACCTCCTCGAAGGCCAGAAGGAAGTCCCGGTCGCCGGCGTTCATCGGCATCGGGACGTTGACGGAGCAGCCGAGCCCCGGCCCCGCCCCCGCCTCGTCGACGAAGCCCGTCCCAGGAAATAGGTATTTTCCGGACTCGTGGATCGAGAAGGTCAGCACCTCCGGGTCCTCGTAGAAGATCTGCTGGACCCCGTCGCCGTGATGGGCGTCGATGTCGATGTAGAGGACCCGGGAGAACCTCCTCTTCAGGACCGAGATGGCGAGGGCGGCGTCGTTGAAGACGCAGAAGCCCGCAGCCTGGGTGGGGAAGGCGTGATGGAGGCCGCCGGCGAGGTTGAAGGCGGCGCAGTCCTCCTCCAGAATCCTTTTAGCGGCCGCGATGCTGCCTCCGGCCATGGAGCAAGACGCCTCGAAGATCCCGGGAAATACGGGGGTATCGTCGCTCCCGAGGCCGAAGGCCAGGTCCGGCGCCTCTTCCCTCACCGCCTCGAGGTACTCCAGGGTGTGGACGAGGGAGAGCTCCTCCTCGGTGGCGGGTTCCGGCCTCAATACCCGAGTCCTCTCGTCGATCAGCCCCGAATCCTCGATCAGCTTATGGGCAAGGCTCACCCTGATGGGGCTCAGGGGGTGCTCCGGGCCGAAGTCGTATCTTTGGAACTGGTCGGTGTAATAAAGGTATATCATGAAGACCCTCTCTCGCCATGGATCATGGCCACACAGGGGGGGGGCGTCTCCTGCGGCGGGCAATGATTTCGATCTTTATTTTATCCTCCGGTCTGATGTTGGCCAAATCATCTCCTCAAAGGAGAGATGACGGCGGAAATTGTGGTGGATGGAGGCCGATTGCTTTGAAAAATGAAGCCTCTCATATTTCATTAAGTTTTCCTATGTGGATTCTGTTCCACTTTAGAGTCCGGGTTAGGCCTCCTGTCTGTGCTACACCCTCGAAGTCGTCCCCGTCGCCTTAACGATAGCACTGCAGATCATGAAAACGGAGCGATTCCACCAGTATCTCCGGCTGTTCTTTGCCGCTCTTTTCAGAATTGAGATAGTAGGCTTTCCTAGATGTCCTCGCACGATGCTGAATTTGAGACAGATGATGAGCCCCAGAAGAGGTGCGTCGAAGATCTCGAAAGGGATCTCAGCGGGCTGAGGGAGCTTCTTGCAGAGGTTTACGATAACGTAGTCAAGAGCCGCAACTACTCAACTTCATTCTCCCACCATATCATGGCGCTTTTCATATAATGGTTTGACCATAACCCTCCACCTTCCTCGATCAGATTTTCTGATAGATAGGACCTGATGATATGCTCATCCTTCTCAGAAGATACGTCTAAATTCTTGCGCCAAAATTCCGTAGCATCTTCCAGATTATCAAAATTCTGTATATGTTCGATATTTTCTATGTCTACATTTGCATAAATTCCCATATCTTGGAGGAGGTTATAGATGTAAATGTAGTCCGGACCGATGTCATATTCTTCATCGTGCAGGTCTGGCCAAATTTCGCTGTAGTCCCAATAGGGATTTCCAACGGATGTGAACAAGCAGATGCATCTACTTGCGAGCTGTTCCATTTTCAGAAGCGACGCTTTTATATCCAGCATGTAGAGTGAGTATGATGCGATCAGAAAGTCGTGCACGTTAGTGTCTTCAAAGGGCATTACCTCTTCCCATTTTTTGTTTATATAGCGTATGTTGGTGATTCCAAATTCTTGAGCGTTTTTCTTTAGATGATAAATCATCTCCATCGAAGGTTCCACCGCGGTTACGCAACGGGCGATTTTGGAGAGGGGTATCGCAAGAGTTCCAGGACCCGCGCCTATATCCATGATCGTAGATCCCGGGCTTATTCTAAGCTTTGAGACCACTTTGCCAACCTGATTATTCCTTATCTCTCTCAAGAAAGCATCTTTGTTATACTGTTCTGCCCGTTTTCGGGTTGTCTGAGGGTTCAAATTCTTACAGCCCTTCATCCAGGTGGCGTTATTCATCGCCTCCATCCACATTTCGTTCCAATCCAAGTCCACCATTTGATCCGACCTCCTCTTTAAACCAGGATTGTGCAGGGGTGTTTCATCTTTCCGTTCTGTCCTTCTCCCCTGCAGATTCCTGGCTGAGAGATGTTTTTCATCCCTTTTCGGTCCGATAGTTTACGCGGCGAGCTTCACGGAGAAGGGTATACAAAAGTTCCAAGTTCGCTCAGATCGTAGTCCAGGCCCATGAATCTCGTAAGGTATTCCTGATGGATCGACTCGATATCTTCAACGCTGATGTCGCTGAAAAGCTCTGGATAGAACCACTTAGCCATGTAACTTATTCCCACGATATGTTTTCCTCCACCACAGGTGACGTCCCATGGAATTACGTAGACTCTACCATCTTTTACAGCCGTTACGTTCTGAAGCTCGGGCCTGTTCATCATCTCGTCACGGATCTCTTTCATCTTTTCAGGATTGCCGCCAAGACCATTACCCGTTTCTGCATAACCGCCGAATCCGTAATTGAGTATGACATCTGGATTTCGGATCATCACAGCTTCTGGGTCTACATCAAAGAAGCTTTCATTGCGATCTCCGAATATGTTAATTCCGCCTGCTGTGACGATGCATTCGTGCAATCCAAACGACCCCATACTACAGGTGCTGTAAGCTTGAGGCCAGGTTGCCATCTCGAAATAGACTTTCGTTCGATCCTCTTCTGGCACGGTCGCTACCCTTTCTTTTATCCTGTCCAACCATCCGTTATAAAACTCGATGAACTCCTGGGCCTCGTTTTCTCTGTCGATGATGTAGCTCAACTTTCTCAGCTCATTCAAGTAGCCTTCAATGGTGACGAAGTCCATAGACAATACAGCGATCTTCGGATCGGCCTCTTCTAGAGTTTTCTGGATCTCCGCACATTGGACATCATAGTCGTGAATGCTCGCAAATACAATAACCACCTCAGGATCGCGGCTCAGTATCTCCTCGTAGTCGGGATCATCTACGTAGCCGATGTTAGATGTATCATCGATCTTGTAAAAATCGGTTTTACTTACCGTTTGCCTGTTGACGCCGACGATCTTATCCGATGCACCAAGGGTTTGGATGGCTTCGACAGCTCCATAGTGAAAGCAAATTATCCTATCGACCGGTTTTTTAACCGTGACAATTCTGTCGGCGCTGTCGACTATCGTGATCTTGCTCTCTTCTCCGTTTATAATCTGCTCGATCTGGGTAATATCTTTCTCGGTGACTTCGCCATCGTAATTCGCGTCGGAGAACTCGGTTTTTTCGTTTGTACCCTTGATCAAGCCCTCTACATAAGCTATATCATCCTCGTCGATCGTTTCGTCCATATTCGCGTTTCCGTATACCTCGAGCACGTCATCTGAGGCGGTCACTGGCGCCGTCGCTAGAATGGTGCAAAATACTAGCGATACCAATAACGATTCCTTATGAATCATTTAAACATCCTCATATTTGGTAATATTTAACCGAATTTAGTTATTCATTATAACAATCCTATATCAAATTAATGCTTACTAGATATTACAAAAATCGATATAGAAGGATGCCGATAATATTGGCAGCGAGATGATATTTATTTAGTGGTTCCACACCGATTAAAGCATCTCTCTTTCACTGGGTATTATTATCTTTTTAAAGCAGAAGACAATCCCACATTAAATGAGATCGAAAATAAAGACTAATCTCATACCATCAAGCTATTTATTTGGAAGATCATGTGAGTATCATGGTCGGAGATGTGGACTGGAACCAGTTGTGGATGGAGGAGATGAGCAAAACCTCCTGGAGTCGGCTTCATGGGCAAGGCGCTGGATTCTGGGACGAGAGGGCGAAACAGCTCGACGAGCAGAGGAGGTGGAATCAGGAGACGACCGCAAGGATCCTCGCCTGGCTCGATCTGGACCCAAGCTGCAGGGTGATGGACATAGGTGCAGGGCCTGGAACTCTAACAATTCCGCTTTCTAAGGTCTCTAAGCATATAACCGCGGTAGAGCCCTCCCGTGAGATGCGATTCTATCTTAATAAATTCGCCCGGGAGGAGGGGGTTTCCAACATAACCTGCATAGAAAAGAGATGGGAAGATGTGACGCCCTTCGAGGATGCGGATGAGCACGACGTTGTTATAGCCTCTCACTCACTTCTGATGAAGGATCTGAAAGCGGCTCTTGCCAAGATGGGTCAGCTTGCAAGTAGATCTGTTCATCTAATCTCCTTTGCTGGTGTCGGAGACGGCTGCTATCAGGAACTCTGGAAGAGCTTGTATGGCGAGGAGTACAGGGCAGGTCCAGACTACATTTATCTCTATAACATCCTCTATGATATGGGAATTTATGCGGACTTGGAGGTCTGGGATGTGGATTACCGCCAACCTTTCGCCTGCCTCGAAGATGCTGTTAGGCTCTGGGCCAGCAACCTTGGCGCATCATCGCCTGAAGCAGAAGAGATCGTCAGATCCATTCTTTCGAGAAGGATCGTAGCAGAAGACGGATATTACCTCCTTAAAAGCAGAATGAAATGGTCCCTGATCTCGTGGACGCCAGAATGATGGGCACCCCAACTCTAAAAATTTTATTAATACAATACTAATAACGTATCTATTAAACTCATTGATTTTCGTATGTATTGTGTGTATATGGTCCATTTAATCTGAATTTAAAATACTAATTATCTTGTATTTACTACCAAAACCCTTTTATATGCATTTTGATATTAATAGGTGGCACGAAATAAGACGAAATTGAGGAGGGTGTTAAATTGGTCGGAAAACGGATGGACGCCAGGTCGAAGATTTCTTCCCTGGCGGTTTTAGCGGCATTTATCGGCGTCGTCTTCTTCACTTCCTTCGCCGGACTGGCAGAAGAAACGATTACCATCGTTGATTCAGCGGGCAGAACTGTAGAATTACCCTACCCTGTGACGAGCGTCGTGGCCCTGAACGGGAACGTCCCAGAAGAGATGATCGCCCTCGGCGCCGGGGATAAAATCGTGGGAATAGGTCTCGGAACAAAGACCAAAGTCGACGAGGGTCTACTTCCTGGGCTGGAGGATGTGGGCGTCATCGGAGATGAGGCGGACCCCAACTACGAAAAGATTGCAGAACTCGATCCAGACGTGGTGATACAGTACTCCTCCTGGCCTCCGACGCCTGAAGAGCTCCAGGCTAAACTGGACCCCTTCGGAATACCTGTAGTTGCCCTGGACCTCTACAGGATGGAGGTCTACAACGATGAGGTGGAGCTTCTAGGCAGGATCCTGGGGCATGAAAAGGAAGCAGCGGATTATATCGCCTTCATCCAGGATCAGTACGATCTCATCGACGAGAGGCTTGAGTCGATCCCCGAAGAGGATCGAAAGGTCGTATACTTCGAGGGCGCTGGCCTTTACGAGACCTACGGAGGAGCTGATTTCGGTTGCGGCATACCTGGGATGATCAGAGCAGGAGGAGGTAAGGACCTCTATTCTGAGATAGAGGCTTACTACTTCAACGCAAACCCCGAGGACGTGGCGGAGAGAAACCCTGACGTCATATTCAAAGGGATCTCAGAGCCCAAGGGCTACTTCATGGACGACGAAACCGTTCTCAAGAACCTGAGGGAGGAAGTTATGAGCAGGCCAATGTGGTCTGATACCACTGCAGTGAAGAACGGCGAAGTCTATGCTATAAGCTTCGACGCCACTGCAGGTCTCCGAAAGAAGTTTGGCCCTCTATTCATAGCCAAAGCCCTCTATCCTGAGACCTTCTCCGACTTGGACCCAGAGTCTTTCCTCATGACGTATCTGGAAGACTATCTGGGACTAGAGCCCCAGGGCTTTTACATATACCCTCCCCTATGAATGGTCCCATAATATTTTTTTAATCATAAGGAGTTGAATCTGATGGCAGATCTGGATTACATACTTGCGGACTGGGAAAAGGCGGAAGGTGTAGCGACATCCGAGGGATTTATAAAGCCGCTCATAGCCACAAAGAACGTATCAGTAACGGCTTTGGAGATCGCTCCAGGGGACGAAGTTCTCCCCCACAGTCACAGTGGTCTCCCTTTTTTTGAGGTGGTTCTATACGTAGTCGAGGGGGATCTGGAGATCATCTTCCGGGACAAACGCGTTCCAGTAAAAACGGGCATGGCAATAATGGCCGATCCGAACGAGCACGGCTGGTTCAACAGAACTGAAGAGACGGTAAAGGTTCTAATGATCCATTCTCCACCTCCTTCATGGCAATCTCCCGAGGAGTTCCTCGAAAAGGTTCGCAGGTACCAAGATCGAAAATGATCGGATATCTGAACTGATGATCATCGGGTCTAGGGACAAGAATAAAATTTGAGGAGGGAGGATTGGTGAATACCACAGACAACACAAGACAGCTATACATGAAATACATCGCCAGGAAGATGCTTTTCATAGCCGTCTCTCTCACGATCCTCTTTTTTCTCGTCTTGCTGTCCGTCTCAATAGGCACCTCCATCGAGAGCTTAAAGGACCTGCAAAGCCTGAAAGACGTTCTCAGCGCAATAGTCGGCCGTTTCTTCACCCAAGTGGAGACGAATCCCTTCATGGAGAAGGTGATCTGGAATTACAGATTGCCTCGAACCTTGTTGGGGTTGGTGGCAGGTGCAGGTCTTGCGGTATCCGGCGCCGTTATGCAGGGAGTGACCCGCAACCCCCTGGTCAGCCCCTTCACGATTGGCATATCTTCGGCTGCGGCCTTTGGAGCGTCCATCGCCATTATTTTAGGGGCAGGATTTGTCGGAATTGGCATTTATCTCATAATGATGAACGCCTTCGTCTTTGCCCTAGTCTGCGCTGTCATAGTCTTCGGCCTCGCCAAATTAAGGGGTGCATCTCCCGAGACGGTAGTCCTGGCGGGAATAGCCCTAACATACTTTTTCGGTTCCGCCACTGCTCTTCTTCACTATTTCGCCTCGGAGGAACAGCTCAGCGCCATGGTCAGGTGGACATTTGGCACCCTCTCCGGAGCCACTTGGGGAGGGATCGGTATTATAACGGCCGTACTTGTTATAACCATTCCCATGATGATGAAGTACTCGTGGGATCTGAACGCCACCTTCTCTGGAGGGGACGAGACCGCCAAAAGCCTGGGAATCAACGTATCCAGGGTCAGAACCGTCTCTCTGATTCTTTCCGCCTTCGTTACGGCCACCATAATCAGCTTCACTGGAATTATCGGTTTTGTAGGCCTGGTATCGCCTCACATATCTCGGTTTCTGATCGGAGGGGACCACAGGTTTCTGATCCCTGCTTCGGGCATCATGGGATCAATACTTGTTGTGGGTGGGGACATAGCCGGCAGGATTGTAAGCCCGCCGATAATGTTTCCCATCGGGATAGTGATATCTTTCGTGGGGGTGCCGATGTTCCTATACCTGATGATGACGAAAAGAAAGAGATACTGGGAATGACTTGTTTCAACGATATGATTATTGGCACTTGTTTTATCCGCCCTTCGCTAGCCTCCTGATCATATCCCGCCCCGTCCCCCGCCCCAGGGGCTGGTCGAGGAGATAGTCGAGGAACTCGAAGACGATCGGAGAGATGAAGACGTAAAACTCCCGGGTGAAGGCGAGGGCATCCTCGACGCTTCTGAAGTGTCGGACCTCGATCATCTGACCCGAGGCGGTCCTTCGGCTCCTGACGACCTGGTCGGCGACGAAGGCTGAGGCGCCGCAGGAGGCCCGTGCGGGCTGGAGGGCGTCGATGTTGATGGGAACGCCGCGATAGTGGCGGTATACGTCGAATATGAGCCGCTCGCGGCTGGGGCTCTCCTCCTCGGAGACCTCCAGGACGACCTCGCCATCGAGGGCCTCCGGCCGGGGGACGATCGCCGCCTCCACGACGAAGGGATACTCCTCCTCGAGGCCGAGAGAGGTGGTGAGGTCCACCGCCTCAAAGACGATCCCAAGACCCACCCTCGATCCGTCCTCCAGCTCGCACTGCCAGCCGTCATCTTCAGCGTAGAGGGTCCTTTTGTCGAGAGAGAGGAGATGGACGGAGCCGTCGGCTATCAGCGTCATCAGAGGACCTCCACGTCCGCGGCCCCCTGGACCGCGATCTCCCGGCGTCCCTCATACCAGGCGATCTCCCCCTTCGCCCGGATGCGGTCTC
>Ga0334888_1002017_pt1 | contig 23640 bp, 19 predicted proteins | sample GraSluR1_MG_FD_207227 | JGI IMG/M metagenome (GOLD analysis project Ga0334888, IMG submission 207227) | Sludge microbial communities from methane-producing bioreactor in Wageningen University, Netherlands - Granular Sludge_3_08-R1 | ecosystem: Engineered > Bioreactor > Anaerobic > Unclassified ...
CCCGGACCCCCACACTCACCGTCGGCGCCTCCGCAGCGCCGGCACGGGGGGGATGGACGGTCGCCGTACCGCTATCCTTTGGCCTTGCGCCTCTCCTCGTCTCTGATCTCGCGCCTCAGCAGCTTGCCGACCTTCGACTTGGGCAGCATGTCCCTGAACTCGATGTACTTCGGGATCTTGTAGGCGGCGAGATTGTCCCGGCACCACCCCAGGAGTTCGTTGCTGCCCACGCCCTTCGCGTCCTCCTTGAGCACGACGATCGCCTTGATGCGCTCGCCCACCTTGGTGTCGGGAACACCGATCACGCAGGCGCCGATCACCAGGGGATGGCTCTGCAGTACCGACTCCACCTCTGAAGCTGATACCCGGTAACCCTTGTACTTGATGACATCGGCCGCCCGGTCCACGTAATGGATGAGTCCGTTCTCTCCGAGCCGGACGTAGTCCTTGGTGCGGTACCACACTTTGCCGTCGATCTCGACGAACGACTCCGCCGTCTCCTCCGGCTTGTTCCAGTAAGCCTGGGGAAGAGTCTCGGAGTAGACGAGGAGTTCGCCGGTTTCCCCCTCCTCCACTTGACCTTCACCGTCAACCTCAGCTATACGTATTTCCCGTGACGGTATGGGAATACCGATGGTGCCGGGCACGGGTTCTGCGTCGAGCGGGCTGAGACAGGTGAACCCTACCTCGGACGCACCATATACCTGATAGATGGGAATACCGACTCTCTCCTTCCAGCGCGCGTACACCTGGGCCGGCAATACGTCACCCCCGCTCCAGCAGTACTGAAGGGAGCTGAGGTCGTACTGCTCGAAGCGATCGTTCTCGAGCACCATGCGATACAGCGTGGGCACGCCCAGGAACAGGGTGCCTTTGTAGCGCTGCACCGCTTCCAGCATGGCATCCACATCGGGCGTGGGCATGAGCACGGTGGGATTCCCCCGCATGAGCCCCACGGCGAAGAACATGGTCTGCCCGAACTGGTGGAACAGCGGGGCTGAGTATATGAGCACATCCTCGCCCTGGGTGATGTAGCCTTCCACCAGATCACTGGTGTCCGAGATCATGGACACGACACCGGCATGGGAACACTGGCATCCCTTGGGGAAGCCCGTGGTACCCCCCGTGTAGATGATGTACGCCAGTCGTTCGCGCGGGTTGAATTCCGCCACCGGGGGATTGGGCTGGTTGCCCTTGAGGAGCTGGGTGAAGGGGTGGACGTTCTCCGTCTTCTCGACCGTGCCATCGGGGACCTTGTCGAACATCTCTCCCACCAGTCTCTTGAAGAGGGGCAGGAGGTCGACGTAGTTGGTGTGAATGGCCCTCTTCAGGCAGGTGTCGTCCCACACCTGTTTCACATAGCCGAAGTTGGTGTCCTGGCAGATGATCGTCTCGGAACCGGAGTCATTGATCAGATACTCGATCTCCGTCGGCGTGTAGATGGGAGAGATGGGAACCGGAACAGCGCCGATCCTCTGCGTGGCCAAGTACCCGATCACCCACTGAGGGCAGTTGGGCAGATAGATCATCACCTTGTCGTCCGGCTTCACCCCCAAAGAGGCAAGACCGGTAGCGAAGCGGTCAACGAGGTTCGCCAGGCGTGCATAGGTGAATTTCTCGCCCAAGTACACCAGGGCGGTCTTGTGGGGCCTCTCCTGCACCATGGCCCGGAAGCCCTGCTCGACGGGCTGATCCCAGGGACTCCGTGCCGGTCCACCGCCGTCTGCGGGCCCCTTCTTCTCCTTGGTTTCTTCGAGTACGTCTGTCATGGGTACACCTTCCGCCTAGACACCGAAGTAGGCTTCTTTGACGTCGGGGTTGTCCATCAGTTCCGCGGCGGGACCATCCAGCACACCGGCACCGTTCTCGATGATGTAGCCGTAGTCGATCACGGGAAAGAGCGGGCGGGCGTACTGTTCGGTCACCAGGATGGTGATGCCTGTGAGCCGGTTGATCTCCTTGATGGACTCGGCGAGTCTCTTCTCCATGGCCGGGCTCAAACCGAGAAGGGGCTCGTCCAGCAGCAAGAGCTTCGGCTGTGCCATGAGCGCCCTTCCCACCGCGAGCATCTGCTGTTCCCCCCCGGAGAGAAAGCCCGCATCCCTCTTGCGCAGGTCTTTCAGCTTCGGGAACATGTTGAAGACGAAATCGAGCGTATCCTTCGCCTGGGCTTTGGTGGCCAGATAGCCGCCGATCTTCAGGTTCTCCATGACTGTGCTTTCCTTGAAGATCCGCCGCCTCTCCGGGCACAGGATGATACCCAAGCGCGCCCTGTCGCTCGGTTTCATGTCGATGATGTTTCTGCCTTCATAGAGGATCTCGCCCAGAACGACGATCCTCTCCCCTCCCCGCATGGCCTCTTTCTTCTTCATGTCGAGGATGATGCCGGAGAGAGTCCACTGGAGGCTCGACTTACCGGCGCTGTTGGAGCCGAAGATGCCGGTGATCTTCCCTGTCTCCGCCCGGAAGCTCAGGTTGTTGACCGCAATGGCGTTCTCGTAGAACACCATGAGGTTCTTGACTTCGATCATACGGCCGCCACCTCCGTACCCATGTAGGCGGCCTTGACCTCGTCACGCTCCATGACCTCGTCCGGAGGCCCATCCGCCAGCTTTTTGCCGAAATTGAGCACTATCACGCGATTGGCCAAACTGAAGAGTTCCCGCAAACGGTGCTCGATCATGATGAGTGTGATGCCTCCGGCAGCCAGCCTCTCCACTACCGGAACCATCGTGGCAATCTCGGCCATGCTGAGCCCTGAGAACACCTCGTCGCAGATGATCAGCTCCGGCCGTAGCGCGAGGCAGCGGGCAAGCTCCAAGCGCTTCAAATAGCCCAAGGGGAGTGATGAGGCGATCTTGTAGGGAACGTAGGCGTCACGCTCGAAACCCACTTCTTCGAGAATGTCAATGGCCACGGCGTCCCGATCGCCGAGCCTGCCCCCGGTGGCGTGCCGCACCCGTGGAGAGGTGAGGGGGACGATGAGGTTCTTGTAGGCCGGCAGCGAGCCGTACGGACGCATCACCTGGAACGTCCGGGCGATGCCGCAATCGACAATCTTGTGGGGGGGCTTACCCGTGATGTCGTGCCCCTTGAAGACCACTCTGCCGGAGGTGGGTTTCACAAAGCCGGTGATCAGGTTGACGAGACTCGTCTTGCCCGAGCCGTTCGGCCCGATGACGCCCATGATCTCGCCCCGGTCGAGGGTGAAGCTCACCCCGTCCACCGCCCGAACACCACCGAATGACTTGGAGAGATCGGTGACCTCGAGGATTTTTTCATGCGCCATGGGTTCCACCTCACACTTTCTTCCACTGTTCGAACTGGTGGTACTTCCGGGTGAGCCAGTTGAGAATCCCCTCGGGCTTGAACATGATGAAGCCGATGAGTACGAGCGCGTAGAGGACCACCCGCAGCTGTCCGAACCCCCGCAGCAGCTCCGAGAGCGGAGTGAGGATGAGGGCTCCCAGCATTGGTCCGGCCAACGTTCCGCTGCCCCCCATGACCGTCGCGGCGATGGGAAGGATGGAGAAGTCGGTCGCAAACAGTGACGTGCCCATGAAGTTGTAGAGGTGGACGATGTAGGCGCCGGCGAAGCAGCCGCCCAGGGCACCGATGAACAGGCCCTTGGCCTTGACCCTCGTGATGCTGATGCCCGATGCCTGCACCGCCACGTCGTTGTCCTTCACCCCCAGGAACATGATGCCGGTATCCTCACCGACCAGACGCCTCAGGCCGAAGACGGCGACCAACATCACGATGATCACCATGTAGTTCTCAAGCCAGATGTTGTCGGGCCCGGCCACCGGGCCCAGACCAAGCGTCCCCCCGAAAGCGTCGAGAGCGAGAATGATGCCTCGAGCGAGAAAGGGAAACATGAAGGTGAGAATGGCGAAGTAGATGCCGCGCAGCGGCAACGACGGCAACCACAGAAGCGTGACCAGAGCGGCCCCGAGTACCGTGCCGAGAAGCATGGACACCGGCCACGGGAAGCCGAGATAGAAAGTGAAGATGCCGGAGACATATCCACCCACGCCGGTCATGAAGGCTCCGCCGACACACACCAGTCCCACGTAGTTGGCCAAGAAGTCGAAGGTTATCGCCAGCAGGGCGTAGGCCCCGGCCACACACAACACCCGCTGCCAGTAGAGATTGGGCGCCACCAAGGGCAAGAGGAGGAGGCCTACGATAAGCGCCGCGCGCGGGCCCACGAGATACAACATCTCCCGCCACGAAGACACCGCATACAGCCCCTCGGTCCGCACCTTGAGCCCTCGGTCGAGCCGTTCCCTACGCCACTCGTCGGAAGAGCTGCGGCGCATACCCAGATTGCGCAAGAAACCGGTATCTGTTCTCACGTCACACCCTCTCCTCGAGTTCCTTTTGGCGACCGAAGAGCCCGGAGGGCCTCACAATCAGCACCAAGACGATGAGCGCAAACAGGATCACGTCTTGGTACCGGGGCGCCCCGAAGAAGGCCGCGGCGGTCGTGGCGAAGCCGAAGATGAATGAGGCCAGGATGGCACCCATCCAACTGCCCAGACCCCCCACGATGCACACGGCAAGAGCGGCATTGAGCACATGGTAGCCGGATTCGGCGGTGATCTGGCCGAGCGGGTAGACGGTGATGGCGGCGACGCCGGCAAGAGCGGAGCCGACGGCCAGGGCAACAACGGCCATACGGTCGGAGTCGATGCCGAGCATCATGGCGGCCCGCTCGTCCTGGGCCATGCCTCTGAAGGCGAGACCCACCTTCTGGTGCCGTGTGAACACCCACATGCCCACCACCAACACCGCGCCGACAGCTATGATGATGAGCCGTTGATAGTCCACCGTGACCCCGGCGATGCTGACCGTCCCTTCGATGAAGGCGGGAAGCGCGTATGACGAGCCGATGAAGCCTTTGAAGGGCCCAATGTCCTGCAGCCGCAGCCCCTCAAGGATGATGAGGGCGATGGCAAATGAGACGATGATCTCCGACACGGGCATGCCGCGCACTCTCTTCAGGACGAAAGCGTAGAGGCCGGCCCCGAGCAGAGACACGATCACCAGCGTGATGATGATTGAAAGGAAGTAGTTGAGATTGAGATTGTTGACGAAGGTCCAGGTGAGGAATCCCGTCAATACGTACAGGGCACCGTGGGCGAAGTTGGGCAGTCTGCTGACCCCGTACACAAGCGTGAATCCAAGCGCCATCAGCATATAGACCACGCTGTTGATGACTCCGTAGATCAATACGTCCATCGTGCTCCTCGAGGTATCGCGGAGGCGCCGCTAGGCGGGCGTCCTGGGTGTAAATCTGGGGGGCGGCTCCCGCCGCCCCCCAGAACCACTCGCAATTACTGCATCCACGGAGGAAGCTGTATCTCACCGGTGGCTGCCGCCTCCGGGTAGATACACACGCGCTTGCCGTCCTGCCACTGCAACCACTGCCCGACCAGAGTCGCGTCGGGGTCGGTGCCGTAAACGGCCTGATGGTCATCACCGAACTTCAGGTAGCCGCCGGCCGTGACCATTTCGATCTCGGCGATGGCTTTGGCGACAGCTTCCTTGTCCCTGGTCCCGGCCTTCTCGAAGGCTTCCTTCAGCACGTACATGGCCGTGTAGGTGGGTACGTTGCCGCAGCCTCTCGGCTCCTTGTCGAACTTGGCAACGAAGGCATCGAAGAAACTACTTGTGAGCGGAGTGAACTCGCTGCCGGGGAGACAGCCGCCTTCCCCGTTGAACTGGATGGTCGACACGATCTTTCCATCGAGATCGTCCCACGCTGTCGGTTCATCAAGTGGGTTGAGGAAACCCATCAGAATGGCAGGCACTTTCATGTCATACCACTGCTTGATACCGATGGCCACCTCCGGCTTGCAGTCCCACCAGAAGAGCACCTGAGCCCCGCTGCTTGCGACGTCCCTCATGAGGGCCGAGTAGTCGCTCGAGCCCATGGGGTGGGTCTCTTCACCCACCACCGTCCAGCCGTTCTCGGCGGCCAAGTCTTTGATTGCGCCGGCCGCGGCCTGGGTGTGGGCGGCATCGGAGCTGCTCACGTACAGCTTGTCGAAGCCGTACTGCTCCTTGATCTGATCGAGAAGGGCGGCGGCGTCCTTGACCCAGTAGCCAACGTGACCGCTCATTCGGAAGGAGTACATGTACTTCTCAGGATCCTCGCCCACTTTCTTGTTCCAAGCCGGAGTCCACGTGCCCGTGGCGACGACGTTGGGCACCTTGTACTTCGCGTAGAGATCGAGGAGGGCCATGCTGCACTCCGACATACTCGGCCCGCCGGTCACGGCATCCACCTGCTTCTCGAGCAGCAGCTTCTCGACCGTGAGCAGCACGTCGCTGGTGGGCACACCGGGCTCTTCGTCCCGAGTGTCGACGATCTCGAGTTTGATGGGGACCTTCTTGCCGCCGATATCGACTCCACCGGCAGCGTTGATCTCTTCGGCAGCGAGTTTGGCCGACTCCTCGCTGTTCTGACCATAGATGGACGCCCGCCCGACGGTGATGCCGATGACGAGGGCATCCTCGTCCGCCGACCCCCCGTTGGATGAGCCGCAACCGGTCAGGAACACCCCGACCAGCGCCACAGACACGACAATGAGAACGAGAAAGGCTTTCTTGACGTAAGAGTCACACGACAGTCGGGACTTCATGAGATTCCCCCCGGAATTTCGCACCTAGACACGCGTACGAGGCGCAAGACCCGAGGCGGACCCCGCCGGGCGGAACCTCCCCGCCCCATTCCCACAGCCGCACTCATCCATACCACTCGGGGTTCCGAACCGGGACTTCCGCAGGCGCGTCGAGTCGTGGGCGCAGGTACCCCCGAGGCTGATGCCAGGAACTGCAGAGATGCGAACGCTTCCCCCACGTGCGTGCTCTCTTCCCCAGAAGTGTACAATCCTGGACGTCTGGACACATCCTAGGACGGCGTTGTATAAATGTCAATATGAAGTGAACCGGGTTCCGAGGCCGCTTCGCGGAGGGGGTGTTGCCATCATGGTAGCTCGAAGTGCCCTTGAATCTGCCGAGCCGGTACGGCACGCGCCGGAGATGCCATGATCACTTCCCAGCAACGCTATACCACTCGACCTTTCGCAGACGCGCTGAATGAGTTGCTCGAGAGGAGAGGATCGGGCACCGACACCAGAGTCAACCTGGGCGAGTTCCTCCGGCGAGTGGAAGGTTGGCGGGAGGGCACCCTGCGCAAGCAGATCGCCTCGGAGCGCACGCTCCAGGCCGAGGCGGTGAAAGCCATCGCCGAAGCCCTGAACGTAGCCCCTGAATACTTCCTCGAATACCGGCGGCACCAGATCAACCAAGCCGTGCAGGTTCACCCTGAACTGGTCGACCTCGTCTACGACCTTCTCGTGAGTCGGGCAAGATCAATCGAGGCCATGACCGTGCCCTTCGTCACCACCGCCCTCGACTTGCTCGTGGACGGCAAGGACATCGACGCAGGCATGGCCTCCAAGGTGCTCGAGATGATCATGGAGGGCAAGGTCTCCGACGTGCAGGCCACCGCCTTCCTCACCGCCCTGCGCACCAAAGGCGAGAGCGCAGAGGAGATAGTGGGCTTGGCGCGTACCATGCGCAAGTACGGAACACCGGTGGACCTGGGGCCCGGAGTCGACGCCCTCGACATCGTGAGTACCGGCGGTGACCACCTAGCTTCTTTCAACGTCTCCACGACCGCCTCATTCGTCGCCGCGGCCGCGGGGGTGGTCATCGCCAAACACGGTAATCGAGGCCAGACCTCCCGGGCCGGCGCCGCCGACCTCCTTCAGGGCCTCGGCGCCCGGATCGATCTGCCTCCCCAAGCCATCGCTCAATGCGTACGTGAGGTGGGCTTCGGTTTCATGTTCGCGCCGCTCCACTACAAGGCCACCCGTAATCTGGCAACCGTGCGGCGCATCCTCGGCATCCGTACCATCTTCAACTTCCTCGGCCCCATCCTCAACCCTGCGGGTGTGAAACGCCAACTCACAGGTGTGAGCGAGGCACGTTTCGTGCCGGTGCTGGCGGAGGCGCTGGCGCAGATGGGTTCCACTCACGCCATGCTGGTTCACGGTGAGAACGGCCTCGACGAGATATCCATAAGCGGCGACACCCTGGTGGTGGAGGTCAAGAACGGCGTGTGTGGCGCCCCCTTCGTCATCAATCCGGAGATGTTCGGGCTGGAACGCTTTCCCTCGAAGAGCGTCTTCGGCGGAAGCTTGAACCGGAACGTGGAGATCACCCGGCGGGTACTCGCCGGAGAGCCCGGACCACCTCTCGACATTGTGCTCCTGAACGCCGGTGCGGCCATCTACCTGGCCGGCGTCGCAGCCGACATCACCGAGGGTATTGAAAAGGCCCGTGAGGCGGTTCTCGCCGGCAAGGCCTGGGACAAGATGGCGGCGTTCGTGGAGTGCACCCACACCAGCGAGGCGGGCGCGACCGACGAGGCTTGGAGCGAAGCGGGCACCGCCACGTAACGCCCTCTGCCCAACGAATCATAGCCGCCGCGCCATGATGTACCATGAGGCCATGGCAGTCGGCACGCGGAGGTTGTACATGTCGCAGCAAGACACCTTCCAGCTCAGGTTCGAGGCAGTCATCCAAGGTGCTCGCCTCATACTGGAGCAGAAGCCCTTTGCCGAGTCCGCCCGTGTCATTTTCGACCACTGTAGAAGAATGACCGGGGCCGTATCCGGCTATGTTGCTCTGCTGAGCGCGGACGGCAGTGAGAACGAGGTGCTCTTTCTCGAACCGGGAGGGCTTCCGTGTAGTGTCGACCCGGGGTTACCGATGCCGATAAGAGGCTTGAGAGCCTCAGCCTACTACACGCAGAAAGTGGTATACGACAACGACTTCATGCACAGTCGATGGGCACGATATATGCCCGAAGGTCACGCTGCTTTGCGCAATGTAATGTTCGCCCCACTTGCCCTTGAAGACCGGACGGTCGGGATAGTTGGTCTGGCCAACAAGCCCACCGATTTCACCGACGAGGATGCGGACATCGCACGTGTCTTCGGCGATTTGGCTGCTATCGCACTCCAGAACAGTCGTAACGTGGAGAAGATCACAGAACACGCAGAGAAGCTTGAGCGGGCAATGGCTGAAATCAGGACTCTCCAGGGAATCATCCCCATCTGCATGTACTGCAAAGAGATTCGAGATGATGAAGGGTACTGGATGCAGCTGGAGAGGTATCTCTCAGAACACTCCCACGCACAGTTCAGCCACAGCATTTGTGACAAGTGCTTGGAGAAGTACCACCCGGAGCTCAAGGATTCCTGACGAGAGTGCTGATCGAGACGGCACCCCCCGCTCTGAACAGCGCCCCGTGCTCGCTTGTTGCCCGCAGCGCACGAGGCCGGCCGCGGACTTTCTGCTGACTCGCGCCCTCGCTGCTTGCCAAGACTCACAACCCGCTGTATTGCGGCCCTGGAGGACACACGTGGCCACAGTCGATTGGCACATCACAAGGCACCGTTCCGACGGAAGAAGTGAAGACGAAGCCGATCCAGTGGTGGTGGAGTTGCCCCTGGAGATCGTGGTGAACGGCTCGCCGCTCGTGGCCCTCATGCGCCTTCCCGGCATGGACAAGGAGCTCGCCGTGGGCTTCTGCCTCACCGAGAAGGTGATCGAGTCGGTGGAGCAGATCACTCTGCTGCACGGCTGCAAGAAGCTGGAGGAGGCCGACGCCCGAGGGGAAGGACCGGGCGAGCTGGGTGGAGCCGGGCGCGACCCCATCGACGCCGGGAGCGTCATCCTCATGCAGGTGGAACAGCCGAAGGGAGAGAAACGCTTCGCGGGAGCATACGTGGTGAGAACCGGCTGCGGAGGTGCCGACCTCTCCGCCGTGGCCGAGTTCAATGAGGAACCCCTCACCTCGCATCTGCGCGTGGAGGCACGAGTCGTGCGCAGGCTGGCCCGGGCGCTGAGCAGCCGTCAGAAGATCCATCCGGTCACCAGAGGCACCCACGCCGCCGGCATCGTCACCCCAGACGGCCGAGTGATAGCCGTAGCCGAAGACGTGGGACGCCACAATGCACTGGACAAAGCCGTGGGGTGGTGCGCTCTCGAGGGAACACCGCTGAAAGACAACATCCTCGTCATCACCGGACGAGTAAGCTACGAGATGGCGCTCAAGGCCACGAGGGTGAAGATCCCCGTGCTCGTGTCGATGGCGGCACCCACCTTGCTGGGGCTCCGCCTTGCCGAGAAGGCCGGACTCACGGTGGTCGGCTTCGCCGGACGTCAACACTTCAACGTCTACACGCACAAGGAGCGCGTCGTCGGCTGAACCGGAGGCAGGCGGGCGCAAGGCGGCGCCCTCCCCAACGCGACCACCCACTGCCGCCCGGCACGACGCCACGACCCGCAACCGCCCAGCGCAAAGCGGCGCCGCCCGACACGACGCCACGAGGCACCACCACGGTTCAGAGGCGGGCGGAACGGGTATCTGCACCGTGGAGATAGCAGTCCACCCTGCCCGGCCCCCGGGCGGTGGTCCCGACCAGACCAAGAGGAGGTACCCCGTGTTTCACGTGGACGAGGAGTGGTCACGCGTGCACGTGGGAGCGTCGGCGGGTGCCTTGGCCCTCGAGGGCGTCACGAACCCATCTCACCATCCGGTGCTCGAGGCCGAGAAAGCCGCGCTCGAGGAATCCCTGCGCAGCCGTTTCGCCGGTGATGACCGGCGTGACATCGCGGAACTCCCCGTCTTCCAAGCCTACGCCGCCTACTACAAGCGTTTCCGCAAGACGTACCAGGTGCAGGCCCAACTCGAGTCGGTGGCGCTCCGGGGCAAAGCGATACCCCAGGTGGGTGCCCTGGTGACTGCGATGTTCATGGCGGAACTCAAGAACGGCATCCTCACCGGCGGACACGATCTGGATACACTCGCACTACCGGTGCGGCTCAAGGTGTCCACGGGCGAGGAGACCATGACGCTCCTCAACGACCGGGAGCAACAGCTCAAAGCGGGCGACATGTATATGGGCGACCGCACGGGAGTCATCTCCGACGTCCTATACGGATTGGAGAAGCGCACCATGATCGGTCCCGCCACGACCAAGGTGTTCTTCAGCATCTACGGGGTGCCGCCGATACCGGCGCAGACCATCCGCAGCCACATAGACGATATCGTGGAATACATCCGGGTCTTCTCCCCCCGAGCAGATGTGGTGCTGAAAGAAGTGGTGGGATAACAGGACCACCCCCCATCTCACGCGAGCGAGCGCAACACGCGGAAGATCGCAACCATCGCCTCGGTATCGCGGGCGCAATAGGCGAGCATGTTGCGCCGCAGGTCTTCTTTCGCCCCCCCGTCTGGGAGCAGACGCAGGTCCCGGAAGGCACGGGCTGCCGCCGTGCCCTCCTGAATGGCAAGCTCGCCGTAGCCCACACCCGGGCATAGGGCCGGCAGCACCCTCTTCAACGAGAAGCTGCCGTGGAACTCGGGGTGATACACATGATCCGCCACCAGGGGCAGGAGGTCGACGACTCGATTCTCGACTCCATGGAGCCCGGCGGAGAGGTCGGGATAGAGGGCAGCGAGCTCACGCAGCCGCCCACGCTCGAAAGGCGCATGGTACACGACTATCGAGCCCCCTGAACCCAGGCGGGCAAGCAGAGACTCCGCCACCTGCCGTCGGGGGTCGCCGCGTCCGTCGGCCAGGAAAGCAGCGGCGTCGAGTGTTCCCTCCGCCTGGAGACAGTGATCGGACCACTGGAAGACCACCTGCTCATAAGGGTGCGTGCCGGGAAACACGGGCAGAGCCGGAGCCCAACTCTCGAAGTCGAAGAAATGCAAGGGAAAGGCGAGCCCGGCAAGCGCCTTGCTGAGACCCTCATCGACAACCAGCCGGCCGGACTGCACCGACTGCAGGTGTCGGAGATGCCGTGCTGCGCGCGACCCGCGAGTGAGTAGGGCGAAGGCCTCAGGGTGCGTGTATTCGTTGATGGCGCGCGCATCCAGCACTCCCGCCTCGATGAGGAGCTCCCAGGCCTTCCGTGCACGGCCGAACTCCGTGACCGGGTACAGAGGCCCCCGTGGCTCACAGAACGAAGCGCAGTACTCGCAGGCACCCCGGCAGGCGTTCTCGCTCAGCCTGAAAGGGGGTTCGGTTTTCGCCAAGAGGGCGCGTATGGTCCGCAGGTTGCCGGGAAGCTCCGTGGCCGCATGGGCCCGCGAGGCCGCGGTCATGTCCACGCGCCGGAACAGCTCGACCGGATCGTAACTCTCGCCCCCCGGATGCACGTACCCACGATCGAGAAGCATGAGGTAGGCGCGGGAGACCGCCAGGCCGCACGCTTCGAGCACGTGCACCTGGACGCCGATATCGGCCGCATACCGGCCGTGATGCTTCTCCGCATCGGTGCCTGACTTGACTTCGGTGAGCTCCCACGAGCCGTCTGCAAGCCGCCGAAGGATGTCGGCCCGAACCAGTATGTGGTCATGAACGAAGGTGGCCTCGTAGAGAAGCCCGCACCCCGCCTCGAGAGCCGCGTGCGTCGCTCGAAGGGCGGCTTTCATGTCACTGCCGTCGGCTCCCGCTTCGATGAGCACACCTCCGCTGAAGTACTCCCGGGCCAGTTCGCCAACCCGGGTGCCGGTCTCCAACCGGTCACGCTGCTCGGCGGACCACTCGCCATAGGAACCGAAGCGCGCCGGAAAGGAGCGCAGGTAGCCCTGCACGGGACACTCGAGAAAGCTCGTGTAGCGGGACTTGGACAATCGGGGAACCGCCATCGTCTGCCACCTCCTGAGCCGGTACCTCCTACGGCCAGCCTACCTGGTACTCAGTGTAGCGGTAGCCGCGGATGTAACTCCCTCGCTCGTCACTGGTGGCGGCAAGGGCCGCCACTCGGCCGGCGGGCGCACCCCCTCCGATACAGATGGACCCGATGGCTGCGCGGCTCGGGTCTCGAAACCCCCCAAGTACATGTAGGTGAAAGCGGTGAGCGCCGCAGGTGACAACGTGAATGTCAGAGTTCCTCTGGCCCTGCTCCGAGCCGGGCTCAAGCTGACGGCTCCCATACCCCAGCCCGCCATGAAGCAGATCAGCAAGTCCCTGTCCGACCGGGGTATGTCCCTCGACTTGGTGAACTTCAAAGCCTCCGCCCTCGAAGAACTGATTGAATCGTTGGGGGAAATGGAAATAATCGTTGACAACGCGGCAAACGGGATAATGTCCACGTCTAGTGCGCCTAGAGAATCCTCGGACCACGGAGGCAACAGATGGACCAGCAACAGCCCCCGCCTTCCTCCCCGGGCGCTCCTCCCCCCACGGGGGAATCAATGCCTCCGCCTGTTGCGCCCCCGGCGGTGATCTACCCCCTCTCTTTCAATGTCGACTACCCGGACAGGCCCCTCAACCGTCTCTCCAGTGCCCTGCGCTTCCTGTGGATCATTCCCATCGGCGTGATTGCGGCGTTGGTCGGCTCGGGCACGATCTCTCTGGAGGGAGCACAGTACTCGTGGTCGTGGGCGGTGGGAGGCGTGCTCTTCCTCCCGGTCCTTCTCATGCTCTTGTTCCGCCAGAAGTACCCACGCTGGTGGTTCGATTGGAACCTCAACCTCACTCGGTTCCTCGCGCGCGTAGGAGCCTACGGGATGCTGCTCCGCGACGAGTACCCCTCCACCGACGAGGAGCAGGCCGTGCATCTGGATGTTGCCTATCCGGACGCCACGCAGCTCAACCGTTGGCTGCCGCTTGTGAAATGGCTACTCGCCCTCCCCCACTGGTTCCTCCTCTGGTTCCTCTGGCTCGCGGCCTTCGTATGCGTGGTACTGGCTTGGTTCGCCATCCTGTTCACGGGCCGGTATCCCCGCGGTCTCTTCGACTTCGTGGTGGGAGTCGAACGCTGGTCACTCCGGGTCTCAGCCTATGCGTTGCTCCTGGTCACGGACCGGTATCCGCCGTTCTCGTTGTCGTAGCCGGCGTCTGCGACACCACCTCCGGGGGGCCTGGGGGGCCGGGGGGGGGGGGCCCCCCCCCCCCCCCCCAGGCCCATAGCGACTCGCACCCCTCATGGCACACCACCCGCAGCACTGACGACCTGCTACCGCTCTGGTACAATGGCTTCCGATTAGATACGAAACCCTTGTGCAGCCGGACGCCCCTGCGTCCACTCTTCACAGCGCACCTCACAGGCATTCCCTCATCAGCCCTTCAACGTACCTGCACCCGACCAAAGGCAGAGGCATGAAGAGAGACACTACTCGCCCGAGCCCCGCAGCCCCCCTACCGGCCACCGTCACCATCAAGCAGACCACCCGACACCCGCTGTCGGTGACCATCCTCCTCACGATAATGGCCCTCGCTCTTCTCGCTGCTTTCCCGTCGGCGGCGAACGCACAGCGATTCGACGACGTGCTCCCCTCCAACACCGCCTACGCCGCTATCGAGTCGCTGGCCTCGCGAGGGGTCATCAGCGGAGGCAAGGACGGCCTTTTCCGACCCAACGACGCGCTGGCCCGCGCTCAGGCAGCCAAGATCCTTGTGGGCTGGAAGGGCCTGACGCCGGCCTCCTCGACAAAGAGAACCTTCACCGATCTCGACGCCACCTACCGCGCGTACGTGGAGACGGCAGCCGCTCAAGGCTGGGTACGCGGCTACTCCACCGGGGCCTTCAAACCATACAACTCACTCACCCGCGAACAGATGGCCATCATTGTCGTCCGCGCCTTGGGCAAGGAGCCCGACGCCATCAAGTTGAGCGCCGAGCAGGTGAAGAAGGCTTTGGCCGCCTTTGTCGACAGAGACCGCATCTCCGCCTCAGCCCGTCCTTATGTCGCGCTCGCGGCAGGCTGGGGACTCTTCGCCGGCGACCACACCGGGCGCATGAGGCCGACAAGTCCCATCACGCGGGCGCAGTTCTGCGTGGTGCTCTTCCGAGCCGATGCCCGTCTCACCCTCACGGCCAACCGGCAGGCGCTCGCCGCCTTCATGGACACCTACCTCTTCGGGCCCCGCAACAGTCCCATCACCGGCGAGATGGTGCTCCAGAACACCGAGTGGTACGGCATCCCACCACTTCCTCAGCTGGTGATCCTGGCCGCAGAGACGGCCCTCGGCGATCCGAGATACGGAGGCGAACTGGCCCGCAACTACAACTTCGGCTGCTTGAAGTACGGCAGAACCGACACACCTTGGGGTGAGTTGTCCAACGGCAAGATTTCGGTAGCCGACGACGATTGGTACTCGTTCCCCGACGCCCAGACAGGCATGATGGCCTTCGGGCGTTATCTGAAGGCCGGAGTGCGGGGCCACTACGTGGGTCCGCTCACCGCCAACCCACCGGATTGGCGTGAATTCGCCCGCGTCTACTACGGAGAACACGTGCGCGGCTTCGACCAGTACCTGGTACGCCTGAAGGATTACGAAAACACGTATCGCGCCCTGGCGGCGGAGCACGGTCTCACCATCTGAGCAGACAAGCATGGCTTGACCATCCGCACAGCGGCGGGGAACGGTGGAAATGGAGGCGGGCGCCTATTGCGCAGGCGCGTCCCGCGGCGGACAATGTCCTGCGAATACCGGATGACGCTGAATACCCGATGACGCCCTTACTTGCGCAAGAGAAAGCACCCCGCTATGCCGAATACGTCACAGGATACACACCACCACTCCAGCAAGGACAGCGACATCAGCTTCGCCACTGCGCTGGAAGCAGCCCGGCAACGTATCGCCACCGCGTACGACCCGCGCCTTCTCAATGACGCCGGCCACCGTCTGATCGACGCGCTGGCCGCGCACCTCGAACGGGCGCAACACTCAGAGGGCGCGGTACTGCCCTGGGCCGACCCTGGAACCGCCGTCCACGATGCAGCAGAGATGCTACGCCAAGGCGGCGGCAGTGAAGAGGACGTCGGCGCAGGGCGGATGGGCAGAGCCCGCGGCGGTCGCAACACTCGCGGCGACTCGGGTGGCGCGCCCGCCGACGGCCTCGACGGCAACCCCAAGAGTAGCGGCCGCGGCGAACCCAGCCGCGACGACTCACCCGTCGACCTCCCCATCCATTTCGCAGAGCTCGTTCAGGAGATGCTCGCGCGTGGCCTGAACCTCCACGACCCCCGCTACGTCGGCCACCAGGTGCCGGCACCCGTTCCTCTCGGCGGCCTCTTCGACGCCGTGGGTTCCGTGACCAACCAGGTGATGGCCATCTACGAGATGGGCCCCTGGTCCACCGCGGTCGAGCAGGCCATGATCCGGGAGCTGGGCGAGGCCATCGGCTGGCCACCCGGCACCTTTGCCGGCGCGGTCACCCACGGCGGATCCCTCGCCAATCTCACGGCACTTCTCACCGCCCGGAATCTCGCCGTGCCTGACGCTTGGGAGCGGGGGCTCGCAGGCCGTGGCGCCCCTCCCGTCCTCCTGGCCCACGCCGATGCCCACTACAGTGTGGCCCGCGCCGCCGGCATCCTGGGCCTGGGCAGCCGGCAGATCGTGCGGGTGGGGTTGGATACACGCGGACGCATGGATCCGAAACAACTCGACGGCGAGCTGACCCGTCTGCGCGCCGAGAATCGGGCGATCGTGGCCGTGACCGCCTGCGCCTGCGCCACTCCCACGGGAGCCTTTGACCCACTCGAGGACATCGCCGATGTATGTGCCGCCCACGGAGTCTGGCTGCACGTCGATGCCGCTCACGGTGGCGCCGCTGTCCTGAGCGAACGTCACCGCCACCTGCTGGCCGGGCTGGAGAGGGCCGACAGTGTGGTGTGGGACGCCCACAAGATGCTCTTCGTCCCCAGCCTATGCGCCTTCGTCTTCTACCGTGACGCACGTCATCGCTTCGAGGCGTTCCACCAAGACGCACCGTACCTGTTCGACCCGGCCGCCCCCGGCTTGGCCGAATACGACAGCGGCATGAAGACGGTGGAGTGCACCAAGCGGGCGGCGGCCTTCGGGCTGTGGGGAGTGTGGACACTCTTCGGGAGACAGCTGTTCGCCGATCTCGTCGATGTCACCTTTGCGTTGGGGCGCACCTTCTACGAGAAACTGCGCGCCGCTCCCGACTTCGTCCCCCTGCATGAGCCACAGTGCAATATCGCGGTCTTCCGCCACGTGCCGGCGGCGCTTCGCGGGGCCGGGGCCGAGGAGATAGGCGACTTCCAGCTCGAGCTGCGCCGCCGTGTCATCGAGTCGGGCGAGTACTACCTCGTACCCGCCAAGTATGAGGGCATAGGCGCCCTACGGACCACGCTCATCAACCCCTTGACCACTCCGGCCCACCTCGACGGTCTGCTCGACACGCTCCGCCGGCAGGGCCGGCTGATACTCGGCGGCTGACGGTTGGGTCGTCCACAGGCGGTGCGCACGCGCGTTATCTTCATGCGGAAGAACGGGTATAGCGCGACAAGAGCGCACAGCCGGCCCCATCAGGAGAAGACACATGCCCGCCTCGATGAGTGGTGAAGCACTGAAGGAAGACATCATCCGGTTCTGCATGGAGAGGGGCGCCGATATGGTCGGCTTCGCACCCGTCGAGCGCTGGGACGAATTCGACGAAGTCCCTCCGGAGTTTCGCCCCAAGGCCCTCTTCCCCCAGACGCAGACGGTCATTGTGATAGGGATGTCGATGCCGCTACCCGTGGTCGAGACCACACCATCGGCATTACACAAGGAGCTGTACGAAGCCACCAACTCCCAACTCGACGGCTTGGCGGTCGCTCTCACCCGCCACTTGAACCGCAAAGGGCATGCCTCCTACCCTTTCCTGCGGGATGTCTACACCACCATGGCCGCGCTCCGGGAGAACAACCGGGCCGCCTTCGGGCACGTGCCGGCGGCTGTGTACGCGGGCTTGGGCACCGTGGGCATGAACCGATGCGTCCTCACTCCCGAATTCGGCCCCCGCGTGCGGTTCGTCTCCGTCTTCACCGAAGCCCAGATCCCCGGCGATCCCCTGCAGCCCGAGGAGCTCTGCATCACGTGCGAGGTGTGTGCCTCACTGTGTCCCAAGCAGGCCATCCGGCCGCGCGAGGACCGGGTGCCCGGCGACTTCGACGACCTCGCCTGCTTGGAGATGGCCGAGGAGTTGGTCAAGAAACGGTGCTTCCCCTGCGGCATCTGCACGAAGGTCTGCCCCATCGGTAGAGATCGCTCCCTCTACAAGAGCAAGGGGAAGCGAAAGAAGTACGAGAAGGAGAGGGTGGCCCTCGCTGAAGACCCCGATGCCCCTGAATACCGCTCATGGACCCACGTCCGCACGTACGGCATTGCCCACGCACGCAAAGATACCGGGGAGAAGAAGTAAGCCCATGAATCGTTTCGACACGTTCTGCAGTGCCTTTCAAGACATGCTCACTGCCGTGGAGGGCATCCCGCAGAGAATCGACCGCGGGAGTGAGCTGGTACGGGAGCTCCTCTCCCAACCGGACTGGTTCTTCGACTACTGTGCGCAGCTCATCGCCGATCCGGCCCGCCTCAAGAGCCTGAAGCCGGGCATCTGGCCCAACGAGTACCTGCTCCACCGCAGCCCCGACAAGTCCTTCTCGGTGCTGGCCTACATATGGCAACCCGGAGATGCCGATACCATCCACGACCACGGTTCCTGGGGCATCGTCGGCACCATCATGGGGAGCCTCAGGGAGAAGAAGTACGAGCGCCTGGATGACGGCACCCGCGAGGGATACTGCGAGCTCAGGGAGTCGGCGAGCTCTGTCTTCGGCCCCGGCGAGACCACCTTCGTACTCCCTGTCAACCAGGGCCTTCACGCCATGGACAACACCACCGACGAGATTGCCGCGAGCCTCAACGTATACGGCCGGAGCATCGCCCGTGGATACACCCAGTTCTTCGACCCGGGCGCTCACACCGTGACTCGAGCCTATCCACCCCGCACGGTGAAGGAACTCCTCGCCGTTACGGCCCTTGCCGCCCTCGATCCCACGCGAGCGGAGCACGTCCTCGGGGAGGCGCTCGACGCACCCCGGCCGGCGGCCGTGCGGGAGGAGTATGAAGCGGCGCTCAAGCGGCTTGAGCGCTGAGCACCCGCGGAAAGGCGCCAACAAGAGCGGAGGGAGCGGCGTGCTTCTCAGCGACGGACCCGCTCTTGACCTCGGGGACCAAGAGTTGGACTCGGCTCGGGCGACAGAGTCGACTTCGCGATCATCGGCGCCCGGCGGCCGCGTCTCAGCCGTCGTGGCGGAAGGTCTCGCGGTGGCCGATCTCGCACACCAAGAACTGAGCCCGCGAAATCTCGTCGAAGTAGACTCGTATCCTCGAGCCTTGGTCGTCCGTCATCTTGAGGTGCTGTAGACCCCTGTACTTGCGCCCCTTGTAGTCGTAGAAGTCCTTGCGGTACCGATCCTTGGTCTCACCCGATTCGGTGGGGGCATACGCGTCGCCGAACGTCTCCGTCAAATCCGGTGGAGTCCTGCCGTCCACCTCCGCGAAGGCTCGGTTCCGAGCGAAATCCCCGAGTTGCTCAAGCAGGTCGTGCAGCTGCTCCAGTCCTCGAGCGGTGAGCGTCGGCCTGATCTTGCGCCCGCTGGACTTGGCATCGTCGTGAACGACGAGGAAGGTAGACCACTTCCTGTCGATGCTCTTCAGCACCTCGTTCATGCTCCTGAAACGGGGTCCCTGTTGCGGTGTGTCATCACCCGCGGAAGGAGGGTGCACGACCTCTGTCCTCTCCAGACCCCGTACAACCGCCTTCCAGGATTGAATCTCTTCTCGCGCCGACGTAATCCGATCCTCGTAGTCCCTGATGGTGCTCTCGATGGCGGTCACCTTCTCGTGTAACTCCCAGGCACTCACGATCTCATCACACCGGGAACGGACGTCTGCGGGAAGAGGAAGGTCGCTCTGCATGTACTTCAAGCGCGAGAGGATCGCCCCCCTGATCTCCTCGGTCGCAAGCGAGCCTCTTTGCCCGCCCTCCCGGCGCAACTGCGCAATGACCGGCCCGGTGACCTGTTCCTCCAGCGCGGCATCGGTCACATTCGCGGCGGCGCAGGCGGCCGTCACCGACCGCGCCACCTTCTTCCCGTCGAAAGGTTCGAACTCGCCATCCTTCTTGACTACGTAGACGGGGCGCCACTCCGCCGCCAGTTCGCGGATGCGGGCACATGCGTCGTCGAGGCTGTGGACGGGAGTCTCGGGGTGAACCAGAGCATTGAGAGTGGAGTTGTGTATCCGATTCTGGTCGACGAGCACCACCGGCTTGCCCTGTTGACTGGCCCGCACGATACCCAGAATGGTGCCGACCGACTCCTTCCACATGTTCGCCAGCACGACATCGCACACCTCCAGCTTGGCTATCTCCCTGGATACCGCCCGGTCATCGGCCCAGTCCGTGGGGTCTTCAAAGTCAAACTGCTTCCCCAGCTTCAGTTTGACCTCGTCACGCCACCACGTCTTCTGATCATCGTTGCACCCGGTGATAGGGCCCGCCAGGTAGATTCGCAGTCTCGCGGCCATGGATCACCCCCGCTGTCATGGCGACCGTGGTTCCAGCATACCAGCAGGGCGTGGGGTTCCCGAACCGAGTGCACTGTGCGGAGTTACTGGGTCCGGCTCACTGCACCGGGCTCACCGGGCTGAGTTTCCTTCCGCGCGGGACGCAGCGACGTCCTCGGATGGCGTAGCGGCGGCACCACTCTCGCCGGGAGCGGAGCCGGCGTCATCTTGACACAGCGCCAGTTCGCTCTCGGGATCGAACACGTGCATGCGATCCGTGTCCACCACCAAACTCAAGTCCTGATCGGCCCGTGCGTTGGTGCGCGGATCGACCCTCGCCAGAAAGCGATAGTCACCTGCGGTCAGGTGGAGGAACACCTCGTTGCCCATGAGTTCGGTCACCTCGACTTTGGCGGTGAGAGGGGCGGCGGAGATGCCTGCCGGTTGGAAGGCGGCGTCGTGGATATTCTCCGGCCGAACACCCAGCACCAAGTGCTTCCGCGCACACCGGGCCAACTCATCAGCCCGGTCGGCCGGTACCCCGATCTGGAACGGTCCGCTGTCAAGCAACAGACGCCCGTCGTCGGACTTGAGCTCCACCTCGAACAGGTTCATCGAAGGGCTCCCGATGAATCCGGCCACGAAGATGTTCCCCGGTCGTTCGTACAGCTCCTGGGGCGTGCCCACCTGCTGGATGATACCTTCGTTCATCACCGCGATACGGGTGGCCATGGTCATGGCCTCGACCTGATCGTGCGTCACGTATATGAAGGTGGTCCCCAAACGGTGGTGCAGTTTGCTGATCTCTGCCCGGGTGTTCACGCGCAGCTTCGCATCAAGGTTTGAGAGTGGTTCATCCAAGAGGAACACCGCCGGCTCACGCACGATGGCCCTTGCAACCGCAACCCTCTGTCGCTGGCCTCCCGAGAGTTGGCCCGGCTTCCGGGTGAGCAACGGCGCCACCCCCAAGAGTTCGGCCGCCTGGGTCACGCGTTTCTTGATCTCCTCTTTGGGCGTCTTTCTGAGCCGTAAACCGAAGGCGATGTTGTCAAAGACCGTCATGTGCGGATACAAAGCATAGGACTGGAATACCATCGCAATGTCGCGGTCCTTGCTCGGCACGTGGTTGACCTTACGGTCTCCGATGTAGATGCTGCCTTCGGTGATGGACTCGAGGCCCGCAAGCAACCGGAGGGCCGTCGATTTGCCGCAACCCGACGGCCCCACCAAGACGAGAAACTCTTGGTCGGTAACCTCGAGATGGAAGTCGTCGAGAGCAAGCACCTTTCCGAATCTCTTTGTGACGTGTTCGAAGTAGACGCGGGCCATCTGTGCTCCTCGTTCTGTTCCGTATCAGCCCTTCACGGCTCCGGCCAGGATGCCCTGCACGAAGTACCGCTGCAAAGCGAAGAAGACGATGAGGGGGAGGATCATCGACACGAAAGCGGCAGCCGTGAGCAGGTGCCACTCGCTGCCGAATGAACTCACCAAGTTGCTGATGCTGACCGTCAAAGGCGCCACCTGCCTGGATCCTCCCAGGTACACGAGGGCCACGAGCAGATCGTTCCACAACCAGAGGAACTGGAAGATGCCCAGCGCAGCCAAAGAGGGTACAGACAAGGGCAGCACGATGCGAAAGAAGGCTTTGAAGTGCGAGGCGCCTTCGAGAAACGCTGATTCCAGCAGGTCCTTGGGTAGAGCCACAAAGAAGTTGCGCAAGAGGAAGATGGCAAACGGCAGGCCGTAGGCCGTGTGGGCGAGCCACACTCCCAGGAAGGTCCCCGTGAGGTTGAGGCCGGCGAAGATACGCAGCACGGGAATGAGCGTCATCTGAATCGGCACCACCAAGAGGCCGACCACGACGAGAAACAAGAGGTTGCGGCCGGGTATACGCATCCACGAGAAGGCATAGGCGGCGAGGGCGGCCACGAACATGGTAATGAGGGTGGCCGGCACGGCGATGATGAGACTGTTCAGGAATCCTCGAGCCAAACCCTGAGCGGCCAGCACGTCGGCGTAGTTCTGAAGCGTGAACTGGAAGGGCGGGTTGAAGGCCGTCCACCATCCCGTGGAGGCGATGTCCGCCTTGGGCCGAAAGGAGCTCACCAGGAGGCCGAACCAGGGCACCATCCAGATCAGGCATACGACAATGATGACGGCATGAAGTGGACCCCGGGCAACCCTGCGCGCGATGCGCTCGGAGAGCTTCTCCGGAACCACCGGCTCCTCGAGCACCGCAGCCAGCGACCGACTGCTGTCGGGTACGGCACTCATGTTGCCTCCCTCCGGAAGCGACGGATGTTCAACAGCATGATGGGCACGATGGTGATGAGCAGCACCACCGCTATGGCACTCGCCCGCCCGAAGTTCCCGAACGTGAACATCTCCTTGAACATGCGGTTGGCGATGACGTCGGTGTTGTAGTTGCCGAAGGTCATGACGTAGACGAGATCGAAGACCTTGAGCGCGTTGATGGTGAGCGTGACGGCCACCACCACCACCACCGGCCTCAGCATGGGAAAGATGATCCGGCGGAACACCTGCCACTCGTTGGCTCCGTCCACCCTCGCAGCCTCGAGCACCTCAGCAGGAATCCCCTTCAGCCCGGCCGAGAGCACAATCATGGCAAAGCCGGTCCACATCCAGATGCCCGCCACGATGAGGGCGAAGTTGTTGACTCCCGTGTCCTGTATCCAGGGAATGGGATCTCCACCCAGGCTGGTGAAGATGGCGTTCACCACCCCGGTCTGGGTGAAGCCCGGCGGCCGGTAGATGTACATGAAGCGCCAGATGACGGCCGCGGCGGTGAAGGAAACGGCCATGGGCACGAAGATGAGCGCCTTGGCCACGGCTTCGTAGCGCACCAGGTTGGTGAGCACCGCGAGCACCAGACCCATGATGACGCTTACGCCCGTGAACAGCGTCAACCACAGCAGGTTGTTACGGAACACAATGAGGGTTTCCGAACTGGTGAAGAGGTGGACGTAGTTGTCGAGTCCGACAAACTGGGCCGAGGTGCGGTCGAAGAAGCTGAGATAGAGCGTTGAGAGCGAAGGGTAGACGAGAAACACAGCGAGCAGCACCAAGGCCGGAGCGACGAACATCCAGGCCGACAAGCGCACGGTCTTCAGTCTTCGCGTGAGCCGCTTGAGTAGGTGAGGTGCCTTCTCTTCGTCCACTGTTACCTCGAGTCGGACGACGTTCTTCGACGGGAAGCGGGGGGCTCGGGGGCGGAGGG
>Ga0334888_1002023_pt1 | contig 23570 bp, 15 predicted proteins | sample GraSluR1_MG_FD_207227 | JGI IMG/M metagenome (GOLD analysis project Ga0334888, IMG submission 207227) | Sludge microbial communities from methane-producing bioreactor in Wageningen University, Netherlands - Granular Sludge_3_08-R1 | ecosystem: Engineered > Bioreactor > Anaerobic > Unclassified ...
GACAGGTCTATAAAAAAACCATCCTGCTAAAGGATGGTCATGCCCCCAGGGGGAATCGAACCCCCGTTTTAGCCTTGAGAGGGCTACGTCCTGGGCCGCTAGACGATGGGGGCGTCTTGCGTTGACGTTGTATTTTAGCATAGCAGTTTTCGGCTGTCAATCAAGAGCCGTTCCTGCCGCGTACCACCACCCGCACCCCATTTTCGATGGGTTTGTCCGACACCAGCGTCAGATAACCGCCGCCACCAGCGCCTGAAAGTTTCCAGCCCAACGCCTGATTGCGATATTTATCAATCAAGCGCGCCACCGTAGGTGTCATCATATGAGGGAACATGGCGATCTGTGCTGCGAACGAAGCGAGGAAGTGTCGTCCGTAATCACCGACATCCTGCCGCTTGATCGCATCCCACACCCCGTCGGTGGCATCTGCCAGTCGTTTAGCACCATCCCGGGTGATGTTGGTATCACTCAACACCGCAAACCCATCTTCGCGCGGCCCCAATGGAATCAGGTAGAACAACGATTCGACAAAATCAAGCGATGCCTCATCATAAATTGATTCGATACGCGTTGGCCAGTATCCCCCCTCAAAATAAGCATAATTTAAACCCGGCATCGCCAGACCAATCGAATCCTGCGCCCCAGAGATCTCTTTGGTACCAGGCGGATTGTCATAGCAAAATAGAATTTTTGCGTTTTTCTCATAATCGCCAATCGGCAGGTGGTTACCCCACAATTCCTGGGCTGACCGGCGGGTACTGGATGCCATTCCGCTGCGTTCATTGAAATCGATGGTCGGCTCCAGAGACACTGTGATGACTGCGCCAGGGTAATTCTCAGACACCCAGGGCTGGTCCAGCCAGCCGCCGGCAACATCGATGCGGTATGGCAGGCGGCATTCTCCACGGATAGCTGTGGTTGACCGGGCCGCCAGCCCACTGTGCGGTTCACGGTGCAACACCACATACTCGATGCCCAGTTCTTCCATCAAGGCTTGCTTGGCAGGTGTATTGCCATCTTCATTAACAATGAACATGTCTGGCATTCTCTCGCGTAGGTCTGGCTCAAAATCCATATAGCCTGCGCCTTTCGAAATGAAAGCATCCTTCACACAAGCCACATTTTTCACCATGAAGAGGCGTTCCTGCTCATTGTTATAAGGCACACGGCCCTTTAAGTCGAACAGGGTTTGATCAGAACCCAATGCAACCACCAAATCTCCATGCCTGGCTGCCTGCTGGAAAAATTCGATATGGCCGCTGTGAAGCATATCAAAACAACCGCTGACGAATACTGTCTTTGCCATAGAAATACCTGACTCCTTCATTGTCTCTACGATAATTAGACAAAAATCATTATACCTGACATTACCCCCTACCTTTGGTACAATCATTGACGGCAGAAAGGTTGCAATGAAGAAGCAGAGAAGTTCATTTTTTATCCTACGATTTGTCTCACTGGCATTAATTTTTGCTGCCGTACTGCTGTTGGGCCTGGAACTGGTTACTTACAGCCGCATGCGCAGCACCTTGCCTGCTGGCTTAGAAATCGCAGGGGTCAAAGTAGGTGGTTTGACTCCCGAACAAGCTGCCAACCGCCTCAACCAGACCTATTCCACGCCCATTGAGGTAGCAATCGGCTCCACAACTTTCCAACTGTCACCCTCTGTGGTCGGATTTCGCCCGGAGATCGAGGCAATGCTGACCGCTGCTGACATGCAGCGCATTGAGACGCCTTTTTGGGCTGCCTTCTGGGATTACCTGTGGGGCACGGTCCGCCAACCTGATCCAATCCCGCTGCGTGCTACCTATTCACAGGAGCAATTACGGCAATATCTGGCCAATGATGTTGCCCCGCGTTATAACACCCAGGCAGAGGCCGTCATTGACATGAGTGGGTCAGGCAATTTTCTACCCGGTGTCCCCGGTATGGAGATCGATGTGGATGCGTCTGTTGCCTCCATCGAGGCAGCCTTATATGCCACTGAACAGCGCAGCGCCAGTCTTACGACGATCCGCATCGAGCCCCCGCGCCCAACCAAAGAGTATCTACACGCCCTGTTAACACGAAAAATAGAGCTGGCAAACTTTGACGGCATCGCTGAAATATATCTCCTTGACCTTAACACGCGCGATGAGTTGCATTTCGCACTGGAAAATGGCGAAGAGATTCCCCCGAATGTAGCTTTCACCGCTGCCTCCACCATAAAAATTCCCATCATGCTGTCCACCTTCATTGAACAGGAATTGCCTCTGCCTGCCAACGTTGATGCCAATGTGCAATCAATGATCGAGTTATCCGAAAATACACCCTCCGACAGCTTGATGGAGTTGATTGGTGGCAATTTGGGACCGCTGGTAGTGACCGAACATCTGCAAAATTTGGGCTTTGAAAACTCCTTCATTGCCGGTTACTTCTATCTGGGTGCCCCCCTCTTAGAACGTTATGATACCCCTGCCAACAGCCGCCTGGATGTCAATGTAAGTCCAGATGTTTACAACCAGACAACGGCAGCCGAAATTGGTATGTTGCTTGATGACATTTACCAGTGCGCCAACGGCGGTGGTACTTTATTGGCCCTGTACCCCGACCGCCTGACCTCCGGCGAGTGCCAAATTATGTTAAATTACCTTGCCCAAAACCGCATCGGGGTTCTCATCCAGGCTGGTGTGCCAGATGGCACCCGCGTCGCACACAAGCATGGCTGGATCACCGAATCCGACGGTTTGATCCATACCGTCTCTGATGTCGGCATAGTATATTCACCTGGCACCAACTACGTGGTATGCATCTTTTTATGGCATCCTGTTCAACTGGTGTTTGACCAGGCGAATCTTTTATTCGCCGACCTCTCGGCATCCATCTACAATTATTACAATATCAGCCAATAAACTACCAAAATCCCAGAGCTGTGCGAATGGTAGCAAGTAGATCTTCGCTCTCGATAGCCAGGGTAGCACAAATATCTTCCTGAGTGCCATACAAGATATCTTCTATGGCATTTCTATTATTGCTAAGCGCAGGATACCGATTGACCAGATCATCATATCGCTCCTTAATGCTGACCATTTGATTGCCTTTGGCCATCTTATCGGCAAAGAAGACCAGTTCGGCTTCACGCGTTGTAAATCGAATCGTCTCCGGATTCACTGGTACATGCTGCTGCACAATTTCTGCGACCTTCTCAAATCCCCTGTTGGCAATCTCTTCTGCTCCCCATATGCCATGCATTTCCGCCGGCCGGCCAGGGACTAACTTGTCGAGGTCATGCAGCAGTGCCGCCCGATGAGCCAGGATAGGATCAACGGCTTCACCTGCCATCATCAACTGGTGTGCCAGCCAGTAGGCGATGGCGGCGACCAGTTGCATATGATGCAGCAGAATAAATGTCTGATGCCCCTCCTGTAGCCAGGCAAAACATTCTTGTAACGTGGGGCGTGGTGTAGACAATTGGTCGACCAGCAGCGGCCATGTTTTGGCTTCAAATTGCTGTAAAGGCATCGGTCTGAATGAATATCCTTCTCCAAAAACAAAAAGCGCAGTCTGCCAGCCAGCCCGCCAGGCATTCACCACGTCCAGTTGGTAATCATCACCGATCATCAGCAGACCGCCAGGCTCCTCGCCCAATTCGTTCGCTATGTTCGTGTAATACCCTACATCATCTTTGCCATATCCAATTTCGGAAGGAAGAAATATATGCCCAAATGAAGAACTCAGATTCATCCGGTCCATAACGGCATGTACTTGTTCCAGTGAGGAATCTTTCGCATTTGTGGCAACCGATAACCGTCCATATTTGTTTGTCATCCACCCCACCGACTCTCGTGCGCCATCAATCAAACGGATTTCCAGCCAGTCGATCATCGGCCCATCATATTCACCAGTCACGTGGCACAGTGTATTGCCCCAATCAAGGCAAATTTTCTTAATCATGCCTCAATGATTACTTCCTGCCCCTGTACTGCAGCAGGTTTTCGCATAAAGCCTAATAACGGAATCGCCAACAGATTCACAACCCCCAGAACCAGGAACGTGAAGCGATAACCGGCAGCATCGACCAGCACCCCCGCCAGGCCTAAAGCAATACCGGTGCCAATGTTAGCGATCGCCATTAAAATGGCAAACATAGAGGCAGCGATACGCGAATCGGTAAATTGCATCGAGAGAGCGAAGAAAATCGTTTCATAATACCCAAAAGCAATCCCGAAGAACGGCACAATGATCCAGGCTGCCACGGGCGATAAAATCAACCCCAGCAATGTTGTGGCAGCAAATGACAACCACATGGCAGATATAACCGATTTACGTACCCCCAACTTTGGATTGATTTTTCCCCCGATCCATCCTCCGGCGATCACCCCTACCCCCCACAAAGAAATTAACAAGCTGGTCGGTCCCACATCCAAACCGAATTCTGTTGAAATGGCCGGCGCAACAATTTCATAAGCGCCATAGAGGCAAAACGAATACAACGCGCCTAACAGAGCCAGGCCGATGACATATTTCTCCTTGAATGCGCCAAACGCCGCCCAATTGAAAGAGGTATCAGCTGTGCGTTTGGTTTCTTTCATGTTCGTCAAAACAAACGGCAGCGGTAATAACGTGATCAGTGCCAGTACAAGGAACAGAAAATTCCACCCCATTGCTTGCGCAATAAATCCTAACCCGCCAATAATCACCGTTCCCAAAGCACGTCCGGAAACCATCACCGCCTGCACAGTGCCTTCTTCTTCCACAGGTGTGATGTCCAGCGCATAACCATCGGTACAGGTATCATACAATGCCATACCTGTCATCAACAAAAAGGCTGCCGCTGCATACAATCCGAAATTTTCCGCAGGATTGACCGAACTGAAGACAGCCAGGATAGCAGCCTGCAACACCAAACCAATCACGATATACGGTTTACGGTGTCCAAATCCTAAGAAATTCACCTTGTCACTGAGCATCCCCAGGAAAATCTTCAGAATAAAAGGCACCATCGCGATCGTGCCGATCATTCCCGCCTGCGTCATGGTCAATCCTGAAGAGAGAAAATAAATGGCATTCAATGCCCCGAAATAGCCCATGATGCTGCCCTGGGCGAAATATAACAAACCAAACATGATATAACGCGGGATGCTGATTTTGGTCTTCATTGGCACTCCTGTGATTAACCAATCCACCTAAGTATAAAACTTTTTTGGCTCATGGGAAGGTGTTATCGTCCCTCGTCCTTAAGCATTTTACTGTTACAATAGTATTCAACTATAATACATGCAATTCAATAGAGCATTTCAACACCGAAATATAAAAAATATGGAAATGAACCCATGGTGTATACTGAAAAAACAACCTTTTTAGATATCCCCCTTGTCAAATCTTCTACATACCTGACCGTTGAAAAATTACTCATCATCCTGATCATATTGCTGGCGATCTTCAGCCGATTTTACCGGGTGGATCATCGAGTCATGTCACATGACGAAGTTAACCACGTTGTGCCTGCCTATGACCTCTACCAGGGATTGGGATACCGCCATGACCCGGTAACCCATGGCCCGCTGCAATTCCATTTATTGGCCGCCTCCTATTTCATCATGGGCGATAATGACTTCAGCGCACGCGTCCCGGCAGCTCTGTTCAGCGTGGCCGCCATTGTTTTCGTGCTGTTTGCCTTTCCACGCTATCTGGGACGTAAAGGAGCCTTGCTGGCAGGCCTCTTTTTCTTGATATCCCCCTATCTCCTCTATTATGGCCGCTATACCCGCAACGAAGCCTTCATTGAGTTATTTGCCGTGATGATGTTGTATGCAGTGCTGCGTTACATAGACAAACGTGATAACGCCTCGCTAATTTTGTTAACCATCACATCTGCCCTGCATTTTGCCACCAAAGAAACTGCCTACATCTACACTGCTCAGATGATGATCTTCCTCGCCATCTACCTCTTCCTGCGCTTATTGAAAACACCTGCCTGGAAATCTAAAATCCATCAGCGCAACTTTTTGTTGTTTTCCATTCTTGCCATCCTGTTGTTCGTAGCCACCTTTACCATTGCAGTGATCGATGCCTCGCATGCAGAAGTCAATGAAACCGGCACCGCCATCGAGGTATCACGTCACCGCCAGCTATTGACCGCCATGATCGTGGTTGGCGCTGCTTTCATCGCAGCAGCTGTCGCTGATTTGATCTATCTGGTCAAACACATCGGATGGGACGTGATTCGAAAAGAACCTTCCTTTGACCTGCTAATCCTGCTCGGCATCACCGTTCTACCATTGCTGGTAGCTTTCCCGGTCAGAATCATCGGATGGGATCCGCTGGATTACACCACCGCGGGCATCATCCGCACCGGCGGTATGCTCATCATCGTCCTTGCCATCACAGCCGCGCTCGGATTTTGGTGGGATCGCAAAAAGTGGACCATTCACATGGGTATTTTTTACGGCATTTTCACCATTTTCTACACCACCTTCTTCACTAATGTTCGAGGATTTCTTACTGGTATCGTCGGTTCGTTGGGCTACTGGCTTGTGCAGCAAAGTGTCGAACGAGGCACACAGCCGTTGTATTATTATGCCCTGGTGCAGATGCCCATTTACGAATATCTCAGTATCGCCGGGCTGATCCTCGCTGTTGTGCTTGCCACAAAATCATGGCTAAGCCAACCCGACCAGCCTGATGCTGCCGACAATGACAATCACGAAAAAGTGCCGACCTTTGCTCTTCTGCTGTTCTGGTCGCTGATGAGCCTGATCGCCTTTAGCATTGCCGGCGAACGTATGCCCTGGCTGACCGTTCACATCGCGCTGCCCTTCTCACTGACTGCTGCCTGGGGGTTCGCCAAATTCCTCGATCGCATTCACTGGCAGCCATTGTTGAGCAAGAAAACAGCCTTTGTTTTCTTGTTAGCGCCCGTCTTTCTCATCAGCGTGCTGGTCTTGGTAGGTATGCTCCTCTCCGCCAATCCACCATTCGCTGGCAAAGAACTCATGCAGCTGCAAACCACCTATCGTTTCCTGTTGGTCGTTCTCACCGCCATGGGCACTGGCTTTGGCTTGTTCAGGCTGTTGCCTGACCCGGTCTGGAAAGTGTTCGGCCAATTGACCACCTTATCATTTTTTGTCTTGCTGATTGTCTTGACAGCCCGCACCGCTTTCATGGCTGCCTACGTCAATGCTGACTACGCCACTGAATTTCTGGTCTATGCGCATGCCTCACCTGCTCCCAAAGAAATCCTTGACCAGATCGAGACCATCAGTTACCGGCTGACAGGTGGCAAGGACCTGGAAATCGCTTACGACAACGACAGCCTCTATCCCTACTGGTGGTATCTTCGTGATTATCCCAACAAACGCTACTTTGCTGAGCAGCCCACCCGTGATATTGCTAACGCCACCATCATCCTGGCATCATCAAACAAATACGGCAAAATTGATGCTATTGTGCGCGACAATTACACCACCTTTGATTACATGCGCCTGTGGTGGCCGATGCAGGATTATTTCGGGTTGACGCCTGCGCGTATTGGAGAAATTCTGCTTGATCCTCCCTTGCGTTCTGCCATTTTTGATATCTGGCTGAATCGTGACTACAGCGCTTATTCGCAAGTCAAAGGAATTTCCCACCTCACGCCTGAAACCTGGTCGCCGGGTGATCAATTTCGCATGTATATACGCAAAGATATTGTGGCACAATTATGGCAATACGGTGTCTCTCCCACCTTCGAGGTTGGATTTGATGAGGACCTTTACATGACCAATGTGTTGCCGTTGCTGGCAGATCAGGTGATTGGTTCGCCAGGCAGCGCGCCGGGTCAGTTAAGCGCGCCACGGGGAATTGCCGTTGCATCGGATGGAAGCATCTTTGTTGCGGATGCGAACAATCACCGTATTCAACATTTTGCTGCCGACGGAACTCTGCTAAACTCGTGGGGAACATTTGCCAATGCTGAAACATCAGAAGCCCCTGGCGGAACGTTCAACGAACCTTGGGATGTAGCAGTCAGCCCGGATGGTTTTGTGTATGTGGCTGATACCTGGAATCACCGCATCCAGAAGTTCGATTATGATGGCAATTTCATCACCGCCTGGGGTGAGTTCGGAGTAGGAGAAACTCCCTACCGTTTGTGGGGTCCTCGCTCTGTGGTGGTTGATATTGAAGGCAACGTATTTATCACCGATACTGGCAACAAACGCATTATCATGTACACAGCGGATGGCGACTACCTGACTGACTTCGGCGGTGCCGGGTTCGCACCGGGTGAATTTGATGAACCCGTCGGCATCGCACTTGACCCGCAAGGCAACCTTTTCATCGCAGACACATGGAATCGCCGCATTCAATCAGTATTCGTTGATCGGATGAATCTTTTTGTTTCGCCCATCACCTGGTGGGATGTGTATGGATGGTACAGTCAAACCCTCGACAACAAACCATATATCACTGTTTCAGGAGATGGGTATGTTTATATTACCGACCCTGAAGGATACCGCGTGATCCAGTTTGACCTTGCCGGTAATTACATCAGTGCCTGGGGAGATTACAGCGCGGGATACGACGGCTTTGGTTTGCCGTCAGGCATCGCCGCGGACAAGCAGGGTGGTGTGTGGGTCAGTGATGCCGCCAACAACGTGTTGTTGCATTTTACTCTCCCCTAAGCAAAAAGAAGGAATCACTTAACAGCCCTTGGATAACTCCAAAGGCTGTTTTTTGTGCTATTGACTTATTAGAATTTTTGTTCTATTATAAAGACAGGAAAGCAACACCAAACAGAAAGGAACATATTATGTCCCTGGGATCCAACTACCGATTACGTGACCGCCTTCATTCTGCGCAGATCAACCGCAGTACTTTCTATTCCGCCATTATCATCGCTGCCTTGATCTTCTTTGAGGTCTTTAACTTCTCCACCACCCACTATGCCCTCTCCGATTTGCTGGGTGATATGAAGTTTTTTGGCATTCGCTGGGCTACGGGCCTCTCCATTGCGTTTGCCTGTATCGATTTCGCCGGTATTTCTCGGCTCTTTGCACCTGAAGAAGGTCAGGAACAGCCCCATGAGATGTGGTTCCTGTTCGGCGCCTGGCTGCTGGCTGCCACCATGAACGCATCGTTAACCTGGTGGGGTGTATCGATAGCCCTCTACAATCACAGCCGGCAGAGCGCTGCCATCATCGATTCTGCCCAGATAATGCGGGTGGTTCCCCTGTTCATCGCCATTCTGGTGTGGGTCATACGGGTATTGGTAATCGGCACCGTTTCTGTCCATGCCAGCCAGCACCGGGCTACAGCCACACTCACCAGCAGATCACAGGGAAACCTGCCCACAACTGGATCGGCAACCCCCTTACGCCGTACCCGCCCTGATCCAATGTCAGCCCAACCAACACGTCCCGCCAGCCGCAGCGAAAGCCGCCGTTTCTAAATCGTTCAGCCCGCTGGCAGAAATCACTTCACACACTCAAACAGCACGATAGGTCTGCCAGTGAAAATCAAGATTGGAGAGCATGCCATAGAATGGCCATGCTCTCCTGTTTCTTTATGAAGAGCTAGTCTGCCTTCCGTTTCTTCTTATCATCATCACCCAGGAAGATCGACAATACCACGCTGACCACGCTGACGATCAACCCGCCGAAGAAGGCTCCCCAGAAGGTGTCAACCTGGAAACCGAAACCGGCGATCAACCCGCCCAGCCAGCCTGACATGTAGAACATGAGCGTGTTGATAAACAGGGTGAATAGCCCCAGTGTCAAGATAATCAACGGGCAGGTCAGGAGTTTTATGATCGGCTTTACCACCGCATTCACGATGCCAAAGATCAACCCCAGCACTACATAGCCATACCATTCCATCGGCGCCGCCGTGATACCGTTGCCATTCATGATCGCAATGGCTGCGTACAGAGCCACAGAATTGATAACCAATCGAACAAAAAAGTCACGCATAATTAACCTCCTCAGGTTTTTTTGAACAAATCTGCTGGATATTCCATCCAAATTAACGTATTTTGCGGTAAAAAGTTGCATGCCTGAAAAGCATCCAGCCCCCTGCCAGCCGGATAATTCACCCGCAAGGTGTTATTTACTCCGAACAATCGGTTTGCAAAACCCAGCAAACTCTCCAGAACTTCATTTTCCGTTTCGCTCACTGGTATTGATAAAAAAAGCGAATGGGGATTATTCTGCGTAGGCTGATAGGTCATAATGCCAGCCAATTGATTGTTGTTGTAGGCACTGTAATGCTGCATTGCCTGGTCATTTAACAGGTAACGCTCAACAGATTTCAATAAACCCGGAGACAGGTTCTGGGTGTCAACCCCAAAATACCATTGAACATCCACCGGGTAATTCCTTTCAAACCACTGTTGGTGTTGTTCCCAGTCCTTCCGGGGCCGCGGGATAACATGCAGGGTGATCAATTTATCGCTCTGCTCACCAATCTGGACGAAGTCCATCAACCGCCACTGGGTTCGCACCGAACGTTGTTCAAAGCCAAGGTTTTGGTAGAGATTAATAGCCGTTTGGTTAAATTCTTTCACCTGCAGCCATAGCTGATCCACCCCCTGAAATTGCGCATGGTAGATGGCTTGCTCTGTCAACAACTTTGCGATACCGCGCCGCCGGTAATCAGGATGAACAGCAACATTCGCAATCAGGTAATACCAACGTTTTTGCCACGCAAAAGGAGAAATCGATACATTGCCGACGACCTTGCCATCTTCAATCCACACATAGCCGAACAGAGGCACACTGATCCGTTCATTAGCACCATCCAGCCAGCGTACTTGCCGTCTTCCGGCAGCGACGTTGCGCAGATAGTTTAAATACTGTTTGCCATCATGATCCATCTGGTGACCGAAACACAACTCGATCAGATCAGCCACCTGCCGGAGATCAGTGTGAACGGACATTTTTCGGATGTTGGGATGTAGCATACGTATGATTGGCGACATATGCCCATTGTACCGTAGAACCGCCTAATTTTACATTTCTATAGCCATTTCTTGATATACTTTTAAATGAAAAAAGAAGCGAAAAGCGAATGAAGACAATGATTACACTAATTCATAATGCCAGTATTTATTTACCTCATCAGATACTTAACCGTGGCTGGCTCTTAATCCGCGATGGGGCTATTGAAAAAATTGGTGTCGATGAACCGCCATTAACTGTGGAGGGCGACATCTACGATGCCAAGGGCCGAAAGTTACTCCCCGGTTTCATTGATATTCACGTGCATGGTGCGATGGGCCATGAATCCATGGATGCCAGCCCCGATGGCCTCATCAGCATGGCGCAATACTACGCAAAGCATGGTGTTACCAGCTTCTTACCCACCACCTGGGCAGCACCCTTCGACAGCCTGCTGCCGGTGTTTGAAAACATCCGCCATGTCATGGGTATGTCATATGCAGGTGCGCAGATCTTGGGTGCGCATGTAGAAGGTCCTTTCATTCACCCTGCCAAAGCAGGCGCACAGAATCCTGATGCCATCTATCCTGCTTCGCGGACACTCATTGACCAATTGATCGCACAGGAGATTGTAAAACTGGTGACTCTTGCACCGGAAATACCAGAAAACCAGCAAATCATCCCGCAGCTAAGGTCACAACGCATAGCAATATCCGCTGGCCATACCACCGCTACCTATGAACAAATGGAGGAAGCGGTTGCCTCAGGTGTCAGCTCCGTCACCCATACCTTTAACGCCATGCCGCCCCTGCACCACCGCGAACCGGGAGCGGTGGGCGCTGCTCTCCTGATGGACGAGCTTTCCTGCGAAGTGATCGCCGACAACATCCACCTGCATCCTGCCATCTTGAAGATGATCGCCCGCTTGAAAACTGCTGACAAAATGATCCTGGTGACCGATGCCATTCGCGGAACCGGCTTGCCCGATGGCGAGTACCCGATCGACGAACGTACCATCACCATCAAAAATGGTGAAGCCCGCCTGCCGAATGGCAGCCTGGCCGGTTCAACCCTCACCATGGAACGCGCTTTTCGCAATATGCTGGCTGCCACAAACTGGTCAATCGAAGAACTTCTGTCGGCTGCCACGCTGACACCAGCCCGCTTGATCGGTGTGCAGGACCGCAAAGGCAGCATCGAGATCGGGAAGGACGCCGATTTGATCATCACTGACGATGACATCAACATTGCAAACACCTTCGTTGCGGGGAACCTGGTTCATTAATGGCCCTCACGGCGGCCATCATCGGCAGTGGCATTGGCGGTCTGGCAGCGGGCATCCGCCTTGTGCGGCTTGGTTATCAGGTCACTATCTATGAAGCCTTGCCGTATCCCGGCGGAAAAGCGGCAGGTATCGTCCTGGAAGGGCATGCCATTGACAGTGCTCCAACGGTGATACGTATGCCGCACTTAGTAGCACAGGTATTGAAAGCTGGCGGTAAGTCTCTGGCCGAGATTGAACAGGCAACTTTGTTGCAAACGCATTATCGTATCTTTAAAACACCCCACCATTGGCTCGATATTGAGAATAATCGGGCAAACACCACCAATAATATCGCCCAATTTTCTTCTATAGATGCCAATCGCTATGATGAGTTTGTAGAACGCGCCAATTTTCTATACCAGCAGTCTTTTGACACATCACCCGAGCAAAACAGTGAAAAATCTTCGGTCTTTGCTTCTTTGAAACATAAAGCAGCATCCGCTGTCTCCACTGGCTCTTTAATGCAGGAAGTCCAGTCGTACTTTTCTGATGACTTCATCCAGCAAGCTTTTTCTTTCTACCCGTTGTTCTACGGCCGCAATCCATATGATGACAATCCCCAATCCTTGCTTCTCCATGCAATCGAACAGCAATGGGGCATTTTGTCGGTGAAGGATGGCTTGAAAACAATCATTGCTGAGATGGTGGAGATATTCAACGATCTCGGCGGTAAAATTGTGTTAAATTCACCGGTTGAGCAAATTACGCTGGAAAAAGGAAAGGCAGTAAGCCTGCGCCTCTCCTCTGGGTTGCCGAAAACATACGATGCCATCATCAGTAACTTAAGTCCTTATGCAACCCAACAATTACTTGATCGATCATCAATGCCTCAAACGCCCAACCGCAGGGTGAGCAGTTCTTTCTTTTTGCTGCACATCGTTCATGACGCCGCTGTCGATCATCTCTCCCTGCATAACATTCTGACTACACATACTTATAAAGACACCATGCAATTATTATTCAGCAAACAGCGGATACCGCAAGACCCATGGTTATACCTATACAATCCTGAAACTGACAATGAATCATTGCGATCCTTACTGGTTCTAACCCCTGTTCCCAACCTGACGGCAGAGATTGATTGGCACAAAGAAGTCTTCCGGTTTCGCAACACCCTCTTGAAAAAAATGGAATCCTACCTGCCCAGTTTTTCCAATCACATCATCTATGAAAAGGCCACCACCCCGCTCCAATTCAGGGAACAATACGAACTGCCGGCTGGCAGTATCCTCTTCCCGCCGGTTAAGGCTGCTTATGACAACCTGTATTATGTCGGCGATAACACCTGGAACGGCCTGGGCATGATCGCCGCCCTCAGTTCGGCGGAGCAGGTTGTGAAAGAAATCGCTGCCCAGAATCCAATCTGAAGCATACAATAGAGAATGGTATAATTTTTTGACTTCCTGCACCAGACAGGGTACGGGATTGTGATTCGATGTTGAAGGAGCGAACGAGCAATGAATGAAGCCATGAACTTCCAGAATATCATCCTCGAACTGCAGAGGTTTTGGGGATCCCACGGATGTATGATCGCCCAACCTTACTACACCCAGGTTGGGGCTGGCACCTATAATCCTGCCACCTATTTGCGGGTTTTGGGACCTGAACCCTGGAATGTCGGCTACGTAGAACCTTCAATTCGCCCCGACGATGGACGCTATGGCGAGAATCCAAACCGCCTCCAGCAGCACTTTCAATTCCAAGTCATCTTAAAACCAGATCCCGGCAATCCGCAAGAATTATATCTTCAGTCATTACTCGCCATTGGCATCGATCCCGCCCATCACGATATACGATTTGTGGAAGACAATTGGACCTCCCCCGCCTTAGGCGCCTGGGGGTTGGGCTGGGAAGTCTGGCTTGATGGCCAGGAGATCACCCAATTCACTTATTTTCAACAGGCAGGCGGTATTGTACTCGATCCGGTCTCGGTAGAAATTACCTATGGCCTTGAACGCATTGCTATGGTGCTGCAGAATGTCCGTAATTTCCGTGACATCAACTTCAATGACCAGCGCACCTATGGTGACCTGTTCCTGCAGGCTGAAATCGAACACAGCACCTACTACTTTGACACAGCCAATGTAGATCATATCCGAAAATTGTATGACCTGTTTGAAGCCGAAGCAGATGTATGCCTTAAAAAGGGGTTGGTTTTGCCTGCCCATGACAATGTCCTTAAATGCAGTCACACCTTCAACATCCTTGACACGCGCGGTGCCATTGGTGTCACTGAACGGCAACATTTCTTTGGCCGCATGCGCGACCTGTCACGCCGTGTGGCAGAAGCCTATCTGGCGCAGCGTGAAGGTATGGGATTTCCCTGGCTTTCTACTTCACGGCAAGAAAAACACGCCTCGCAAAGCCCGATCAATGACACCCAAACCAGTCAGTCGGCTGATTTCATCCTTGAGATTGGCACCGAAGAATTACCCGCTGAAGACCTGCGCTCTGCCCTGGCGCAAACCCAAACCCTGACTGATGAGATGATGAAAAATGCCCGCCTTGGTTTCTCCTCGCTGAAAGTCGAAGGTACACCTCGCAGGATCGTTGTCCGCATCTATGATTTAGCCGCCCAGCAGGAAGATGAGGAGCTGCTGGTCAAGGGCCCTCCCGCCAAAGTCGCTTTTGACAACGATGGCAAACCCACCAAAGCCGCCATCGGGTTTGCTCGCGGCAAAAATATTCCGATCGAATCACTCGAACCGCAGGAAATAGATGGCGGCGTGTATGCTGTGGCAACCATCCACCAAACCGGCAAACCCGCAGCAGAAGTTCTGCCGCCCCTGCTTGAAACCTTAATTGACAGCATCAAATTCACCAAATCCATGCGCTGGAACGCCAGCAACAAGGCTTTTTCGAGGCCGGTGCGCTGGCTGCTTTGCCTGCACGGTACCCAAGTCATCCCCTGTTCTTTTGCGGGCTGCCAATCAGCCCGCAGCACCCGTGGATTGCGTTTTAGTGAAAACGAATACCAGCAAGTAGCCAGTATAGAAGAGTATGATTCCTTTGTCCGGGAACAGGGCATCATTTTAGATCCTGCCAAACGCAAAGAAACCATCCGGCAGCAAGTAGCAGTCCTGCTCGACTCCCTTGATGCTTTGCCGGAAATCGACAATGCTTTGCTTGAGGAAGTCACCAACCTGGTGGAAAAACCCACCGCCTTCATCGGCAGATTTGAAGAAGCCTCCCTGGCACTCCCGCCTGAGGTATTAATCTCAGTGATGAAGAAACACCAACGCTATTTCCCGGTGAAAGACGGCAACAAACGCCTTATGAATGCCTTCATCGCTGTTCGTAACGGCAGTGATGAAAACATCGCCTCCGTGGTCGATGGCAATGAACAGGTCGTTCGTGCGCGCTTTGCTGATGCCGCCTTCTTCATTACAGAGGACTGTAAGGAATCGCTGGAATCCTACTTGCCTGCACTCGAAAAGTTAACCTTCCAGCTCAAGTTAGGCTCCATGCTTGATAAAACCCGCCGCATCGAATCGATCGCCGAAACCCTGATTGCACATATTCCTGGGGCTGAGACGCATAGAGAGGTCATTCAAAGAGCTTCTCACCTTTGTAAAGCTGACCTGGTAACCCAGATGGTGATTGAAATGACTTCGCTGCAAGGCATCATGGGCCGCTATTACGCCCTTCATTCGGGCGAAACACAAGAGGTGGCAACTGCCATTTACGAGCACTACCTGCCAACCAGTCAGGGTGGCGACGTTGCAGCAAGTATTGCTGGCAAAGTGATTGGCCTGGCTGACAAGCTGGATTCGCTGGTGGGGTTGTTTGCCGCAGGCCTGGCCCCCACTGGCACCAAAGACCCCTTCGCCTTGCGCCGCTCTGCTATCACCCTGATCCAGACCTTGATCGAAACTGACACATCGCTGGATTTGAGCAAAGCCATTGACATTGCAGCCAGCAGGCAACCGATCGAAGTAACCGCCGAAGTCAAAGAACAGGTAGCTGCTTTTATTGCAGGACGTTTGAAGAACTACCTGCTTGAGGCCGGCATCCGTTACGATGTTGTGGACGCCATCCTTGCCGCCCAGACCAATGATCCGGCTGGCGCCTATCAATCTTGCCTGGCCTTGGGCCGCTGGACATCTCATGACAACTGGCAAGAAATCCTGCCCGCCTATTCCCGCTGTGTGCGCATCACCCGTGGTATCGGCGAAGTGTACAATCTGGATGAAAACAGGTTGGCAGAAGCAGCAGAACACCAACTATTTGCCGCTCTACAGCAGGCTGAAAAGGTTGTTGCCGAACAACCCACCGTCGATGGCTTTTTTACCGCCCTTCTGGCAATGGTTCCCCACATCAACCAGTTTTTCGACAGCGTGCTGGTGATGGACGAAGACATGACTGTCCGCAGTAACCGGCTTGCCTTATTGCAGCACATCAGCCAGCTGACTGAAAACATCATGGTCCTTTCTTATATGGAGGGTTTTTAAGAGATTTTCTGTTTATGGGGCAATTCGATTACAATCTAAATGTACCATTCACCCAAGGGAGCCAACCGAGTAGATGAGCACCGTTGATGAGATCAAAGATCGACTGAACATTGTCGATGTCATATCTGAGAATGTCAAATTACGGCGTTCTGGTTCTTCCTATTCCGGCTTCTGCCCGTTCCACGATAACAAACGCACCCCGGCTCTGGCAGTCTTCGCTGAAACCGGCACCTGGCATTGTTTTGGCTGCGGCGAAGGCGGTGATGTATTCTCCTACCTGATGAAGCGTGAAGGCTGGGATTTTCGTGAAACCCTCGAATACCTCGCCAAGCGCACCGGTGTGCAACTGGAAGCCCCCAGCCCCCAGCAAAAAGAGCAGCAGGAAGTGTATGCCAACCAGCGAGATCTGCTGGAAGCAGCGGTTTTGTACTTCCAACATGCTTTGTTGAACACCAATGAGGGTGCCCAGGCAAAGGCTTACCTCACCGACCGCGGCGTGTCTGACCAATCCATTCAACAATTCGGCCTGGGTTTTGCCCCTGATGCCTGGGACGGCCTTATGACCCACTTCAAGAACCAGGGATACGATCTGGAGACCTTGCAGGAAGTCGGGTTGGTGACCTACAACCAGGACCGCGGCAGCCATTATGATCGTTTCCGCAACCGCCTCATGTTTCCCATTCGCGATGCCCGCGGCAGAATGACCGGCTTTGGCGCCCGCACGCTTGACCCGGAGGGCATCCCCAAGTATCTGAATTCACCGCAAACTGACTTATTCAACAAAGGCAATCTCCTGTACGGCCTCGACCTTGCGCGCCGCGCCATCCGCGAAAAAGACCAGGTTGTGATCGTGGAAGGTTACCTGGATGTCATTGTTCCTTTCCAGGCAGGATTTGAAAATATCGTCTCCCCCATGGGAACAGCCCTCAGCCCGCATCATCTGCGCATACTGAAAAATATGACCCAGAATATCGTGCTTGCCCTTGACCCGGATGCCGCTGGAGAAAAAGCCACCATGCGCGGTCTGGATGTCGCCCGTGAAACCCTCGACCATGAACAGGAAATGGTCTTTGATGCACGTGGATTATTGCGTTATGAAGCCCGTCTGCAAGCCGATATCCGCGTGGTGCAGCTGCCAGAAGGGCTTGACCCGGACGAAATCATCCTGCGCAACCCTGAAGAGTGGCAGCAGTTGATTGACAAAGCCAGGCCGATTGTCATCCATGTGATGGAAACGCTGGCAAGCGAACAGGACATCACAGATCCAAAAATTAAAGGAAAAATCGCCGCCCAGGTGCTGCCGCTCATCGAAGATGTCGCCAACCCGGTTGAACGCGAAGATTACCGCCAGCGCCTCGCGCGATTATTGCAGGTGGATGAACGTTCCCTGATCTCAACTGCCCCGCCAACCCAAAGCCGCACACGTTGGTCACGACGGCAACCTTCACCCTCGCAAGTGGTGGCTTCCAAACAAGAACTCCCCCAAAAAGACGGCACACTACCTAATCAACTGGAGAAGCACAGCCTGCAGTTGTTGCTGCGTAACCCCGAAGCATTGATTCAATTGGATCGCTGGCTGCAAACCCATCACCTCCCACGCCTTTCGCCCGATGATTTCCACGAGATCATTCATCAACGTATCGCCGATCTGATCCAACGGTCGTTGGTGCAGGACGAAATAGAACCCGACCTCTTTATCGAGAATGAATTGGAAGAAGACGAAGTGCTGCAGCCTGTTGTCGCAGCCATGATGGTTGAGTTCAGCCTTGGTGAACCCTCACCACGGCAACTTCTGACCAATCTGATCAGAACCTTCACCCGTTTACGCATGTACTACAGCACCCAATACCTGAATCAACTCAAATTCTTGATGCAAGAGGTAGAAAATACCGAAAATTATAAGGATTTTCAGCAGACACTGTTGCAAGAAACGGTAAAAAAGAGTCGTCTTGACAAAGCTTTTCGCGAAAATATCATCATCTAATCCGGTGTAGTGTGGTATAGTATTAGCATTGTCTGCAACAATAATTCTTTCAACACCCTGTTCCGAGGGTATATTCCTGTTGACATAGTTCTGGGAGAAGACCGTGGTAGAAATGGACCCTGATTCCAACTCATTTGATTTACCTGATGAGGAAGAAGATGAAACCGAAGAGGATGACTCCTTAGAAACCGAAGAGGATGATTCAGACGACAGCAATGATAATCCCATTGATATACTAAACCGTGCACAGGTAAGCCGTATGGGGGTGTCTGACGACCCGGTGCGGCTATATCTGCGCGAAATTGGTTTGATCCCCCTGCTGAGCGCCGAGAGTGAATTCCAGCTTTCGGCACAGTTCGCGGTTGGAAAAAAAATTGACGAATGGAAAGTCAATCACCAATCGCAAAAAGAACATGTAAACCGCGATTTTTTTGTCCAACAGATCAATAATTTGGTTGAGCAGCTCACATTGTTTCAAGAAACCGTTGCAGAGTTGGGTGATCAGATACCGGCAGAACCGGTAGATATTACCCAGGTTGTTGAAGAAGCACAGGCATTGCGCGAAGGTTGGACGCAGGAAGCAGGCTCATACCTGCGCGATTACTATGCTGAATATATTTGGAACCGGATCGATGGCGAAGATGAGCGCCTCGACGCCATCATCAACAGCCTGTACCAGACATATTTGCTGCTCTATACTCTGCCTGTGAAAACTTCCAGCGCGGTAAAACGTACACTGATTAAGAAAAAACCTCTCGAAGTGGATGAGCTCATCAACACGCTGCCAAAATCGATAGATGATCTCGCTCTCGAGGTCGACATACTACTCACGCTACGCGAAGATGCCAGCAACATCATCATCCGTTCCAATCTGCGCCTGGTAGTCAGCATCGCCAAACGTTACACTGGCCGTGGAATCAGCTTTCTCGATCTCATCCAGGAAGGCAATATAGGCCTTCTTCGCGCAGTTGACAAGTTCGACCCAACCCGCGGTTTCAAGTTCAGCACCTATGCCACCTGGTGGATTCGCCAATCCATCAGCCGTCATATCGCCGAACAAGCCCGCACCATCCGCATTCCGGTCCACCTGTTCGAAGCCATCACCCGTTTAATGCGTGTCCAGCGAAAATTGATTCAGGATTTGGGCAGAGAACCCTCATTCGAAGAACTGGCGGTGAATTCAGATTTGATGGTGGAGGAAGATATTCAACGCATTAATGACGCCACCGAAAAAGGTGAGAAAGTCACCGATCCTGCCTTGCTGCAGCGCTGGCAGGCTGCCAGTATTAAAGTGCAGCGTATCCTGCAATCGGCTGATGATACTATCTCACTCGACCGGCCGGTCGGTGATGAGGAAAACAACGAACTGGGCGATTTCATTGAAGATGACGATGCCCTCGAACCCATGGATGCTGCCGCCAAAGAGATCCTCAAGGAACAGGTGCAGGCAGCCCTGTCAGTTTTGTCAGATCGCGAGCGTCAGGTGCTCGAACTTCGTTTCGGCTTGATCGACGGCAAAGACCACACCCTTGAGGAAGTCAGCCGTTACTTCAATGTAACCCGTGAGCGCATCCGCCAGATTGAAGCCAAAGCACTACGCAAGTTGCGCCACCCAACCCGCAGCCATCACTTGCGCGAATACATGTGAGCTCGACTGTTGGTATTGTAATAGTCGCCACTCATTTTGTACAATCAAACCAACAATAAAAAAGGTAGGATCTATGAAAACAACAAACATCTTACTTAGCCTCTTACTATCTCTCAGCCTGGCCCTGTCTGGTTGCAACCTTCTTGGGCAATTAACCCCGCAGGAACCTTCACCTCAACCACCAACCCAGACAGAGGCTGCTACAGAGGAACTGATTCCATTGGTCACCTACACACCTACGGATGAGCCGGAAGATACCCCAACAGAAACCCCGGTAGCCGCCACCGAAATTCCACCTTTGGTTGAGGAGGCGCCAATTTCCATTGAAAACTACCAGCATTTGGCGGTCGTCGAGCAGGTCCCCAGCGAGAATCCCGAAGAGATTGCCTGGGCAGATTCCCCCGATGAACCACTCTCGGTGATCACAGGACACCAGATCATCACCTACGACCAGGCCACCTTGGAAGAATTATTAGCCAGCACACTGCCCGAAGAGATGATGGTCTACGAGATCAGCCCGTTCGGAAATTTCATTGCTGTTACCAACGACATGATGACCGTTCAGATCCTGGATGCGCGCACACTTGACCTGCACATCGTCATTGACCCGCAAACACCGATCAACAATGTCCACTTCTCACCCGATGAGACCAGAGTGTTGATCTCCTCGATGGACGAATGGGCAGCGATTGAGGCGGACATCGATACGGGCGCCATTCTACAGACCTATCGCGGATTTGAAACAGCAGCCCCTGTGTACGATGTCGTCTACAGCCACTACACCGATGATATCGTGTGGATTGCACGCGGCACTGCCCAGGTGCAAAATCGTACCAGTCAGGCCATGTCAGCCATATTCGGCCACGAAGATTGGATCAGTTCATTCTCCATTGACCCCGCGCGCCAATTTTTGGCCATCGGCACCGCCAAAACCACCGAATCTGGCTATGAACCGGGTATTCAGCTGTGGGATCTCAATACCGGCAGCCAGGGACGCTTCATCGCAAGCACCAACCTGCCGAATGCACTCTTCTTTGCCAACGATGGCAGTGTGTTACTCGGCACTGACGGCGCTAACCTTAATGTGTGGGATCCTGACAACGGGCAACTACTGCAGAGCTTCAGCGGGCATCTCGAATCCATCTACCGCGCAGTGCTCTCTCCTGACGGCGGATCGGTTTTGACTGTATCCTTTGACGAGCAAATGATCCTGTGGCAGCTGCGCCCTTAACCGTCAGATAAAAAGCACATGTTTCATCAAAAAAGCTTCCACGGTCGCTAAATAATCTTCGATGGTTTCAGCCTTGCGAAAGCCATGCCCTTCACCTTCATACACCTTGTAGATATGTGGCACATGATTCGCCCTTAAAGCCTGGACAATCGCATCCGACTGGATGGGCGGAACCACCTTATCTTCGTCTCCCTGGAAAACCGCTATCGGGTCTTTGATGCCATCGACATGATAGAGCGGTGACCAGGCCCGGTATTTTTCAGCGTCTTGCGGTAATGTGCCTACTAATGTGTCGGTGTAATGTAATTCGAACTTGTGGGTATCCTGCACCAGGGTGAAAAGATCACTGACGCCGTATTTGCAAACGCCTGCTGCAAAGATACCGGGATGATGGGCGAGTGTATTCAACACCGTATACCCCCCGGCACTGCCGCCCATAATTACCAGTTTCTTCTCATCCGCTAATTTTTGATTTACGAGCGCTTTTACACAACCCAGCACATCCTCAACATCAACCGCCCCCCATCTGCCCAACAGCGCGCGGCGGTAACTGCGTCCAAAGCCGGTACTGCCGCGGTAATTCAACTCCACCCAGGCGTACCCGCGTGAAGTAAAGTAGGAAGCCATTTCTGGAAAACGATTGTATTGCTGGCTGGTAGGGCCGCCATGAATCTGCACAATAGCAGGAGGCAGTCCATCACAGGTAAAATCGGGATTGGTCGGAGGGTAATATAACGCATTTACAGTCAAGCCGTCACCGCCCTGCCAGGTTAGCGATTTAGGCGCTGAATAGTAATTCGCTGCGATCATCTCGGGGCTGGATCGCCGAATGATCCTCTGCTGCATGTCTTGAACACCCACTATGCGGTCAGAGATATGCGGGCTTGATGCGATAAAAACCATCTCGGCAGTATCGGGTGACATTGTGAGTTGGTGCAGATAACTATATGGACTTGCTTCAATTTGCTGACGTTTTCCGGTTGCAACATTAACCTGCCACAATGTGCAGTTGCCATCGGTCATAGCAATGTAACAAAGATCTTCACCATTCGGATGCCAGGCAATCGCATGGTTTCCCTGCGCCCAGGCTGGTTTTGTAATCACCAGTCCGTCCTCACAAACCACGATGGTCATATCATCAGTTTGCAGGTCATAGACAACCAGCGATTCCCATTCACCATCTTCGATAACAAAAGCCAGCTGGCTGCCATCGGGAGAGAAAGCGGGTTCGGCCACGGCTGTCCCCTCGTCACCGGCGATAATGCGTTTTTCGACCAGATGAGGTTGTTGGCTTTCCAAACCGCCCACCCTGCCCAATACCAGGCGTGTCCCCTCCCAGGGCATGTTGGGGTGGTCCCATTCGATCCAGGCAACATGCCCTCCGCCTGGCTGCCAGCAAGGTTGCATATAAAAATCTGCCCCCTGCGCCAATTTTTGCGGCCATTGCCTGCCATCACTATCAACGATCCCCAACAGGTCTGTACTGCCATCAGAATACACAAAAACCACCCAGTTTCCATCGCACGAGATGGCGGGGCTGGCGGTATGGCCGAACCCTGGTGTGATCGGTCGCGGAAGGCCGCTTTTGAAATCCTTGCGGTAGAGGACACCGTTTTTGTCACAGAAAATGACAAAATTGCCCGCAGCAGAAAATTCACCACCGCCGTAGCCAACGGTTCCGCGTACATTTTCATCGAACGTGATTTGCTGGGTTGCCTGTCCTTCCATCTGACGGAATAACCGCGTTGACCCGGATTCACTTTCTGCCCAGATCAACGAGCCATCACCCGCCCACTGCACGTCTGAAAGACGGATAGATGCCCCCAACAGGCGCGCCGAAATGGGGCTTTCCCACAAGCCAAACGGTTTGTTATTCTTTTGTTTCTGCATAGTCAAGCTCACTTGCCTTTTCGATACTGCTACAGCTCTTTCGGACGCCAAATTTCACGCAGCTGCCCGATTTGTTCATCTTCATCGATGTCTTCCCAGGATTGGATCCCCAACTTGATCAAAGCCACAGAAGCTGTGGGCAGTGAA
>Ga0334888_1002033_pt1 | contig 23492 bp, 18 predicted proteins | sample GraSluR1_MG_FD_207227 | JGI IMG/M metagenome (GOLD analysis project Ga0334888, IMG submission 207227) | Sludge microbial communities from methane-producing bioreactor in Wageningen University, Netherlands - Granular Sludge_3_08-R1 | ecosystem: Engineered > Bioreactor > Anaerobic > Unclassified ...
CTTGAAGCCGTCAACGCCCATCTCCTCCAGCAGGTAGGCGCGCTTCGCCAGCCACCAGGCGCGCGCCGCCGGATTGGTGACATCCCACAGATAGCCGTCGCGGAACCAGGAAGGCCGGATTTTGTACAGGCTGCCGTCGGCTTCGCGCACGCCAAAACCCTGCTGCTCGAAATACGCGCGGTTGGCTTCGTGCTGGGGATGCGCTCCCTGCGGTGCCCTGAGCGCCGGAATCTGCCACAGCACAAGGCGAACGTTCTTGCGGTGCAGATCGTCAATCATGCCTTGCGGATCGGGCCATTTGCCCTCTGCCGGGAAGGTGAAGTCGGCGCGGCACAGCGCCTGCCTGCCGGGGACGGGGGCGTATTGCGCGTCGTTCCAGATGTAGAAGGTGGTCTCGTCGCTCCACGCCTCGATGACCAGCACAGAGGGGATGATCCCGTGCGCGAGCGATTGCTCGACCTCACGCTCCACGCGGGCCTGCGAGTTCCACTCGTTGCCGCTCATCCACAGGCCGAACGCCCACAGGGGCGGCAGCACTACCGGGCCGGTAAGTTGAGCGAACTGGCCGATGATCTCCAGCGGGGAGGTGCCGGTGAACCAGGTCAGGTCGAGCGCCTCGTCTGGCCCCAGGTCGGCTTCGAGCACCCAGCGATCCGGCTGGGTCGCGGCCAGGTCAAACTGCATCCAGCGATTGCTCCGCACGTAGAGACCATACCCCTGGGAAGAGAGCAGGAACGGGATCGGCAAATAGGTGCGTTTGCCCTGATTCTTGTATTGCTCGTAGCAGCGCACGTCGAGAATCTCGCCGCGCTGGTCGAGCGCGTTGAAACGCTCACCCAGGCCGAAGAACGCCTCGTTGGGCGCGCTGGCGAAGACCATCCGCACGCGGCGCGCGCGCGTCCCATCGGTCAGCCATTCGACGGCGTGGATGGGGGGCACAGAACCGGGCAACGCTGCCACGTCGCCCCGCCCGCGACGGAGGTGCATCGTCCATTGCCCCGGCTGAATCTCTTCCAGCGACAGCACGTGCGGGTCCGGCTGCCACGCTTCGCCGCGCAGCGTGTGTTCCGGCCCTGGCTGTCCATCGGCCTCGATCCGGTAGCTGAGGGTATGCCCAGGCTCAGGGGCCATAAGCTGTGCCTGCCAGACATCCTGCTCGATGGGGACCATCCGTTCCAGAAATTCCGCTCCGACTCCGGCTTCCCGTTGCGGCTGCCAGTCTGCAATCCTGGTCGCAGGGACGGTCGGCCCGGCGATGCCATCCAGCCGCGTGTGGACGCTCACCGACTGGACTTCACCGGGCGGGCGGGTGACGATGCCGACCGTGAACGGCTCCCCGGCCAGCGGCTCGCGGGGGAAGCGTTCTTCCGGCAGTTGCTCGTAGGGGTGTTCCTGGCCTTTGGGCGTGTGGATGATGGCGATCATGATCTCTTTTCCAGCAGGGATGCAACGATCAGATACATGGCATGAGACCACAACAGGGGCGACGCGACCTTGCCCCAACGCCGTTCCCATTCGGCGTAGCGGTCGGGGTACAGCAGGTGATCGGAGACCTGCTCTGGCAGCGCGCCGTCCGGCGTGGCCTGCGCCTCGATCCACGCCAGCAGGTCGCGCGCCTCGGCCAGGCGGCCTCGCTCGATGTACGCCCAGGCCAGCCACGCCGCCAGCAGAATCCACTCCCCGCCGCCGTAGTACACATCGTCGCGGTAGCGGTACACGCCGCCGCCCGGACGGTGCAGATCGCGCTCGATCCTGGCGAGCGTCCGGCTGAAGCGTTCGTCATGGGCATCCACCAGGCCGTAGGGCACCGCCGCCCAGAGCAGGCTGGCGTCTACCGCGTCGGTGCCGAGATACTTCACCAGATGGCCCTCCAGCGCGACGCCCATTTCCAGGGTGAAGGCGCGGATGCGCTCTGGCAGATCGTCTGGCACGAGGGCGGGGTTGTGGCGCTGCACGGCGCTCACCCCGCCATAGAGCGCGGCCAGGGTGCTGACGTGAATATGCTCGCGGTGCTCTTCCCAGCAATCGTAGTTGGGCGACTGCCACAGCCTCGCAATATAGCGCACGGTCATGGTCACCCAGGGTTCCAGGGCGGCCCACAGGTCGCGGTCTGCTGTCATTTCGACATGCGCCGCCAATCCCCACAGCCAGGCCCCATACCCATCCAACTGGAAATCCCACCAGAAATCGGAGCCGGTCTCACCATCGAGGGTGAAGCGGGTGGGCAGGTAATCCGCTTCGCCGGGCGTTTCGTTGCCTTCGAGCTTCTGCCACAGCCGTTCGAGCCGGGATTGCTGCCCGGACAGCGCACGCCCGACCCAGCCATAGAACGCGCGGGCGCTGTCGTGCCTTCCGGCGCGGTCCATCGCGTAGGCGGTCCACGCGCCGTCGCGCAGCCACGAGTAGCCATACTGCGAGAACGTCGGCGAGGCCACGTAAGCGCCGCTGGACGCTTGCCCGGCGAGGATGATCGAAATGCTCTGGTCGTGAAGACTCATCGGATTCTCTTGGGGTGAGATCAAGCGGCGGCAGGCAGCCTGCCGCCGCTTGAAATCGAAACGGCACTACTTCAGCAGCAGATCGATCTCTTCTTTGGCCATATCCAGCGCCGTTGCAGGATCGAGTTCGCCGGCGATCACCGCGTTCAGCAATTCGTCGAAGATGTCCTGCATTTCGCTTTGGCGCGCGATGACGGGCGGCGGAACCGGCTCTTCTAGCGAGGCGAAGACGGCTTCGCGGTTATCCGGCGGCGTCTGCTCCAGGTAGCTGGCGAACAGGTCTGGCCTGTCCAGCGTGGGCAGCTCCCAGTCCGCGGCCAGGCGGACGGAGACGGCGGTCTCGCTGGAGGTCATGAACTGCGCCCAGAGGGCTGCTTCTTCGGGATATTCGGTATTCTTGGCGACGGCGATGCCGTTGGAGAAGAAGTGATAGGCTTTCTGCTTCATTCCCGGCTCAAGCTGAACATCCCAGTCGAAGGTGGCTTCCTGGTAGGCAGGGAACCACCAGATGCCGGTGACGACCATGCCAAGCTGGCCGTTGAGGAACAGCTCGCTGTCGCTGATGCCGGCCTGCTCAGCGGGGGTGGGCATCGCGCCGCTTTCCATCAGGCCAACCATCACTTCGAGCGCCTCGACGCATTCCGGCGCGTTCACCAGGGCTTCGGTCTGGTCCTCGTTGAAGAACGCGCAGCCGTTCTGTGCGGCGCGCTTGTAGAACTCCCAGAACTGGATCGGCGAGTAGATGCCCCAGATGTCGTCGCCCAGGGCGCGAATCTTCAGCGCCGCCTCGAGCGTGTCGTCCCAGGTCCAGTCGGGGGCCGGATAGTCAATGCCCGCCTGGTCGAATAGCTCTTTGTTGTAGAAGAGCAGCACAGTAGAGAAGGTTTCTGGCAGGGCGAACTGCTTGCCTTCGTACTGGAAGGCACCCAATGCGCGGGGGTAGTAGGGAATGGTGGGGTCTACATACGGCGTCAGGTCGAGCAGCACGTCGTTGGCAGCGTAGGCGACGAAGTTCTCGTAGTTCAGTTCGAACACATCGGGCGGATCGCCACCCACGAAGTCGGCCTGCAGCATGGTGAAATAGTCGCCGAATGGCGCGTTGGCTGGCTCGATGTTGATGGTCGGGTTCTCCTCCTCGAAGGCAGCAATGATCGCGTCCACTTCATCGGCGCGGTCGCCACCGCCGGTGAAGCTCATGTAGCGGAGGGTGATCACCTCCTGGGCGGAGCTGGCAGCGGGCATCAATCCCACCAGCAGCACGAAAACCAGGCCTAGCACAAGCAGCTTTCGAGACATTTCGAACACTCCTTATCCTTTGATGCCGCTGATGACGGCACCCTGCACGAACCACTTTTGAGCGAAAAGGTACACGATCAGGATCGGGAGCAGCGTGATCACCGCCCCCGCCATCACCAGATTCCATTGGGTCAGTGACTGGTTGTTGCCCTGTAGCGTTGCCAGCGCGACCGGCAGCGTCATGTATTTCTCTTGGCGAGCCACAAATAGCGGCCACAGATACGAGTTCCACATCGACATGAAACTGAAAACCGTCAGCGTGGCCAGCACTGGCTTGGAGAGCGGCACCATCACACGCCAGAAGATCGTCAGGTGGTTGGCGCCATCCATGATGGCGGCCTCTTCGAGATCGCGCGGGATGGTCAGAAAGGCCTGGCGGAGCAAAAACGTGGCAAAGGCGCTGAACAGGCTGGGCAGGATCAGCGCCTGGTAGCTGTTGACCCAGCCCAGCTTGCTGACCAGCACAAACTGCGGGATGACCACGACCTGGAAGGGCACCATCATCGTCGCCAGGTAGATCGAGAAGACCACCCCCCTCCCTTTCCACTGCATACGCGCGAAGGCATAGGCCGCCATCGCCGAGAACAGAACCTGCCCAACGGTGCCGGTCACCGTGACGAACAGGCTGTTAAGAAACACGCGGCCCATCGGCATGATGTCGAATAGCTCGCGGTAGCTGTCCAGGCTGGCCGGTTGGGGGATGAGATCGAAGCGCAGCACGTACTCTTCGGTCTTCAGCGAGGTGCTGACCATCCAGGCAAACGGCACCAGCATCGTCAGGGCCAGGATGATCAGCAGCAGGTATTGCACCCCCTGGGCGAGTAACTCTATGGCCCTGTCCAGGGCCAGCGAGGTGGCGCCGGGGATGTGCTGGTTGGTCTGCGACATCTCTCGTGTGCTCATAGGTCGTAGTGCACCCATCGCTTCTGCCAACGAATCTGGATGAGGGTGACGACAAAGATGATCAGAAACAGCACCCACGACATGGCGGCGGCGTAGCCCATGCGCTGGTAGCGAAAGGCGTTGTTGACAATCTGCTGGACGATCACGGTGGCCCCGCGCCGCGCGAACGGCTCCGGCATCAGCCACGCCTGGTCGAAGACCTGAAACGACCCGATCAAGGTGGTGATGAGCACGAAGAACGCGGTGGGCGTGATCAGCGGAATGGTGATATGGCGCAGGCGCTGCAGCGGGTTGGCGCCGTCAATCTGGGCCGCTTCGTGATAGGTGTCGGGGATGTTCTGCAGGCCCGCCAGAAACAGCACCGCCGAGAAGCCCGCATCTTTCCACACGCTGGCAATCACAATGGCGTAGAGCGCGGTGTCGGGGTCGAAGAGCCAGTCCGGGCCGCCGACACCGATCTGGCCCAGCAGAAAATTGAGCAGGCCGTAGCGTGGGTTGAAGATCCAACGCCAGATCATCGCCACGGCCACCCAGGACGAGACGACCGGCACATAGAAGGCCATGCGGAAGGCCGCACGCCCGCGCAGCGGACGGTTGAGCAGCAGCGCGACCAGAAAGGCCGTCACGAACACCGTGGGTACGTAGAGCACAATGTAGATCAGCGTGTGCTGAAAGGCTGTCCAGAAGCGCGTGTCGTGGTATAGCTCGCGGAAATTGTCCAGGCCGACGAACTTCGGATCGGAGAGCAGATTCCATTCAAAGAGCGTCAGGCCCAGCGAGAGGAAGACCGGCCCCACAATGAATACCAGGAGTCCCAACAGGCTGGGCATTAAGAAGAAGAGCACCCATCCCCACCTGCGTATGCCGCGTTCGCCTATCATGGCGTTCATCTTTCTTCACTTAGAAAAGAAAGTTGATCAAAAAACAACGCCGTCAGCGCGCACTCCTTCGGGCTGCGTTCCGACCAGCGGCGACTCAAACAGCTTGCCCACGACCAGGCCGGCGGCTCCCCTGGCCCAGGCCCGGTCATCGGCGGGCTTGACCAGGATTTCCACGCCATCGAGCAGCCCATTGAAGGCGTGTTTGCGCAGTGTGTCGAACATGGGATCGAGCCGGTATTTGCCGGCGGCGACTCCTTCACCGCTGACAATGATCAGGGTGGGGCAGAAGAGGTTGACGACCATCGCCAATCCCAGCCCCAGGTAGTGGCCGCTGCGGGCAAGCGCCCCGCGCGCTGCGTCGTCCCCTCGATCTGCCGCCTGAACAACAGCCTCCAGAGTGGGAGGTGCGCCCAGGTCGCCCCGCACCGCGCGGAAGATGGCTGGGTCGGCGGCGAGCGCTTCCAGGCAGCCGCGTTTGCCGCAGTCGCACAGGGGGCCGTCGGGCACAAGGGTGACATGGCCCAACTCGCCCACACCGCCTTTGTGGCCGCGATAAAGCTGGTGATTGATCACCACGCCCAGGCCGATTCCGCGCCCGATGGTCATCACCACGAAGCTCGGCACATCGTGCCCAGGGCCGAAAAGCTGCTCGGTGATGGTCAGGGTATTGACATCGTTCTCCAGGTAGACCGGCAGCGCCAGGTGACGCGCCACCTTGTCGGCGAGCGGGACGTGCTGCCAGTGGAAGAACGGCGAGTAGTGGACGATGCCGGCTTCGCCGTTGATCACGCCGGCGAGGCCGATGCCCACGCCGCGCACCTTCTCGCGGGTGATTCCGGTTTCGTAGAGCGCCTGGATGACGATCTGCGCCAGCGTCTCGGCCACAGCGTCCGGCGTGTGCGCACCGGTGAGGGGGCGGTCTATGTAGTTAAGGACGGTCGTCTCCAGGTCAGAGACGGCACACACTACGCGGTTCTCCATGAGCTTCAGCCCCACCACGTAGGCCGCGGTGGGGTTCAGGCGGAGCATCACCTGGCGGCGTCCGCCGGTGTAGTCGCTCTCGCCGGCTTCATTGATCCAGCCGGCGGCGATCAGCTCATTGGCGATCTGCGACACTGCGCCAACGCTCAGTCCTGAAACTTCGGTGAGTTGCGTGCGCGAGAGCGGCCCCTGACTCCGGACGATGTTCAGAATCAGGTTGCGATTCATGGCGCGCATCAGATCGCGATTACCCCGGCGTGGCTTGTTCATAGCAACTTTTATCACTGAGTGAAATAATCTGTCACCAGCATACGCCCGTTTTGGGAGATTGTCAAGCCCCCCGATGCGCCTGTAGTCCCCGATGGGAGCGGGCTTTTCTGAAAAGCAGAGACGCGGGGGACACAGAGAAGACCTGAGGAGAACCCTGGAGCGTGTTAGGCACTTTTCAACGCCTATCCCCCGGCCCCTTTCCCCGCAAGCAGGGAAAGGGGAGGGTGCCGCACCGGCCGGGCCAAGTCCCCCCTCTAGCTTGGCTGGAGGGGGGATTGAGGGGGGAGGCATTCAGCGAACATTCCTGAACTCTCAACAGGTTATTCGTGCACCCTGGCGCATCGGGTCGTTCGCAGACCCACTAAAACGAGGTAGACTCGCCGGTCTGCCGGACATCGTGTCCAGAAATCCGCCCGCCTACCCCGTGCCGCCAGTGAGGGACGAGCCTGGCCAGACACGCCTCAGACGATGCCACCACAAGGAGCGAGACAGTGAGACCGCAGAATTACGAATTGAAGAATGAGAAGATTCGGGCTGCTTTCGCGGCGCTCAAGAATGAGCACCCGGAGCGGCTCAAGACGCGCCTGAACCTCTCGTGGAGCAACTGGGGGTTTGGCATCGAGTCACTGGCCGACTCCGCCGCCCGTCTGGAGCGCGCCGGCATCCGCTGGATCGAGCTACACGGCAACCACTACGGCCCCGACCTCGGCTACAAGGTGGATGAGACGCTCAGGATTCTCGGCGATCACGGCATCAAGGTCGGCGGCGTGTGCGGTATGTTCTCCGCCGACAACGACCTGGCCAGCAACCGCGCGATGCAGCGCCAGGCAGCGGTGGACTACATCAAGCGCGAAGTCCCCTTCACAGCGGCGGTCGGTGGGTCGTACCTGCTGGTTGTGCCGGGCGCGGTGGGCCGCCCCAAAGCCTACGATAACGTCGAGTTCGAGCGCAGCGTCGAGACGCTACGATTGGTGGCCGACCTGTTCGTGCAGCACAACGTCAAGGCGGCCATCGAGCCGATCCGCTCGGCGGAAGTCAGTCTGGTGCACACCATCGCTGACGCCCAACGCTACATCGCCGCGGTGAATCACCCCGGCGTGGGCCATATCAACGGCGATGTCTACCACATGCAGTCGGAAGAGGCGCACATCGGCGAGGCGATCCTGGCTGCGGGCGATCAGCTTGTCAACCTGCACATGGCCGATAGCAACCGCTGCGCACTGGGCCTGGGAGCGATGGACCTCGACACGATCATCATGGCCCTGTATCTGATCGGCTTCAACACACAGGGCCGTTTCGTCACGCCGGAGCCGCTCGGTCCGGGCGGCGACCCCTACCCGGCTATGTACGGCAAGCCGGACAAGCGCCAGCTTGACGAAATGGTGATGCAGACCGCGACCTACTTCCGCGAGCGCGAAGAAGCGCTGCTTGCCTAGCGCGTGTTATGAACTCCACGCGCCCGGCGCAGCGGGAAGCACGCAACGCCATGTGCGGCGCATTGACCCCACCCTGTGGCCCCTCCCCGCCAGCGGGGAGGGGCAAATCGCTCCCCTTTCCCTGCGTGCGGGGAAAGGGGCTGGGGGATAGGGGTTGAAAGTGCATAACACGCTCTAGCGCGCCAACGCGACTGGCTCGCTGCGCTCGATGCCCGCCTTCCTCTGGCAGTTGCGCCGGGTGGCGAAAACGGGCGCGGCGAGTCAGTCGCCCATCACCAGGCGGATGTCGTCTATCCAGATAGTGCCCTGCTGTGCCCGCTCCCACCCCCCCAGGTCGAAGGCCAGCCAGATGACATGGGCGGGGTCAAACTCGTCCACGCCGGCCTCGCCAAACCACTCAGCTTTGGCGAAGTCAGTCCAGGGGATGGTGACCTGCTCCCAGTCATAGCCGGAGGTGACCAGCGAGACTTCAAACGGGGTCGCCTCGCTGGGTTCGGCGTCGGGTCGGGCCGGGTCCTGGACGGCCAGCGCGAAGCGCACAGCCAGTCCCGCCTGATCCGCGCGCCAGTAGAAGGAGATGCCTTGCGCGTTCTCCCAGGCCGGGTTCGCTGCGAAGTTGACGCCAATCCCCCCATAGCCACCGCTGGCTAGGTCGAATGTCATCTGCAAGGCGTGGTCACTGTCGTGCCCCGGCTGGACGGTTGACCAGGACAGGGTAGCTTGCTCGGCCCAGTCCCACCAATATCCGGTCAGGTCGCTTTCAAAGTCACCGATCTGGTCGAGGCCCGGCAGGCCCTCGCCAGGGGAGGCTGCTTCGTCATCGTGCGGGCCGCCTTCGAGGTCGCTGCTGGCAGCATCGGCCTGGCCCACGTCACCCGCCGGAGCAGACTGCGTGAGCGGCTCACCGGGCGTGAAGTCCTGGATCGCCTCGTCTACGAAATCCACGAGGATCGCCGCAACGGTCTGGTTGGCCAGGGTGTTCGGGTGGCTATCCCACTCGTCCACGCGATACTCGGCCTTGAGGGTGCCGTTTTCATCGGCCAGGTGGTGGAAGAAGTCGAAGACGCGGACATTGGGGTGCCCGGCGAGATACTCATCGGAGGTCAGGTACTGCGCCCAGCGTTGGGCGCGGGCGGCGTTTTCGGGTGACGTGGCATTGGGGACCAGCGGCGGCGTGGTGAAGGGAATGAACAGCTTGTCGGGGTAGCGGTCCATCACGTCGCGGATGGACAGGTAGTAGCGGCGGTAGTCCTCAAAACGCTCCTCGCTGTCAATGTCCGATGCCGGGAAGCAGCTCTTGAAGAGGATCACGTCAAAGGCGAGCATATGGCTGAGGGTGTTGCCCGGCAGGTCGGTGACTGGCTGGGCGAAGATGCGATACCAGCCGTCGGGGTCGGTATTGTCGTCAGGTACCGCCCAGTTGATGCCCAGCCAGTTGCCGCTGTTGTCTACCAGCCCTTCGTCGTTGTAGCCGTGATCCCAGAACTCGTAGCCCCGGCTGGTGAACTCCTCCCGCAGGTTGCCTTCCCAGATCAGGCCCCCGCCGGTTGAGTGGTGCATGAAGAGAATGCGCAGCGGCCTCTCTTGGGCGGCAACCGGTGTGACGACGTAGGCGGCCAGCGAGAGGGAGACCATCGCCAACACTAACACGAACACAAGCCGCCAGAGGTGATGCCTTTTCATGTTCCCCTCCTGCTCTCACCCTTCAGAGGCGGACAGCAGTGTGAGAAGCATTGAGATGGCGTCCGGTTAACCTCACCACCTGGCCTCGCTGCGCTCGGCCTTTCCCCCTCTCCGTTTACGGAGAGGGGGAGGCGAGGCGCGTTAGCGCCAAGCGGGGGTGAGGTAAAGTGAAGGGCCACTCCAGACTACACACCAACCTCAATGCCTATCCGCCCCTGAACGCTCTCACCCGGCCAGACGATAACAATACCTCTGTCAAGTGACGCACATGGCCGTGCTCGTCTCTCGCTTTCAGTATACCACTGGATTCTTGCTGCTCGTGGAGGGGCCAATGACCCCACCTGGCCTCGCTGCGCCCGGCCTTTCCCTCTTTCCGCCGGCGCCGGGCGCACCCGGCTTCGCCGCCAGCGAGATTACCGGGCATAATATGGATCAGGTCTGGGGGCGCTGCTCGCCATGACCACACTCGAAGGCGTGCCGCGCAAGCGGCACCTGTGCAACGGATGGGCTAGACAAGGACGGAGCTATGGCACCTCAAACACTCCAGAACTACATCAACGGCGCGTGGCACGCCTCGGCGGCGCAGCACGCCCCCGTGCACAACCCGGCGACAGGCGAAGTGCTGGCCCAGGTGCCGCTTTCACCGGCGAGCGAAGTGGACGCCGCGGCCCGTGCCGCCGCCGCCGCGTTCGAGACCTGGCGGCGCGTCCCGGCCACTGAGCGCATCCAATACCTGTTCAGGCTCAAAGATTTGCTCGAAGCGCACATTGACGAGCTATCGCGCTCGATCACCAACGAGAACGGCAAGACCTTCGCCGAGGCAAAGGGCGAGATGCGCCGTGCCATCGAGAACGTGGAAGTCGCCTGCGGCATCCCCATCCTGATGCAGGGCGAGTTCTCTGAGGACATCGCCAGAGGCATTGACGAGTTCACGATCCGCCAGCCGGTCGGCGTGGCGGCGATCATTGCGCCGTTCAACTTCCCTGGCATGATCCCCTTCTGGTTCCTGCCCTACGCTGTCGCCACCGGCAACTCGGTGATCCTCAAGCCGTCCGAGCGCTGCCCGATGACCATGCACCGGGCCGTCGAGCTGATGGAGCAGGCCGGCTTCCCGCCGGGCGTGGTCAACCTGGTCAACGGCGGGGCGGATACGGTCAACGCCATCCTCGATCACCCCCTCGTGACGGCGGTCAGCTTCGTCGGCTCGACGCCGGTCGCCCGCCACATCTACGCCCGCTCCTCGGCCAACGGCAAGCGCGTCCAGGCCCAGGGCGGCGCGAAGAACCCGATCATCATCCTGCCCGACGCCGACATGGAAGTGACCACGCACATCGCCGCCGACAGCGCCTTCGGCAACGCCGGGCAACGCTGCCTGGCCGCTTCCCTGGCCATCACTGTCGGCGAAGCGGGGGAGTCTTTCACCGAGGCCATCGCCGAGGCAGCGCGCCAGCGCGTGGTCGGCTATGGCCTCGACCCCGCTGTGACGATGGGGCCGGTCATCTCGCCGCAGAGCCTCAACCGCATCGAGGGGCTGATCCAACAGGGCGTGGACGAAGGGGCGAGCCTGGTAGTGGACGGGCGCGACACGGTGATCAAGGGCTATGAGGGCGGCAACTTCCTGCGCCCGACCATCCTGCGCGATGTCGTGCCCGGCGGGATCATTGCCCGCACCGAGATTTTCGGGCCGGTGCTGGGCCTGATCCACGTCGAGACGGTGGACGAGGCCATCGCCCTGGTCAACAGCGGCGAGTACGGCAACATGGCCTGCCTGTTCACCAGCAGCGGCGCGTCGGCGCGCAAGTTCCGCAACGAGGCCATGGCCGGCAACCTCGGCATCAATATCGGCGTCGCCGCGCCGATGGCCTTCTTTCCCTTCAGCGGGTGGCGGGCCAGCTTCTTCGGCACGCTGCACGGCCAGGGTCGCCACGCTGTCGAGTTCTTCACCCAGACCAAAGTCGTCATCGAACGCTGGCCGAAGGAATGGACGCGCAAGTTTTAGCGTGGTCTCGTCTGTGGGGCGCGCGTGCTGAGGCCCTATGCAAAGTCCTGACCCGCCGGGTACCTCATCCCCTAAATCCCCCCTCCACACGCGGTTCAGAGGCGAACAGCAGCGTGAGAAGCGTTAAGATGGCGTCCGGTTAACCTCACCCCCTGGCCTCGCTACGCTCGGCCTTTCCCCCTCTCCGCCAGCGGAGAGGGGTGACCTGACCTTCCCCCAGCAAAGCCAGGGGAAAGGGTGAGCGGCTCGCCAGATCGTCCCCCTTCTAGCTTCGCTGGAGGGGGGACTGAGGGGGAGGCGTTCAGCGAGCATTCCCGAACTTCCCCTGGCGACAGGTTGTTCGTAGACCCGGTGTAGTTCGCGGCAAGAGTCCTGTGCCCTGCGAGCCGTGCTTTCTGCCCTCGGCGATGGGGCGATCCCTACTGCGCCGGCCATGCGTCCAGCAGCACCGCCGCCCGCTCGAGCGGATCGGTCGCGGCGAGCGCCGCCGCTCGCCCCGCGCGCGCCATGTCCAGCGACACCAATGGGCGCGGGTCGGCACACTCGATGGCCCACAGGTCGGCGCTGTCGCGGACAGCGCGGGTCGCTTCGCTCAGCGCCACGCTGATGGCCTCGGCGTTGGGGTGAGCCTCGCGTTGCTGAGGGCTGAGCACCAGCACGGCAGGGACGGGGATCGCCTCCTGGCACGAGACCGCTTCGCCGAAGATAATGCGATCCCACAGGGCCAGCACCGCCGCCTGCGCCGCGCGGACTTCGCCCAGGTGAGCGGCGAGATCGGCGCGCACCTGGGCCGCCGACACATCCGCCCCGTCAACCAGCGTGCAGCCCGCCAGTCCCAGCCCCACAACCAGGCAAATAGCCAACCGTGCCATGCGCTCTCCCCACGTGCGCCACACGTCCGGCGGCGCGTGTAGCCATTCTACGCCCGGACACGGTACAATGCGAGCCGCGCCCTGCGCAGGAGAGAGATGTTCGCGCATGACCGTTCGTCGCTGGCTGGCCGCCACCCTGCTGATGACCGTCCTGGGACGGGTTGCTTTCATCCTGCTTTTCGATCATACGCTCTCGCTGCAAACGTCCGGTTACGACACCTACGCCGTCAACGTGATCGAGGGACGTGGCTATACCCGCTTCGACGACCGCAGCGGCGACTCCGATCTGCCGCCGCTGTATCCATTCTTCCTGATCGGCGTTTACAAGACGTTGGGGCGCGACCCCATTGCCGTCGCCGCTGTGCAGATGGGGCTGGATGCGCTGACAGTGCTGTTGCTGTTCTGGATCGGGCGACGGGTGGCGGGTGAAACAGTCGGGCTGCTGGCGGCGGCCTTCTATGGCGCGTACCCGTACCTGCTCTACCAGAACCTGACGCTCAACGACACCTGTTTGTTCATCTTCCTGCTGACGGCGGGCATTGCTGCGGCATACCGGGCGCGCGATGCGGGCGATCCGCGCTGGGCGGCGGCGCTGGGCATCGCCTTCGGGCTGGGCGCGCTGACCAAGACGCTGGTGGTGCTGGTGCTGCCCCTGCTGGCCTTGTGGTGGTGGCGGACGCTGGGCTTGCGCCGGGCGATTGCCCTCAGCGCGGCGAGCGGGATCGCGCTGGCGCTGGTGATCGCGCCCTGGGCGGTGCGCAATACGCGCCTGCATGGAGAACTGGTGTTGATCAGCACCAACGCGGGCAGCAATCTGCATCAGGGCAACAACGCCTGCGTGGCCGACTATCTGTCCCGTGGCTGGGACGCGCAGTGGGTCAACTGCATCGCGCTGGCCCCGCCAGAGTTGAGCGAGACCGAAGCCGATCGCTGGCACCAGCAGCAGGCGTTGACCTATCTGCGCGAGCACCCCGACGAATGGCCGCGCTTGTTCTGGACGAAATTCTGGGTGCTGTGGAGTCCGGTGATCATGCCCTACGACCTTCCGCCCGACCCCTACCTGGTAGACGATGCGGTCTTGCAGTTCCACACCCCCGCTTTCGAAGCGGCGCGCGTCATTCACGCCCTCTACTTCACGCCGCTGCTGGCGCTGGGAGTCGGCGGGCTGATCCTAGGCTGGCGCGACCGGCGCGAGATGTGGCCGCTGGTGGCCGTGTTCGTGGCGATCACCCTCACCTATCTGATTTTCCACCCGTCCACGCGCTACCGCTCTCCCGCCGATCCCTTCCTATTTATCCTGGCCGCCTACAGCGTGACGCGGCTGTGGACGCGACTTATGGCGGGCCGGGCGCGACGCCGGACACTGCTGCGGGAGATACGGTATGGATGACGCGAGCTACCAGGAGAAACTGGCAGACGAGGCCGCCTTATGGGGGCGCGTGGCCAAGGAACAGGCGGAACTTTTGCCTCCCGATTGGCATTATCACCGCCATCTGCGTCATAACGCCGTCGTGCACGCGCGCGACATTGACGCGCTGCTGGCCCGCATCATCCCCGGCATGAAGGCGCTGGAGCTTGGCTGTGCGTCCGGCTGGCTGACACTGGCGATGGCTCAGCGTGGGGCGATTGCGCATGGGACAGATATCAGCGACGGGGCGATTGCCATCGCCCGCGCTTACTACGTGTCGATCAAGGATAAGGTGCCTGGTGCAGTCACTTACACGGTGACAGATCTCAACACGCTCGATCTGCCTCCCACTACCTATGATGTGATCGCGGCCAAAGGGGTGCTGCATCACCTGATATGCCTGGAACACGTCATTGACCAGGTGCACGCGGCGCTCAAGCCAGGCGGGCTGTTCTGGGTCTCAGATACGCACGGAGACGAGTCCCTATTGGTGACGCTGCTGGCTGGCGCGCTGACGCTAGCCCTCCCCACACAGGTCTCCTACCGCGAGAAGGTGCGCGGTCTGCTACGCTTCGGCCTGCGCGCGCCGCAGCGGGTAAGAGCCAGCATCCAGGCGGACGGACTCTCGCCTTTCGAAGGTGCGGGGCGCAACCAGGACTGGGTTGCGCTAGTCCGGCAACGCTTCACCATCGAGCAAGAGACGCGCAAGCCCGCTGTGACTGGCTACGTCAGTGCGCAGCTTGCGCTGCCCGATCGGGTCGCCTTTCCCCTGCTGCGCGTGTTGGCTATCCTCGACCGCTGGGCAGTTCGGCTGGGTCTGCTGCACAGCACTGGCGTCGTGCTTTTCGCGCGCAAGGACGAAGGAGCGCGGTGAACCTGCTGCACGTCATCCCCTACTACGCGCCCGCCTGGGCCTACGGCGGGTCAGTGCGCGCGGCGACCGACCTGACGCGGGCGTTGGCTCAGGCTGGTCACTGCGTCACCGTGCTGACTACCGACACGCTCAGCCCGGCTGAGCGCCTCTCCGTGCTGCGCGAGACGCTGGACGGCGTGGAGGTAGTGCGCGTCCGCAACCTGAGCAACGCGCTGCGCGGACGGCTCAATCTCTCTACGCCGCGTGGCATGGCCGCCGCCGCCCGCTCACTGATCGCCGAACGGCAGATTGACCTGATCCACTGCCACGAACTGCGCACGGTCGAGAATCTGCGGGTGGTGCCGGTGGCAAAGGCGCTGGGCGTGCCGGTCGTGGTCTCGCCGCACGGCACGCTACCCCTCAACACCGGACGCCCGACCTTCAAGCGAGCGTGGGACTGGGGGCCGGGCAGGTGGCTATTGTCGCGCTTCGACGCCGTGATCGCGCTCACTCGCGACGAAGCGGCGGACGCGCGGGTGTTGTGGGCGAGGCAGGGCATAGACATCCCTATCCACATCGTGCCCAATGGCGTGCACCTGGACGAGTTCGCCGCGCTGCCCCCCAGAGACGCCGCCCGCGCCCGCTGGGGTCTGGGCGCGGGGCCGGTGGTGCTGTTCCTGGGGCGGCTACACGCGCGCAAAGGCCTGCAACTGCTGCTGCCCGCCTTCGCCGGAGCGCTGCAACACGTGCCAGAAGCGCGGCTGCTGATCGCCGGGCCGGACGAAGGGATGCTGGCTGCGTTGCAGGCGCAGGCCCGCGATCTGGCCCTGGGGGAGCGGGTGATCTTCACCGGCCTGTTGACCGGCTCTGCCCGCCTGGAGGCGCTGGCCGCCGCCGATCTCTTCGCCCTGCCCGCTGAAGGAGAGGGCTTCTCGATGGCGGTCCTGGAGGCGCTGGCCTGCGGGTTGCCCGTCCTGCTGACGCCGGGCTGTCATTTCCCCGAAGCGGCAGAGGCGGGCGCGGGTGTCGTCGTGCCGCGCGAAGTCGGGGCGCTGCGCGAGGCGCTGATCGCCCTGCTGGCGGACCCCGACCGCCGCGCCGCCATGAGCCAACAGGCGCGCGCCCTGATCGCCGCACGTTACACCTGGCCGCAGATCGTCGCGCAGCTCGAAGCCGCCTATGCCAGCGTGATCGCCCGCGTGCAGGAGATGCGCCGCTGATGGACAGTCAGCCCTCGCTCAACACGGCCACTGTCTCGCCGCCTAATGGCCTGCTGACAGGCGCAGCGCAACGCGCGGCCCGCAATGCCACCGCGCTGGCGCTCTCCAACATCGTCTCAAAGGGCGTGCTCTTCGCCTGGCAATTGATCCTGGCGCGCTGGTTGGGCGCGGAAGGCTATGGCATCTACGGGACGATTGGGGCGCTGCTGGCCGTCGGCGCGGCCATTCCCGACTTCGGCATGGGGCTGATCGTCATCCGCGACGTGGCCAAACGCCCGCAGGACGCCAACCGCTACCTGACCGCCACGCTCGCCCTGCAGCCGCTCCTGGCCGCGCTGGGTTACGTTGTGCTGACTGTCGCCGCCTTCCTCTTCGGCTACGAGGCGGAGTTGCGCGCGCTGCTGGCCTTCGCTGCGCTGAGCCTGCTGGTAGATGCGCTGGGCAACATGTGCCACAACCAGTTGCTGGCCATCGAGCGCATGGTCATCCCTGCGGCCATTGCCACCGGCCATGTGATCGCCCTGGTCATCCTGGCGGCGATCGCGCTGGCTGCAGGGGCGGGATTGTGGGGACTGTACGCGGCCACGCTGATCGCTGGACTGCTGCGGGCGGCGGTCTATTGGGCAACGTTACTAAGGGTGGGGGCACGCCCGCAGTTCCCGGTAGACTGGGGCGTAGCGCGCGGGTTGCTGGTGGCCGGCTGGCCCATCGCCGTGACCTCCTTCCTGGCGCTGGCCTATCAGCACGCCGACAAGCTGATCACCACTGCCGTGATCGGCACCGAGGGCACAGGGCAGCTCACGGCGGGCTTCGTCATCGTCTTCGGCGTGATCGAGCTGCTGAGCACGACGGTGCTGGTCGCTGTGTTCCCGCTGATGTCGCGCACCTATGCCAGCGGGCAGCAACGCCTGTTCGAGGTGATGCTGGAGAAGCTGGCCTTCTTCAACCTGACACTCAGCCTGCCGGTCGGCATTTTTACCTCGCTGCTGGCGGTGCCGCTCTCGGCATGGGTCTTCGGCGCGGGGTTCACGCGCACCGCCGATGTGCTGCGCATCCTGATCTGGTACACTGTCGTCGCCATGATCTCTGCCGTCTTCGCCAAGGCGTTGCTGGTGCAGAATCGGCAGCGACGGCTGATGGTCCTCCGCACAGGCGGGCTGGCGCTCAATGTGGTCTTGCTATTGATCCTGCTGCCCGCGCTGAACGTGCCCGGTGCGGCGCTTGCCACGCTGATCGCCGAAACGGCCATTCTGGTGGCTCTGGTGCGCTCGTTTCGCTTCCCCGCGGACTGGTGGGCGCGGATGGTCAATCACCTGTGGCGGTTGGCGCTGGTTGGCGGGGCGACGGCGGGGGTCGTGCTGGCGCTGCGGACGGTGCACCCCCTGCTGGCAGCGCTGGTCGGTGTGCCGGTCTATGGGACGCTGTTACTGCTCAGCGGGACGTTCGCCCGCGACGACTGGGACCTGATCTATCGCCTGGCGACGGCCATGCCCGGCGGGGCGCTCATCGGGCGCTGGTGGCGACGGGAGCTACCCGCGCCATGACAGGTGTGTAGAGAGGCTGTCGGTGAGGCAACGGGAGTGAGGTCAACCGCCTGGTGTGCAGCGGGAAGTCTGCGCCGGGGGAAGGGGCGGCAGAGGGCATCAGAAACGCCATAACGTTCGTCCTTGTTGCCGGATTCCACAAAATAACCAAATATGCTTACAGGGGAGTTGCCTAGCGCGGCCAAACCATGTACTATTAAGGTGATTTGCTCTGAGCGCCGCTTGCCTGGCGTCGTTCGCGCAGGCGGGAGTTGCCAACAAGGGCATCTCCGCACCACGTGGGGGTGCGACGCCTGAGGGGGCCGCGCTGCCTTATTGGGGACATTGCACGAGGCTACCGCGTTGAAGGGGAGGAGATCTTCTCCGGTGGAAATAGCGGGGTCTATGGGCTAGAGTCCTGCCATTGGCACCCGAAGCTAGATAGGCTGCCCTTTGGCCTTTGCGGTGGTCTCGCGCGTCCTCCTGTGTGGGGAGTGTTCTTGCCCTGGTCGCTCACGTTCGCGCCACGTGAGCACCACATACAGTTTTTTTCCGCAGGGGCGTATTGAGCACTAAGGAGTCATCCATGTATCTGAGAATAGCGATGCTTTGTGTGATAGTCGTACTGGCCACTCTCGTGCCAGCGCCCCAGCACGCACAGGCACAGCAGCCGGGCCAGCCAGAGTTCCCCATTGTGCCAGAAACCCCCGGCGAACAGGGCACGGCCCTGCCGCGCCCAACCTGGGACCCCATCAGCCTGGGCATCATTGTGTCTGGCGTTGGCGGCCCGGTGCCGTTCATCTGCACGGCGTGCCTGCCGGAGCTGGTCTTTTACCACAGCAACAGCGACGGCGACTGGGACATCTACCGTCTGACCGACGAGGGCCTGAATACGCCAGCCAACAACGTCAGCCAGGGTGACGAGAGCTATGATATTCAGCCGAGCTACGCCCCTGAAGGTGAGTGGGTGGCCTTCACCAGCAACCGTGACGAAGATGGCGGCTGGGAGATTTACCTGGCCAAGCCCGATGGGTCGCAGCAGGTGCGCCTGACCTACAACAGTGGCCATGATGTGAACCCGGTATGGGGGCCAGCCAGCCTGATCGCCTGGGAAAGCAACCGCGACGGCAACTGGGAACTGTACATGGCCGACGTGATGGGCGACGGGCTGCCCATTCGCCTGACCAACGATCCCGGTAACGACGTTAACCCGTTCTGGTTCCCGGATGGTGGCTGCTATGAGCCGCCCGGTGGACGCCTGGTCTTCCAGAGCGACCGCGAGCGCGAGGGAGACGAGGACGGCGAGGCCGACTGGGAGATTTACATGCTGGATGTGTACTCGCGCGAGCTAACGCAACTGACCGACAACGACACCGAGGACGTGGTGCCGATTCTGTCGCGCGACGGCAGGTCTATGGCCTGGCTCCAGCTTAACGAGGATGGCGTCTATGACCTGTGGATCATGGACCTGGCGACGCGGGCGAGCCGCCAGTTGACCGACCTGGGCGTGGATGTCGCCGGGCATGTCTTCTCGCCGGACGGGCGCTCCATTGCCTTCCACGCCAACGTGGACGGCGACTACGACATCTTCATCGTGAATGTGGCGACTGCCCAGGTGACGGCCCTGACCGACAATGACAGCGACGACCGCGCGCCCAGCTTCCGTTGCGACAACGCCGCTGTCGTCTTCCACTCGGACGCCGCGGCGGACACAACCCACCCCAACCAGCGCGAGCTATTCTCGGTCAACCCGGCCCTGCCGGGCGCTGCTGCCCTGCGCCTGACGCAGGACGTGGAGGCGGACGACCTGTATCCGATGTCTGATCCGCACGAGGAGATCAACAGCAAGGAAGGGCGTATGCCGCCGCATCCTTAGCGCGGCAGGTCCTTTCCACGTAGCGCAACAACAGGGCCTCCTGACCGGGAGGCCCCTATGCTTTGTGCGCTGCCAGAGCGACAAAAAATCGCCGCGACCGAACCTTGCGGCGGGGATGCGGAGAGTGGGCCCGGCAGGATTCGAACCTGCGACCGACCGGTTATGCTTCCCAGCTACAGCTTTCGCTGCCCCTTTCGGGTTTGTGGGCTGGACTGTCTCTTCACCCCTCGGTTGAGGGGGCCTGCCGTACAGTCTCTACACCTTCCCCAGGTCATGGGGCTTGGCTCGGGATTACCATGTCTGATGACGAAGGCTCCCCCGAATTTGACAGGTTTTCGTCTGGTGATTACTCTCCAGATAGCCCATGCTGCGCAGATCGTATCGAGCGAGGGATACATGCGTGACTCTGTGTGCTGTATCGTCTGCGGGACTCCGCTAACAGGTAGGCAAACCAAGTTTTGTTCACCTACTTGTAAGAATCAGCATCATCAAAGTTACGACGCTCAGAAGGGCAGAGGACTGTCCCGAAAGCTAGAGCTTGTCACTGCACTTGGTGGTACCTGTGCGATTTGCGGCTACAACAAGAACTTGGCCGCGCTGACATTCCATCACACAGATCCAACCACGAAGAGCTTCAAACTCGATATGCGGACCCTGTCGAATCGCACATATCAAGCTGTCTTAGCAGAAATTGACAAGTGCATTCTGGTATGTCACAACTGCCATGCTGAGCTGCACCATCCTCATCTCAACCTAGACCTGTTGCCTTGAGCCGGCTGCTCTCACCGCTGAGCTACGGGCCCTGCTAAACCCAGCGCCAAGCCAAAACACCGGGCGCCGACAGAGCGGGCAACGGGACTCGAACCCGTGACAACAGCTTGGAAGGCTGTTGTGTTACCGCTACACCATGCCCGCAGCAACCATTCTGCCCTGATCTTACAGGATGCAGCCCCGCAGCGCAATACCCGTTGGCGGGTCGCGGTATAATCGGCACGCCACATTCAGCAACCACAGGGGATGGTCTTCGATGAGTCTCTCGGCCCGCGCCCACCAACTGGCCCAGGCGTTTGAGCAGCCCGGCTGTCCCGTCTGCCGGCTGGTGGCGGAAAGCGTGCACGCCTACATCGGCAGCCTGGTTTACGAGTACGCCAACGAGCCGGCGACGCATTTCGCTGTGCGCGACGCGCGTGGTTTCTGCCCGACGCACGCCTGGCACGCCCTCGAGCAGATCAACGCCAGCGCGCTGGGCATTGCCCTGCTCTATGAGGGAGTGGTGCGCAACCTGCTCAAGGACATGGGCGAGATCAAGCCGGACAGCGGGCGGCGACAGGTCGCGGCGGCAGCCGAGGCGCTCAAGCCCAGGGCGACGTGCCCCGTCTGCGCGCACCGCACCATCGTTGAGGAACACTTGCTGCGCAGCCTGCTCGACCACCTGGATCAGCCCGCCTTCGCCGAGGGGTTCGGCGCGTCGGCGGGGCTGTGCCTGCCTCACCTGCGCCAGGCACTGGAGTCGCGCGCGGGCATTCCCGCCAAAGCACGCTTACTGGCGCTCCAGCAGGCGATCTGGGGACGGCTGCAAGGCGAACTGGCCGAGTTCATCCGCAAGAGCGACTACCAGTTCGCCGACGAGGAACTGGGCAGCGAGGCCGACAGCCCGCGCCGGGCCGTCGCCAGCCTGTCCGGGGCCAAAGACCGGGGCTGAGCAGGGAGTCAGTCCACGATCACGTACACCTCGTCGCCGGCGCGCACCACGTCATCCACCTGGACGGCGACTTCCTCGCCGGGCAGCCCTTGATCAACGGCCTGGTGGTTGATCTGCATCGAGAGCACCTGCTGCTCGAACTGGGTATGCGGCCCGTTGAACAGCACCCAGTCTTCGAGGTATAGCTCGTCGTCGAGCAGGATGGCCGCCACGCCCAGCCGGCTGAAGTAATGCGTTACGACGCCCACATAGCGATAGTCCACAGCATTCCTCCCTTCCCCTGGCGGCGACTGCCGCTCACAACCAGCGCAGGAGGCTGCTCCGGCGCTCGTCCAGACGCAGCCCGGCCCGCCGCGCGATGGCCGTCGCCTCTTCGACCTCCTGGCGCGTAACCGGGCGGTTGAGCGGTGCGATGTTGCGCTCGCGGACGCGCCACGCCGGGCGGTACTGGCCCATGACGTTGATGTAGGTGTTGGCCGAGATCTCCTCGGCCAGGAAGCGCACGATGGTCTCAGTCCCGGCGATACCCTCTGGCAGCACTAGGTGACGCACCAGCAGCCCGCGCGTGGCGATACCCTCGTCGTCAAACTGCAGATCACCCACCTGGCGGTGCATCTCGCGCACGGTAGCCTGGTTGTGCGCCGGATAGTCGGGGATTTTCGAGTAGCGTTGGGCCAGGACGGGATCGGCGTATTTCATGTCTGGCATGTAGATGTCAATGATGCCGTCCAGCAGGCGCAGCCCGGCCAGCGAATCGTAGCCGCCGGTGTTATAGACGAGCGGGATGCTCAGCCCGGCTTCGGCGGCGAGGTACACGGCGGCGATGATCGGCGGGATGACGTGGCTGGGCGAGACGAAGTTGATGTTGTGGCAGCCCACCGCCTGCAGCCGCAGCATGATCTCGGCCAGCTCCTCGACGCTGGTGATGCGCCCCTCCCCTTCCTGGCTGATCTCGTAGTTCTGGCAGAACTGGCAGCGCAGGTTGCACAGGGCGAAGAAGATGGTACCGGAGCCGTGCACGCCGGTCAGCGGGTCTTCCTCGCCCATGTGCGGGAAGGCGCTGCTGACAATGGCCTCCGCCCCCGTGCGGCAGAAGCCGATCTTCTGCGTGCGATCCACGTGGCAGGCCCAGGCACACAGGTCGCAGTCCTTCAACGCGGCCTGCGCCGCGCGAACGCGGTCGGGGAAGCCGCCCTCACGCAGCAGGCGGCGGTAGGCAGGTTCGGGGCGGGGCATGGGCTGTTCCTCGTGCTGGCGTGCCCTACCCCGCATTGTAGCATAGGTTGAAAGTTTGCTGCCCCCCTCAAGTGGGTATAATTGCCTTGAGGCAGTCCGTCCGGCCCTGACGAGCGACATATCACCAATGCCTGAAGCGTATCAGTCAAAGCTAGCTTCGCTGCTTTCGAGCGACCTGGACTTTCACAGCGGTTCAAGCCGGGAGTATACGCACGATCTGCACGCTTTTCCGGCCAAGTTTCCGCCTCAACTGCCGCGCAAGTTCATTGATGGCCTGACTCAGCCCGGCGATGTGGTGCTCGATCCGATGGTGGGATCGGGCACCACACTGCTGGAGGCGGTGCTGGCCGGTCGCTGCGCGGTCGGGTTCGATATTGATCCGTTGGCGTTGCGCCTGTGTAACGCGAAGACAACCTCTGTCGCCCCGCTAGACGCTGCCCAGGCGGGATTGCTGATGCTCAGAAGAGCAAAGCTGGCCGCCTCTGAATCCAGCGATGAGTTGCAGGCAGAGCTTGCCGGGCGCTTTGATGCCAAAACCCAGGAGTTCGTAGACTATTGGTTTGCGCCAGAGGCGCAGCTTGAGTTGCTGGCTCTCTTAAAGCAGATTGAAGCCCTGCCAGAAGGCGGCGTGCGCAGTTTTCTGGAGCTGGCGTTTTCGTCCGTCATTATCACGAAATCGGGGGGCGTTTCCCTGGCGCTCGACCTGGCTCACACGCGCCCCCACCGTGCCAAAGACAAGCCGTACCGGTCGCCGATCAAGGAATTCGAGAAGCGCCTGAAACAGAACCTGACCAGCCTGGCGGCCCTTCCAGCCGCTCGGCCCCTGGTTGTGCTGGGCTGTGGCAATGCCCAGAG
>Ga0334888_1002035_pt1 | contig 23489 bp, 18 predicted proteins | sample GraSluR1_MG_FD_207227 | JGI IMG/M metagenome (GOLD analysis project Ga0334888, IMG submission 207227) | Sludge microbial communities from methane-producing bioreactor in Wageningen University, Netherlands - Granular Sludge_3_08-R1 | ecosystem: Engineered > Bioreactor > Anaerobic > Unclassified ...
ACTATGAGAAACTGACCAAAGCGATGAGATATGTTTTAAATGGTGCCCAGCTGTATGGAACCAATCCTGATTTGACCTATCCAATGGAAGATGGATTAATTCCCGGTTGCGGAGCGATTTTAGCCAGTATTGAAGCCTGTACAGGTACCAAAGCCAAAGTATTTGGGAAACCACAACCGGAGTCAATCCAATTCCTACTGGAAATGACAGGTTTTTCGGTTGAAGATACGATTTTAATTGGTGACCGCTTAGATACTGATATTGTTTTAGCCAAGCAACAAAATATTTTTTCAATATTGGTCTTAACTGGAGTTCATCAGGGAGAAGATGTGAAAAAAACTGGCATTGTTCCTGATATGATTGTTGAAAACCTCATCGAATTAAAAAAAATCATGCTCATGAAAGGTGAAGCCTGAAGTGTTGTTTGAAATTGAAATGGGGGTAGATTGATATGAGTCAGGTTAAAATTTACGATACAACTTTACGAGATGGTTCTCAAATGGAGGGAATCAATTTCTCGGTTCAGGATAAAATCCAGATTGCCCTAAAGCTCGATGAATTTGGCATCCACTATATCGAAGGTGGTTGGCCAGGATCAAATCCGAAAGATATCGCTTTTTTTGAAAAAGCTCAAAAAATTTCCTTCCACAATGCGAAAATATGTGCTTTTGGAAGTACCAGAAAAGCAGAAACCAAACCAGATCAAGATAAAAATCTCCGTCTTCTTCTTGAAGCCGGTTCACCGGTTATAACCATATTCGGAAAATCCTGGACGCTCCATGTAAAGCGAGCTCTCCGTACCACGCTGGATGAAAATCTGAAGATGATTGATGATTCCATCAGCTTTTTAAAATCAGCCGGGAAAACGGTTTTTTTTGATGCCGAGCATTTTTTTGATGGGTATAAACAGGACCAGGATTATGCATTAAAAACTATTGAAGTTGCCTATAATGCCGGAGCCGATGCAATCATTCTTTGTGATACCAATGGTGGGGCGCTTCCCCATGAAATTGCCTCAATTTTTTCGAAGGTTAAATCTCAGCTTACGGAATCTTTTGAAATTGGAATCCATACTCATAACGATGGCGGAATCGCTGTGGCCAACAGCTTAATTGCAGTCGACTGCGGAGCAAACCAAATTCAAGGCACCTTTAATGGATATGGAGAACGTTGTGGAAATGCCAATCTTTGCAGTATTATTCCCAATTTGGTTTTAAAAATGGGAATTTCTTGCTTATCTGAGGAACAATTAAAAAAGTTGGTAGAAGTTTCGCGATTCATTGATGAAACAGCGAATATGCGACCAAATCACTATCAACCCTTTGTCGGCAAGAGTGCCTTTACCCATAAAGGAGGCATTCACGCCAGTGCAATCATGAGGGATCCGCTAACTTATGAGCATGTCATTCCGGACCTGGTCGGCAATCAAAGAAGAATATTAGTTTCAGAACAAGCTGGTAAGAGTAATATCCTTTATCGAGCTCATGAAGTCGGAGTTGATTTGCAACCTGATGATTCTCGTGTGACTTCCTTAATAGATAAGATAAAAGAGTCGGAGTCTTATGGATATCAGTATGAAGGGGCTGACGCTTCCTTCGAGATGATGCTCCGTGAAGTTTTAGGTGAAACGATGAATTTTTTCACCTTGCAAGGTTTTCGGGTAATCGTAGAGAAAAGAGGAGATGAGGAAGTAATTACCGAAGCAACCATTAAACTAAATGTTGGAGATCATTTCGTTCATACAGCCGCAGAAGGCGATGGTCCGGTTCATGCCTTGGATAATGCTCTGCGGAAAGCTCTGGAAAGTTTATACCCTCAGCTAAAAAGAATTCGATTAAGCGACTACAAAGTTCGGGTCTTAAACGAAAAAGATGGAACTGCGGCAAAAATACGGGTATTAATCCAAACAACCGATGGTAGTCATACTTGGGGAACAGTTGGTGTTTCCACTGACGTTATAGAAGCGAGTTGGGAGGCCTTGGAAGATAGCGTAAAATATGGATTATGGCAAAAAACCAAAGAAGAAAATTAAAATCGAAAATAATTTATAAAGGATTTACTAAAATTAATGACATTCATTTTGACTGGAATATCAAACCGGATGGTTTTTTTAATGGTTTTCCGGTACCTCCTTTTGTGAGTTGGAAAATTAATATCGATCGGATTAGCAGCTTTAATCGAAATATCCTCCAGTCAAACCAACAAATTGTATGGATTGGTAAAGACGATGTTATCCAATTCTTAGAGTGTTTATATACTGAATCTGAATCAGTTCAAAGCAATCAAAGCTATCTTTTCTGTTCGTCATCTCATCCAGAATATCTTCATAAATTAAGCCATTCAGTTGATCTTTTAAATACGATATTTGTTGTTTTGGGGCGTACCTTAGATGAACTTGACCTGGTTAAATTGGTTGTGATGTTAAATGAGGGAAAAAGAGTGTTTGTTGGCCCGGAAGTTGGAATAATGTCAGAGTTTGCACGCTTGCTTTTATTCCCTTTCTATCCGGTTGAAACCGAAAATTGTCGTTTTTGGCATCATTCTGAGCTATTATATCTTCCTCTTCATTCCATGAATCTTCCAATCAAAGATATGGTTGAGGGGTGCGAAGAGGGGTTTTCATCTTGTAGAGATGAAGCCATGTCCACAGCACAAATAATCCATCAGATTCAATTAAAAGGGATTCAGAGGCTTTATTTTGTTGCCAACTCCTATCCGGTTTATTCTCTTTTAAAAGCTTTGGAACCTTTGTTGGAAGAAAGCTTGAATGGCGAGAATCAATGCTTTAAAATCAAAATTATTACTCTTGAGTCACTGAAGAGTAGTTATTTGGAGCACATTTTATCCTGTGATGATCGAGATGTATTTTTTATTCTAAACCATAGTACACCAAGTCAACACCTGCAAGCTCCTATCAATTTTCCTCAAAAGGTAAAAGAGGATTCTTATTTAGGGAAAGAACTGCAATTTTTAGATAAACAATCCTTTTCCGACTATGATTCGGCAACTCTTGAGGCCCTGCAATATCAAATTAAAAAAAATGAATCATCATTTATTCATTTGCAGTATCCTAAAAATGATTTCTACGCTTTAGGTTTGTTGGTAGCTTATTTCTATTATTTTGCTTGTTATAGTTCTTGGCTGAGAGGATATGATGTTTTAAACGACCCACCCTTTGCTGAATTCGACCGGCTTATTTGGAAATTTATAAAAAAACAGTAATTCGTGAAGGCAAAAAAACCAGTTAATTTTCTTTAGGAGAGATCTATCAAATGTATCAAATTATTGGCGATTTACACATTCACTCTATAGCGAGTGGACATGCTTTTAGTACCGTTCGAGAAATAGCCCTGGTTGCGCAACAAAAAAAATTACAATATATTGGTTTGGCTGAGCATGGACCAAGTATGCCCGGGGGCCCTGATCCAATCTATTTCGAAGCTCGAGGCCATTTCCCTAAAAAAATTGATAATATCGAAGTTTTCTTTGGAGCTGAAATTGATATTTTGGACGAAAATTCAACATTAGATTTAGACGGTCCAAGTTTAAAAAAAATTGATTATGGAATTATTTCTTTTCATTCTCAAGTATATCGAGGAGAAATACGTTCCGACTATACCTCAATTTTACTAAAAGCTTTGGAAAATCCCTATATCAATATTATCGCTCATTTGGGGAATCCCCGTTATCCGGTGGATTATCCATTGGTAGTGAAGAAGGCGATTGAATGCAATAAAGTTATTGAAATTAATAATAGTTCCTTTCGCGTTAGCCGCAAGGGGAGCTTGGAAAACTGTAAAATGATTGCGCAAGAGGTCAAAAAACAGGGCGGCTATATAGTAGTAACCAGTGATGCTCATTATTGTGATGAAGTTGGTGATTATCAGTTGTCCTTAGATTTATTGGGAAGTGTCGACTTCCCCAAGGAGTATATTATCAATGCTTCTCCGGCAATGTTTCAATCTTTTATGAATTCATTTCTTAAGATAAGGGGTAGAGTGCGATGAAAGCGACTTTAATTGATGGAAAAAAGGTTTCACAAGAAATTCGGGAAGAATTAAAACCACGTGTCCAAAATTTGATTCAACAAGACTTGAAACCAGGTTTGGCGGTTATTTTAGTTGGAGACGACCCCGCCAGCCAAGTGTATGTTAGGAACAAAGAAAAAGCCTGTGAAAAGTTGGGAGTTTATTCCTTGAAACACCAGCTCCCTTCAACCACTAGTCAAAACGACCTCCTTCATCTCATTGACGAATTGAATAATGAACCAGCTATCCATGGTATTCTCGTCCAGTTGCCACTTCCCAAGCATTTGGATGAAAAAAAGATTCTCTATCACATTAATCCACTCAAAGATGTTGATGGTTTTCATCCTTACAATTTAGGTCGTCTTATGATTGGTGATCCTATTTTTTTACCTTGTACTCCCTGGGGCGTTCAGGAGTTATTGTCTCGATACCAAATTGATATTTCGAGGAAACACGTAGTAATCGTTGGAAGAAGTAATATTGTTGGGAAACCGTTATCTATGATGCTGGTACAAAAAGCCAAGGCAGCCAACGCTACCATAACCATTTGTCATACTGGAACTGAAAACCTTGCCCAACATACTCAAATGGCTGATATTTTGATTGCAGCTGCTGGTTCTCCTAAAATGATCACTGGAGAATTGATCCGAGAGGGGGTTGTGGTCATTGACGTAGGCATCAATAAGGTGGAAGACAAATTAGTTGGCGATGTTGATTTTGACAGCGTTGTGGATAAAGCTTCTTTTATTACCCCAGTTCCAGGTGGAGTTGGACCAATGACAATTGCCATGTTGATGGCCAATACGGTTAAATCAGCAGAAAGAACCTTGCACGGGTAATATTATTCTAAAATCTTCAATAAATATATTGCTGATCATTTTATAAAGTTTAAATATAGATAGGATTGGCTTCAGGTTCAAAAGAGAGTTTTTTTGATTTTCATTCAATGCTTTAAATACTTTTATGGGAATGAGTCAAAAGAATGACCAGAATAACTGTCCTTTCTGATACTCATATTCCACAAAGAGCAAAAGATATTCCTCAACGGTTGTGGGAAGAGATAAAAAAAGCTGATTTAGTCCTTCATGCCGGGGATGCAGTTAAACCATCGATTCTTGAAAATATTGCTCAGTTCACTCCAATTCGGGCAGTACGGGGAAATATGGATTCGAAAGAGTTACAAATCACTCTCCCCGACCAGGATGTGGTTGAGGTTGATGGAGTTAAAATTGGTCTCGCCCATGGCCGGGGTGCCCCAAATCAAGTCAAGTCTTATGTTCGTTCACTTTTTGAGGGATATGACTTGCAGGTTTTAGTTTTTGGTCATTCCCATCAACCAGAATTAACCAATGAAAATGGAGTATGGTATTTGAACCCAGGGAGTCCAACTGATAAAATCTTTACTCCCTACCTTTCCTATGCTCGGATGGAAATCGATAAAGGAAGTATTAATGAAATAATAATCGTATCATTAACTTGAGGTGAATTGATGGCAAAAAAAATGTATTTAAACATCATTTGGCATATGCATCAACCCTATTATTATGATTTGAACCAAGATCTTTTTACCCTTCCATGGGTAAGGACCCATGCGACCAAAGATTATCTTTTTATGGCGAAATTAGCCGATAGGTTTCCTCAATTGCACATGACCTTTAATTTTACTCCATCTCTTATAAACCAAATAAATCTTTATTCGCAGGGAAAAACTGATTTAGTATGGAATCACTTTGAGAAAGAAGCCAAAGAACTCAGTAAAAAAGAAAAAGACTTCATTTTAGCTAATTTCTTCTTAGCCCCTTCAAAAACTCAAACCAGCCATTTCCCTTTTTATGAAACCTTAAAAGAGAAAGCCAAACACAATATTCATAATTTCTCAACCCAGGATTGGCTCGATCTCCAGGTTCTCTATCAGCTCCTTTGGTTTGATCCGATAACCATCAAAGAAAATTTCGGCTTGAGCGAGCTCATAAAACGGGGGAAAGAATATTCCGAAAAGGATAAGGCTATCATTAAGCAAGTTACTCAACAAATAATTGCTGAAATTATACCAATGTATAAGAAATTAAAGGCTAAAGGACAGATTGAAATTTCAACGTCACCTTTATACCATCCGATTATTCCATTATTAATCGATAATTGGGTTGCTAGTGAATCATTACCTGGAACTCAACTTCCTAAGTATCGTTTTCAATATTTAGATGATGCTCAGGCACAAATCCATAAAGCCAAAGATGAGGTAGAAAGAATTTGGAACACAGAAATGCATGGGATTTGGCCTTCGGAAGGCTCGGTAAGTACTGCAGCGGTGAGTTGTTTTGCTCAAAATGGATTTTCCTGGACAGCGACTGGTGAGGAAGTTTTGTTTAATACCTTAGGATTACCTATAGTGAGGGATCAAAATGGTCTTTTAAATCAGGGTGAAAATCTCTATCAACCTTGGTTTTTTCACACCGATGATAATAATGTAGCTATCTTTTTCCGTGACCGTCATCTTTCTGACTTGATCGGTTTTGCCTACCAACATCTTGCCTATCATGAGGCAGTTGGAGATATGATTTCTAATTTAGAAAGAATTATAGATCGACTTCCCGACAGTTTTAACCCGATCGTTTCTATAATCCTTGATGGGGAGAACGCCTGGGAGTATTATAATAATAATGGATTTGAATTTCTAAGCGGCTTATATGAGGCTTTAACACAACATTCCAGGATAATCACAACAACTCCCTCAGAACATTTAGCACGTTCTAACCAAAAACCCACTCTTAATGCTTTAACACCTGGTTCCTGGATTTATGGTTCCTTTAATACTTGGATTGGTCATGAGGAAAAGAATTGGGCGTGGGATCAGCTTTTCTTAGTCCGAAAACTACTGGCTGAAAAGGAAAAAGAGTTAGATGGGGAACGAAAGCAAGAAGTTTATAATATTTTGTATCAAGCAGAAGGAAGCGATTGGTTTTGGTGGTTGGGTCCAGATAATCCCTCGGTACAAAAAGAGGAATTTCGAAAGCAATTTTTATCTCTATTGAAGAAAATATGTGATTTAATTGGTGAGAAATATCCTGGGGAGGGATAGCAGTGTTTAAAAATGAAGTGGTTGCGATGATATTAGCCGGTGGGGAAGGACGTCGGTTGAATATTCTTTCGGCTAAAAGAGCAAAACCAGCTGTTCCTTTTGGAGGGAAATACCGTATCATCGATTTTTGCTTAAGCAATTGTGTCAATTCGGGCATATATTGTGTAGGTGTTTTAACTCAATATAATCCAAGATCACTTCATGAACATATTCGGATTGGGAAAGATTGGGACCTTGATCGACTCAATGGTGGAGTCTTTTTATTACAACCCTTTATCAGTGATGCTGATACCGATTGGTATCGGGGAACTGCTGATGCGATATACCAAAGTCTTCGTTTTATTCGAAATCGAGCTCCTGAGCTGGTACTCATCCTTTCTGGCGACCATGTTTATACTATGAATTACCGACATATGATTGAGTTTCACAAGAAAAAAAAGGCTGATTTGACGTTAGCGGTCATCCAAGTTCCGATTGAGGAAGCCCATCGTTTTGGCATTATTACCGTTGGCGCAGAAGGTGAGGTCATTCGTTTTGATGAAAAACCTGAAAATCCCCAAAGTAATTTAGTAAACATGGGAATTTATGTTTTTAATCGAGAGGTTTTAGAAGAAGAAGTGGAAAAGGAAGCTATGCGTGAAGGGACGTCTTTTGACTTTGGGCGAGACATCATTCCTCGCATGATTCAGGATAAAAGAGTTTTTACCTATTCCTTTTCGGGGTATTGGAAGGATGTAGGTACGATTGATTCTTATTGGGAAGCCAACATGGAGTTATTGGGAGAAGAAAGTCCTTTGAGATTTAAGGATATAGATTGGCCGATTTATACTCCGGTTGCTGATCGGCCTCCGGTAAAATTTGGGCGTGATGCTCAAGTTGAAAACTGTATTATTGGTGAAGGAGCTATTATTAATGGGAAAGTAAGTCAATCAGTCATTTTTAATGGGGTATATGTAAGCGAAGAAGTAAAGATTGAGGGATCGATTTTAATGAATGATTGCTATATTGGAAAGAACTCCCAATTGGAGAGAGTGATTTTAGATAAAGGAGTTATGATCGGTGAAGAATCTCGGGTTGGAGGGGGTCAAGTATTGAATGTTAACAAAAAGTATCCTGAGGTTTTGTGGAGCGGAATTACCATCATTGGAAAAAGTTCCCGTATTCCTTCAGGATGCGAAATAGGAAAAAATTGTATTATTGGTGCAGATGTGGATGAGAACGATTTCCCATCGTTGATTGTTTTTAGTGGAGAGACAATTGAAAAACCATCGATGGAGGTTTAGTTATGAAAAAGATTTCTTTTTTGCTGATGGTTTTGTTTTTTTTGGTGTTTGGTGTTCAATCGGCTTTGGCTCAGATATACGAATTTCAGGTCAGCTTGAATGAACAAACCTATCTTGATATGTTACCAGTTTCACCATTTATAACCGTTCTTCCTGATAGGGGTAACTTAGCAACCTACTTCATTGGTGATCCGATTTCTCTGGCTTATGAAGCAATGAAATCCGGCTATGTGAGTATATTAGATTACACCGAAGATGAAAGGGTGCGGATTTTAAAGAATAATGAACCAGTTTCGCCGGGTACAAAAAAAATGATTCAAGGTATAGTTACCGAACCAGAAGGGATGGAACGATTTCTCGTTCTTCTTTCTCCACGGATTATTCCCGACCGTATCTTGGTTGAGGCTATGAATAATCCCTCCCGAATGAAGGAGATTATTGGTGAGAATGTTTATCTCAATCGGAGTACTATTCAGATTGTTGAAAAGAGAAAAGAAGAGTCGGTAGCTATTCGTTTTCATCCCGTTCCTGAATCAATTTTAAGCGGAAGAAATTTGAGAATTCGAATGGTCATGACGGATAAAAACAATAACCCTTTGGTAAATCGAAGAATTCAGTGGTATGCCAGCCACGGAAGCTTGGATTCATATCAGACCTACACCAATACTGCTGGAGAATCAGACATTTGGTTTATGGCTCCATTTGTTTCGGAGGAAACTCAGGTCCAAATACAAGCTACTTATGAAGGCGACACTGCCTATAGCCCTATGGGGGGGATCGTAACTGTTGTTGTACAACCTGAAAAGAAATCGAGTATCTTGGTTCTATCCCCAAAGGATTTTTTAGTCGTAAGTGGTGAGAGCATGAGTTTCCAAGCCCGGTTAACCGATAGTGATGGAAATCCTTTATCCGGACAAACACTAATATGGTCTTCTAATGTTGGTCAATGGGAAAAAAGAATGACAACGACAGAATTTGATGGAATCTCATCCAATCTTTGGATGGTGCCTACTTCAGTGGTAAAAATACCGGTGGAATTAAAGGTAAACTTTAGGGGAGTAATAAATTATGCTAAGTCTGAGGATAACTCAATTGGATCGGTTGAAGGGATCGAGTTAGTATCTGGACGAGGCACCTATTTTATCGATTTTTCCAGCGGTAAGCCTGAAACGAACTTCGAGGAAAGTATTTATCGTGGAGAGAATATCTCGGGCTTCACTCAAAACTCTGCTTCGGTTCTTGCCATGAGTTCGGGTGAGTATTTGAATGTAAATTTCCAAGTTCCAGAAGGGTGGAGCAATGCAGCTTGCTTTATTTGGGGAAAATCAAATGGAAGTGCAATTATCCACGTCCATCTCAATGATAATAAAATTTTCTCGGGAAACATTGTTGGTGGTCAGATATCTCCTTTTGAATTCCAATCTTTCCATTTAGATCAATTTTTAATGCCGGGAGAAAATCAATTACGAATTGAAGTGCAATCTCCAGACGAAAGTGCTTTCTTTGCTATCCAGCGTTTATTGCTAGTTTTTTAGAATCTATGTGGGTGGTATTGAATACGTATCGATAAAATATCATTGCCACAAACGTTGATATAATTTTGTGGTCATAGATGAGAGTGTAAACCAGGTAAATGGCATAACTCTCTATTATTCGGAAGCTATAAATTGAGCCCAGGTAATTTTAATTTTTTGTAAAAGCTTGATTTTTAAACCAACAAGTGGTTTAAAGAATAAACTCCCGTGCCACTTGTGTGTTACCAGATGAGGATGAAAATGAGTTGCCCCCTCACCCTAACCCTCTCCCACCAAGGGGCGAGGGAAAAAAGAGCAAAAGAATTCATAGTTCCTTCTCCCTTGATGGGAGAAGGTGAGGATGAGGGTGTAAGCCCAGAAAGAGATTCTGGTTAGTTGCTATAATTGAGTTAACTATAAAAATCATTCATGGATTTTCAGAGAGGAATAATTTAAAATATTTTTTTATAACACCGAAAAGCAGGGTAGGTGGGTAATATAATGCCATTTAAAGATAATTGGTGGGAAGAGTTTGATTCAATGCAGAAAGAAATGCAACGTTTCATGGAGCATGTTTCTGGAAAAAAACCTTATTTCTTGGGACTTTCTGAAAAAGCTTGGGAGCCTTTGTGTGATGTTTTTGAAACTGATGATAACTTTATTGTTGTGGTAGAGCTCGCTGGGGTTTTGGTAAATGAAGTTGACTTGACTATTCAATCACGAAAATTAATACTTAAGGGTGTGAGAAAGGAAGTTCCTTCACCGCCTAAAAGGGATTATCACCAAATGGAAATTCCCTTTGGTCCCTTTCAACGACAAATCGAACTTCCCGAAGAGGTTGATGGAGAGACCATTAATGCTCGTTATCGGGAAGGGTTCCTCATAGTTGAATGCAAAAAGAGAAAGGTAATTACTGAACGGAGGATTCCTCTTGAGTAAACAAATGTTCTCAATCATAAAAAATACTGGAATAAGTAGAGAATTTTTTCATACGGATAGAGTTCATTATAAATATATCGACCCATTTCTTGATAAGAATACTGTTTATTAGGAAAGGATCAGACATGGAAGAGTATATTGACAATTGGTTTGCGCTTTCGGAAGAGCCTTCAGAGATTACGGATAACCAGAATGTGATTTCCGAATCCATTGATCAGGATAAAAAAGGTTTTGATATTCCAGAAACAATTGCGGTTCTTCCTTTGGATGAGAACGTTTTATTTCCTGAGTTGGTCATGCCTTGGGTTGTCCACGGAGAAAAGTGGGTTAAATTACTTAACGATGCGGTTTTAGGAAATAAAATGATCGGAGTTTTAACCCTCCGCACCAAAAAAGAAGAAGGGGATAGCGCCGTTTCAGCTCAGGATTTTTATGATATCGGTGTTGTAGGGCGAATATCCCGTTTGTTAAAGCTTCCTGAAGATGCTATTCAAATTTTGGTTTTTGGCTTAAATAAGTTTCGCATTGTTGAATGGATTCAATGGGATCCTTATCCCATAGCAAAAATTGAAATCATCAAAGAAGAAGAAATAAAAACCGATGAAACTGAAGCTTTAGTCCGCAACATATTAACTCTTTTTCAAAAGGTCGTCGAACTTGCTCCTTATCTTCCCAAAGAAATATTTGTTGCTGCGATGAATATCAAACAACCTTCACGACTAGCCCATTTTGTCGTTTCGAACTTAAATTTAGATGTTGAAAGTAAACAAAATATTTTATCCACCAATGAACTCATCGAAAAATTAAAAAAAGTAAACTACTATTTAACTCGAGAACTGGATATTCTCCAAATTGGCAGCAAGATTCAAACTCAAATTCAATCGGAGATGGCAAAAACCCAACGAGAGTATTTCTTAAGAGAGCAATTGAAAGCTATTCAACGAGAACTTGGAGAAATGGATGAAAAAACCATTGAATTAAATGAATTGAAAGAAAAAATTGAAAAAGCCAAGCTCCCGCCAGAAGTTTTAAAAGAAGCCGAAAAAGAAATGGAGCGATTATCGAGAATTCCACCGGTTTCAGCCGAATACCCAGTTATTCGTAATTACCTTGATTGGATAACCGAACTTCCCTGGAACATCCGAACCGAAGACAGTTTAGATCTTAAAAAGGCTGAAAAGGTGTTGAACGAAGATCACTATGATTTGGAGAAAGTAAAAGAAAGAATTCTTGAATATTTGGCAGTGGGTCATTTAAAAAAAGATTTAAAAGGTCCAATACTCTGTTTTGTTGGTCCCCCGGGTGTGGGAAAAACCTCATTGGGAAAATCGATTGCCCGGGCGTTGGGAAGGAAATTCGTACGAATATCCTTGGGCGGAGTACGGGATGAAGCGGAAATAAGAGGCCATCGTCGAACCTACGTTGGAGCGCTCCCAGGTCGGATTATTCAGGGAATCCGAAAAGCAGGAAGTAATAATCCGGTATTTATGTTAGACGAGGTTGATAAAATAGGTTTAGATTTCAGGGGAGATCCTTCTGCTGCTCTTCTCGAAGTTTTAGATCCCGAGCAAAATTCAACTTTTGTTGACCATTATTTGGCAGTTCCTTTTGACCTTTCTAAGGTTATTTTTATCGCAACTGCGAATATTCTGGATACCATTCCTCCAGCTTTGTTGGATCGAATGGAACTCATCCGAATTCCAGGTTACACCGATCCGGAAAAAATTGCCATTGCTCGCAAATATTTAATACCCAAGCAGAGTAAAGAAAATGGTATCGAGGATCAAACTGTTACGATAAGCGATGAAATTTTAACAAAAATGATTCGAGAATACACCCGTGAAGCCGGTGTCAGAAATCTGGAAAGAACAATTGCGACGGTTTGCAGAAAAGTTGCCAAAGAAGTCGCCTCAGGGAAAAAAGGACCATTTGTAGTTGATGAAGAAAATCTTAGAAAGTATTTAGGGAAAAGGATTTATTTTGATGAGGTCATGTCTGGGAAGGATCGGGTTGGAGTTGCTACCGGTTTAGCTTGGACTCAAACCGGTGGAGAAATCCTTTTTGTTGAGTCCTCGGTTCTCTCGGGTAAGGGAAACTTGATATTAACCGGTAATATGGGAGATATTATGCAAGAATCGGCTCGCATTGCACTATCTTGTGTGCGAGAACGGGCGAAAAAATGGAAAATTGATGAGAAGTTTTACGAAAAACATGATATTCACGTTCATGTTCCTGCTGGCGCTATACCAAAAGATGGTCCGTCAGCTGGAATAACCCTTGTTGTTTCAATGGTTTCTTCTCTTTCACTAATACCGGTAAAGCATTCCATTGCAATGACTGGAGAATTAACCCTTACTGGAAAAGTGCTTCCAATTGGTGGAGTGAAGGAGAAATCTTTAGCAGCTTATCGATCGGGAATTAAAGAAGTTGTTCTGCCCCGTGAAAACGAAAATGATTTAGATGATATACCAGCTGATGTAAGAAAAAAAATGAAATTCCATTTAGTCAAAACTATAGACGAAGTCCTTAAAATTACCTTAAAAAAATCACCCCGAATGGTTCAAAAGAAAAAAACTTCTTCTCTTTAAGAGATATAATGGCTGATTGAATCAGCTAATTAACATTTTTGTTCGAATTCAACTTAAGTTGGTATGAGAAAGAGGGAATATCAAAATGGAAAAATCTCGAGAAGAATTTTTAAAAAAACTCATTGAAACTCCTAGCCCATCGGGGTTTGAAGAACAGGTTCAAAAAATATTTGGAGAAAGAATTCAAGACAAGGTTGACCGATTTATTAAAGACTACCATGGAAATGCTATTGGTATTATTCATCCTGATGCTTCGTTTCGAGTTATGTTGGCGGGTCATTGTGATGAAGTCGGTTTGATGGTGGAATATATCAGTGATCAGGGATATATTTATTTTTCAACAATTGGAGGAATCGATGCCCATATCACCCCTGGAAAGAGAGTCATAATTCATAGTTCTCAAGGACCAGTAAGAGGAGTAATTGGAAAAAAACCCATCCATTTGATGGAGGAAAAAGAACGTCAAAAAGTGGTAAAAATTGAAGAGCAGTGGATTGACGTGGGGGCAAAAAATAAAGAAGAACTTACCAAAATTGTGCAAGTAGGAGATCCAATTACCATGGATGTTGGTTTTGACCAACTCCTTGGAAGTCGAGTTGCTGGTCGAGGTTTTGATGATCGAGTTGGAGCTTTTGTTGTTGCCGAGGTTCTTCGGAAGGTTCAAAAAGAGAGATTGCAGTGCGGTGTATATGGTGTAAGTACGGTTCAAGAAGAACTTGGTCTCAGGGGAGCAAGAACCAGTGCTTTTAGAATCGATCCCCACTTAGGAATTGCTATTGATGTGACCTTTGCTTCTGACTGTCCCGATATAGATAAAAGAAAGATTGGGGACGTGTCTTTGGGCAAAGGTCCGGTTATATCTCGAGGTCCAAATATTAATCCTCATATTTTTCAAAAGCTGATCAATATCGCTAATCAAAAAAATATTCCCTATCAAATACAAGCTGAATCGCGTGCCACTGGGACAGATGCTAATAGCATTCAAATTAATCGTCAAGGCGTTGCTACCGGTTTGTTAGGCATTCCCAATCGGTATATGCATACTCCCTCCGAAGTCATCGATTGTGATGATTTAGATGCAGCAATACATTTATTGGTCGGATTTTTAGAAAGCATTCATCCTGAAGAAAATTGGATACCTTAAAAATTTGATTTTACCAAATAGTAAATTCATAAAAATGAATCTAGTCGAGGAAATAAAGAGCTTGAAGAAATTTGGAGGAAAGTCATGTCGGAACTGAGAAAAGATCCGGTTATAGACCGGTGGGTCATTATTGCCAATGAAAGAAGTTTAAAACCTTATGATTTTGGGGTACATGGAGAACTACGAAAGCCTGGTCCTTGTGTTTTTTGTGAAGGGATGGAAACACACACTCCGAAAGAGGTTTTTTCCATTCGAGGTAATCATACTGAAAAAAATCAACCGGGTTGGACAGTTCGGGTAGTTCCTAATAAATTTCCAGCTTTGCGAATAGAAGAACCCTTTGCCCATTGTGTAGATGGAATTTGCGAATCTCTCAGCGGTTCCGGAGCACACGAAGTGATAATTGAAACTCCTGACCATTATTTAGAACTCGGAGATCTTTCGGTGGATCATATTACTGAAGTTATGTATGTTTATCGGGAAAGAATGCGAAACTTGGAAAAAGACCATCGTTTTCGTTATTGTATAATCTTCAAAAATCAAGGAGCTTCAGCGGGGGCTTCGATTCAACATGCTCACTCTCAGCTTATTGCTATCCCAGTGATTCCTAAAAGGGTAAAAGAAGAGCTTCTTGGTGCTGATAAATATTATCAAGAAAAAAATCGTTGCATTTTTTGTGATATCGTGCAATACCACCAAAATAATAATCAAAGGATGATTGTCGAAAACGATCATTTTTTAGCGTTTGTTCCCTATGCCCCTCGATTTCCTTATGAAATATGGATATTACCCAAAAAACACGTATCTCATTTTATGAAAACTGAAGATCAAGAATTAAGTTATTTATCAGAAATATTGAAAAAACTCCTGGTATCCATGAAAAAGTCACTGAATGATTCTCCCTACAATTTAATTCTTCATACCACTCCTTTTGAACGAAAGGGAGAAAAATCATACCTGGAAAGCTATCATTGGCACATGGAAATGCTACCCACTATAACGAAGGTTGCTGGGTTTGAATGGGGAACCGGGTTTTATATTAATCCAGTAATTCCTGAAGATGCAGCGGAAGTTCTCAGAAAAAATATACCCGATAAGATCTAATGCCCCACAACTGAAATTGAGGGTGCAGCTGTTTGATGATAAAAATTCTCAGCAAATGGTCACAGATCCATAATGGTTTAATGGTCATGCATAGGAGGTGAGCCAGATGTCGATTCGATTTGCGCTCATTTTAGCTGGTGGGAAAGGGAATCACTTGAGTGTTTTGTCAATAGAAAGAGCCAAATCAGCTGTTCCCTTCGGAGGTTTTTATCGATTGATTGATTTTCCCTTGAGTAATTGTGTCAACTCTGGCATTTATGATGTTGGTATTTTAACTCAGTACCAACCGCGTTCGTTAATAGAGCATATTGGAGTTGGGCGCCCCTGGGACATGGACCGAAAAAAAGGCGGGATAGAACTCCTTCAGCCTTATTTGGGAAAAACCGTTGGAGGCTGGTATCGTGGGACCGGAGATGCTATTTATCAGAATTTGAATATTATTAATAGAAAAAGATTGGATCATCTCTTGGTGCTTTCCGGAGATCATGCTTATATGATGGATTATAATTCTCTTATGGATTATCACTTGGATAATAATGCCGACGTTACCTTGGTGGTGACACGGGTAAAAACTGAAGATCGGACACGATTTGGTATTTTGGAAGTTGATGATGGGAACCGAGTTTTTGGTTTTGAAGAAAAACCATCACAACCAAAAACCAATATTGCTTTCATGGGAATTTATATTTTTCGTTTAGAGTTTTTAAATGAGTGTTTACAAAAAAATGTTCAAGAATCGAAATACGATTTAGTTAGGAATGTAATTATTGAAAATTTAAATTCAATTAAAACCCAAGCTTTCTTCTATGATGGTTGTTGGTTTGATACCGGAACAATTAAGGCCTATTGGGAAGCGAATATGCATTTATTAGATCCACTTCCCTGTTTTAACTTGTATGATCCGAATTGGGTTATTTATACCAATCGACCACAAAATCCTCCGGCCAAGATTGGAAAGGGAGCTTTAGTCCAGTCATCAATAATTGGTGAGGGAACAGTTATCCATGGTGAGGTGGTCCATTCGGTTGTTTTTCCTGGGGCAGTGATTGAAAAAGATGTAAAAATTTACGATTCGATAATTTTTAATGATTCAATAATTAAAGCTGGTTCAGTGGTGGAGAGAAGTATATTGGATAAAAATGTTATTGTGGGGCAGAGTTCGATTATAGGAGCAGGAAATGATTACACTCCCAACCGACTTCGACCGGATATCCTGAGTTGGGGTGTTAATTTGGTTGGTAAGAATTCGCAGATTCCTCCTCATTCAGTAATTCCTCGAAATTGTTTAATTGGTATTAATGTCTCCACCAATCGTTTTGGGAAAATTACTGAGCTGAAAAGTGGATCAGTAATTATGGGATAGCGTAAAAAAGAAATCTTGGAGGGAGGTTAGTCCTTTGATCCTTGGACTCTTAATCATCATTCTCATTTTGTATGGACTGGTATTGTTTTGGGTTGTGAATGAACGTTTGAAAAGTATTTCGTTGATGATACATAAAAATAATGAAAATTTAAAAAAAATGGAAGAAAAATTTTCTTTGTTGTTGAGTTTGACTGAAGAAAGGGGGAATATGAAAAATTCAGTGGACGTTGAAGATTCTTTTAGTTTTGAAGCATTTGAAGATCAAAAAGATGAATTAGATTCGAAAGGAGATATATGATGAAAGGGAAATATTCAGTTTTTATAGTCAGTATTATTTTTATGATTGGTATTTTTTTGTTTTCGATCCAAAGTATGGCTCAAGATAATTTGAATACTGAAGGTGTCGTAGAAGAAGCACAGAATGCCGAAACGCCGGTTGCAACCGAACAAGTCGTCATAGCTGAAGTAAACGGAGAGCCGGTTTATTTAGCAGAGCTTAAAGAAGTATGGGATACTATGCCGGAAAATTATCGAGTCCAGTTTCCAGGAGGATTTAGAGATTTATTAGAGCAATGGATTCGTCAAGTTCTTTTAGTCCAAGAAGCGAAGAAACTTGGTTTGGCTGATGATCCAGATGTGAAGAAAAAGATTGAAAACGTAGCCCAACAGATCATGATTCAAGAATTTGTGACTCGAGAAGTAATTGATAAGGCTGTGGTTTCTGATGAGGAAATCGAAAAAGAATATTCATCGAATCCGACTCTTTACACTGAGGCGGAACAAGTGAAAGCCAGACATATTATGGTGAATTCGATGGAAGAAGCCGATGCAGTTCAAAAGGAGCTTAAAGAAGGAAAACCTTTTGAACAAGTTGCTCAAGAAAAGTCTCAATCTCCTGATGCCCAGACGGGTGGAGAGATGGGAATGATTCGTAAGGGCGATCTTGATCCGGAGATGGAAAAGATTTTATTTGATCTCGCTCCAGGCAATGTGAGCGAATCAATCGAAACCGACTATGGCATTCATATTTTCTTAGTCGAAGATCATATGCAACCTCGGCTGAAAGACCTTGCTGAAGTAAAAGAAGAAATCCGTTCCAAACTGCTTCCCAAAGTTCAACAAGAATCATTTGAAAAAATGATCGAAGATATGAAAAATAAATCGGAAATTGCCATTCTCGAGGAAAACCTTCCCGAAGATGAAGTGACCGAAGCTCCAACAACTGAAACTAATCCAGAAACATCCAATCCGCAAGCCGAGCAATAAAAGCAAAGGATGGGATTTCTCCTAAGAAACTTTACCACGGTGAATCCCATCCAGAAAAAAATGAGTCATTTTTAGAGACAGCTATAAACCCTAATAAATTGCAAAAAATCCTGAATTCGGTTATATTGTTTAAGTATTTCTCGGATAGAGATAAAAAAAAGGTTCTTTCGAACTATCTTTCCAGCTTATCACTGCAGGCAGGTGACAACATGTTTGAATCATTAGGAAAAGTCTCCGAGTTAAGTTTTCGCGAAGAAAAGATACTTGAATTTTGGCGGGAGAAAAAGATATTCCAGAAAAGCTATCAACATAGAGAAGGGAACCAACGTTTTATTTTTTATGAAGGACCGCCAACCACCAACGGGTACCCTCATGCCGGCCATATTATTGGCAGGAGCATGAAAGATTTGATCCCCCGCTATAAAACCATGTGCGGATATTATGTCCCTCGTAAAGCTGGTTGGGATACCCACGGACTTCCTGTCGAACTGGAAGTGGAAAAAATGCTGGGGTTTTCTGGGAAGCAGGATATAGAAAATTATGGGATTGATCGTTTTAACCAGAAATGCCAGGAAAGTATTTGGAAATATATAAAAGAATGGGAAAAGATCACCGAACGAATGGGGATTTGGATGGACATGGACCATCCCTATGTGACTTGCGATAATGATTATATTGAAAGTCTTTGGTGGATTCTCAAACAGCTCTTTAATCAAAATCTTCTCTATCAAGGATATAAGGTTTTACCCTATTGTTCACGATGTGGAACTTCTCTTTCCAGTCATGAGGTAGCTCAGGGCTATCAAGATGTAGTTGATCCGTCAGTTTATCTTCTTTTTCAAGTCCAAAATCGAGAGAATACATTTTTCTTGGTTTGGACAACCACCCCCTGGACATTGGTAGCAAATGTTGCATTGGCAGTTGGCCAAGACCTCAATTATGTGGAAATTCAAGAAAATGAGACCGGCAGGCATTTCATCCTCAATCGTGAACGTTTGGAAGTACTGTTTCAACCTGAAGAATATACCCTGATTAAAGAAATGAAGGGGAAAGAACTAATTGGCATGTCCTATCATCCTCTTATGGCCTTTTTAACGGCAAAAAAAGGGTATAAAGTATATCACGGAGACTTCGTTTCAACCGAAGAAGGAACTGGAATTGTTCACATAGCACCAGCTTTTGGAGAAGACGATATGAGGTTGGCGCAAATCCATGACCTTCCTGTGCTCCATCCGGTTAAAGCTGATGGGACTTATGATGAAAGCGTACCACTCTGGCAGGGTCTTTGGGTAAAAGACGCTGATCCTTTAATTATAAAATATCTTCAATCAACTGGCCAGTTGTATCGACAAGAAACCCATCGCCATACCTATCCCTTTTGTTGGCGTTGCGATACCCCACTCCTGTATTATGCCAAAGGAAGTTGGTTCATTCGTTCTACAGCGGTTAAAAATACTTTGTTAGAAAATAACCTTAAAGTTCATTGGCATCCAGAACACATTCAAAGCGGTAGGTTTGGAAATTTCTTGGAGAACGTAGTAGATTGGGCTTTAAGCCGGGAACGATATTGGGGTACTCCTCTTAATATTTGGAAATGTGAAAGCTGCGGTTATCAAGAAGCTATAGGATCAAGACAAGAACTTAACCAGCGTGCGAATCAGCAAATAGATCAAATTGAACTTCATCGGCCGTATGTCGATGCCATAACTTTAACCTGTTTTCAGTGTGGAGGAGAGATGAGAAGAACTCCAGAGGTTCTTGATTGCTGGTTTGACTCGGGAGCGATGTTTGTTGCCCAAAATCACTATCCTTTTGAAAATCAGGAGCGTTTTTCCAGTCTTTTTCCAGCTGATTTTATTTGTGAAGCTATCGATCAGACCCGGGGTTGGTTTTATAGTCTCCATGTTTTAGCCAGCATCCTTTTCCAAAGCCCAGCTTTTAAAAATTGTTTAGTAACCGAACTGGGACTGGATGAAAAGGGGCAGAAAATGAGTAAACATATCGGGAATGTGGTTAGCCCTTGGGAGTTGGTATCTTCCTATGGCGCCGATGTCCTTCGCTGGTACGTTTTTTCTGTATCACCACCATGGGTGCCAAAACGATTTGGCAAACAAACGCTTGGAGAAGTTTATAGTAAATTTTTTACGACTTTCTGGAATGTTTTTCATTTCTTTGTTCTTTACGCTAACGCTGATGGTTTTGAACCGAAAGCAGATGTTGTCACTGAATTCAAGAACCGTAATGTACTCGACCGATGGATAATTTCTCGTTTTGAAACCATGGTTCAACAAGTTCGGGATTGGCTGGATGATTACGAAGTATCACGAGCCGCTAAGGCGATTGAAAATTTTGTAATTGAAGATTTAAGCAATTGGTATATTCGCCGATCTCGAAGGAGATTTTGGAAATCTGAATGGGACGATGACAAACGAGCTGCCTATTATACCCTATATGAAATATTGTCTGAATTGGCGAAAGCGGTCGCTCCCTTTATCCCTTTTGTTGCAGAAATGGTTTATGATAGTTTAAATAAAAATAATAGTCATCGAAAAGAGAGCGTCCACCTTGAAGATTATCCATCATCTAATTCCTTACGGGTCGATTCCGATTTACTTCTTTTTATGGAAGTTGCTCGAAAAATTACCATATTGGGACGTTCGGTTCGGAATAAAGTGAATATCAAAATTAGACAGCCTTTGTCTAAGGCGATTTTGGTGATTCCGAATCAAAAAGAGCGAGAAGGAGCAATACAATTTGAAGATATTATCCAGGAAGAGTTAAATGTCAAAGAAGCACAGTGGACAGCGACGCTTCCTGAAGGAATAGAACTAATTTTAAAACCTCGTTTTTCGGTTTTAGGCCCTAAACATGGTTCTAAGGTAAAGGAGGTTGCACGCGCTCTGTCTCAGGTTGATCGACAAACTGCTCTTCAGCTTTTGGAAGAAGGACATTTATTTATTTTCGTTTCTGGAGAAAAAGTGTTGATTGAACGACAAGAAGTTGATATCCTATTGAAAGCGAGTGGTTCGGTTTCGGTGGAAAGCATGGAGGGGTATGCAGTCGTTCTTGATACTCAATTAAATGATTTTCTCTTGAGAGAAGGATATCTTCGAGATTTAGTTCATCAAATTCAGTTATTAAGAAAAGAAGCTGGGTTTGAAGTTGAGGATCGAATCCGAATTGGAGTGAATGATGGGACCAATCAAATAGCCAGGATTCTCATTCAAGAGAATGAGCAGTTTATACAAGATGAAACTTTAGCTTATGAAATTTTATATGAAAATTCACTCCAAAATGTTTTTACTCGTGAATTTTCCTTTGGTGAATATTCTTTTAATCTGACTTTGGAGAGGTGAAAAAATGTGGAATGAGAAATCATCACCCACTCTAGTGAAGTCGTTTTTTGGTATCTTTTTAATTGGTCTGTTTCTTATGGCGATTTCCCTAGAGGGTTTGGCATCCACATATCACACTGTTCAAGCCGGAGATAACTTATGGAGTATTTCAAGACATTATCAAGTTTCCTTAGAAAGCTTAATGGAAATGAATGCCTTGAATAAAAATTCAATATTAAAAATAGGACAAAAAATTTTAATTGATAAAAGTCAGGAAGAAAGCAGCCAAGAAACCACTACTCACACAGTATGCGCCGGAGATAATATCTGGTCAATTGCTAAGAAATATGGTGTTTCTCAGGAAAAAATTTTTAAAGACAACAATCTTACCGAGAGCTCGATATTAAGGATTGGCCAAAAGATCATAATCTCTGGATCACAAAATCATCAAGGAACAACCCAATCTACGAAGAACCAAGCGGCAACCACAGTTATTCAATCCTATGAAATTAAGAAAGGTGATTCTTTGTGGACCATCTCCAGGGTTTTTGGAGTTAGCATTAAAACCATTATGACTGCGAATAATCTTTCTGAGGATTCGATTCTCCAAGTTGGTATGAAATTGAAGATTCCAACCCAGCATAATGAAGCGCCTCAGGTTTTGGTCGCTCAAAATGGTCAGAAAAACCAAACCGCAGGGGAAGAAGGATTTTATTATACAGTCGTTTCAGGGGACACCCTATGGAATATTTCCCGGAAGCACGGAGTGAGTGTTAATACTTTGATGAAAGTCAATAATTTGAAGAGTGCTGACCGGTTACAGATTAATCAAAAAATCTGGGTTTCGTCAAGTGAAAAAAGACCTTCTCCTGGAGACACCTCGAACAAATACCAAAACTATCAGATACAATCGGGTGATAGTCTCTGGTCCATAGCCCGACGTTATCGAGTATCTTTGGATTTATTGATGAATGTTAATGGATTAAATCAGCAAAGCCGATTGAGAATAGGTCAGCAGATCCGCATTCCAACCTATGTTTCTGATGGTTACGGCGAATCACAAAGAGGATATATCTGGCCGGTTATGGGACGAGTTAGTTCACCCTTTGGCATGCGCGGAGGGCGAATGCATAACGGCATTGATATTTGTGCTCCATCAGGAACGATTATTCGAGCTGCCCAGAGTGGAGTAGTTACTTTTTCCGGTACCAGAGGAAATTATGGACGAATGGTAATCATTACTCATGCCAATGGTGATCAAACTGTCTATGCTCATAACAGTGTCAACTTAGTAACCAGAGGTCAGAGAGTCAATCAAAACGATCCGATAGCACGAGTAGGTGCAACGGGCAATGCTACCGGGAATCATTGCCATTTTGAAATTCGCCAAAAAGGAACTGCAATTAACCCAATGAGTCAGCTGAGAAAATAATTGATGAATCGAAACGATGCCTTAGCGCTGCTTAAAAAATATTTAAAGAATCAGAATCTGTTAAAACATTGCTTAGCCTGTGAAGCAATTATGAAGGATCTAGCACCTGGTTACAACCAAGACCCTGAAGAGTGGGCCTTGGTTGGGTTATTGCACGATATAGATTATGAAATCACTAAGGATTGCCCCGAATCCCATGGTATAGAAGGCGCACGGATATTAAGTGAAGCTGGTCTTTCGGATAACGTTATTGCTGCATTACGCTCCCACAATCCTGCAACTGGCCATGTTCCGAATAGTGTTTTAGAAAAAGCATTATACGCGGTGGACCCGGTTAGTGGATTTATCGTTGCCTGTGCTCTGATACATCCCAATCGGACTCTTAGTGGATTGGATCTTGATTTTCTATTTAAC
>Ga0334888_1002038_pt1 | contig 23479 bp, 20 predicted proteins | sample GraSluR1_MG_FD_207227 | JGI IMG/M metagenome (GOLD analysis project Ga0334888, IMG submission 207227) | Sludge microbial communities from methane-producing bioreactor in Wageningen University, Netherlands - Granular Sludge_3_08-R1 | ecosystem: Engineered > Bioreactor > Anaerobic > Unclassified ...
CTGCCCGCCTTTGATGCGCAGGCGCACCAACAGGTATGAAATAATCAAAGAAACGAACACAATGACCGTTGCAGAACCGGCGGCCAGCCCCAGACTGTTGAATATGGCTCGTCGGGCTTTAGGTAATTCAAACAACACCTGGGCAAAATTCCTGAGCGTGAGATTGTCGAGGATGAGCGGCACACCCATTGCGCGCATCAATGCAGTGAGCAAAATCGCCAGCAGGGGAGCGATCACTGCGCCCAGCACCAGCAGGCTTAAGAACACCACAGCCGGGGTGCGCCAGCGTCCCAGGGCAACCAGTTGCGGCTGGGTGCTTTTACCCGAAATGATGGCGTAACTTTTTCCCTTCTGAATCCATCTCTGCACCTGCATCAGCAGAACCGCAATCACCACCAGCAGCATCGACAGGCCCGCCGAGAGCGCCAGGTTGTTGGGGTTATCGTAATTGAGAATGGTCAGGTAAATTTTGGTAGTCATGACATAATAACGATCTGGAAAACCGATTACAGCAGGAATACCAAAATTCGCCATCAGCGACATGAAAATAAGTAAGAAACTACCCCCAATACTGGGAATCATTAACGGTAAAACGATATCGCGCACGGTGCGTCCAATGGAAGCGCCTGAAATGCGCGCAGCTTCTTCAAGGGAAGGGTTCATCTGGCGCAGGGGGCCCAGATTGACCATGTAGGCAATGGGATAGCTGTAAATTGCCATGACAAAAACAATGCCCCATTTGCCGTAAATAACAAAGAGTGGATTCAGACTACCGCTGATTGCCATCCAGAATTTATTAATAAAGCCCACCGGTCCCAGCAGGTATACCCAGGCAATGGCGCCGATGAAGGGTGGAATCAGATAAGGAACGATTAGCAGGGTCTGCCACAATCTTTTTGCCGGCACATCGGTGCGCGCCAGCAGCCAGGCCACCAGAACGCCGATCACCGTGGCGCCCACAGCGCCCAGCAGTGAAACAAAAAGTGAATTGCGCAGAACCGTGTAGGTGCTTTTTTGCGTAAGCAGTTCAACATAGTTGTTGATTGTGAATTGTTTATCAGCAGTGAAACTGGTTTTAATCAGCGTCCACGAAGGATAGACAATCAAAGCCATCAGGAGAATGAAAATAACCACCCCAATGACAACCACAATGGTTTGAATGGTTTGTTCGCTTTGCTTTCCACTTTGTAGTGTGTTTGTTTTCGCAGCCACAGAAACTCCTTGCAACAAAGCCAGGAAAAAAACCTGGAGGGACATTGCTCAGAAAAGAATGCCCCTCCAGAAAAACGCATTCTTTACACTATTCGGCTACACCGTAAATCCGTTCGAATTCACTGCGGATCTTGTCGCGGTTGGCGGAGATGTAGGTTAAATCGGGCATCAAAACTTTGAAGTTGGCCATGTCGGGGGTTCCGGCAGGAGGCTCAATGCCTTCCATCACGCTCAGGTAACCCTGTTTGGCAAACAATTTTTGGGCGCTTTCGGTGTACATGTAATCCATGAAAGCTTTTGCGCCGCCGGGATTCTTGGTGGTGCTGATGATGCCGATGGGTGTCGGCACCAGCAGAGCGCCTTCGACCGGCCAGATATGATCAACGGGGGAACCGGCGTTTTTCACATCGCGGGCCATGAAGTCGACCAACTGGCCGATCACAAATTCACCCGACGCTATTTTGGTTTGAACTGCGCCGTTTCCGCGTTCAACAACCACTTTGTTGGCGTTGAGGTCTTCGTAGTACTGGATGCCGAATTCGGGCATGTTCAACAAGGTTCCAACCTGGTTGAAAGCAGCGCCGGAGTAGAGCGCGCTGGGCATGCCAACTTTGCCGGCGTATTCGGGTTTCAGCAGGTCTTTCCAGCTGGTGGGCGGGGTGGTGATGGCAGCGGTGTTATAGGCAATCACATTGAAGATGACGCGAACTTCCTGGTAGCGGTCGCCGTTGTAATGATACATGGCATCCACAGCGTCGGAGCCAACCGGGCGATATTCCATCATCAAGCCTTCTTCGGCCAGTTTGGCGAAGAAATCGATATCGGCGAACCAGATGAGATCAGCCTGGATTTCGCCGGCTTCTTTTTCAGCCTGAATTTTGGCAATAACCTCGCCAGAACCGGAGCGGAACACATTCACGGTCACATCAGGATAGAGGGCATTGAAATCAGCCACCATCTCGTTCACTTTATCTTCAGGTTCTGAAGTATAGAGGGTGATGGTGCCGGTGGCGGGTTCGGCAGCAGGCGCTTCTTCAGCCGGGGCTTCTTCTACCGGGGCAGCTTCTTCAGCAGGGGCGGCTTGTTCAGCAGGGGCAGCTTCTTCGGCAGCCGGTGCAGCCGGTTCAGGTGCAGCTTGCGGAGCGCAGGCAGCAACTGCCAGTACAACGATCAGCATAACCAATACGAAATTCAGCTTTTTCATTTCCTTCTCCATAGTTTGTTTTTGGTTTCGACTATATTTCCAAAATGGTTACCGTTTATGTATTTGTCTTTCGAATCTCCTTTCTCATAACTGCGTCAGCAGGATATCAAATTGCTTCTTATTGTGTATTGCCAGGTCAGGATTTCGAAGGAATTCCATTCCTTCAATCACAATATTCATATCCGGGAAATGCTTCGATATATAACGCAAGAAATCTGTGTGATCGCGTTCGCCTTTGCCCAGCGGCAAATGCAATTTTTTGCTGGTTGAATCGCTTATGTGAACATGCTCGACACACGGCGCGGCTTGGAAATAGCTCACCAGGTCTTGATCCCATGGAACGTGGGCCGAGTCCACCGTCACCGAGAGAGCAGGGCTGTTAATTTCTTTCACCAGGCGTGCCGCATCGGGCGGGTTGATGAAAAATTCGCGGGGAATGTGCTCCATAATTTCAATGGAGAATTTAACCTGTTCTTTTTGCGCGCACGCCACCAGCCTGCGGGTTCCTTCGATTAAATCAGGCCAGCTCTCTTCGGGATCTTCCATGGGAATGGTGACACGGCCGGGATGCACTACCACGGTTTCAGCACCCAGTTCATGCGTCAGGCGAATGCTGTTTTCAAGAGCCTGCAAAGAAGCTTCGCGCACTTTTTCCAGGCGCGAGGTGTAGTTAAGATCCCAGCTTAAAGCGTGAACACTCAAATACATATTGTGCTGGCGGGCAAGCCGGGCGACATCGGCTGCCTTTTCACCGGTCTGCAGCAGGTGAAAATGCCACACTTCAATTCCATCATACCCCCATTCATGCGCCAGGGGGATGATCTCGCTCAACGGATAGGCATACATCAATACAGAAGAAGCCAGCAATCTCATTGCGCCGCCTGCTTTTGCTGCCAGTGTTCCTGCACCTTTTGGCGGAAGATATCCAACACCTCAATGGGGGCGATCACGCCGCCCATGGGTTGCGACTTGTGCCGTCCCGGGCCGTGGTAATCGCTGCCGCAGCCGGTGATGACGCCGTATTCCTGCGCGAATTGCAGGTATTTTTGCACCTGTTCAGGGGTGTGATAAGCATAATAGGCTTCCAAACCCTCGGCGCCGGACTCGAGCAACGTGCGCACCATGTTGTCGTCGCCAATCAACCCCGGATGGGCAATGATGGGCAGCCCGCCGGCGCGCTTAATTTCTTGAATGGCGTCCTGGGGAAGCAAAGGATCTCTCTCAACATAGGCCGCCTTGCCATAGCCTATATAACGGTCATAAGCATCTTTCTGGTTGGTGGCATAACCCTTTTCAATTAACGCCTGTGCAATGTGGGGGCGCGCTACAACGCCGCGGGCAATTTCTCGAACCCGGTCATATTCAATGGCGCAGCCCAGTTCAATCAATTTTTCGACCATGCCTTTGGCGCGCCGAATGCGTTCCTGTTCGCGGTATTTCACCAATTTTAGAAAATCGGGATCATTCAAATTAATGAAATAGCCAAGGATGTCGATTTCAAGTTCACTGGCATCTGTGTTCAGTTCAACACCGTGAAAAAACTCGATACCTGCTTTTTGGGCGGCAGCGGCGCCTTCTTCAATGCCGCCAACGGTATCGTGATCGGTAATGGCCATGGCAATCAAACCTCGTTCGGCCGCCATGTTCACCATTTCGGTGGGGGACAGGGTTCCGTCAGATGCCGTTGAATGCATATGCAAATCAAACAGTTTTGGTTTCACCTTACCAGTATTCTCCTTCTCAAAGATCAACTTTTTTCTTGATAATTCATCATCCAGTTCAATCACTCTGCGTGCCAGCCTGTCATCCAACACCAAAACATTCAGCGCGCCGCTGCGCACGCCGCCAATAATCGCGGGGGCTTTAATCTCGCTTGAGGCAAGCCCGATCACCGTAGGAATATTCTTCAACTGTCCCAGGTCCAGGCCGATCATGCGCGAGTCGAGATCATTGGGAATGTGCCTGCCCTGAATATCATAGAAGCGCGCCATGATTTCTCCGGCCACCTGGTGATTAATCAGATGCTCGTGCAGCGCCGGGTCAATGTAACCCAGGCGGTAAAAATGGTTGTTTTCGGTGTAGGCGCCCACACCGGTTACAACAATGGTGCTCTGGGCGGCTTTTTCAAGCTGGGCTTTCACGTTGCGGTCTTCATGTAATATGGAACGAGCTGTGGCGTGGTCAACAATAAATGGAGCAAAGATATTTTCAGCTCTGGCCCCCAGTTTTTCAGCCAAACGCCCGCTCATCTCGATGGAACTGATCTCAGGATAAGAGAACCCGCCTGAGATGCCAATGATGGTTCCCTCTGAAAAATCGCGAGTGGGACGGATAAATGGAATGATTTCATTAACGGTTAGACCAATTCCTACCCCCAGGATGAACTTGCCGTGCAGCATGCGCTGCAAGTACATGGCAGCCGCTTTGCCAACCTGCCGGCGGTCAAACGCATCATCGCCGTTGCCTTCCACCACGATTACTTCGGAAACGCCAAGGCGGTCTTCCAGTTCGCGTGAAAGTTTGACATTCGCGCTGACGTTATCGGCCAGGCGAATCTCAACGATTCCAGATGCCAGCGCTGCTTGCAGCAAACGCCCCACTTTGGGGCGCGAAAGGTGCAAGCGCTCGGCAATCTCTTGTTGAGTCAGGTTATCTACATAATATAACCAGGCTACTTTGGTGAGTAGCTGCTCCAGGTCGCTGGTAGGTTCAGTCATAAGCCTCTGCAAGAAACAACATCATTTTAGTTTTTTTTGCAATCGGTGGTTATTGTGAGCAAATGCTCAGCATGTGAGCAAAAGAAACGTTCTTAACAAGATCATAACATAATTAACAGGAAATTTCAACTTTCATTTTCTTAAGAATATAAAGAAAATGAATTAAGCTCCATTCAACACCATATTAACAAGTGATTGGCTTCATGCAAGCATCTGGTTAAAACCCATCCTTCAGATGACTGCGGCTATTCTTATGAAAAATCGGGGGAATTTACAGAATGTTGAGTTCAAGCAACAACCGCTGCATACGCTGATAATGCGAACCTTTCCAGTACACCTGTCCGCAAAGCGCGCAGCGGTGGAATTCATTGTAAAACTGAAGGGTATTCGGCTGAAGCTGCTGAATCACATCGGCTTTGTTCACTGCTTCCAGCAGGCCGTTGCAGCGCAGGCAGCGTGTGAAGGGTGCCGCCGCGCTGCGCAGATCAAAACGCTCCACAATTTCCACAATTTGCGCATGCGGATCATCCTGACGCACGCAATAACCGCGCGCCACCAGGCTGCGTTTGAGCAGCCCCCGGTCGCGAGTCAGCAAAATGCGCTTCTCATCACTGGCAAGCTGCGCCAGGTGTTCATCTTCCGCATCTGGGGTGTACAGCGTGTCAAAACCCAGCATGCGCAGGTAAGCCGCCAGCCGCCCCAGGTGCCCATCGAGCACAAAGCGCGGCTGGCGCAGCGGGTGCGGGCGCAGCCGGTTGAGCGGGGTAATGTCGAAAGTTTCAAACACCGGGTACACGCTCACCCGGTCGCCGTCTTGCAAATGATAGGAAAAATCCACCGCCTGCCCGTTGACCAGGATGAGGTCCACCTCGGGGTGGGGCGCCCCCAGCGCCTCGATGACATGCTTGACCGCCGGGCTGCCGTCCAGCGGCACCGCAAATTCACGCTGCCGGCGGCGCCGCGGCAAAAAATCGTTCAGCTCGGCATAGAACCTGAAAAAAGCCGTTGCCATAACCTAACCCATCATCAACACCGCCTCACCGTTCAGTTGGCTGTGTTTCACGTCTTGCAGGGCGCGATTGGCGTCGGCCAGCGGATAGCGGGTGAACTCAACCTGAAAATCGATCTCGTTCGTCAGCTTCAAAAATTCCACCCCGTCCTGGTAGGTGGCGTGAGACACGCTGCACAGGGTGCGCTCGCCAAACAGCAGCGCGTAGGGCAGGGCGGGAATGTCGGACAGGTGAATGGCGTTGATGGCCAGTGTGCCGCCGGGGCGCAGGCGCTGCAACGCCAGCGGCACCAGGTTTCCCACCGGGGCGAAAAGAATTGCTCGGTCCAAAGGGGCGGGGGGCTGTTGTTCGGCGCTGCCGGTCCAGGCGGCGCCCAGGTCTTCAGCATGGCGGCGGTGGTGCGCCGCCCGGGTGAACACGCTGACCGTGCAGTCCCAGTGGCGCGCCGCCTGGATGGCCAGGTGGGCGCTGGCGCCAAAACCGAACAGGCCCACATGCTCGCCCGGCCGCACCCCGGCCCGCCGCAGCGAACGGTAACCAATGATGCCGGCGCACAGCAGGGGCGCGGCTTGCTCATCGCTGAGGGCGGGTGGCAGCGGCAGCACAAAGCCGGCCTGCGCCAGCATGGCTTCGGCAAAACCGCCGTCCACATCAAAACCGGTGAAACGGGCGTTGGGGCACAGGTTTTGTTCACCGCGCCGGCAAAAATCGCAAACGCCGCAGGCAAAATGCAGCCAGGGCACGCCCACACGGTCGCCCAATTTGAGCAGCGTGTCTGTGCCGGCGCCAATGGCGTCAATGATGCCCACCGCCTGGTGCCCGGGAGTGATCGGCAGGCGCGGCGGGTGGATGTCGCCTTCGGCGATATGCAGGTCGGTGTGGCAGGCTCCGCATACGCTCAGGCGCAAGCGCACCTGCCCGGCGGCGGGTTGGGGCGTGTCCACCTCAAGCAGTTTCAACGGCGCCCGGTCAATGCAATCGGGAATGGTTAACCTGACAGCTTTCACGATTCATTATTCCTTGAGACAAATTGATCATAAGGTTGTAAAATAACACAGGATTTACCGGTATTTTTCTATCATTATCGCACAGGAAAGGGATTTGAAATGAACAACAACCTGGCAGTGATCTGGGACATGGACGGGACATTGATTGACGCGGCAGAACTGCACTGCAAAGCCTGGCAAGTTGTGTTGAAAGATTATGTCCCGCATTATGGCTGGGATGACTTCATGCACGGTTATGGTAAGACAAATGCTGAAAATCTTCAAGAGTTGCTGGATAACCCCTCGCCCGAGTTAATTGAATCACTTGGGCAGCAGGAATTTCAATGGTTCAAAGACCATTTGGACGGCAATCTCAAGGTGCTGCCCGGTGTGGTGCGCTGGCTGACGCAATTTCATTCGCAGGGCGCGCCTCAGGCCATTGCCACCTCTTCTCCTTATAAAATTGCGGATGTAGCCACGCGGGCGGCCGGAATCTACCCATTTTTTGACCGCATTGTTTCGGCGCATCAGCTTCCCAGCAAACCCGACCCCTATGTGTTCTTGCAGGCGGCCAGCGAATTAAATGCCAAACCTGCACATTGCCTGGTATTTGAAGATTCACCTTATGGCGTGGAAGCCGCCCGGCGCGCCGGGATGAAATGCATCGCCGTGCAAACTTCAGGCCGCACCCCGCAAGAGCTGGCGGACGCCGATCTGGTTATTGAAAACCTGGAGAAATTGGACAAAGCTCTGCTGGAGCAGGTTTGCTGCCGCTGACCACTGGGAATTTTTACCCGGCATTACCGTAGTGCATGGTTATAAGCTATAATACCGCTTATAAATTTTCCATAAAGGCAGGGTTTATTTTTAATGAAAAAAATGGCATTATTTCTTATGTTGATCCTCGCCCTAACCATGCTGACCGGCTGCGCGCCAACGCCGCAACCCACGCCCACCCAGGACGCCACCGCCGCCCATGAATTGGCACAGCAAACCGAAGCCGCGGCAATGACCGCCTCCGCGCTGGCAAACCCCACCGCCACCGACACTCCCGAACCCACCCAGACCAACACACCGCAGCCAACCGCCACGGTTACCGTCACTGAAACCATGTCTGGCACCGCCACGATTACCAAAAAACCCACTGTGACGCCTTCGTTCACCGCCACAGAGCGCCCTACAAAAACTCCCGTCACGCCGGTGGCTGGCTATGCGGCAGAATTCCTGTATGCCAACACCTTCCCCGCGCTGAGGACTGAATTTGTGCCCAACGAGTCTTTTTCAGTTGGAATTGGATTTAAGAATATCGGTGATGAGCCCTGGTATCCCGGTACCGCCATGGTGCTGGTCAATTTCAAGGGAGAATCGACCTGCCAGAAATCAGTTATATTGGAGCAAACCGTAAACCCTGGTGAAAAAGCCGATTTCTCCATCTGGGGCTTCGGCTCTGAACTGCTGGGGCGCCACGTGTGGGTCTATCAACTTTACGCACCCCAGGGATTGGCCATTCCGGGCGGCGTGGGTGTCTTTACCTACATCTCGAAATAATGCATCGTTTCCATTATCAAACGTGATTCTCACCGCTTCTCTTCTGTTGCTGTTGTTCGTTTTTTTCATCAGCATAGGGCTGTGGTTTTACCGTATCTTTCAATGCACCGACTGGCTCAAAGCCGATGGTGCATTGAATGCTTTTTGGGCTGGTTGGGCGCTGGTGGTTGCCGGTTTGCAACTGTGGCACTTGGCCTTCCCGGTCAATGAGTATGCCCAGGCGGTTTTCGGCCTGGCGGCAGTGTTCAGCGCAACCCTGGCATGGCCGGCGCTGCGCCAATTGGCGCGCGATCACACCAACAGGGCGCAGGTGGTCATCCCGGCAGCGGGGGCGACGCTGCTGCTGGCGTTAATCCTGTCCAATCATGTGATGTTCATCCCGGCGCACTACGATCACGGCCTGTATCACCTGCAGGGCGTAAAATGGATATCGAACTTTGCCATTGTGCCGGGGTTGGGCAATTTGCACCACCGCTTTGCCTTCAACAACGCCAATTTGCTGCTGGCCGCCCTGTTGAACCGGGGGATGCTGTACGGTTACAGCTATTATCTATCCAATACCCTGCTGGCGCTGGCGCTCATCACCCGATGTTGTGTAAGTGTGTTGCATGTAATTCGTAATCAAACTCATACTAAGACTGATTTGTACTATGCCTTCCTGCTGGCCCCGGCGCTGTGGCAGGTTTCCACCACGCATCTGGCCGGTTACTCGCCGGACTTCCCGGTGTTCGCGCTGGGAGCAGTGGGGGCGGGGGAGCTGCTGCGCCTGCTGGAAATGGACGCCGGTGACCAACGCGGCACGCAGTTCCAGGCTTGCTTTCTGGCATTGTTGATGGCCGCCGGCATCACGGTCAAAATGAGTTTTGCCGCCTATGGGGGGCTGGCACTGCTGGCCACGGCAGTCTTTCTGTGGTTCAAAAACCGCGCGGCGCTGCCCAAAGCCGTGGGCTGGGGCGCGCTGCTGGTTGCGCCGTGGCTGGCGCGCAATGTAATTTTGAGCGGCTATCTCTTGTTCCCATCCACATTCCTTTCACTGCCGGTCAAGTGGAAAATGCCGTCTTACCTGGCTGACCCGGTCTCTTCCATCATCTCCAACTGGGCCTACACGCGCTCCGATTCAATTCCCTACACCGCCGACTGGGAATGGTTCACCCGCTGGCTGAAACCGTTTGTCTTTGAGGTGAAACAAACCTTTGTCATTGCCCTGGTTTTGATTGCGCTCAGCCTGATCCTGTTTGCCTTAAAACGCCAGTGGAAAGCACTCGACTGGCGCATTGGGCTGCTGTTCCTGATCAGCAGCCTGTCGCTGGTGTTCTGGTTTGCTTCAGCGCCCGATTACCGCTTCTCTGGCGCGGCGTTCTGGGTGTTTTTCAGCGCGGCGCTGCTGCTGTTTTACGATGCGCTGACCCTGAGCGGCGCCGTTCACAACCGGCAGGGGCTGGTTGTGATCATGCTGCTGGCGGCGTTCTTCGTGTTGTCACCCAACCAGTTCTCCAAAAACATCAGCCGCAAGCTGCTGCTGATGCCGGTGCCCGAACCGCAGTTGGCTGAAGAAGAGCGCAGCCTGGCTGAAATTCAAACCAAAACCACCGCCAGCGGGCTGACGGTGAATATGCCGCCCGGCGACGGCGCCGATTGCTGGGATTATCCGCTGCCGTGCGTTCCCTTTGGCGACTATCTGCCCACGCTGCGCCTGATCGAACCGGGCAACCTGGCAAAAGGGTTTTATATTCCCTGATCAGATGAGCTTGAATTAATCGATTTCTCTTCGTCCAACAGTTTCCAAAAATCCTCTGAAGAAACACTGCTTCCCGCCTGATATTCTCTCTCAGCAGATTCTGCCAGTTGACGAAATTTGGGCGACCGATACAACATCAACCTTTCCAATTCATCTTCATCAAGCGCCATCATAACCACGGCAGGTTTGCCGTGTTTCGTTACAACTACCAATTCTCTCTGCGAAATACAAAAATTTACAAAGTCGCTAAATTTTGCTTTTACATCTGCCAGAGACGCAATCTTCATACTCATGTTAATACTCCATGCCCCCAATTATTAATCTATTTCCATGTTTCTCACCGACGGCAATGATATGAACAACACAGTCATCAGGGTAAATTCGATAAAATACGCGAATCTGGTTTTTGAAACCACATCTCAGTTCCCATTCGCTCTCATAAACAGTCTCATTGAGTGGTTTTCGGTTGCGCGTCGGCTTGTCTGGTTCAAAAGATAATTGTTGGTCAATGACACGTTGAATTTCTGAGTGATACTTTTTATCAATGTGATGAAGATGTCGCTGCACCTGCGAATGAAACATAATGCGATAGTGGGGGAGCGGCGTCATCATATGACTATTATTATAGTCATATTCTATCAAGAGTCAAGTAAGTTAAATAATGCAAAGAAGGGAGTGTTAAATTAGCTAAAACGGTTAAAGCATTAAAAATATTTCAGATTTTTTTATTCACGTATATCAAACTCTCTACGCCCCAATCCATTCAAATCGGGGCGTAGAGAGTGTTTTTGGTGACAGGGGGAGCCGTTTCAAGGTCTTTTGCTGTCTATTTTCTCAATGCTTTTGATAACTTTTATTAACTGAAACATGATGGGGTTGCCCACGCATGCCTTCCAGGCGCACTTCCAACTCTTTGAGATAAGCATCCAGGTCAATCTGGCGGCGCGCCACGCCGCTTTGCATGGCAGCCTGCGCCACTGCGGGCGCTTCCCACAGCAGCACACGCGGATCGAACGGTTTGGGCACAATGTAATCGGGCCCAAACGACAGCGCTTTCAGATTGTAGGCTTGCAGCACCTCGTCGGGCACCGGCTCGTGCGCCAGCGCCGCCAGTGAGCGCGCCGCTGCGGCTTTCATTTCCTCGTTGATGGCGCGCGCACGCACATCCAGCGCACCGCGAAAGATGAACGGGAATCCCAGCACATTGTTGATCTGGTTGGGATAATCTGAACGTCCCGTGCCGATAATGGCGTCCGGGCGAACGCTTCTGGCGGCCTCGTAGGAAATTTCAGGGTCAGGGTTGGCCATGGCAAAAATCAACGGGCGCTCCGCCATGCTTCTGACCATGTCTTCTTTTAATACATTCGCCGCCGAAAGCCCGTAGAACACATCCGCGCCGCGCACGGCGTCGGCCAGTGTGCGCGCCGCGGTGTCCACTGCCATCTCTTCCAGCATGGGATTCATGCCCGTCTCACGCCCGCGGTACACCACGCCGTGCACGTCCACCAGGGTGATGTTGGCTTTGGGAACGCCCAGCAGCACCGCCATGCGCGCGCACGACAAGCCGGCTGCCCCGGCGCCGCACACCACCATGCGAATTTGATCCAGCCGTTTGCCCACCAGTTCCAGCCCGTTGAGCAGCGCCGCGCTGACGATGATGGCGGTGCCGTGCTGGTCGTCGTGGAACACCGGGATATCCAACCGCCCCTGCAAGGTTTGCTCGATATGGAAACATTCAGGCGCTTTAATGTCTTCCAGGTTTATTCCGCCAAAAGTGGGCGCTATATATGTGACTACACGAATAATTTCATCCGGGTCGCGCACATTTAACTCGATATCGAACACATCAATATCGGCAAAACGCTTGAACAGCACGCCTTTGCCTTCCATCACCGGCTTGGATGCCAGCGCTCCGCGGTCGCCCAGCCCCAGGATAGCCGTGCCGTTGGATATCACCGCCACCAGGTTGCCCTTCAGGGTGTAATCATAGGCCAGTTCAGGGTCTTTCTCAATCTCCAACACCGGCTCAGCCACACCGGGCGTGTAACCCAGCACCAGGTCGCGTTGATTGTTCATCGGCTTGGAAAGCGCCACCGAGATTTTTCCCGGCTTGCCGTCCAGGCGGTGATAATCCAGGGCATCGTGCTCTTTGCTCATAGATACCTATTTCTTGCGCTGCAAGACCTCTTTTGCCGCGGCCACAATATCGGCCACCGACATTTTGTATTTGGCCAGCAAATCGGGGTTGCGGCCGCATTCGCCGTAGCAATCCAAAATGCCAATGCGTTTCATGGGCACGGGCGCATGTTCCACCAGCACCTCGGCCACCGCACCGCCCAGGCCGCCGTAGATGTTGTGATTCTCAGCCGTCACAATGGCGCCGGTCTCGCGCGCCGCCGACACAATCGCATTCATGTCAATGGGTTTCAGCGTGGCCATGTTGACCACGCGCGCGCTGATGCCTTCTTTTGCCAGCAGGTCAGCCGCCAGCGCACACTGTGAGGTCATCATGCCGCAGCCAATCAGGGTCAGGTCTTTGCCGTCGCGCACGCGCAGGGCTTTGCCAATTTCAAATTTGTAGTCTTCCGGGCACACGCGCGGCCAGGCGTCGCGCGTGGAGCGCAAATATACCGGGCCGTTGTAAGCCACAGCCGCCCGCACCGCGCCGGCCATTTCAATATCATCGGCCGGATCGAGCACCACCATGTGCGGGATGCCGCGCATAATGGCAATGTCTTCCATGGCCTGGTGCGTGGCGCCGTTGTTGCCGCTGACGATGCCGGGGTAAGCCCCCACCAGTTTCACGTTTAAACCGGCGTGCGCCACCGAAATAGCCACCTGGTCGGCGGCGCGGCGCGAAGTGAACACAGCAAATGAACCCGCAAACGGGATTTTTCCAGCCAGCGCCATGCCGGCTGCCACGCCTACCATGTTCTGCTCGGCAATGCCCAGTTGAAAGAATCGCTCGGGAAACTCCTCTGCAAAATAGACCATGCGGGTCGAGCTTGCCAGGTCGGCGTCCAGCGCCACAATACGCGCATCTTCACGCGCCAGTTCTACCAGGGTTTTTCCAAATGCTTCACGGGGTGAGTCAACCATATCAGCCTCCTAAGCCTCGCAACCTAATTCCTGTAATGCCTGTGCCAACTGCTCTGCATCCGGTGATTTGCCGTGCCAGGCCGATTTACCTTCCATGAACGACACACCTTTGCCTTTAACCGTGCGCGCCACCAGCACCGTGGGTTTGCCCTTGACGGTTTGCGCCAGGTCAAACGCCGCCGCCAGGGCTGCAATGTCATGACCGTCCACATCAATCACATTCCAGTTGAAGGCGCGCCACTTGTCCACCTGCGGCTCCATGCGCATCACTTCATCCGTCTTACCCATCAACTGCACGCCGTTGTTGTCCAAAATCACGGTCAGGTTATCCAGTCCAAACTGGGCGGCAGATTCAGCGGCTTCCCACACCTGGCCTTCCTGGCTTTCACCGTCTCCCACCACGCAGTACACCCGCCAGGGAGCCTTGTCCAGTTTTCCGGCCAGCGCCAGGCCAACCGCCACAGAAATACCCTGCCCAAGCGCCCCGGTTGATATTTCGACGCCCGGCAGCAAGTGCATATCGGGATGAACCTGCAAGATGCTGTCGATGCAGCCGAAGGATTTCAATTGCTCGGCCGGGAAAAAGCCGCGCTCCGCCAGCGTGGAATACAACCCCACTGCCCCATGTCCCTTGGAAAGCACAAAGCGGTCACGCTCCGGCATGTTGGGATTCTTGGGGTCAACGTTCATCACATGAAAATAGAGTGTGGTCAAAATATCGGTGGCTGAAAGTGAACCGCCTGGATGCCCCACCCCGGCATGCGAGATGGTACGCACAATGTGGCCGCGAATACACCGCGCCGTATCTTGCAATTGTTGTAGTTCGGATTGAGTCAAAGATGACATGCGAATTTTCACCTTTCTAAAGAGATCCACAGTTCGGAAAACGACCTCATATACAGATTAATATGCACGGGCTGTCCCCTGCCCGCAGGTCAATACGAGCAGGGGCGCATACCCATGTACTTCATCTAATATGAAGAAAGTTTCAAATTAATGATCAGACGCCATGGGCAGTGTGGAACCGCCCTGAGGCAGCGCCAGGATGCTGGCTTTGGCGCCTTTGCGGCGCAGCGCTTCATCCAGCGCCGCTTGCAGTGAATCAAAGGGAATCAGGCCGCAGCGCTGCACGGTTTCGGTTGGGATGGCAGACACCAGGAAGACATCGGCGTTCTTTTGCACCACGGCAATGGCCGCCGCTTTATGCCCGCCCAGCACAAATTGATCTTGAATACGCCGGATGAGGTCATCGGGTGATTTGGCGCTCATCAGCCACTCTTCAAAGGTGCGGTTGCCCAAGCCTTCGATGCACTCCGCTGCCAAAATGACCACACCGCCGTCCTTGACCGCATACTTGGCGTTGTCCAGCGCCTTCTGCCCCTGGTACAGGTTGATGTCTTTGGGATAGCCGCCGGCGCTGACCAGCACAATGTCGGCGCGCGCGGGCAGGTCCACTTTGCCGCGTTTTGCCACCAACTCACAACCGGCGCGGTGCGCCTGGGTAAGGTCGCCTGCCACGGCTGCCACAATGCGGTGATGCACGTCCACCCCCACATTGAGGATGAAATCGACACCCAGCATGGCCACGCCCTCTTCCAGGTCTTCGCGCACCGGGTTGCCAGCCAGGCGGGCAGCCGCTGCTTCAGTGCGCACCATCATCGAATGATTGGCCGTAACCGCCGCGCGCGAGGCGCAGCCCGGCAAAATGGCTTTAGCCCCGCCCGAAAAACCGGCGAAATAGTGAAATTCGAGGTTGCCCAGGCAAATGCGCACGTCGGCTTCGACCAGCGGGCGGAAGATTTCGACCGGCGTGCCGGCGCGGGTGACGCCCAGCCGCACACAGTCATTCACATCGTGATTGATCACCTTAAAACGCGCAAAGGCTTCGTCGCCCACGGCCTGCTGTAGTTCAGCTTCGGTCATGGCGCGGTGCAGCCCCAGTGCAATCACAATGGTCACATCGGCATCAGGAATGCCGGCTGCCTGCAACTCCTCCTCGATGTACGGCATGAGCTGCGGGGTCGGGCACGGGCGCGTCAGGTCGCTGGTGACGATGGCAATTTTTTGCCCGGGTTTCAGCAATTCGCGCAGGCGCGGGCTGCCGATGGGATGCTGCATGGCATGGCGCAGCAGTGCGGCTTCATCCTCCGCCTGTTCGTCGTCATGCGGTTCAAAGCTTCCCAAAAAGTTCTTGTCGGGAACCTCCACGCGGGCTGTGCCGTGACCGTAGGCCAGTTCAAGGACGCGCGTACTCATGGCTACTTTCCCGTCTGGCGGTAACGCGCCGTGGCGCGCCGCAACCCGGTGACCACCGGCAGTTCCTGCCCGGAAAGGAAGCGCACCATGCCGCCGCCTGAGGTGCACACATAGCTCATGCGCTCTTTTAGTTTAAAGCGCCCCGCTGCCGCCACGCTGTCGCCGCCGCCGATCACTGAGTAGCCCGGCGCGTCGGCAATGGCCGTGAACAGGGTTTCAGTGCCCCAGGAGCTCACCGGGTTTTCATACACGCCGGTGGGGCCGTTGACAAAGATGGTCTTGGCCTGGTTAACAATCTTGATGTAGCGTTCCACGGTTTTGGCGCCCACATCCACCAGCAGTTTGTCCACAGGCAAATCGTTCACGCCAATTTCCACGCGCCCGCCGTCATCGTAGGCAAAATCTTCGGGTATTTGAATGCGGTCGCCAAAAGTGGCCAACAGCTCGCGCGCGTTTTCCACAAAAGGCAGCAAGCCCTTGTCGGCAATCAATTTCTCGGTGGGAGCGCCCAGTTTGGCACCCTTTGCCAGCCACATCACCTCGCCGGTGAGGCCGCTGGTCAGCACCTGGTCGGCCGCCCCTTCACCCAGCACTTGCTTCATCATGCTGAAGGCGTCGGCAATGCGCGCCCCGCCCAGCACAAAAACGCAGGGGTGTTCGGGCTGTTCTTTCACCCGCGCCAGCGCCGTGAACTCGTCCAGGAACAGGGGTCCCGCCGCTGACGGCAGCACCTCGGCAAAGCCCACCAGCGAAGGTGAATAGCGGTGCGCCGCGGCAAAGGCTTCGCATACAAAAATGTCTGCCAGGGGTGCCAGGTTGCGCACCAGCCAGGTTTTCGCCAGTTTTTCGGGCGTTAATTTGACAAAATTCACGAATGTCGACATCTCTTCCGAGAGATAGCGCACATTATTCAGCAGCAGCAGTTCGCCGGGCTTCAGCGCCTTGATGCGCGCCACGGCAGCGGGGCCGCAAATGTCATCCATAAATTCCACCGGCTGCCCCAGCAGTTCGGTCAGGCGTTTGGCATGCGGTTCCAGCGTGATCAGGTTCTGGTAATCTTCCGTGTCGCCCTGGTGCGCCAGCATCACCACTTTGGCGCCCGCTTCTGACAGGCGTTTCATGGTGGGGGCGCTTTTGCGAATGCGGTTGTCATCTGCCAGCCCGCCGGTTTCTTGATTGACGGGTGAATTGATGTCTACACGAAAGATAACGGTTTTATTCTTAAAATCAAAATCATCCAGGCTCAAAATTCCAACGTCCATAGTTCCTCGCCTCCTCAAAAAGACCCTAAGGGTTTGCAAAAACCCTTAGGGTCAATCCATTTTACAGCTATGAACGCACCTTCATGTCCAGGTATTTATTGGTCAGACCAACTGCTTCCAGGCGGTCGGTTTGCATTTCCATGCAGGCGCGAATGCCGTCCACGGTTTCAGGGATGGTGACCGATTCTTGCGGGATGTTGATGGCGAACAAAACATCATCGCCCGACATGCCGATGCAGTCTTCCCACACACCAATCTCGTACAGGTCGCCGCGTTTTTTGCCCAGGTCGCGCGCGTAGCGGAAGAAGGCTGTGTTGGAGTTGAAGCCGTCAGCAATTTTGACCACGCGGATGCGCGGGTGGGCGCGGAAAATATCCAGGGTCGATTCTTTGCTCAACGATTTCTTGGGGGTGGCCACAATGCTGATGATGTGACCGTGCGTGACCGGGGTGTGCACCAGGAAACCGGTGGCGTTGACATGCGGCATGATGTGCATCAAATCAACCGCCTGGTGATTGGGAACCTTGTCGACCTGCAGCGTGTCAACCAGGCCGCGATGCGTGTCGCCGGGATCGGCAACACGGCGGATGATGGTGATGGCAATTTTTTCAACGCCCACAGCGCGGTCCAACGCATCGACGGCGCGGATCAGGCCGGTGGTGTTGCACGAGGTCAGTTTGAGGAAGCGCTGCCCGATGCCCTTCTCATAATTGGCATAGCCGTGGAAGAACACATCGGCCACTTCATTCTTCTCACCGCCCTGGAAAATGGCTTTGACATTGTGTTTGACATACAATTCTTTGTTTTTCATGCCAATTCCACCGGGGGCGGCGTCCAGCATCACGTCCACCTGCTCCAGCAGGTCATCAAAGCTGCCCGCCACCGGGATGCCGGCAGCGTCAAATTCAGGCTTGCGTGCCATATCCACCAGGTACAGCGGGTAAGGCATGCCGCTTTCATTGAGCGCGCGCAGCGCCAGGGTGGGCGACAGGTCCACAATACCAGCCAGCTCCATGTCACCCTGCAAGGCCACGCCGTCTGCCAGGCGCTGGCCAATGACACCGTATCCAGCTACACCTACTTTAACTTTGCTCATGGTTTCCTCACTTTTCACTCAAGGGTTTTTTATAATTCACCGCGTACCAGTTTACGTACACGGTCAGCAATTTTCACATCATTCACAATTTCAAAATCTTCCATTTGCCGCGCAAACGGAGGCGGCGTGTTGGGGGCGCACAAACGCTGAATGGGCGCATCCACATAACCAAACGCTTCACTGGCAACACGGGCCACCAGTTCAGCTCCAAAACCGCCGCGTTCCACCGCTTCATGCGCCACAAGCAATTTGCCGGTCTTTTTAACCGATTGGATGATGGTTTCCATGTCCAGCGGGAACAGCGTGCGCGGATCGACCACTTCAATATGGATGCCTTCCTGCGCCAGTGTGTCGGCAGCTTTAAGGGCAAATTCAACTGTTTTGGAAATGGCAACCACCGTGCAGGCGTCGCCTTCGCGTTTCACATCGGCCACGCCAAAGGGAATGGTGTATTCTTCCTCCGGCACAGGTCCCTTGTTGTTATAGAGCAGTTTATGTTCAATGAAGGCCACCGGGTCATTGAGGCGAATGGCGGTTTTGAGCAACCCCTTGGCATCATAAGGCGTGGAGGGCATGGCAACCAGCCAGCCGGGAATGTGCAGGAAGAAGGCTTCGAGGCTTTGCGCGTGATGCGCTGCCGAAGAACGCCCCATGCCGCCCTGCGTGCGCAGCACCATGGGCACCTGCGCCTGTCCGCCCGACATATAGCGGATTTTGGCCGCCTGGTTGAGGATTTGATCCATCGCCATACCCACAAAGTCGATGTACATCATATCGAACACCGGGCGCATGCCGGTCAGCGCTGCGCCAATGCAGGCGCCCACCGTGCCCAGCTCACTGATGGGCGTCTGGATGACGCGCTCGGTGCCAAATTCGGGCGAAAGTCCCAGAGTCACTTTATAGGCGCCGCCAAAGGGATCGGCGATATCTTCACCCATCAAGAATACGCGCTCGTCGCGTTTCAATTCCTCGCGCAGCGCTTCTTTCAATGCTTCTTTGTAAGTGATTTCACGCATGGCTGCACCTTTCTAAAGGGGATTTCCCCACACATCGAATTCGGAATAAACGTCAGTAAGGGCTGATTCAGGTTCAGCCAATGGGCTTTGCTTGGCAAATTCAATACCGGCATCCAGTTCAGCATCCACATCCGCGCGGATGTGCTGATCTTCTTCGGGGGTGGTATAACCCCATTCCTGCAGGCGGCGGCTGATGCTATCAATGGCATCGCGGGCGCGCCATTCTTTCTGCTCTTCTTCCGGCATATAGGTACCCGGGTCACCCACATAGTGTCCCCAGTAGCGATAGGTTTTGGCTTCAATGAAGGTTGGCCCCCCACCCTTGCGGGCGCGCGCCACGGCGTCGCGCACCGCCTGGTTCACCGCCACCACATCCATGCCGTCCACGCAGGCAGACGCCATGTTATAAGTGGCAGCCCGGCGCGGCAGTTCGCACTGGTAGGCGGTCTTTTCCCACGGCTGCGTCAAACCATACAGGTTGTTGGCGCACACAAAAATCAGCGGAATTTGCCACAGCGAAGCCAGGTTCATGGCTTCGTGAAAACCGCCTTCAGCGGTGGCGCCGTCGCCAAAAAAGCACACCGCCACCTGGTCGGTCTTGCGCATTTTGATCGACAGCCCAATGCCGGGAGCAGTGGGCAGCGCACCCGACACAATGCCGGTGGCGCCAATGATACCCTGGCTGAAGTCGGCAATGTGCATCGAACCGCCCTTACCCTTGCAATAGCCGGTGGTGCGGCCAAACAATTCAGCAAAGGCAAATTTGGGCTCGCAGCCCTTGGCGATCACATCGCCATGCCCGCGGTGGGTGCTGGTGATGTAGTCGTCTTTGCGCAGCGCGCTGCACGCGCCCACTGAAACGGCTTCCTGCCCTACCGACAGGTGTAAAAATCCGGCAATTTCACGGGCTTCAAAATATTGTTTGGCTCGGGCTTCAAACCCACGAATCAGCAGCATGCGACGAAACATCGCGATCAGTTGTTCGCGGGTCAAATCTTTGGGAGCCGATGACTGGCTTTTCTTGCTCATGATTGCTCCTGTTCTGTTTAAATTAGCTGTGCGACGCAGTCAACATTAAAACGGGGCTTTCCACCATCTGCGCCACGCAATCCAAAAAGCGCGCGGCGGCTGCTCCGTCGAGTACACGGTGGTCAAACACCAGGCTGAGGGTCAGGCACGGGCGCACCCCAATCGAGTCGTATTCGTCAATCACCACAGGCTTGCGCACGATTTTCCCCACGCCCAGGATGCAGCTTTCGGGCAGGTTGATGACCGGGGTGAACCCCTCAACGCCCAGCCCGCCCAGGTTGGTGATGGTGAAGGTGCCGCCGCTCAAATCATCGGGAGAAATGCGCCCGCTGCGGGCGGCCTGCACCAGGCGCTGGGTGGCGGCCGCAATTTGCGCAATGGTCAACTGGTCGGCGTTGTGCACCACCGGCACCATCAGGCCGCGGTCGGTGTCCACCGCCAGGCCAATGCTGGCGCCTTCCAGCAGTTCAATCTGTCCATTGAGCATGCGCGCATTGGCTGCCGGGTGTTCCGCCAGGGCGCTGGCGCAAATGCGCACCAAGATATCGTTATACGACACCTGCTCGCCGCGCTCTTTATAGCGTTGTCGCAAATCGACCAGTGCGCCGGCATCCACCTCGCGAAACAGGGTGACGCGTGCCGTGCTGTGCACGCTTTCAGCCATGCGTTGGCTGGTGATGCCGCGCACACCCTTGAGCGGGATGACCTCTTTGACACACGGCTGGCTGCGCTGCGGAGCAACCGCCTTTTGGCCGCGAATGATGGCAGACGCGGCCGCCAGCACATCTTCCTGCATGATTTGCCCGTTGGCGCCGCTGCCCATGATGCCCGCCAGCGGCAGGCCCAGCTTTTCAGCCAGTCGGGCTGCCACTGGAGAGATTTTGATTTCAGCCGCTGGCGCTGCAAGCAGCGCCCCGCCAGCCGCTTTTTCCACATCGGCTGCCTGGATGCGCCCGCCCGGTCCGCTGCCTTCAACCTGGTGCAAATCGACGCCCTGCTGCTTTGCCAGGCTGCGCGCCTTCCAGGTGGCGCTAAGCACCCCGCCGTTGCCTGCCTGCACCACCGGCGACGCTGCGGCAGCAGCTTGCTGCTCAACCGGCGCTGATGGCAAGACGTTTTCAAGCGTTTTTTCCTGCGCAACAGATAAATCGGCCAGGGTTTCATTTTCACCCAAAAGCACGCAAATGGTTGCGCCCACCGGCGCTTCGGCGCCCACGGGGGTCAAAATTTTACCCACCTTGCCGCCCTCGATGGCCTGAACCGCCACCACGGCTTTATCCGTCTCGACTTCACAAATATCCTGTCCCGGAGACACGGAATCGCCGGGCTTGACTGCCCAGCTCACAATCTTACCGGTTTCCATAGTTAATCCCAGTTGCGGCATTGCTATTTCAAACGGCATAAGCTCTTCACTCCTTGATGAATGGTTTTATGCGCTTATCCCAAGTGAGCGCAATTTTTCATCCCACACTTGCCTGTCAGCCAGCGGCGCCAGGTACGACACCACAAACTCAATCTGGCGCATGCAGCGATCACGCCAGATGCCGCTGTTAATGAACTGTTGGTGCTGCTCCGGCTGGCGAATGTCCAGTTCAATTAAATCACGGCAGGTAATGTGGTGAAATTCTTGTTGAAAGGCATCCACAGCTTCAGCCAGCAGCAGGCGCGCTGTGCGTTTTGCCGCATGATGCTCATGGATGCGCTGCGCTGCCAGCAGCCCCAGCGCCATGCCTGCCCCGCTGAGCGCCCCGCACACCTCACCCTGCCACGCCACTCCCCCGTTTAATGCCATGGCCGCCGCCGAATCTTCCGCCTGCGGCAATCCATAAATCATCTTCAGGGTCACAAAACTTGTTTCAGCGCAGCCGTATGTGTTGGTTTCGCTTAAAAACAGGTTACGCGCTAATTCAACCGCCTGCCGGGTGCTCATAAAGTTTGATTCTCCACAATAAAAATCCCTCTTTGTTTTTTCTACCGGGTATCAGGTGACAGACAAAGAGGGAATGGTCATACTCCGCATTTAAAAATGTGCAACAAGCCAACAATCTGCGTGATCATAATTCAAATGTTTCATTGTCAGGTTTAAAAGAGAATTATCTTGATTTTGCCTGTCCTACCACCACTTTATTATTGATAATCGATTATCAATAATAAGATTATAGATAATGCACAATCCTTTGTCAAGAGTGCAAAACCATCCTCAAAACAGTTTTTTTTCGTCGCTGCTGCGGTTTTGCTGCAAACCTGGAAGTCTCTCCAAGATGCGAGAGAGACTTCCAGAAATTGTTTGATTCTTACCGGCTGCGCGGATTGCGCACGTAGGCAATCAGCAGCACATACAACACAATGCCAAACCCGATCCATTTTCCAGCATCGCCCCACCCCAGCGCAATCAGCAGGTTGGTCAGGGTTTGCAAGAATATGGAGCCCAGGATCACGTTGAAATAATTGCCTTCACCGCCGTCCAATGAGATGCCGCCCACCACCGTGGCGGCGATGCTCGGCATCACATACATGGATCCCATATCTTTGAAAGCCAGCCCCAGGTTGCCAATCAACAACAAGCCCATCAGGCTGGCCAGCACGCCGCTGACCACAAAAGCCACCCAGCGCACAATTTTGGCATCCACACCGCTCAGGTAGGCGGCGATTTCGTTGGAGCCCACGCCGAACAATTTTAGTCCCCAGGATGTCTTATACAGCAGGATCATGGTGATGATGGCCACCACGATCAGGAGAAAGACCACGTTGGGGAAGATGCCTGTCGATTTGGCGGCAATGATTTGCAAAATTGGCGAAGGTTTGCCAGTGATATCCGCACCCTTGGTATAGGCATTGACAATGCCCTGAACGATGTTGGCCATGGCCATGGTGACCACCAGCGCCGGAAGCTTGAGATAGGCCGCCAGGAATCCGTTGGCAAAGCCAACCGCAATGCCCACAGCCAGCGCCACCAGGATCGCCATCCATAAATTGGAATTTTGCCCATCCATAATACTGGCGGTGAGCACAGCCGTCATGGTGGCAGTATATCCCACTGAAAGGTCCAGGCCGCCGCCGCCTGCCGCAATCACAATCATCTGGCACAGCGCAAACAATGCAATATATGAAGCCAGTTTCATGGTCAGCAGCAACTGCCCAAAGCTGAGGAAGTTTCCAACCAGCACTTCGCCCGCAATGAAGAGTAAAAATATCAACAGAATGACGACGATGGACTTCTTGTATCGCGACCAGGCAATCTCAAAGAAATTACTGCGTGTGTTTGTAATTGCAGGATTCATTTCATTCCTTCCTTGAGCATTGCCC
>Ga0334888_1002040_pt1 | contig 23446 bp, 26 predicted proteins | sample GraSluR1_MG_FD_207227 | JGI IMG/M metagenome (GOLD analysis project Ga0334888, IMG submission 207227) | Sludge microbial communities from methane-producing bioreactor in Wageningen University, Netherlands - Granular Sludge_3_08-R1 | ecosystem: Engineered > Bioreactor > Anaerobic > Unclassified ...
GAATCATTGGGGACATTTCAAGTTCATACGATATAGGATCGAGATTTTCTTCAATATAGCTAAAAATTCTATGAATTTGAAGAGAAATCATCAGTATACGAAAGCCAGTATCGAAAAGAAAGCCTCCTGTTCAATGTTTTTGACTGAATACCTTATTTCAATGTTTAATCCAATTTATACCGATTTAAGGGCTATTCCATCTTGGTGAAATCAGGAGAGGGGTATATTAGAAGCCCACCAGGCATCACGAACAAAAAGGCAGAATAGGGTGCAGGGCCATGGAAAAACGCCCGCTACTCCGTTCTTACGTAGCGGACCCCCTCCGGCGCCGCCTCATTGATCACGACGACGATCGTCTCCGAGAGGCGGTTGAAGAGCCTCTGGCCCGACCCGGGCATGGCAATCCAGCCGATGAGGCAGTCCAGGGGGAGTAGGAAGGCCTTGCCGAAGCTCTCGATGGCGGCCCGAGGAAAATCGATCTCATCGCCTCTCATGTCGGTGACCTTCAGGTTCAGCGCCATCTTGCCCAGGGACTGGCCCCGATACCCCTCCATCAGAGTCCAGTAGGCGAAGAGGGCGATGGCGTCGTCAGACCCAAGGTTCACGAACCCGTGAGCGAAGAAGGTACCGTGCATGGGTCCGAAGCCGAATATGTGAAAGGGTCCGGCGATGCCTGCGATGCCCGCCAAAAGGTCCCACAGTATCCCCACCAGGATTATGTCGATCAGCCAGGCACCAAGCCTCCGCTCCCAGGTGGCGATCCGAATCTCCCTGATCTCGCCGCTTTTGCCATCCATATAACCACCAGCCATAGTCTGTCGCTCATCCGCCCCAGGATAAAATTATAAAATCGTATCAACACTAATTTCGTTTATCTACTCGTCTCGGGAGCTTATCTTTCAGGATCTCGCCTTGAGCTTGATCTCAATCTCCAGCTCATCTTCCTCCAATTCCACTTCAATCTTGATGGGGGATTCAGGATCGATAGAAATGGATACACTGTGGTGGGAGACCTCTACTTCATCCCCCTCCTCGATCTCTTGGGCAAGATCTCTCAGAAAAGCTGCCGCTTCAGACTTGCTCAGGGAAAACTTCTGCTTGAACTCATCGAAGCCCTTCTCAGAGCTGAACTTCATGGAAGTCTTTCCGGTCTCACCTAGCAATTTCGCCATGCAGATCAGTTGATATGTATCAGCTTCTCGGATTATAGAGCTTTTGGGCTCCATGCCATAAGACGTCAATTCGCGAAAACGACCGATCTCATCCTGGTTGATCCGATCAAGCAAAAATGGGCAGACCATCGGACACTCCGAATTGATTGAGGTCGGTGGTGGCTGGAAGGCAGAGGATCCGACCCCTTCGCTTGCTGCAGCCTAACCAACCTGACCCGTCGGGCGGGCCGAGGGCCTGTACCTTCGGCTTCACCTCAATAGACCCGTTCGTTGTGCATCCTGGCGCTGTAGAGCCGGAAGTTGTCCGAGTTCTTGTCCTGGAAAAAGACGTAGTTGTACCGGGAATCTGTCTTGTGAGCCTCGTACTCCTCTCTCGCCTCCTCGCGGCACCGCTTGCAGGCGAATAGAGGCACGAAGACGCCAAACCCGCTATCAGACGACCCGTAGCCCCTGACGGCGTCGGTGTCGATCGTCATGTAGCCCGGACAGCTCTTGTCGGGACACATCTTCACCGACTCGGTCTGCTTCTCCCGGATTCCGTCGGTATCGTAGAAGATGTTCTTGTGCCTGCGGAAGAATGGGCCCGCCCTCTCGACTGCCTTGGCCGTAAGTTCCTCTCTCGCCTCCCAGATCCCCTGGAGGTACTCGATGGTTCCTGTGATGTTCGCCTCCATGGCCCTTGACATAGCAAACCTCCCGGGATGGTAGTCAGGCTCTCGGACGTTGGAGTAGTCGAGGCCCGCCATGGCGAGGATGATCCCGCAGTTGACGTAAGGCAGAGCCGTCTCGATGGCGTACCCACCCTCCAGGACGGCGATGTCCGGGGCCAGCATCTCGTTCAGCTTCGCGTACCCCTGGGCCGAGAACCGCATGTTGGCCAGGGGGTCTGTATAGTGGTTGTCCTGACCTGCGGAGTTGACGACGAGCTGGGGCCGGAACTCCGTCAGGATCGGGAGGACCAGCTCCTCCAGAACGAGGTGGATCCCCTCATCGGGAGTCTCGGGCGGGAGGGGTATGTTGATAGTCCTTCCAATCGCCTTCGGTCCGCCCTGCTCGTCGACGAACCCCGATCCCGGATAGAGGGTCCTCCCGTCTTGGTGGAAGGATATGAAGAGGACGTCGGGATCATGGTAGAAGATATCCTGGGTTCCGTCGCCATGATGGACGTCGGTATCGATGATCGCCACCCTTCTTATGCCGTACTTTCGGCGGATGTACTCGACCATGATCGCCTCGTTGTTGACGTTGCAGAAGCCGCGGTTCCCGTGGGCGACCCTCATGGAGTGGTGGCCCGGCGGCCTTACGAGGGCAAAGGCGTTGGTGATCTCCTTCTTCATGTAGGCGTCGGCGAGAACGAGGGTGCTTCCTGCAGCTATCAGGTGGGCCTCGGTGACCAGAGACTCGACGGAGGGTATGCAGAAGTGGACCCGAGCGATGTCCTTCAGCTCTGCGAGACGCGGCTTGTACTCTTCGACCTGGGGCAGGTCCATCAGACCCTCCTCGAAGATCTGGTCCCTGGTGTAAAGGAGCCTCTCCTCCCTCTCTGGGTGGGTCGGCGTTATCGCCCAGTCGAAGGCAGGGAAGAATATGAGCCCCATCTTACGGGCTCGATCTCGATTCTTATCACTATAAGTCATCATACCCTTCCCCCTCCCGTCCATTCGGGGATGAGACCCGCAGGGATCTGCATGTTGACGTCCAGGATCCGGCCGCTGGTGGACCACCCCCGGACCATGTTAAAGACTTCGCTGGCGGTCACCACCGCCTCCGAGGCGTACTCTTTTATCCCCATCATTTCGGCTCGTTCGATTATCAGCCTCTTCGCCATAGCCTCCGCCTCCTTCTGGCTGAACTTCCTATCTCTAATCTCTCCCGTCGTGCCGTCCTCAGCGACGTTGTAGAAGCCCCGCTCGGTGTCTGCCCTGAAGGTGAGGGTGAGGGTGGGCCTGGCCACTGCGGCGCCGATGGCGTTGGCGACGGTGGCGTTCTCAGGGATGATGCCTCGGGCACCGAGCCTCTCCGCCACCAGGGGGACGAGTCCCAAACTTCCGCCGCCGACTCCGACGACGTTCTGGGGCCTGATCTTCTCCTTTTGGAGGATCTCCCAGACCCGGTAGGCCGGCTCCAGCTCCCAGGCGAGGAACATCCCGTTGATCTCCGCGAGGAGCTCGTCGACGGCCGTGTCCACCACCTTCTGAGCCGCCTCGCCAGCAGAGCAGCCTAGGTCTTTGCCCAAATTCGACATCGCCTCCTCGGCAAGAGATCTCTCACCGATGGAGATCATGGATAAGAGCCTCATGGCGTCGGTGGGGGTCGGCTCGGGACCTCCAAGACAATAGGCGGGACCGGCCCTCTCCGGTCCGAGGGCGACGCCGTCGCCGGCGGCTCTCACCAAACTGTCCCCGCCCAGGGCCACGGACTTCACGGCGAAGGCCCTGATGTGGGTGAGGTAGCTGTTCACCTTCGCCCCCTCCGAGGACATCAGGGGAACGCCGTCCAGAATAAGGGCCAAGTCTGTCGTCGTCCCGCCGATGTCGACGACGACAGAGGTCTGGCCCGGCGGCGTGAGCGCCAAGACCCCCATGGTGCTGGCAGCGGGCCCCGAGAAGATCGTCTCTACTGGATACTCGACGCTGGTCTCCAGAGGCAGAGTACCGCCGTCGGCCTTGAGGATGTAGATCGGTGCCTCGATCTTCCTCTTGGATATAGCCTCGGCGATCTCTCTTGCAAACTCCCTGTATCGGTCCTGGGCTGCGATCTTCAGCATCGTCGTCGCCATCCGCCGCGGAAAGTTAAGCCTTCCCGAGGCCCGATGGCCCATCTCCACCTGGATCCCTGGGCTCACCGCGAGGACGATCTCTCGCATCTTCTCTTCGTGAGAGTGATTCCTCTGGCCGAACTTGCTCGCCACCGCCACCTTCCTGTAGCCCCGCTCGGAGATCTTGGCTGCGGCGTTTTTGACTTGGTCCTCATCCAGGGCCTGGATCTCTCTTCCCCGGTAGTCGATGGCCCCCCGAACGATCTGGACCTCGCCCCCCAGGTTGTAACCTTCGGGGTTCATCCCCGGCCCGGGCTCCATGATCAGGGCCACAGGATCTGTCTTCCCCTCAGCGATGAGGTTTGTGATGAGGGTGGTGCTGAGAACGACCCGCTCGATCTTCTCCGGCGAGACCTCTCGGACAAGCTCGTCCAGGGCGCTCATCAGGCACTCCAGGAGATGGTCTTGGTCGGTCGGGACTTTTGACGTGTTTATTACCTTTCCTTTGTCTATTAGAACCGCGTCTGTAGTGGTTCCGCCGACATCGATTCCGATCAACATAATTTTATCGCCTTTGGCGACCGGATGATTAAGGTCATATATCGGGTTTTTGGTAATCTAAACTGCTGAAGGTTGCAGAGAGGGCCAGATATGGCAAGTCCGGCAAGCCAGGAAAAATGGATTTTTGGGAGGAGGACGCAAAGTTCTTCCATCCCGTCTTTTAAACGACTTTTAAAATCCATCCTCAAATGAGGCTGGTGTCGTTATCGTCGCCGATATCTTGGATCACTTCGACAACTTCTTCGACGATCTCCTCGACCTCCATGGTCAGCTCCTCATCGAAGGGCATAAGGACCGCGTCGATGACGTGGATTACGCCGTTGCTGCAGAAGATGTTGGTCGCTGTCACGTTGGCGCCGCCGACCATCATGGAACTGTCAACGACCTCAACGCTGAGATCTCCACCCTCGAGGGTTTCGATCTCGGTCATGTTCATGAGATCTGCCTCAGTGTATTCTCCAGAGACGACGTGGTACTTGAGAATATTTGCCAGGGAATCGGTGTCGTTCGTGTCGATCTCTACGCTGGCGAAGGCCTCGTCGGTGGGGGCGAAGACTGTAAAGGGCCCTTCACCGTTGAGGGTCTCTGCAAGCCCTGCAGCATCCACTGCAGCCACCAGGGTGCTTAAGTTATCCTCAATGGCAGCGGTCTCTACGATAGTCATCATCTCTTCGTCTTCTGCCGCAGACATTCCGATCGACAGCATCGAGACGAAGATTAAAGCTATTAAAGCTTTTTTCATCATATGCTATACCTCCACTCCATTTGGTTACAACCTTTTAGTGGGTTATTATGACATATAACGCTTTCCGTCAGTTCATCTTGATTCATTCGTTATAGTTAATCACGGATCTTTGGACAAAATGGATCAAGCCCCCCTTGAAGGATTGCGCTTATCACGCTGAAGAATTGCCGGATAGGATCGGTGGATTTTGACGTTCGTTGACTGTCCATTGAAATGGGATTCCGAAAATGCTGATGGAGGATTTCGAAAAACCTAATCAATGGCTAAATTTATATACTATTATTACTATATTTAACTTCCATGAGAACCCTAATAGACTTTTCCATCATGCACGAATATAACAAGAACGTCCTGCCCCGTGGTGATAAACTATTATCCTTATCAGGAGTGGTTGATTGGAAACGATTTTCGCCTATAGCTGATGGCCTGCACAAAAACAAAACCGAACGAGGTGGCAGTAAGAAGCGATCTCCGGTTGAAAGATGTTTCAGTGTCATAAAGACGGTATTCAAGTCGGGTCATGTCATGGTCACAATAATTATATTAAGATTAGAGGACAGAAAAGGAAAAAACTGGTCGTAATTTGGAAGAAAACCCGACATAAGGAACGTTTAGATCGAAAATGTTGAGGTAAAGTCCTTCACAGAACGCAAATTGCAGGATAATCGAAGTCCTCAAATATGACATCATGAGTTCCAGACAGCGATCCCTCCTCAGACCATCCCTCGTGTCGGTGCATGAATGGGTCGGTAGTCTCAGTCACCAAGTCGGGATGGCCCGTTTAAGGTTGAAACCTCCGACTGACATTTTGAAGACAAAAGAATAAATGGGAGAGTATCCATAAATCTCAGAAGTGCAAAAAGAAGGACACGAGGACGACTCTATCGGGATCGCAGGGCGCAAAGTGGAGAGGGATAAGGTGAAAGGAGGCCTTATCGCCGCGGTGGGATATCTCCTCTCGCCCGTCTCGTGGTGGAACGACCTCTTTGTGAACATACCCCTCGCCTACGCCTTCGGAGCCCTCTTCGGCCTCCTCTCTGAGGCCCTCTTTCTCCCCGCCATGGTCGCTGGCTACTGGATCACCAACATCCTGGGATTTATTCTGATGCACAGGGGCATAAAGGGTATCCTGTCCAAAGAGAAGGAGAGAAGGTATTCGAGGGGCGACATGATCAGAGACCTCTGCATTTCCTTAGTTTATACGATGATCGTCGTTATGCTGGCAGCATCGGGCTTCCTGAGGCTTCCTACAGAGTACTTCCCATAAAGATCTCCCCTCGACCGATCCAGGTCGAAGCTGCAAGACTTCGCCCCATCTTGGATTTCCTTCGCAAATCCCTTATACCTTCCGCGGCATCTCAATATCATGCCACAGACCTGTGAGAGCTGCCCCATCAGGCGACGCGCCGAGAAGAGGCCCGACACCTTGATCGCGAGAATCTGGAAATGGCACACCGGCTGGTGCCCCGGCTGGAAGGCCTACCAGAAGTCCCTGGCAGAAAAGCCATGAACTGACGATGAGATGAATGGGGACATGATCACTGTAATACTCCAGCCCATAGGCGCCGTCGACCCGGAGATGATCGCGTATCTCGAAGAGGAGATGGAATCGGTCTATGTCGCCGTCGAGGTGAGGCAGGCGGTGAAAGTCCCAGCAGAAGCCTCCGATCCCGAGAGGGGCCAGTTGGAGGGGACGTCCGTCCTGATGGCCCTCCCGTCCCCAGATACCTCGATCGACGCTACCCTGGGGGTGATCGACGAGGACCTCTTCGTCGCCGAGCTGAACTTCATCTTCGGTCTCGCCTACGGGAACCGGGCTATAATATCATTGAGGAGGCTCCGGCAGGAGTTTCACGGCCTATCCCCTGACCCTGAACTCTTTCGGGTGAGAGCAAAAAAGGAGGCGTTCCACGATCTGGGCCACGTCTTTGGCCTCCCGCACTGTGAGGATCGGAGGTGTGTGATGTGCTTTTCAAACTCGATATTCGAGACCGACTTCAAAAGCTTTCGTTTTTGCGAGCGGTGCTGGGAGACTCTGGAGGACTCCGGAGTTGTGTTGAGCTATAGGATAGACGATTAGCTGCAAGAGGATTTCAATGCAATACGAGCCATCGCCAGGAGACAGTCGGAGACGGAGGGGCGCTCCGCCCAAAGCCTGCATATGTCCAGGTTGCGGCATCGAGGCCGAGAAGGTGGCCGGCATTCCCTGCTGGTCTATGAAGTGTCCCAAATGCGGCTCGCCGCTGGTGGGAAAGTAGCAAGACATGAGAAGATCATCGACCCTCCGCTCCGTCCAAAAAATGGTGTGATCCGTCAAGCTTCTTACTTCGGCTCCTGGCCGCTGGCCTTGAAGCTCTCGTCCACATCGTCAAACCAGACAGGTTTATCGCCCTGGAGCAGGTTCAGGATGGTGATGAAGTTCTCGTGGGATAGGTCGTAAAAAACTCGCTGGTCGTCCACAAAGGAGATTCCAATGTTCCCCCTCCGATCTTCCTCGATCTTCCACTCCGCCCAGTAGTCGGTGACTTTCTTCCAAGACATGATCTAACTTTGGCCAGTTATCATATATATATTTATTTTTTATATCTTGCTGCTTTTCAACCCCGGGGATCTAAACGGGCGCTGTAGAAGTTGGCGATCTCGAAGAAACGGGCCTCCCCCAGGTGGGACCTTCCGCTGAACCGGGCCCGTCCAAAGTAGGCGTAGCCGCCAAACTCGGACCCCCCGAAGTCTGCATCATCTCTGAACTCTGCCCCGCCGAAGAATGCCTCGCTCGTGAACTTTGCGCCCTTGAAGTCAGCGTCGTCACCGAACTTGGCGTAGCTGAAGCCCGCCAGTTGTCTGAATTGGGCCCCCTCGAAGTCTGCTCTGCCCCCGAACTGATCGCCGGAGAAGTAGACTCCGCCGTCGAACTGGGCAGCTTTGAAGTTGGCGTCGCCGCCGAACTGGGTATACAAAAAGGCTGCATGATTGGCGAACCTCGCCTCAGCGAAGCTGGCGTTTCCGGTGATGTCGGTGCCGGCAAAGCTCACTGGCCCGGCGAAGGTGATCTTATCGAAGTGGACGTTCCCTCTGATCACGGAGTTGGTTATGCTTATCGGAGAAACGATCAACTTCACCCCCCCGGCCAGGGCAGGGTGCTTGATCTCAGGTTCCTCGCCCATCGCCGACCTAGGCCCGAGACCCGCTCCCAATCCCGGTCTGAGGTCAGAAACCGATTCCAGGCCGATCTCGCTGAGGTTCAGATCTCCTTCGACGATCAGGTTGTCGACGGAGATGGCCTCCCCCCTCTCGATTTTTGACAAAATATCGGTAGCTTGTACCACCTCACGGGCATTGGGCGTGCCAGACGATGCGCTTGCCGTCAAAAGGAGCGCTGTAAGGACCAAGGCAGAGATCATCTTCATCGTTCTATCTCCTGGAGCCCATCCGTTGCTATCTTCAAAATAGCTTTTGACGTTAGGACCGCCGTTCACAGATCCGCTCCCAGGGATCTCGCCCTTTGGAACGCCTCTTCCGCCTCTATTCGTCTTTCGAGTTTTTCAAAGACCAGCCCCTTGTTATGCCAGGCCTCGCCCAGGTCAGGGTTCAGAGTGAGGGCCTCCTCCAGACGGTCGAGGGCCTCGTCATACTGGCCGAGCTGATATAGGGCCAGGCCCCAGTTGTTCCAAGCGTGGACGTAGAAGGGATATATCTTGACGGCCCTCTCGCAGCATCGTGCAGCCCTCTCGTATCTCCCCCAATCGGCGAGGATGATGCCCATCGACATCCAGAAGTCGGAGTTTTCGAGGATGAACTTTTTGGCCACCGCAAGGATGGCGACCGAGGCGAGGACGAGGCCAATGAGGATCAGAATAAGCGGATCCATGCGGGACTCCAAGGCTTTGACCTTCAATATACTTTTTGCAGAGTCGCGGCCTTCCAATGTAGTGGGTCCTGAACATGAAGTAATTCAAATGACACTGATTCCTATCGATTGTATTCAGGACCACTGGGAAGTTTATCATAACTACATATATATCTTAGATTAAGGATAATCAAGTTCAATCTGCATGCATAAAACAGCGAAGGGTCATCTCTAATATATGACCTACATAACATACAAATTCTCATATATGAAACTTCGTCAGAATATAGATTACAAAAATAGTTGTGTAGGCCTTTTACGCCACCATAAGAGATTAAATGGTGGATGCATCCTCTTTGTTTTGACATACTCAACACCAAGAGATCTATAATTTCCACAATGGGAGGTAAGGCGTATGTATGAAAAACTGTTCAGCGAAGGGCGGATTGGGCGAGTTGAGATTAAGAACCGGGTTGTTATGACGCCGATGGGCACGGTAATTGCAGCGCCCGGCGGGGGCGTGAACGACGACATCATTGCCTACTACGAGGCGCGCGCTAAAGGCGGTGTAGGGCTCATCGAAAGTGAGCTCTGCCGTGTGCTCGATGGTGCTGGAGCGGCAGAGCCCTGCCAGCTCGCGGCAAGAGACTTCGCAGACCTTGCTGGATTGGCGCGTCTTGTTGATACGGTGCACAAGTACGGTACGAAAATGTTCATTCAGCTCCACCATCCCGGAGGCCAGGGATCTTCTGCAATCGGTGGCGAACCGATAGTAGCCGCGTCGGCAGTAAAAACTTCTTTAGAGACGCCACGCGCGCTCGAGGTCGGTGAGATAACAGAAATCGAATCCGCCTTCGTCAACGGTGCGATGCTCACGAAGATGGCAGGCGCTGACGGAGTTCTGCTTCATGGCGCACATGGCTATTTAATCAACAGCTTCCTTTCGCCATATCTGAACAAACGAATTGACGACTACGGTGGGAACCCAGAAAACAGAATGCGATTTCTCCTCGAGATCATTAAAGGCATCCGAGAACAGTGCGGAGAAGACTTCCCCCTGGGCGTACGGCTTTCCGTCGAAGAGTTCCTCGGGAAAGAGGGAAACGGCCTCGAGGAAAGCTGCAGGATCTGTGAGAGGTTGGAAGAAGCAGGAGTCGACTTCATTGACGTTAGCTGTGGCGGTATCCCTGGAAGCTCCGATGTCTGCGCCACAATAGAGCCCGGTACCTACGAGCAGTGCTGGAAGAGTTACATGGCTGCAGAGGTGAAGAAGCATGTAAACATCCCAGTGATAGCGGTCTGCAACATCAAGGAGCCCGATGTGGCCGAGCAGATACTTGAGGATGGCTGCTGCGACTTTGTCGGAGTGGCCCGTGGGCATCTGGCCGACCCCGAATGGTGCAATAAGGCCCGAGCGGGAAAGGCCGAGACTATTCGCAAATGCATTGGATGCCTTTGTTGTTTCCAGGAAATAGTGAACTTCCGGCATGTCAAGTGTGCAGTGAACCCGAAACTGGGACGAGAGCGAGAGTTCCAGAATCCTAAATATAACGGCGAAGGACGAACGGTCGTGGTCATCGGTGGCGGACCTGCTGGCATCGAGGCAGCGCTACTTCTCGACAGACGCGGATTTGATGTTGTGCTCTTCGATCGTCCAGAACGTTTGGGAGGCACTCTAAACGTCGCTGACAAGGGTGTGGGCAAGGAGAAGATAACCAGGCTAGTCGACGGTATGATCGCGCAGGTAGAGGCAAGCGATATCGAACTGAGGATGGGCGAAGAGGCAACGGTCGAGAAGGTCAAGGCCCTATCTCCCTGTGGAGTTTTCATAGCCTGCGGTGCAATGCCGATGAAACCTCCCATACCCGGCATCGACGGGAAGAATGTCGTCACCGCCGAGGATGTGCTGATGGGAAGAGCTGAGCCCAAGGGCAATTGCATAATTCTCGGCTCCGGAATGACCGGTCTCGAGACTGCCGAGGTTGTACTGAAGGCCGGGCACAGGACAACGATTGTCGATATGCTACCAGAAATAGGCCAGGGCATCTCATTCGTGGTTATCTTCGATATCAAACGGCGCCTGGCAAAATATGGCCCAACCTATATGCTGGGTCATGAGGTGTTGGAGATAACCAAAGACGGAGTCGCCTTGGGGCGCATGGACGATGGTGAGAAGGTGTTCGTCAATGCCGAGACGATTATCCTGGCGCTCGGGGTTCGACCACGCAAAGATGTAGTGGAGGCTTTCAAAGCCGCTTTTCGGGAGGCGCATATCCTCGGGGATGCGAACCGCGGAGGGAGGGTTCTGGAGGCAACACAGGACGCATATGGTCAGGCATTCGTCTTTGAATCCTGACGTTTAAATAGGTCTGACTTAAAAGGTTCAAAAAGGAGGCATATCTTACCATGAAGAACGGAAGTTATTTCGTAGAACGTGAGAAACTCCACTCGTTTATGAAGGGGGCTGCGATGAACGAGGAAGAGGGTCTCTACATATACTGGGAGACCGATCCAAAGGTCGCGCGACGCGTACTGCCGCCGCAATTTGGATTGGCAGATCCCGAACATCCTCTCGTATATTCCTACTTCGTCAACATTAGAGAGCCAACCTTTGCGCCATGGTATATGGAAGCAGGTATCGGATTACTTGGTGCCCAGTACAAAGAACATAGCGGCCTGTATTTCTGCAACCTGCAATTGAGCGGGCCGGGCGCCCAGATGGGTTTATTAAGTGGCCGGGAAGGCTCGGGACTTCCAAAAAAAATGTGTGAGAAGATCGTTGTTGAGCGAAACGACGATATCGCACATACCATAGTTGAGGCGAAGGGCAGGCGTATCTTCGAGGCTGAGATAGAGATTGGAGACCATGACGAACCAATGATAGAAGCGGCCTTCCCAAAAATTGACCCTGGTGCGAGCGCAGACGGTTACTGTTTTCTATTCAAATATGAAATCGGTGCGGATTCAGAAGGGCGTATGACTCTGCCGAAAACCACTCTCATCGGGTATGATAGTGTTACGGACTATAGAAGCTATGAGCATGCCTCCATAAAATCGATATCAATGGAGTCATCGTTGGACGATCCTTGGTCCGAGCTGGTCGTCGTCAAGCCACTGGGCGCTGCGTACTCCATCAATTCCAATTGGGTGCGGGGAGTACACCCACTTGCAACATTCGAGGGAAAGGAATCCGATGACCTCTTCAGCTACCTATTCGCCGGTCGTTACGATCGCTCGACCATCTGCACGGGTCATCAGCGTTACGGACAATACTAATCGCGATTCAAGAGGAGGATAAAGAATGAGTGAGACGAAAAAATACTACGAGAACAAGGTGGCTGTCGTCACCGGCGGCGCATCAGGAATAGGGCTGGCTCTCTGTGAGGCGATGCTTGCCTTTGGTGCCAAAAAGGTCGTCTTGGCCGATATCAACAAAGAGAAACTCGAAGGCGAAGCTGCACGACTTGATGGAGAATATCCAGGCAACGTGCTCGGCTTGATCTGCGATGTTACCAACGAGGAAAACGTAAAGGATATGATTGCTAAATCTGCGGCGTTTGGAGAAGGGCGTATCGATGTCCTCTTCAACAACGCAGGAGTGGGTTTGTCAGGGCTCTTCGAAGAACAGACAACAAAGGACTGGGAGAAAGCCTTTGCGATTAACTTTTACAGCGCTGTATATGGCATACGCGCCGCGATTCCAATTATGAAGGCCCAGGGTGGTGGACATATCATAGATGTGATATCGGGTATCGCTTTCTCCCCCATGGCTCAGCAGACGATGTATTCAGCAACTAAAGCCGCACTGAACGGTTTGACCCTGGCCCTTCGTTACGAATATTGGGATGAGAATATCTGCTTCACCTCGGCGACACCTGGCACCACGATCACGGCTATTTGGGGGGAGAACAAGCCGCCGGAAGGCGCTCAGACTGCCGAACAGTCGGCGAGCAGAATCCTAGAAGGGGTCGCGAGGAGAGAACGTCTCGTGCTGGGGGATGATGGTGATGTCAGTGGCGCGACCAACTGCTTCAATCCTCTTACCGCAGAGGGAGTGGACGCTTATCTACTCGATGTGGCCCGCAAGCGCAGAAGTGGTGAGTGGGTTGTCTAGCCAGTGAACTACCCTACCCTACCCTAAAGGGCAGGGTTTCCCACTTCATCGCCAAGACTTGCATCACAGAAACTTGATTTAGAGGTTTTGACTATGGACGCTACGGGCTGTTCCATCTCTGTTGAGAGAATGTTCACTGCTGCATCGTAGTCGCGGTTGAATTAGAAACCGCAATAGGGACACCCATGGACTCTATCTGATAGTTCCTTACTCACAATGCTACCGCAGAAGGAACACCGTTGTGAAGTGTTACTTGGGTCTACCACTATCAGCTTTCGACCAGCACTTTGAGCCCTGTACGAAAGCATGAACATGAACCTTGATCAGGAGGCGCCGTGTATGTTTTTATGGACCCGTTATCGTTGCCCTTTTTCCTTCAAGCCCTCGACATCCAGATCCTCAGCACAAATGATATCATATCTGTTGACGTACATCCTGGAGAGCTTATGGAGGAAATCGGCCCTCTGGTTATCGATCCGTTCGTGGGCCTTGTCCAGCTTATCCGCGAGTTTTCGGCGGTTATTGGAGCCTTTTTGAGCTCTAGAAAGCTTTTTCTGGATGTTCTTGACCTTTGTAGCATCCTTCTCTGCGACTCTTGTATTCTCCACCGAATTTCCATCGCTATCCACGACAAAGGATGTCAAGCCAACATCCAGACCTACGGCGTTACCTGTTTCAGATAACCGCTTTGGTTCTTGCTCTGCCTGAATCAAAGCAAACCATCTATCACCTGCACGCTTGATGAATACCGCCTTGATATTGCCTTCAACCTTCCGATGGAGCTTCTGGAGACCGCCATGTCACCATGGGTTTATCCAGCCTGCTGAAGTTTCTGGGTGATGGAGACCATGATTAACGACAGGAATCCCATGATGATGACGAGCAGAGGGATAAGGATGGCATAAACGACAATCCCGAGCAGGCCAGGTAGGAGGAGTGGTGCGAGCATATTGATTCCAAATAGGATAGTCACGATCCCTGTGGCTGTCAGTACACGGAAGAGTCGCTTGACAATCGGAGGAAAGGTAACTGGTTCTTCTGAGGGGGACCTAATCCCATATAAGGTTGGGGCGATGATCTTGGTGGCGAGCAGCAGCACCCCAGTGATAATGTTCTGGATTCCGAGGAGGGGCTGGATCACACCGCTCAAGATTCCCGGGACGATGCACGAGAAGGACCCTGCTGCTGCACACAGGATCCCAAAGGCAATCACCAACCATGATCGGGTTACCTGGCTTCCCACGAACTGCCCCAGGGCGAGCAACTGGAGGGATGTCAGTACCAGCAGAAGGCCAAGCTGGCCATCAGAGTTAAACGATGGCAGTATGCCAAGGATCATGAATAGGACGAGGATTCCAAGCAGTATCAAGAGAAATCCCTGATAAATGTTGAAAGTATTTTCTACCGTTAAAGCGGCCTCTTCTAACAGGAAAAACATTTTTTTCCGTGGGGATCGGCTAGGTACCATCTTCTCGCTTGAGGAGCTGTACTGTTGGGTTGCAATGTGGATACACCGAGCAAGGAAGAAGAGGCTTGCACCAAAGATGAGAAGCAGCATTGCTGTTAGCAGATTGGGCATTATGCCAGGGAGAAATGTAATAATCCCTAACGCTATCTCGATACCATATACCAGGACACAGGCGACCGTAAGTTGCTGCAGAATCCCGGGGACCTTCACCCACGTTCTGGCCTTATCCTTCGAGATGAATAATTGCAGCAGCCCCGAAGCTCCAGAGATCAGAACTATGAGACCAGCGAGGATACGGATCGTAACGCTCAGGTATCCGGGGTAAAAGATGGCCAAGGTTCCTATCATCGCCGTTAAAAGTCCAACGATCACGACCAACCATGAGCGTAGGACATCTCCGAAGGGTGTCTTTCCCATCGTGATGATCTGCATCGATACGAGGACAACGAAAAGCCCGTACATGCTACCCTCGCTGTAGGGCAGCATCCCTCTCTCGATCAAAAACAGCAGCACTCCAAAGAGGAGGAAGAAGACTCCACCAACAATCAGAAGGACAACTTCTGTGGAGAGTGAAATCTCTGCACTCTTTGCAATATAGCGCTTCAATTGCTGCTGAGCCGAAGATTCCGACCGGAGGTTCTTGTTGCTCATTCCAATCCACCGAATTACATGTTAGCTGTCAGTTCAATCAATCCAATGATGATCTGGTATCAAGAAGCGACTATAATAGTAAGGTATTAATCTTTATGGTCTAGACGACTACCGCTATGGACCGATCTGACAACACCGCCTCGAACACCTGTCATGAAGATCCGAGATCCCCGGCTGGCGGCGCCCCCTACTACAGCGACATCAGCCGGTCGATGGGAAAAAATTAGCTCGGACATGAGACAGATTCAGGTTACCGGGGTGCAAGGAACAAGCATTTCTGCATTATACGCCAATACGAGTACCCGACGCAGCATTCCCCCAGATACTCCCTTACCAATAGTGGGATTTTCATGCATGGTCAGGGAACCCGCCGACGATAAGATACCTCGTCTTGTCGATGATGCCATCGCTCAGGTGCTGGGCCCACGTGGTTTGTCAGAGATAATCAAGCAGGGGGACAGAGTCGTCATTAAGGTCAACATCGTCGGGTCAAGCCAGGGTCTTCCAGGCGAGAAAGGACGGGGGATCATAACGGATCCGAGGGTCGTTAGATATGTCGCCGGCAAAGTACGAGAGATCATCGGATTTGATGGCAGCGCGGATCTGAAGGTCATCGATGCAACATTCACACCCGAGAAAAATCCTTCAGATAAAAACGACCCCCAAAGCTTTTATTATGCCCGTTTGCAGCGGAATGCGGGGAGATCCGTCGATGCGAACGATATCTGCTACGATTATGATGCCGATGGTATTCTCGATGGAGGATCCAGGGCTGAAATAGTCAACCTCGATTCAGTCCAGATGTCAGACCGGTTCCTTACTGTTATCGATGAGCCGATCCGAGGGAGGAGCGAGGTTTGGCTTCCCAAATTCTTGCGGACGAAGGAACAAGCACAAGGCGAGGCAGAATACTGCGATGTATACATCGGAATACCCAGTGATGAAAAGCCACGGATTCTGCGGAATGACGGGGGCACTCAAACTACACTGGGGATCGATGCTCGGGCTCCTTGAAAAACAGGAGCATGCAGGATATGGATTCGGCACAGGGGACGTCCGCCTGTTCCTTGATTACCTATGTGCGATGAACCGCGCACGAGCATTCGACATTGTGATCATGGATGCACTTACCGCAAACCGGAGCGGCCCACAGAACAAAGTGGCCGACTTTGATGCCAAGACAGATTTTATCCTAGTAAATGCAATCCTCTGTTCGAGGGATTCAGTCGCAATTGATACGGTAGAAACGCTTCTTGGTGGATATCAACTGGATTCGATTCCTCTTCTCGAATCAGCATTCAGGGACGGGATAGGGATCAACAAGCCGGCCTATATCGACCTAAAAGGATTCGATAAATTCACCAAACATAAGCAATGGTTACGTGAAAGCTATCCAGGCTGCGACGCTGGGAGTTATCCGCTAGAGAATGGGTGAGGAAACGCAAAGACCCAAGAAGATTTCAATGCGCCGTTTGATGTAACAGCCACCTGCAAGAAAGCGGGAACCGAATATGTGTTAGATTACACTGCATCGGAGCCAATCCCTTGTAATCACAAGCTTGCGAGGATCGATCTCCTGGTAAATGGGATGGTGTCGCAGCGCATCTTTGACAATCTGACGAGTGGAACCGTGACTATTAATCTCGAGAAGCACAGGAACCAGAAATTGCGGTTCCGTATTGCCGCCTGGGATATGGCGTTCAATTGCACGCTCTCGGAAGAGAAGGAATTTATGGTTTAGGAGCCATATAGGCCCATCTCGGACTATGAGCTTCAGCCTTCAACATGCTTTATGCAAGATCTCAGTCTCCATGTCCGGTGCAGGCCGAAGATTTAAATCGTCGGAATTACGAAGCTGGTCCGGATCGCTCTATGCTCCAAATGATCGACCCCCATAGCTCAGATGGCCCTTCCAAGAACGGACAACAGCACCACCACCTTCACGCCCGTGGTCCCGCCGATCCAGCCCTTCTCGCAGCCGAGAGAGGGATCTGGGCCATAAAAATATCCTTTCTCGCCCTTCTCGCGACGGCCCTGGTCCAGGTGGCGATAGTTCTCTTCTCCGGAAGCATGGCGCTCCTCGCTGACACCGTCCACAACCTGGGAGATGCGGCGACGGCCGTACCCCTCTGGATCGCCTTCAGGCTAGGCAAGCGGCCGGCCACGAACCAGTTCACCTACGGCTATGGCAGGGCTGAGGATCTGGCAGGGCTCTTCATAGTCCTGGTGATCGTCGCAAGCGCCCTATTCACAGGCTACGAGTCGGCGATGAGGCTCTTTTCTCCCCAGCCCATCAGTTTTCTCCGGGCGGTAATTATCGCCTCGCTGATCGGATTTCTCGGAAACGAGGCCGTGGCCGTCTTTCGGATGAAGGTGGGGCGAGAGATAGGAAGCGCCGCCCTGGTGGCCGACGGCCACCACGCGAGGGCCGACGGCCTGACCAGCCTCGCGGTCTTGATCGGCGCGGTCGGGGTCTGGGCTGGCTACCCCCGGGCAGACCCCCTGGTGGGTTTTCTCATAGCCATCGTCATCCTCAGGATCGGCTGGAGCTCTGGGCGGACGGTTCTGGCGAGGCTGATCGACGGCGTCGACCCCGGGGTGGTCGAGGAGGTGAGGGCCGCTGCGGCCCGCGCCTCCGGCGTTGAGGGGGTGGCGGGAGTGAGGGTGAGGTGGCTCGGCCACCGGCTCCACGCCGAGATCGACGTGATCGTCGATCCTGACATCACCGTCGAGGAGGGGCACGATATCGCAAAGGAGGTCGGCCACCAGCTCCTCAGCGGCCTCCCCTACCTCACGGAGGCCATGGTCCACGTCGATCCGCCCGGGGCTCCCGGCGAGGCTTACCATCGGGCCGAGAACCACCGCCACGACGACCTGCCCGAGGCCTCCCATCGTTGACCCTTCAGCCGAAAATTGTAGGAAAGTGATAATTACCAATAGTAGCAAACCTGGGATCATGACCGATGAGATATCCTTCAAAAACCAGGTGAGATGGACCGAAGGGGCGAAAGGCGAGATCGCCTTTCCCTCCAATCAGATTATCGAGTTCGCCCTGCCGGCGGAGTTCGGCGGCGTCGGGGGCTTCCCGTCACCAGAGGACATCTACGTCGCCGCCGCCAACGCCTGCGTCCTCACCACCACCCTGGCCAGGGCGAAGAGGCACGATGTCGTACTCCGATCCTACCGGTCGGAGGCGGTGGGGGTCATGGAGAGGGTGGGGGATGGCCGGGAGGTGACCCGGATCGAGATTAAGGTCCGCCTGGCCGCCGACGGCGATCCCGAGACGATCATGGAGATGCTCTCGGATGTGGCGGGAAGGGTGCCAGTCATTCGGTCGATGAGCACCTCGGTTAGCATCGATTTTGATGTAGAGGAGGAATGAGGGCCACCGCCCTGGTCCCGATCGCCCTGGCGACCCCGGCGTCGTCCTTCCCGACAGAATGTCTGGAAGACTGGGGAAAATGACTTTTGCGGACCTCCGGCCTTCAGCTTCAGGTCAGACATCAGCTGATGGAGGTCAAGTTCAGCGGTCGCCCGCGGCCTCGAACTTCGTCTCAGGGTAGCGGCAGCGGAGGCGGGGTACGATCCTGGGAACCCACCTCTGGTAGTCGCGGTAGGCTTCGCCGAACTTCTCGGCCAGCATCCTCTCCTCGTGGATTGATCCGAGGTGGAAGTAGACGGTGGCGAGGAGGTAGAGGACGAGGAGGTTTTCGGTCATGACTGGAGTGAGCCAGAGGAAGATCAGGGCGAAGAGGAAGAGCGGGTGTCTCACTCTGCAGTAGACGCCCTGGACGATCAGCTCGTCTGCACCTTCACCCTCGCTGTTGCCGGGCCTGATCCCAAGAAACTGGAGGGGCCCCGTCTCCATGAAGGTCTTGCTGAAAGCGAGGGCCGCTGCGACCTGCCCTGCCACCATCAGCCATCGCCAGGGCGAGGGGACGACGTAGAGGACCTCGCCCGGAAAGAGATAGAGCAGGTACAGGAGCGGGATGGCGGTGACGACCGCCACGATGGTGAAGAAGAGCCGATACCACCTCATCGCCCTCCCGCCAAAGGCCCGCTGAGCTCTGCGTTTGATCCAGGTTCCCGCCAGAAGGCTGTGCAGGCTCGCAAAGCAGGCGAGGTATAAGGCGAGGATGAGAGTGTATTTCGTGAACATGCCGGCACCTTTTTCGAGACGGGCTTCCTTTTTTTTCTCCTCTTCTCTGCTGTTCGCCTTCACCTGCCGGGGCAGACCCTCCCCCGCCAGGGGACCATCCTTGGAACGCGGCTCCGGTACGCTCGGTACTCGTCACCGAACTGGGCGAGGAGCCGCCTCTCCCAGTGGAGCGACCCCAGGCAGAGGTAGACGGTGACGATAGCATAGAGGATGAGGATGTTCGTCGTCATGAAGGGCGTCAGCCAGATGAGAAGAAAGCCCGAAAGAAGGAACGGATCTCTTATCCAGCAGTATATCCCCCTCGGAGCCAAACGCTCTGCTTCAGAGGCCCGAGGACCCGCGAGCTGGAGGGGAACCTTGAACCGATGGGGCCCATCGGTGAAAGCCCTGACAGAGAGAAGCCCCGCCAGCACCTGGCCCATCACCATCGCCCACCGCCAGGGCGAGGGGACGACGTAGAGGATCCTTCCGGGGAACAGGTAGACCAGGTACACCAAAGGCAGGACCATGGCAATGGCGGCGACCGAGAAGAGTGCCGGATACCAGGGGTCCATCCGATGCCCTAGAACCTTCTGGACCCTTCTCTTGAAGGGGAAGCTCGCCATCAGGCTGTGGATGACGGCAAAGAGGGCTAGGTAGATGACCAGGACGAGGGCGCTCTCTTGGGGGAACATCGGGATTTTATTTTCGTCGGGATGGTATTTGGGGCTGATGGTGAGGGCATCAGACGCCCGTCCGAAATCTTTCGCCGGGCAGTCTCGTGTGCTCTTCGAAGACCTCCACCACTCGGGGGTTCTCCCCCATCCCCCGAAGGTTTAAATCTACCTCGAAGCCGGCCCGCCCAAAGCTGCTCTTCCAGGATTTGGGGTCGTCTCCGGCCATCTCTTTTTTGGCGTGGCCTCCGGCCACCAACAGAAAGGGGATCAGCCTTACCTTTTCGACTCCTGCCCCTCTCACGCCAGCCATCGCCTCATCGAGCCCCGGAAAGCCGTCGATCGTCCCCAAGAAGACGTTCCTGTGATCCCGTTTGAGGATCAAAGCCATCCGGGAGTAGGCACAGTCGGCGGGGTGGTCGGTCCCGTGGCCCATCAGGACGACGGCCGTCTCCTCCGGATCTCGGAGGCTGTTTTTGACCTCGCCGTCGACGGTGATCCGATCGAACTCCTGGGCGAGAGCTTCTGATACAGCATCGAAATCATGGCTACTGGCGAGGAGGGGCATCCCCATCGCGAGGTTCCTGAAGCCGAACTTTCCCCGGACGGTCCCGAGGGCGCTGACGACGGCTCCGACCTCGTGAAACTCAGAGCCCGGGGCGACGTGGAGGGACTGGACGACGACGTCGGTGTAGCCCTCGTCGTGAAGCTCCGCCAGAGCCATCAGGGGGCTTTTGGCCAGCTCGCCACCATCTCTCGCGATCTTTCGCCGGATGAAATCGGCAGAGAAGGCAATCTGGACCGCCGATCTGGGAAACTCGCGTCTATAGGCGGTCCTGATCTTCCCGTAGGTCTTCCTCGCCTCGAGGTCGAGGCTTCCATAAGCCACCAGGACGATGGCTGGCGAATCCTGAAACTCCATGTCCTCAAGCCTTCTCTTCAAGAGAGATCTGTCCACTTGACTTTTGAGCCGTTTCAATCATCGAAGGGCTCCTCCACCTTTCGCCCCTCGAAGATCTCGTGAAAGGTTCTGAGGGACGGCGCCAGGACCCTCGTCTGGCCGATGGCCGAGGCGATGAATAAGACGTCCAGGATCTCGTCCCGGGTGGCTCCGGCCCTCAGTGCGGCGTTGATGTGGACCTTGAGGCACTTCTCAGCTCCGGCTCCCGCGGCTGCGGCGATGGTCACCAGCTCTGCGGTCTTGGCGTCCAAGCTCTCCGGCCTCATGGCGTAGAAGTCCTTGAGGCTTGAGAACACGAAGAATTCGGGCCTCTCCCTCATGATCCTGAGGATCGGCGGAACGCACCCGAAGAGCTCTTCGCTATCCTCCAAGATGTCCTCCCCCATGGAGTCGGCGCTCTCTAGGAACTTTCGGATCAGGTCTCTATTTTCAGGCTTCATCGCTGGTCACTCCATCTGGCATACGATAAAACCCATCCGGAGGTTCATTCCGGATGGCTCGTCATTGGGCCCATCGTCCCGGATCTATCCGCTCCTCCCCTCTCCTGGCATCTTCCCGACCCTCAAAGCGGAGATGATTCAAAAGTTATTTATCATCAGAAAATTCATTAAGTTTGGAGGTTACTATGAATCTAAAGCTAAATGGTGAGAATTGGCCTTTGAATTTGTTCAGTGCTGCTGGACTTACGATGGCGCTCTTGGCCACGGTGAGTCTATGTCTCGCATCTCCTCAGGCAGAGGACGACATAAGCCCGTCTATGATCTCCGAGGACGAAGCATCCCAAATGATCATCGACACACTCGTCAAAAATCTGGCCGAGAGTTCGGAGCTTGAGATGGGCCTCCGAGTCAATCAGTACCAGGATCTGCTGGATGCTGGCACCCAGGTGAGAGAGGCAAACCAGGATGAACTTGAGTCGTCTGGAGTCCTAGTCTGCCAGAATGCCAGCTGGCTCTTCTTCTTGGACTTGGCCCCCGGTGCTCATTTCGCCCATCCGGTGATAATAGCAGTGCTTGATGCCGTAACTGGGGACGTCCAATTCATGGATGGCCAGTGGTGGCCGATCATAATGCAGCCCGCCTTTGAGAACGAGACGGTGAGGCGGGACTCGGAGACTATCATCTTTGAGAAGGAGCCGAATTTTTAAGAAAATGGGTGGGGGACCAAAGGATGGTCGCCGTCGTATCTCCAAGGCTGATCCCACGGCAGAAAGACCATCTAGCTCCCTATGTGATGACGTATTATGGAAGGTCTTTGAGATGAGATCAAATGAATTTCGTAAGTTATTGGCAGCCACGACCTGGGCGGCGACCGTATCTCTGCTGATCCTATGCCCAGCAGGCCTATCCCTGGGCGCATCCCTAGAATCGACGGACGACGTGAAGGAGACGACCGCCGTCCTCAAAGCCGGCCCTATGCTGAAGAGAGCTGAGCTGATTCAGACATCACCTGCCATCGGCAGCATGGAACTCCTGAACCAGGAGACGGCTGCCCAACTGGTCCAAAATGCCGTCGTAGCTCCCCTGTGGGAGCGAGCCGACCAAAGCAAGGGCCTGAGGGTGCTGCAGCACGACGAGATGCTGGCTGAAGGGGTCGTGATAGAGCCGGCCTTTGCCCCCTTGGGCGGTTCCACCAGGAGGATGGTGGCTCAGAATCAAAGCTGGCTATTCATGATCGACGAGTTGCCTGGAGCCCACTTCGCCCATCCTGTCAAGCTAGTTTTGGTGGATGCGATCACAGGAGAGCGGCAGGAAATGGAGACCGACTGGTGGCCAAAGGTCAACGATGTCCAGCTTTTCGATACGGAGCCTGCTCGAACCGATCCAAAACTCACAACCTTTTACATTAGGCCCACCGCTGAGGTGAAGCTCAGCACCTCTTCTGGGGTATTAGGTCAGCTCGAAAGAATCAAGCCCAAGATCAACTGCGACGTCTGGGCGGTTCTGGTCTGCGGGTACAATGACCTGCCCGACACCTTCGACGACGATACCAACGGAATGTATAGCGTCCTCAGAAACTTGGGAGTTCCCGATGATCACATATTCTACGTCAGTCCCCATGCGGGCCATGCAGGTGTGGACAGGCCGACGAGCAGGAGCAACGTCCAGTGGGCCATCAATGAGGTCGCAGCCCAGTCCGACATCAAGGACAAGGTGCTATTTCTCTACAGCTCTCACGGTAACGTCAACTTTGTATCCTGCGTGCCAGACATCCCGGATGGAGGTTCTATAACTACCCCTCTCCTGATTTCACCAAGATGGAATAGCCCTTAAATCGGTATAAATTGGATTAAACATTGAAATAAGGTATTCAGTCAAAAACATTGAACGGGAGGCTTTCTTTTCGATACTGGCTTT